>Ga0310911_10000778_pt1 | contig 12227 bp, 16 predicted proteins | sample GREbulkMGHF170_FD_203532 | JGI IMG/M metagenome (GOLD analysis project Ga0310911, IMG submission 203532) | Lab enrichment of tropical soil microbial communities from Luquillo Experimental Forest, Puerto Rico - GRE.bulkMG.HF170 | ecosystem: Environmental > Terrestrial > Soil > Tropical forest >... | reverse complement strand
CACGCCGAGCCGCCCCGGCGTCCCGGCGCCCGCGTAGATCAGGCGACCACCGCGCTCGAGCCGCGCGGCGATCGCCTCGGCCGCCACCGCGATCCACGGGACCGCCGCCGCCACCGCGCCGTGCGCCTCGCCCTCGGCGGCGACGAGCAGCGCGACGATTTCGCCGATTGGCCGCACGTCCAGATCGTCCAGATCTGCCCGCGAGGTCTCAGTAGCGAGCGCGTCGAGCCCTTGCGGGGCAAGGACCTCAGGGGCCGCCTCCACGCGGATCACGTGCGGCTCGTGGATCGCCCCCAGCCGTCGCGCGCCGCCGAGCGCGTCGCCGGCAGCCGGGACGAGGTCGAGCTGCTCGCGCAACACCTCCACGCCCGCCAGGCCGCCGACCATCGCCACTGGGCCGTCTCCGGCCGCGCGGGCGGTCGCGGCGAGCGCGTCGGCGGCGGCGCCGACGATCGCCCGCGCCGCGACGTCGTCCTCAGCGGCGAGGACGTCGGGCGCGAAGGATGCGACCGCGGCGGCATCGGCGAGCCGCGCCGGCCAGGTCTCCGGCGGGCCGAAGCGGGCTCGGGCGGCGTCGAGCAGCGTGGTGGACGGGCCCCGGCCGTCGTGGGCGCGCAGCGCCGCGTGCAGCCCGGCGCCGCCGATCCACGCGCCGCCGCCCTCGTCGCCCAGCCACGGGCCCCACCCGTCGGCGGTCCGTAGCGCGCCGTGCGCGTCGATCGCGAGCGCGACGACGCCGGTGCCCGCGACCAGGACGACGCCGGGCCGCCCGTCCAGCGCGCCCGCGTGCGCGATCACGGCGTCGCTGGTCACCGCCACACGCTGCACGCGCAGCGAGGCCAGCAGCGCATGACCCAGCGCGCGCGCCGCGTCCGGCGCGGCCAGCGCCCCTGCGACACCCACGATCACCTCGTTGACGGGGTCGAGCTTGCGTGCGACGGCCAGGATCGCCGCCTCCGCGGCCCGCACGCCGCCAGGGGTTGCGAGCCCCGGCGCGCCCGGCCCCTCGGCCCGCCGGCCGCCGGCCGCGGCCCGGCAGGACGTCTTGCCGAGGTCGACGGCGAGGATCACCTGCGTCGGCTATCGGTTGAGCAACGAGTCGACGTTGGTGTGAAAGAGACCGGGCATTTCCTGCTCCTCGCAGCCCATCCGCCGATAGTCGTCCAGCGGCGTCGCGGTTCCCTCGGAGTGGGGATAGTCGCTGCAGAACATGAACACGTCGCCGGTCATCTTGGCCAGCCGCTTGGGGTTCTCGTACGAGAACGACGACACCCGAACATGGTCGAGTAAGTACTCGCTTGGCCGCCGGGACAGTTTCGCCACCGGCTTGCCGTTGAGTTGGGCGGTGAAGGCGGACGCGCCGTCCAACATCATCAGAAACTGCGGCACCCAGGTTGAGCTGAGCTCGACCACGCCGAAACGCAGCCGCGGATGACGGTCGAAGACACCATGCAGGATCAGGTCGGTCAACGCCAGTGCCGGCGGCACCCACAGAAATATCGCCTCGGTGGCGGGCACCAGATCCTGCGCGGGATCGTCCTGATACCAGCAATCGTCGAAGATCCGCACCTGATCGGCGACGTGGAACACCGGGGTGATGGCGTGGTCGACGAATGCGGACCAGATCCGGTCGTGCTCGGGGTGCGACAGTTCCCGGCCGTCCACCGGCCCGGCGCCGATCATGGCCAGCGTGACGCCGGCGCCCGCCAGCGCATCCAGCTCGGCCTCGAGCCACTGCGGGTCGCGCAACGTCAGGTGTGCGACCGGGTGCAGTCGCCCACCACCTTCGGCTCGCACGACCGCGCACCATCGGTTCCATGCCGTCATGTTGGCGGTCATCGCCGGAAGCGACGGCGACAGGCGGCGCTCCCAGAGCAGACCGAAATTGGGGAACAGGACCGCCTCATCGAGTCCCGCGTCGTCGAGCCAGCGAAGGCGGGACGCGGGCTGCCAGTAGGCGGCGGGCAACGCTTCGTCGTACTGATAGGAGGCGGGCTCGCCGGCCCGTCGACGGTTGCGGTGCTCGCCGCAGGATGCGGTGTTGCCGGGCAGGTGGACGTCGGCCAGGCCGAGGTGAGCGCCGCGCCAGCTAAGCCAGGTGTAGCCGAGTTCGTCGTCGATCAGGCTTAGCGCGTCGTCGCGCGCAGCCGGGTCGATGTGGTCGGCCCACATCGAACGGCTTTCGTAGAGGTGCTGGTCCGAGTCGACGATGCGAGTCACACCGCCAGTTGTCCCACCGCGTTACTGCGGCGTCAAGGCTTGCTGATGCCGTCGAACATCAACCGGACGGCGGCTTGGATCGTGTTTGTTCGCTCCTCATCGCCGAGGGCGGGGCTGAGGCCGATCGTCGCGAGGCCGAAGATCATCCCGATGACGGCGCGGGAGGTGGCGGTGGTGTCCAGGTCGGCGCGCAGGTAGCCGCGCTCACGCCCGTGTTCGTAGAAGCCGGCGTTCACTTGGACGGCTGGGTCGAAATCAGTCGACGAACCGAGCAAACAGCCGCTCGATGCCGGCCGCGAACGCGGCTTCCGTGACCAACAGGCTCACGATCACGAACGACTCCCGCGGAAAATCGAAGAAATATCCGGGATGCGCCAGCACACCATCGGTCGTCAGCAACGTCAGCATGAGCTCCTCTTCGGAACACAGCGTCGGGGCCCGAATGACCGCGTTCCAGCCACCGCAAGCCGTCAGCACTTCACACGACGGAACCGAAGCGCCGGCATCCTTCAGCCGGCGATAGTTCGTTCGCGTGCGGTCCGAGATCTGCGCCCGGATCGCCGCGCCGCGCTCGATCAGCTCGGCCGCCGCCAACTGCACCGGCGTCGACACCGACAGATAGGTGTCGCAGATAAGTTCCAGCCGTTCGAGCGACTCTGCAACGAGCTGCGAGGGACCGGCGGCCGCGATCCATGCGAGCTTGGCCTGCGGCAGGCCAATTGATTTGGACAGTCCTCCCAGCGCGAAGACAAGCGCGTCCGACCGTGACGGGAACGCCGGCCGGACCGGCGTTGTCCCCGGCTCCAGCACGTAGTCGGCGAAAACCTCGTCGACGATCAGCGGGATTCCGTAGTGGGCGCCGATTTCTGCGATCAGTTCGATCTCGCGACCGGACGCGAAGGATCCAGTGGGGTTGTTCGGATTGACGAGAAGCAGCGCCCGCGTCCGGGGGCTCAATGCGCGTTCGACGCTCGTGAAGTCGATGGTCCAGGAGCCGTGGTATTCGAGGTCGTATGGGCGCGCGACCACGTTGTCTAGCTGCGTGAGCATCTCGAACAGGGGATAGCTGGGCCGAGGGACGAGGACTTCATCACCAGGGCGCGCCAGCAGCTTGAACAGAACCGAGTAAGCCTCGCTGGTGCTCGCCGTCAGCGCGATCTGTTCGGGGCTGATTGAAATGCCGCGACGCGCGTAGTCAGCGGCGACGGCCCGGCGTGCGTCGAGCAGCCCCAACGGTTCCGGCGAGTACAGCAGGGCGCGGCGATCCGCGAGCGGCGCGAGCAGGTCGGCGGGGTACGCGAGCCCGACCCGCGTGGGGTTCGACTCGGTGAGATCGATGATTGGCTTTCCGGATGCTCGACGCCGCCGGACCGCAAGCGCCAAACGGTTTGGCGACAGGTCTCCGGGAATGCGATCCGCGAACACAAGATTCTTCAGCCGAGGTTGTAGGAGTCCCGCGAAACCTGGAAATAGTGCCCGGTGCTGCTGTCGGTGCATTTCATCCCCGAGGGCTGGCTTTCGCAAGTGATCGGGCCCGCGGAAATGGTCTGGCCGTAGTTGAGCACTCGCGCGCCGGGCACCCGCAATGTATCACCGTGGCAATGCATTTCGGCCGCCTTGCCCTGTTCCAGAACAAAGCGATCGCCCCAGGGCAGGTGTTGTGAGCACGGCGGCCCCTGCGGCACCTGGTAGGTGTGGTCGCTGACATCGCAGGCGGCCAAGGTGCTGCTGATAGTGCACGAGATGTTTCCCGACGGTGATTGAAAAGGGCCGTCGTCAGCGCGGGCAATTGCCGGCAGGGCGATCGCCGCCGGCACGACCAGCGCGAGCGTCGCAGCCTTCATGCTCCCCGTGATCATTTGCTGAGGGTAAGCCTGACCTCTGCTCGGCCGAAGCTAAATGTCAGTGGGGCTGCGTACGTTTTCGGCATGAGTAAGTCCAAGGCGAGCTCGGGTGGCGGGTTCGGCGGGTTGTTGGTGCTGGCGCTGATCATCTGGATCATCGTCAAGCTCATCTGGTGGATTGTCGGGGCGGCGGTCCTTGTCGCCATGTTCTTCGTTCTGCGGGCCATCGTGCGTGAGAGCGGCAGACGCGCCGATCTCCGCGCGGCCCATCGGGCGGCCGTCCGCATGCGCGCCGACCAGCAGCACAACTGGGTGTTGCAGGGCGACGACCGTGGGATCTATGGCCCCGAAGGTGCCGAACTCATGCAATACCTCTATCCGGAGCGGGAGCGGGTAAAGGCCCGATTGTTACCATCGCGCGGTGAGTGATAGGCCCGGTTGGCTGCGACCCGTTTCACGGCGCGATGTCATGAAATACGCCGGTGTAGCGCCGGCACTGCTCGGCGTCAGCGCATTGGTCGATGCCCCACGCGCGAACGCTGGCATCGCCGGCATGGGCGTCTTCCTCGATCCGGGCCACAACGCCGGGGCAGATACAACGTCACAGGTCGACAACGGTCGGGGAGGCACCAAGCAGTGCAACACCTCGGGCGCCGCCACCAACGACGGCTACCCGGAGCACGCGTTCACTTGGGCCGTCGTCGGGCTCATCAGCGGTTCGCTCAACCAGGTGGGCGTGCGCACCGAGTTGTCGCGGGATAGCGACAATGGTGTCGGCCCTTGCGTGGATAAACGTGCGGCGCTGGCCAACGCGATGCACCCCGACGCGATAGTGAGCATCCACGCCGACGGCGGACCCCCGTCCGGCTCGGGATTCCACGTGAACTACTCCAGCCCTCCCTTGAACGAGGCTCAAGAAGGCCCGACTATGCAGCTGGCCCACATGATGCGGGATGCCTTGGTGCAGGCCGGTTTTCACCCGTCCACGTATATCGGATCGGACGGCCTGTACGGCCGGGCCGACCTCGCCGGGCTGAATCTGGCGCAGTACCCGGCGGTGCTCGTCGAACTGGGCAACATGAGAAACGCGGACGAGGCTGCGCAGATGGAAAGCGCGGACGGGCGGGCGCGATACGCGGCCGCCGTCACCCAGGGGATAGTCGCGTATCTGAACACCAAAGCCCCGGGCGGCTGAGCGGGCCTTCGCATGCGCTGGTTCACCCGGAGTCGTGTCGTACGGGCGCTTGCGGTTGTGCTGACGCTGGTTGCTGCGGCTGCGATTGTGACGTTGACCGCCGTTTTTACCTACCGCCACACATCCCGTCACGCGTTCGTTCCGCCGTTGTCGACGCGCCCACCGGCCCAAGCACCCGCTGCTCCGGGTGCTTCGGCGACAAACAGTCCTGAGGGGCTGGCTGCAGAGTTCGGCCAGTTGGAGACCAGCCTGCAAGCCAAAATGGGTATTGCTATCAGCGCCGTCGGCAACGGGCAATCCGTTACCACCTGGGGGGACTGGCAGGAGGGGCCGGCCTGGTCAACGATCAAAGTGCCCTTGGTCATCGCGGCTTACCGGCATCAGGAGCCGCGGCAAGTTAGCGACCTGATGAAACTGGCTATCACCGAGTCCGACAACACCGCGGCCGAATCGCTGTGGGAACAGCTCGGCGATCCCACCACCGCCGCCGAACAGGTACAACAGATCTTGCAACAAACCGGTGATCCCACCACCGTCGAAGCACGCAAGGTGCGACCGGAATTCAGTGCGTTCGGCCAGACCATCTGGTCGCTGGTCAATCAAGTCCGGTTCACCGCCAGCGCGTTCTGCGACAGCGAAAACGGCCCGATATTCGACCTGATGAGTCAAGTCACGCCGGACCAGAATTGGGGTATCGGCAAGATTGCCCAAACTCAGTTCAAGGGGGGTTGGGGGCCGTCGAAGTCTGACAAATACCTCGTCCGTCAGATTGGCGTGCTGACCACGCCGGCCGGGAAAGCGGCGGTGGCGATCGCGGCAGAGCCCGCATCGGGCTCATTCGGTGACGGCACCAAGGATCTCAACGAAGTGGCCAAGTGGCTGAACAACCACCTCGAGGCGTTGCCGGCCGGCCGGTGCGGTCGCTGAAGCGTTGCCGCGGAACAGCTTTCAGTGAATCCCGCGCGGCATCTGGCGAACCTACTGCGAGGCGATAACTACCTCCGGCGGCAAAATCGTCGCGCGTGTCGGCGAGGTGTCGCATAATCCGTGCAGGAGGGAGATGACGGTGTCTGCAGGGGACTCACGTGTCGGAACGACATTCGGCAAATACAAGATCACCGACGTCCTCGGTAAAGGGGGAATGGGCGAAGTCTACGAGGCGTACGACAGCGAGATCCGCAGAACGGTTGCCCTAAAGATCATCAAAAACGAGTTCGCGAATGACCGCAATTACCGGATGCGGTTCGAGCGAGAGTCTCACGCCGCCGCGAAATTGCAAGAACCGCACGTCATCCCGATTCATGGCTACGGAGAGATTGACGGCGCCCTGTTCATTGACATGCGTCTGGTCCGTGGGACCGATTTGCAGAGCTTGCTCCAAAGGGGGCCGCTCGACCCCCAGCGAGCCGTCGCGATAATCACCCAAATTGCGTCGGCGCTCGACGCGGCACACGCCGAAGGTCTGATTCACCGCGATGTGAAACCGCAGAACGTCATCGTCACACCGGCCGATTTCGCTTACCTGGTCGATTTCGGCATCGCCGAAGTGGTCGGCGACACCCGCCTCACGGGATTCGGCAACGCGATCGGATCGTGGGCCTACATGGCACCCGAGCGTTTCACCGACCATCAGGTCACCACAGCCGTCGACGTCTACTCCCTGACATGTGTTCTGTACGAATCGCTTACGGGTCGGAGGCCGTTTCCGTCCGATTCCCCGGAGGCAGCGCTCGGGGCGCACTTGGGTTCGCCGCCTCCTCGACCGAGCGTCGCAAATCCGAAGGTTCCGTCAGGGTTCGACGACGTCGTTGCGCGCGGTATGGCAAAGGATCCTGACGATCGGTATGGGAGCGCGGGCGCGTTAGGCCGGGCGGCAACTCGGGCGCTGCAAGGAGCCGGCCGGGCATCGGTCGGTCCGACTCAATACGCGGCACCGCCCCGGTATCAGTCGTGGCCGCCACTGCCCCGAACGCCGATTGACCCGCCGGTGTTTCGGCCAGCCGCTCCGCCAGCCGCTCCGCCGGTCGGTCCGCCAGCGGCTCCGCCGCGCGGTCCCGAGCCCGTCGTCTCCAGCGAAAGGCCGGGCGAGCGGCGCTGGCTCCTTCCGACCGTGATCGCGGTCTCCGCGGTCGCGCTGGTCCTTGCAGCAATCGGCGTCGTCATCGGTCTCCTGGCAAAGCTTAATTCCGCGCCGGCGTCATTGCCCGCGCCGGCGACTCCCATGACGTTTCCCAGCGCGGCGCCGAGCGAAAGCACGTCGCCACCGGCTTCGACATCGGTTTCGCCGATGCCAGTACCGTCGCGCCCCGGAGCGGCCGCACCTCCTCCGCTGGTCACCGGCCCGGATCAGAGTGTTAGCCACACAAGTTGTGACCTGGGTTATCGGCTTACGAACACCAGCGGATTTGGGACCCACGCCGGGCGGGGCTCCCCGGAGACGTCGTGCTATTTCGCGAACACCGTGCTGGTCTCGTATTGGAATGCCTACGGCAACGCCAGTACCGCGCCGCGCGTCGTATCGGCACCCGGAGCTGTCGACTGCAACACTGTCCCGGGTGCGAATTGTGATCCGAAGAATCGGGCGAACTTCCTTATGCAATGCAGCGGTGACGGTTCGAATCCTTGGATCAAGTGCACCGGCGGGAAAGACGCGGTGGTCTACCTGTGGTAGCCGGGGAGCCAACCGCCGGACGGGTAATCGACATCTACCAGCGTCACGCGATCGCTTGGTCTCGTGATCGCGGCGATAGGCTTCATGAAAAGGCTTGGCTCGACCGGTTCCTCGCATTGCTTCCCGACCGGCCCACCGTGCTCGACATCGGCTGCGGAAGCGGCGTGCCAATGGGCCGGTACCTGATCGAAAACCGCTGCCGCCTGACCGGGATCGACGCATCGAGCGCAATGGTCTCCATGTGCGCGGACCGCTTTTCCGAGCAGGAATGGCACGTTGCCGACATGCGAACACTGGATCTGAACCGCAAATTCGACGGAATTGTGGCTTGGGACAGCTTCTTTCATTTGCCGCAGGAAGATCAACGTCGGATGTTCCCGATCTTCGCGCGTCACGCCGCGGCCGGTGCAGCGCTGATGTTCACCAGCGGCCCATCGGCCGGCGAACAAATTGGCCGCTATCGGGGGGAGCCGCTATACCACGCATGCCTGGACCGCGACGAATACCGCGGACTTCTGCACGACAACGGCTTCCGCGTCGTGACGCACACGGTCGACGATCCGGCGTGTGGCGGCCACACCATCTGGCTGGCGCGACTCGGATAACGGCCGGCTATCTCGCGGACTAGGAGCTGTGGGCCTTGCTCGACGCGCATTGGTGTTGGGCGGCGTGCAGAATCGAGCCGGCGGTCAGGAACGCGGGTTTGTCGCGGTCGGCGGGGTCGATGGGCAGGTCGGCGGCGCGGCGCAGCACCATCAGGGCGAGTCCGCTGTAGGTCGCATACGGGATGACCAGGAGGTTCACCCGAGCATCCGCGCCGTCGATCGTTATCACGTGCTGGCGTTTGCCCTCCCATCCCGGCCAGTTGAAGTCGGGTGGTCGTTGCAGCGGTGGCCAGTTGACGTTGATGGAAGTTATGTCGCCGAGCAGGGGGGTCAGGGCCAAAACGAGGTTGGGCAATTCATTCGTTAGGCGGTCCGCGCGTGGCCACCATGCGCCGTCGATATCGTTGCCCAACTCGTTCGCCACGCAGAGCCGTATCGGATTGGCTCGGCGTCGGTTCCCTCGCGGATAGGTCATGGGATGTATGGGCTGATCCTTCACGGTCGGGAGCACGTGCACCTGACCCTACGCCACCAGCGGCATCGCCGGCCCGATGGGTGCGATAACCCGCTTGCCGCGGTGAAATCCGAACGCCGGGAGACGAATTGGGGAGCGCTAGATCAGTTGGGCGATCGTCGTCACGACGATGAGCACCAGCACGGCTGCCCCGATGGCGTGTACCTGCCGGCGGGGAGTGATCCGGGCCGGGATTGGTTGCTGCTGCAGTGTTCGCTGGCGTCGCAAAGCGATCGCGTAGGTACCCAACGCCACGGCGGCAGCCAGCAACGCGGGGATGAATGCCGTCGGCCCGTTGTGGTGGTGCAGGTTCTTGATCATCAGCAGCGCGCCGTTGCCCAGGAACGCGAAGGACGTTCGCGTCCAGGCCAGCGCCGTCCGTTCCGCCGGCAGCGTGTTCGCGGGCGGATGGTTCACCCCATGACCGCCTTGGCGATCACCAACGCGAGCGCGATCAGCCCGACGATGCTGAGACCCACCGCGAGGTAGGCCGGTGTGGGGTGACGCGGCAGTGGCTGGTCTCGACGCATGGCGCGATCGGCCTGTTGCCAGCGCAGCCACCCCATTCCGCTGGTGAGGACCGCCAGCAACGCGAGTCCCACGCCGAGCGTCCGGCGCGCGCCCGGGATCGTCAGCTCAGGAACCAGTTGCACCAGGGCGACCGCCGCCGCGAGCAGTCCCAGCGCGGTGCGCTGCCAGGCCAGGAAGGTCCGCTCGTTGGCCAGGGTGAAGCGGTAGTCGGGCTCGCGCTCCTCCGCGTTGTCATCGGCCACGGGCTACCACGCCGCAGATTTTATCGAATCCCATGGGCCGCCGGGCCGTCTTTCACGCCCGCGTTGCATTATGGGGCCGTGGTCAAGGCGTTGTTGTTCGACGTGCAGGGCACGGCGACGGATTTTCATTCGACCGTCTGTCGGGAGGCGCAACGGATCAGCGCCGGGCGGCACCCGGGCGTCGATTGGGCCGAGATGGTGCGGCGTTGGCGCGCAAGCTACTTCACGGTGTTGGAGGCCGCGCAGGGTCGCGGCGGTGCATGGGTTTCCGTGCGTTCGGTGTATCGCGATGCGTTGGATGCCGTGCTGGACGAGCTCGGCATCGCGGGGTTTTCGGACGCCCAACGCGAGGAGCTCACGCTGGCCTGGCAGCGGCTGAAGCCGTGGCCCGACGTGGTGCCGGGGCTGACCCGGTTGAAGACCGCCTACACGTTGGCCACCCTGTCGAACGCCGACGTGTCCGCGGTGGTCAACATCTCGAAGCGAGCGGGCCTGCCCTGGGATGCGGTCTTTGCCGCGGAGATGGCCGGGGTGTTCAAGCCCGACCCGGCGATCTATGACATGGCCGCGACCTACCTCGGCCTGGACCCCGCCGAGATCATGATGGTGGCCAGCCACAAGTACGACATCCGCGCCGCAGGCCGGCTCGGTTATGCGACCGCGTTCGTCGCGCGCCCGCTGGAATTCGGGGTCGACGGCGAAGCGGATGTCGCCTACTCGGACGAGTTCGACGTCAACGCGTCCGACTTTCTTGATCTTGCAGCGCAACTCGGCTGCTAGAACCTGGCTAGCATGAGGCCATGAATCGGGAGTCGATGAGGACACGCGCGCGGTTGGTCGAGGTGGTCTTGGTGGTCTCCGGCGCCTACTCGGTCTTTCTGGGCCTGTTCATGCTCGTGGCGCCGGGCGAGTTCTGGGCGACCCTGGGGGCGTTCGGCCCGCGCAACGACCACTACATCTTCGACAACGCCTCGTTCGAGTTGCCACTCGGCCTGCTGTTGCTGGCCGCTCTGCGGTGGCGGAGCTGGCGCGTGCCGGCGTTGTCGTTCGCCACCGCACACTGGGCGCTGCACGCGCTCAGCCATCTCGTCGACACCAACCACGCCGACGGCCGGCTTGTCGGTTGGCTCGAATTCGCCGGATTGGCATTCGGCACCGTCGTGCTCGCCCTCGCCTGCGCGGCGGCGTGGTCGGCTCAGCGTCGCGCCGAGCCGGTCAGTGGTTGACCGTTGGCGGCTTGCAGCAGACAGATGACGGTGCTCGGCATGGGGTCTGACGCGGTTCGATCTTGGTTCGAGTCAATGAGATACGTGATCGAAAATGGGCTGCCGTCGACGGGTCGACCTGTGTACGGCGCGAACCCGGCGGCGCAATCTCGACTGGCGACGTTGACGACCGCGGTGTTGACAGCCGTGGGAGCGCGTAGATAGACCTCAGCCAAATGCGCTGTCGCACAATCGATGACGGTGACGGTCACCCGGCTCAGGTCGGCGGGCGGAAGGTCAGCCAGGCAATCGCCGACCTGCAGGTCGATCCATTTCACGGTCCGCGAGCCCGGCGGTGGGGGAGCGGCGACGGCGGGGGCCGTGGCGCAGGTCGCCAGCAATGACACTGCGGCCAGGCCGCAGAGCACATGGAGGCTTCGGACCCGCATCGCAGCAGTTTACGCGGAAGTCAGTGCCGGGTCCGGCTTTTCCGACGACATCGACAGGAACCCGCGCACGCAGCGTGCGGCCAGCAACCAGTTCGCCGGCTTCTTCATGTCCAGCCCGCCCAGGAGCTGTTTGATCATGGTCAGGGTGTCGAAGTAAATGCGTTCGCAGACAAGCGTTTCCGTCTCGTCGAACACAAAGTAGGCGGTCATGCGGACCCGAAACCGGCTGCCGGTGGGCGGCACCTTGCCCAGGTAGCCGCGATGAGTTCCCATCAGCCAGAACTCTACGATCACCGCATCGGTGCTGTGTCGCAGCGCGATGATCTCGTGGTCCTGATCGGGAAAGGCTATGCGGGTGTCGGTGTAGTAGCGGCGCACCGCTTCGTCGCCGTCGTGGATAACCAACTGGGGGATCAGCTCGTAACGCGGATGCGGGAAGGTCGACAGCACATCGTCCCAGGCGTGGCGGACCTCGTCGTGGAAATGGTCGAGCACGAGTTTCTGGCGGGCGGCCAGTACCTCGGGAGCGGGAAACGTGGGAATGGAGCCAAGCCTAATTGATGCCCGGCCCTACACGCTATCTTGTGTAGAACGACTTTGAGTTGCCCCACCGTGGTGAACATTGGGCACACTTGCTGGGGAAATGGCTGCGACGGTAATACGATTCCCGAGTGGCCGTCCAATGGCACATGGTGCAACGCGGGCCAACGTCGGGCCTGCTGGACTCCACCCTGAAACACAATCGGCTCGG
>Ga0310911_10000777_pt1 | contig 12231 bp, 16 predicted proteins | sample GREbulkMGHF170_FD_203532 | JGI IMG/M metagenome (GOLD analysis project Ga0310911, IMG submission 203532) | Lab enrichment of tropical soil microbial communities from Luquillo Experimental Forest, Puerto Rico - GRE.bulkMG.HF170 | ecosystem: Environmental > Terrestrial > Soil > Tropical forest >... | reverse complement strand
GTTGCCAAAACTCGTTCTCGGTGTGACATTCAACGACGGGATCGAGGTCATCGCCAAACCTGACCGTCAGCCCATAACCGCCGCCGCCTGACCGGCCGCGCCATCACCAAAATTTGGCGATAGCTCATAGATAACGCGACCAGAGGGTTGCTATTTGAAACTCGATAAAGAAACGGCTCTAGATCACTCATCCCACCCGGCTCTAAGGCGTCATTTAGTAAGGCCCATGCATGGCCGGAAACAGAAACGCCGCTCTTGTCACCTGAATGAGAGCGGCGCTCCATCTCGTACTGTTAGTGCGTCATCTTAGGACCTTCCGCCTTCAATCTCTCAGTCTCTTTTTCGGGGTTTGAACCTTTTCCGAAGAAATGGTTGGCCCGCATCACGACCACGGAGTGTTCCGGATGCTGGCTAACCCAGTCTTGAGCAACGACTAGTGCTTCGTCCTGACGCGCAAACCAGCCATCGAGGAAGGCTGGGATTTCAACCTCGACTTTATCGGTGGGGAGCGAGGTAGGGGAAGGCACATATCGGATCACGCCCCATGAGCCCCCCTCTGGTTTATCTGCCATCGGTTTTCTCCTGTGGCCTCTAAGACAGAAAGAAACGCCGCCCGACTTGAGGCAGTTCCAAGTTCAAGGGTGCGGAGACCATTAGCCCTTGAACGGCAATGTCCTACGTGGCCCGACCTGTGTGGTGCGATGTTCTTGTAATGAACCTTGCCGCTCAGAGGAAATTAGAACGCCCCCGGTGTGACCCGAGGGCGCTCCTTTCCCTTGAAGGATTAAGACCGATGTTGATGTGGCTCCCCCCAAGTTCGGAATTGGACGTTACCACGGTCGAATCGAAGCGGCGTATTGCGGCGGAAGGAGGGCCCTGCAAAGCTATCCACATTATCCACAGGCAATCGAAAAGCTATCCGAGCCCCGCTCCCACCGGCTGACTGCCTCAAATTCGTGATTTCCATAACTCGATTAACATCGAACTATGCCAACAATACCGACTCACGATTATCGTAATCGTACTGAATGTACGAGAAGAGGGACGGCGGAAATGTAGTGAGGGTTCTGGCCGTTCAAGACCCCGGCAGTGTTCTTTTTTGTATGAAAATAACTCACGCGTGTTACACATGGGAAACAAGGCACATGGCCTGCGTAAGTCCGCATTGCGGGCACTGGCACATGCGGGTGCAACGAGCGTTGAATCGATGGCCGTATCGGGCCATAGCAGTCTTAAACAGGTGCAACCATATATTGATGAGGTCGATCAGGAACGGGCGGCTGAAGTCGCTATGTCAAAACTTGCGGGTGGACGCGCTGACCGTTAGTTACCCGCGGCTGCCCTTGGCTTCATCGCGGCGTAGAATAAAGACAGGAATGACCGCCTTCTAGGGAGGCTTGGATGTCGCGAACGCTGTCTCTTGGAACGCTAATGTTTGCTTTTCTATCCTTGAGCGTGTGTTGGGCTCAAAACAAAGCTGATGAGCCGCCCGCCTTTCCGTTTACAAAACCTATATTTCGGTGGGACTACACGTGCCCGACCGGGGTCAATTGCACTTTCGCTTGTCCGGGGCAAGCGACAGCAGCAGACCACTTGAGCAAGTCGCGCTTATACTTGGGAACGATATCCATCGATGGCGGCCAAACCGTTCCCGCTATCTTCTACGAATTCGCTACAAGAGAATTTCCCCACGCGAGCGGCTTCAGCATAGGCTCGGGCCTCTCTATTTTATCGTGCCGTGCTCTCGGCCTGGCGTTAGATTACTCTGGCCCGTGCGAGATAGGTATGCCTCTTGTCCGCCGGGCAAAGGCGCGCAGATGTGCGGGAGGACCTGTTAGTCACCGCTCACAGACATCCTTTGCTGGCGCTGATTGCGGATAGCGATGTTAATCACCGCAACCTGCTGGTGGCGCTGGCTCATGCCGACCCTGCCGGGATCGCCAGCTCCGAAAAGCCTCTTTGAGATGGCGTGCGCTTTCGCGTTTTGGCAAACTTCAACGCGCGTCTGTTTTGCCGTTAAAAGGAGAAACCGCTCGTTTATGAAGTACACGCCCTAGTTCATTCCGCCGCACTGACTGGTATGAACACGAATAACCCACTCCGAATATTCGGCGGCGGATTGTTCAATCGGGGTGCCGAGCCGCTTGGAACAGTACAAGATGCCGTCCAATACCCTGTCCATTTCATCGTTGCGTGGAAGCACCATGATCGGACTTATCGTCTCATCCACGAGGCGTCTTACCAGCTCACGTTCAGCCTCGTCATAGGATGGCAGTCGTTCTTTGATCCGGTCGAAAATCTCTTCGATTTCGTCCTCGCCCATCTTTTGTCCCCCATCATCGCCCCGATGATAATCGCGTCGGGACTCTCGATGACAGGAGCAGTCGGTGTCTATCCACAATTAACCAGACGGTTGAACGAAACGCCGCTCTCCTCCTAACGGTTCTGCTGTTCCCCTCCCGACCTCAAGTAACGATTGGGCTGGACCACCACCGCTACATGCGCTTCGGGGTACTGACTAGCCGAGTCCTTGGCGACAGCCGTCGCCGCGTCCCGATGGGCATACCAGCCATCAAAGTGAGCCGGAAGTTCGCCCTCGCTTGGGTCGAGGCCGGGCAGATAGCGAATCACGGCCCATGCCCCCTTGTCTGATTTATCCGCCATCTCGGTTATCTCCTGTTGGCGAAGGGTTGATTTCCGATAATCGGGAATGGTCGAGGTGAGTTCCCGCTGCATTTATCCACAAGTTATCCACAGGCTTCGTAATCTGTGCTGCTTGCGTTCACGATAGCGCCCAATCGGCGCAAAAGGACTAGTTTCAATGAACGGTGGATATTCCCGGTAAGTTCAGGGGGTTGCCAGCCGCTGGCCGCCAAAAGCCTGTGGCTCCAGCGACTGAACCGGCGTTTTGCCGCTGGAAGCGGACGTTTCACCAGGACATGAGCAGTCATTGGGTAGCCTTCCGCGACAGCCAGTGCCTGCCGTTGCAGCGCGCAGAATCTAGGCGTAGCTCGCAGCACGCCGAAACAGGTTGAGGATATTAAGTCCACAGCACATCGGTTCCCCCTCGAGAGTTGCCGGAAAACCCTGCATCGCAGCGGGCGCGCGTCAGCGACGTTCCGTGGTAAGCTGAAGTCTGGCGCACGAACCGATGCGGGTCGAGCAAGAACGCACTTGGGAGAATTGCATGAAGGGCGTCGTGTTTGTCGGTGACCGGAAGCTCGAGCTGCGCGACTTCCCCGACCCTACGCCCGGCCCCCGCGACGTGGTGATCGAGATAAAAGCGTCCGGTATGTGCGGCAGCGATCTGCACGTCTACCGCGCCACCTTCAAGCCCGGGGATGCCAGCTCGGGCTTCAAACGCGGCGCCGAGCCAGTGATCGCCGGCCACGAACCCTGCGGCATCGTGGTCGCGGTCGGCACAGCGGTGACATCCAAGGAGGCTGGCCTCGGCCAGCGGGTGATGAATCACCACTACACCGGTTGCGGTAGCTGTAAGCATTGCCGCTCTGGCTGGGCACAGATGTGCCTTGAAGGCTCTATCGTCTTTGGCGCCAACGGCAACGGCGCGCACGCCAGGTACATGAAAGTGCCGGTTGAAACACTCGTGCCCCTGCCTGATGCGCTCTCGTTCGAGACGGGCGCAGCCATCTCCTGCGGCACTGGCACGGCCTACGGTGCGTTGAAGCGGCTCAATCTGCAGGGCGGTGAAACAATTGCCATCTTTGGCCAGGGCCCGGTGGGGCTCTCTGCGACCCAGCTCGCCGCAGCCATGGGTGCCCGAGTCATCGCACTCGACGTCTCACCCGAGCGCGCCGGACTCGCGCGCGAGTTTGGTGCGAACGAAGTGATCGATGCGCGCTCCAACAATCCCGTCGAGGCTATCCGCGAACTGACCCATGGCGAAGGTGCGCACAAGACCCTCGATACTTCGGGCGCGAGTGAGGCGCGGGCCGCCGCGGTGAGAGCCGCACGAACCTGGGGAACCGCCTGCTACGTCGGCGAGCGCGGTCAGGTTACCCTCGATGTGAGCCCCGACCTGCTGCGCCGACAAATCACGCTGGTCGGCTCCTGGACTTTCTCCACGCAGGGGCAGGCCGACTGTGCCGAGTTCGTCGCCGACCACAATGTTGCCGTCGACAAGCTCTTCACCCATCGTTGGCGACTGGAACAGGCCGAAGAGGCCTATCGCCTGTTCGACACCCAGACCACCGGCAAGGGCGTAATCCTGCCGTCCTGACCATGATCGTTACGGGCGGAACCGTATCCGCGAACTTCTGCTTCAGGATCAACATTGCAGAGTAATCGTCGCCTGTTCGCTTCACCTGTGGCACCGTCATGTCTGCCAAGGACCCGTTTTCCGGATTAGCACGTCGCAATCCACCAGCTGATTTCAAATAAGACGTTGTGGTTTCTGACTTCGTTTTGAAGAACGGCGGCCGTATCAACATGAACCCTCCAAAAACTGATTCACGCTACGCGGCTCGCACGAAGGATCGCGACCGCTTTTATCCGAGCGGCCGGTCAAAGCATTGGATTGAGGTCAAGAACCGGAAGCATCCGGCTTTCGCCGGCTGTTGGAAGCGCATCGCCAGTAGTCCGGCCCCGAGGCTTCGCTTTTAAAAAAAACCGACGCTCAAATCTAAGCCGTACGTTTGGATCGCGACCAACGACACAAGCAGACCGATACCGGAAAAAATAAGGACGATCTTCAGCGGTTCAACATCGACGTCTATTTTGGATAGTCGCGAAATAGCTTGAACAAATGCAGTCATTGGTGATCTCCACCTGCAAGCCAACAAGGCATTTCTAGCCCCATTAGCAGCATCGGAGCGTGAAGCAGTTCACAGAATCGATTAAACCCCCTGGAAAGAAAACCTCCAAGGACCACCCCTACTCCTGCGAGCAACTGTCCTAGCATACCCAGACCATGGAGAATGAGCTGCTTCGTAGCGGGTTCGATTGCAGTCGCGGCCTCAATGGTATCGATGCGAAGATGTTGCGAACCAAGGGGCCAGCAAAGCCGTCGTAAACGGCGCGCCACGTGCTGAGCCTAAAATTTATCTCGAGAGGCGGCGGAGATTTTCTCTAACAGTCCTGCGGTAGGCGAAGGCCATTGCCAGAGGCGACTTGCCCCGCGCGGCACGAACCGAGCTCTCTCCCATCGCTACAGCTTTCTCCGTTAAAATTCGACACGCCTCATCCAGAGCAGGGGGGCCGCCACTAGCCAACTTGATCGTGCGCAACACGATGACGCAGCTCGATTCTGTCGAGAACATCAACAGGTGACGCCAAAATCCAATCATAGGACCCCTTCCGGCGATTTGCTGAACCGACAACTGCCGGTCAGCACAAATTGGGAAGAGCCTTTCAAATCTGAAATTCATGACGTTGGCAAGCACTTGCTGTGCAATTGCCTGTTGCTAGCGCAGACAAAAAAGCAAAAGATGCAGGCGTGGCCTCGGGAGGATAACGGTGCAGCCGTCTGGCCAATTTGCAATATTCTCCGGATCTGGCGCGCCGTCGCATCGGTGGCGAGCGGGTGGGTCCCGCCTGTAATCCACGGGGCGAAGTGAACAGTGGAGGAGAAATCGCGATGGACAAACCTAGGAAAACCGCGAAGCAGTTGCTTGATGTGAAGAAGCAGACTGGTTTCTTTTCGGTCTCAGCGAACAGCACAGTCAAGGCTGCGCTTGAGGTTCTGTCGGAGAAGAACATCGGTGCGGTGCTTGTAATGGAGGGCACCAAGCTTATTGGGATCTTTTCGGAGCGCGACTACGCTCGCAAGGGCGAGCTTCAGGGGAGGATCGCGGGCAGCACTGCTATCCGCGAGGTCATGACTTCAAGCCTCGCCTCGGTGACGCCGGACCAAACGGTCGAAGAGTGTCGAAAGATCATGGGCGAAAGGCGCATTCGCCACCTGCCGGTCTTGGACGGCGCGAAGGTGATCGGGGTGCTTTCCAGCAAAGACATCCTTGACGAGATCATCGCTGAGGATGAGAAGCTCATTCGCGACCTCGAGACCGAACGGTTGCTGACGACCACAGGCAACTACTGAACTGGCAGATCACCATCCGGCACTCCGACCGAGGTCTCGCTGGTCTTCAGACGGAGGCCAGCATGGTGTTGGCCAGAGTGGAAACAAAATACCAGTGCTCGGCCCACCGCATGTCATCGACGATCCCCGTGCCGTGACGCCGCTTTTTGGCTGCACGGGCGGCAGGTCATGAGGACCTGCGATTGACCCAGATCAAGCGTCGTTAACCCCACGCTGCATAATGGAGCTACCGGCGCTTTGGGAGCTTCATCATGTTTGAACTTCACTGGTATGGATACAACCCCTTTAGTCCCTTCCTCGCCTTCTCTTGGCTTTGGTTCATATTGACGATCGGGATCCTGATCTATCCGGTGGGCCGCATTCTCAGCCGAATAGGGTTCTCGCCGTTGTGGGCGATCCTAACCTTCATCCCTTTCGTCAACCTCGTTGCACTTTGGGCTCTTGCACTTGCAGATTGGCCGGAGAGGAGGGCATAGACTCAAATCCTGTACCTCATCACTAGTTCGCTGCTATCGCCACCTGGCGCGGACCAAGCGGGTGATTGGCGGTATGAGAGTTCTGCTTACGGAAGGATCCGGCCTTACGTCTCGACAGGTTGCGACGAGGTTGGGCGAACTCGGTCATGAGGTAGAGATACTCTCATCGACCCCGCTCTGTCTCACCCGATTTACGCGCCATGTTCGCCGGCTCCACCTTGTGCCTGGCTTTGCTCGCTCACCTCTGGAGTGGTTGACCGCGGCCAAGACCATCGCCAAGGCACGCAGCATCGATGTGATTTTCCCGACACAAGAGCAGGTTGCCGCCTTATCCGCATTTCACCGGACTCTCGAGGTAACAACGATCGTGCCGGATTTCGGTGCCCTTCGTCGTGTTCAAGACAAGATCTCGGCATTTCGCACCCTGAACAGTCTCGGCATTCCTCAGCCACACGCGGTCGTGGTGAGGGCAAACGGCGATCTCGCGGGAGTCACAAAATTCCCAGTCTTCGTGAAGCGACCGATCAGCACTGCGAGTAGTGGCGTTCGGCGCGCGTCCTCATCCAGCGAATTGGAGAGTGTCGCCATCGCGATGCAGCTCGGCCAGCGCGGCTTGTTGGTGCAAGAGTTTCACGAAGGACCGCTTGCTATGGTGCAGGCTGTCGCTGACGCGGGTCGCCTGATCGCGCTTCATGCGAATCTGCGCATTCTCGAAGGAGTTGGCGGCGGCGCAGCTCTCAAAGAAAGTGTAGCATTGGGCGGATTTCGTGAACATCTCGAAAGGCTCGTAGCCGCACTCCGGTGGACTGGAGCGCTTTCGATGGATGTCATCATGACAACGGACGGCCCACTGGCAATCGACGTCAATCCACGACTGGTCGAGCCAATGAATGCATATTTCGCGGGCGTGGATCTGATCGCGCCGATGCTCCAAATGGCTCAAGCAGGCCATCCCAACCCCGTTCCCGACGGACAAGTCGGAATCCGTTCGCGTCAGTTGCTGCTTGCAATACTGGGGACGGCGCAGCAAACGAATTCGAGAGCTGCAATTCTTCAACTGCTCTACAGTCTGCTTCGCGGAACTGGCGAACTCGGGCAGGCAACCGAAGAATTGACACCAACGTCGGGAGACCCGCTCGCCGCTCTGCCGGTGATCGCGGCAGTTGTTGCCACCTTGGCGCAGCCCGGTCTCTGGCGACGTTTTCATTCCGGCGCCGTCGGCCCCTACGCGTTAACGCCGGAAGCATGGGATGCAATCGTTGCGGCAGCGGACCAAGCTTAGAGGGGGGGTGCTATCGTAGCCCCCTGTGTGACCTTGCTGAGCCGCCTGCTCGAGGCGCGCCCTGGATCGCCGGGTTGCGGCGACACAACGAGCAATCAAAATGGAGGCGGCCTTGGCTGCGACGGCTTGGGGCGCCGAAAGCTCGCGCTGTATCCCGCTGGGGGCGAGTGACTTTAGATGCAGTGAGCTGCCGCATATATTCCCGATTTCCGACTTTCTTGTATTGCGGACTTGTAAGGGAGGCAAGGAAAGCCACCAGATCGTCGATCTCGGACTCGGTAAGTGCCAAAGGCTGGATGTCCTCATCGAGCCACGGGTCGGTAACGCCGTCGCCTTTGTTGTAATGATCAACAACATCCCACAGGGTATTCATTGATCCATCGTGGAAGTAAGGACCTGTCACAAGGACATTTCGCACACCCGGCGTTTTGAACGACGCAATGTCACTCTGCTTTTTCGTGATGAGGAAGCGCCCGAGAACTGACATTTCGCTCGTGATCGCGGCAGCGTCGAGGATCTCCGGATGTCCTTGCGCCAGATCACGCTCAGCCTGCTCTGCCAAGGGGGTGATCCGATGCCGGAGGATTCCGATTCCAATGTTGTGAAAATCGTTGTCGGAGAAAACGGTGACATCCCGCTGATTGTCCGTCGAAGCATGACAGAGATTGCAGCGGGCCTTGGTATTGAACAATTCCCAACCACGTTTGGCCGATTTGCTGATCGCACTTGCGTCTCCAGCGATGAAATGGTCGAAGGGAGAGTCGAATGAGACGAGCGTTCGTTCGTAGGTCGCAATCGCGCGCAACATATCCTGTTCGTTCACGCCCCGGCCGAAGGCTTGCATAAATTGAGCTTGATAGTCTTTATCGCGGGCGATCCTGGATAAAGCATCGCCGATGCTCCCCGAACCCATCTCGAAGGGATTCGTGATCGGCAGTGCCGCTTGCTGCTCAAGCGTATCGACCCGACCATCCCAAAACTGAGTTTTGTTATAGAGTGCATTCAACACGGTTGGCGCGTTGCGTTGACCAACGCGACCTCGTATGCCGACTGAAACTGGTCTTCCATCGGTGAAGGCACGAACTGGATCGTGGCAAGTGGCGCAGGCAACAGTGCCGTCACCTGAAAGCCTACTCTCGAAGAACAGCTTCTTACCCAACGCAACTGTGGCGGGCGCAATCGGGGTCGCCGGCGGAATAACCGAGGCGTTCAGGGCCACGGGAAATCCAACCTGATCTGACGGGCGTGGCTCAGCCAGTGGCCCCGGCTTGGGCAGCGGGGGTGCCTGCCCTGGTGCCAGCTTCGGCGGCGCACCGATGTCTGTGTCCTCACCAGCGGCCGGCGCGGCAACCATCGCTAAAATATTGGACAAGAGCAACAGGGCTGCAAGGCTTGTCGGGCGCATCCGATGTGCCTTCGCTCTTGGGCTGAACAAAACCTTTAACACGGAGAATACAAGGAATCACTCTTACGGCAACGTCGGTTCAGACTTGGAAGTCACCCACAGAGCCGACCGGACCGCGGCCCGTCGAACCCGGCAAGCAGGCGTTGCGACGACCACGATGCAAGTCAGCTTCGAGCCCAAAGATTCCTCCGTCATCCGATTACTTCATCAACCCGTGGGAGAAGATCGGAGGGAAAATTGGCCCACTGATCATCCTGAAGCTAGATTGCGCAGCAGCGTGCGCGGGAAATCGGCGGACATGATGGGCTCGCGCTGATGTGATCCGGCGAAACCGAGATGAAACAGACGGTGAAGCAGGCCGGAAACGCTCCGTGGGTAAGGTCTGGCCACATCAATTCACGAGGGCCTTCGCCATGCGCAAGGTGTTTCTTTCGGCCGCTGCTCTGACGGTTGGCGGGTTGATGCTCCACGGTGCCTTTGCGTGTGAGTTGAACCGCGAAGCCGGTCAGCCAGGCTCGGCAATTGTTCTTCCGGGTGCCTGCAGTGGATCAAACTGCTTGGTCATTCCGCCGCAGGACGCTTCCACTCCCGTTGAAAAGCGCGCCCCAGTCAATCCGGTTCAAGATTGCGGCGCCGCCTATTTTGACCCCGGCACCTATTCGGGAAGCAACGGCCTGCTTGATTGGCTGATGGCGTCGCTTGGTACCCAAAGCCAATATAAGCCCGGTGCGGGCTTTGCTCCGTCACCAATGGATGCCAACGCGCAGTACCGCTGATTGTGCGAGACGTCCCCGCGTCTCGAACTTGGCTGACGGCGGCTCGCGAAAGAGGCCGCCAGCAAGGCGTCCTTACATTGTTATGACCGGGCGAGCCATGCCAGGCTAAAACATACTATGATGGCAACTGCTATGATCGCCCAATTCGGGGTTGATCCACCAAGCGCTGAGGGTCCAAACAACCACTCACCCATGGCCTTGCTCCAAGGCTATGAACAAGCCGTTCAGGTCGGACAATAAACCTCCAGCCTGACTGGCACCTTACGGCGGCTGGGGAGCATTCGTAAGCGTACTTCACCTTCGATTGCGCGCTTTCAAACTGCCGAGGGCTGGTGGCGCGACGTGACCGAGGAGATCGCGATCGCGCTGAAGGCGAAGAAATGAACCGGAAAGACGCAAAAGACGGCCCCAGCCCACGCTGGCAAAGCTGGGGACCGTTGACGGCAGCAGGGGTTTGGGGGGCATTTGGAGCGCCGTCTGCGGCGATCTAATCAGATCGGGCAGGTTCCATCATGCGGTATTTCTCAGCGCGCTGTTCTTTCGCCACTTAAGGTTAGGAACCTTCAGCATCACGCCGTTAGCAAGGCCGCAAGGCGTTTGAGTTATTTCTCCCAACCAACGGGAGTCTCATCGTGCCGCAACGTCAGCGCGACGACTACAACTGCATTCAGCACGAGCCAGCCGCCTATAATGATATTCAAAGCTGACATGGATATTCTCCCTTGATAGCCACTGGAGAATTTCCGCGCTGACCCAATCAAATGTGATCTCTTTTCGCCCCGGTTTACAGTGGCAAAAATGGAGTAGTCCCGGACATCGGCGCTTTTTTGCGGTGCACCCTTTAACCCCAATAATCAAAGCAATGGCCCGCTTTACTGGGCGAATTATTGCATAACACCCTGCGTTGCTTTCTTAGGATGCCAGGCGCTTGATCAAGAGGTAAGCGATCCAGGCCAGTGCAACAAGCCAGCCGGCCATGGAGACGACGAGCGCGAATATCCACAATCCAGCAATCAGCCTTCGTCGGAAGCGCGTCGTCCTGTCCTGCCGGCTATGCTCGGCGAAAAGCTGCTTGTCCGGCGTTGACATGGCCCCAATCCGCGAATGCGAATCATCGCGGCGCTAGAAATAGGTGCCGTCTAAGCCTAATTGTTGGCAAATTGTGAATTTCTGAGATCGTCGTGGTCGTACGGGATTGTCGATGCCCCTTAGTTCCCAAAAGTCGCCGTCCTTACCGCTCGCGGCGCGGCGCAGCGCGTCCGTGCTAGGTTATCCCCGGACAGAGGTTGGCAAGGCGTTTCAATGGTCGGCTGGGAGTTCTGCTGCAATCAATCGCCTGACTTGCTCTTCGAATTGACTGGCCGAACAGGCAAGCATTTCTTTCATCTCCGGTTGAAAAGCCGAAAATATGCCGACCACGGTGGGAGTGCCGTTGACTTCGGCAAGGATGGGCGAGCCCGAATACCCGAAATTCGCGAGGCATCGTACGATGAGAATCCGACCATCTTTGGTCTGATCGGCGCGGCAATTTCGTAGCTCAGTTGGAGAATAGCGGCGTTCCTTGCCGTACCCGATTTCAGAGATAGTTCCTGCGACGGAAGCGGCCTCCAGTTCCTCCTTCGTGAGGGCCTTCACGGGAAGTGGCCTGAATGGCATTTCGTTTTTCAATACAAGCAAGGCCCAATCGGTTGCGGAAACTCCCAAACTCCACCTGCCCGGAACAAAGTCCTTCGATACGATCAACTGCTCAGCAACCGAGGAAGCCGCCGGCGTTCCTTTGTTCATGCCAGCCAGAATGGACGTTGCCAGGACTAACCAATTGTTTGCCGGAAAAAACGCAGTGAGCGGCGGTAAGCGCAATTCTGGGCGCGACCAGCGCACCCGAGCACCAACCGGCGTGGCTGAAGCGCGCGACGGACACGACGCCGATCGCCGATGCGGGCCAGGTCGCGGGATCTGCGAGCTTGCCAATATGCGGATCGAGGCTCAGCAGCTCTTCGGGTCGGGGGGCGGCGACGCTGGCCAGGGACGACTCCGGTTGCGGCTGCCAACGGCCCATCACCTCCTGTGCCTTCGCAAGCTGCTCTGAGGTCAGCGTTATGCTTGGGACAATCTGCGCTGCAGATTGTGCACCTCGCTGCCCCGACAAAACGACCCATGCATAAGCTTGCACCGGATCTTTCGGAACGCCCTTTCCAACCAGGTACCAAACACCGAGGATGAACTGAGCCTGG
>Ga0310911_10000775_pt1 | contig 12249 bp, 12 predicted proteins | sample GREbulkMGHF170_FD_203532 | JGI IMG/M metagenome (GOLD analysis project Ga0310911, IMG submission 203532) | Lab enrichment of tropical soil microbial communities from Luquillo Experimental Forest, Puerto Rico - GRE.bulkMG.HF170 | ecosystem: Environmental > Terrestrial > Soil > Tropical forest >... | reverse complement strand
GGAGATCATCGGGAACATGACGCGCAGCGCCCGGCCGCCGCCGGCCCGCAGCAACGCGCGAATCTGGCCGCGCAACAGGCCGGGTCGGTCGAGCCCGAGTCGGATCGCGCGCCAGCCGAGCGCGGGATTTTCCTCGATCACCGTTTCCATATAGGGCAGCGCCTTGTCGCCGCCGATGTCGAGGGTGCGGAAGGTCACGGGCTTCTCGCCGGCGGCGTCAAGCACGGTGCGATAGAGCGCGAGCTGGTCGCTGGAACGCGGCAGCGACGGCGAGACCATGAATTGCAGCTCGGTGCGGAACAGGCCGATGCCGGCAGAGCCGGTCTCGTCGATATGCGGCAGGTCGATGGTAAGCCCCGCATTGATCATGAGTTCGACCGGTTGGCCGTCCTTGGTAACGCAGGGCCTCTCGCGCAGCGCCAGGTATTGCGCCTGCCGCCGGGCGCGAAAGCGCACCCGCTCGGCGTAGGCCGCTTCGATTTCCGCCGACGGGCGGACATAGATCTCGCCCGAAGTCCCGTCGACGATGATGGCGTCGCCGGGATCGGCGATGCCCGGCGCGTTGGGCACCTCGCCGACCGCGGGGATGCCGAGCGCGCGAGCCACGATCGAGACGTGCGAATTGGTGGTGCCTTCTTCCAGAACCAGGCCGCGCAGGCGCTTGCGGTCGTAGTCGAGCAGTGCCGCCGGCCCCATGGCGCGCGCGATCAGGATGGCGTTGTCGGGCAGATGCTCGCGCGCCGGCGCGTGATCCTGTCCGACCAGTTGTCGCATCAGGCGGAAGCCCAGATCCTCCAGGTCGTGCAGACGGTCGCGCAAATAAGGATCGGTGGAGCGCAACATGCGCGCGCGGGTGTCGGACTGAACGCGCTCGACCGCGGCTTCCGCCGTCAGGCCCGTGGCGACCGCCTCGTGCAGCTTGTGTGACCAGCCCTGGTCGCTGGCGAACATGCGATAGGCTTCCAGCACGTCGCGGTGCTCGCCGCCCTCGGCGACGTCCCCGCGCTCCAGCATGCGGTCGAGATCGGCGCGCAGTTTTGTCATCGCGGACTCGAGCCGCTTGATTTCCTTGGGCAGGTCCTCGGCAATGTAATTGTTGATAACGACGCGCGGCTCGTGCAGCACCACATGGCCGAGCGCGATGCCCTCCGACAGGATTGCGCCGTTCTTGTGCAGGGAGTGGCGCGCGGCGGGTTCGGCGCCCGGTTGCGCCAGCGCCGCCAATTCGCCGGAGGCGATCATCTCCGCAAGCACCATCGCGGTGGTCTGCAGCGCCTCGACCTCCTCCTCGACATAGGTGCGCTTGGCGCGGTTCTGCACCACGAGCACGCCGAGCGTGTTGCCGGCACGCAGGATCGGCACACCGAGGAAGGAATGGTAAATCTCTTCGCCGGTCTCGGGGCGGAACGAGAAGGCGGGGTGGCTTTGCGCGTCGCTCAGGTTGAGCGGCGAAGCTTCGCTCGCGACCAGGCCGACCAGGCCCTCATGCGCGCTCAACACCGTGCGGTGCACGGCGTCGCGGTTGAGACCTTCGGTGGCGTAAAGCTCGAGCGTGTTGTCGATGCGCAGCACATAGACCGAGCAGACTTCGGCCACCATGTTGGCCGCAATCAGCACCACGATCTTGTCCAGTCGCTCCTGGGCGCTGACCTGCTCCGCCATGGTTTCGCGAAGCCGTCTCAATAGGACGCGGGGGCCTCCCGACGCGCTTCGCATGCTCTGTGATCCCCTCCAACAAGCCAGCCCGGCGCCCGCCGGTACCTGACGTTAACCCGAAGAAACGCAACAACTTTATCGTTCGGCGCCACCGCAAGCCCTTCACCCGCAGGGCCGAATCAGGATCGCCAAACTGTGGCACAGTTCACGGCGGACGTTCTTGAGGCCGTATAGCGAATTGAGGCTTGTTTTGCCAAGCAAAAGGCCTGCCACCGGCGAAACCATCCAACGGCGGCGAATGCTGCGCCGCCCAAAGAGAACGCCCAAGAGAATAGTGTTCTACGGTTGGTCGAGACCGTAGAGCGTGTGCAGGGTACGCACGGCAAGCTCGGTATAGGCCGCGTCGATCAGCACGGAGAACTTAATCTCCGAGGTGGTAATGGCGCGAATGTTGATGTTGCGCGCCGCGAGCGCCGAAAACGCCTTGGCGGCAACGCCGGCATGGCTACGCATGCCGCTGCCGATCACGGACACCTTGGCGACGTCGGTGGCGCTGTCGAGACGCTGGTAGCCGATCTTGTCCTTGGCTGACGTGATGGTGTCGCGGGCGCGGGCGTAATCGTTCGCCGGCACCGTGAAGGTGAGGTCGGTGTACTTGCCGTCCTCGGACACGTTCTGGACGATCATGTCGACATTGATATTGGCCGCCGCCAGCGGACCGAAGATCGAGGCAGCAACCCCCGGCTTGTCCTCGATCTGGCGCACGGAAATCTGCGCCTCGTCCTTGGAGAAGGCGATCCCGGTGACGATGTGGCTTTCCATGATTTCCTCCTCGCTGCAGATCAGCGTACCCGGTGGCTGGTCGGCGTGCGGGTCGATATCCTCGGGCTTGTCGAAGCTGGAACGCACGAAGATCGGCATATTATGCACCATGCCGAGTTCCACCGAGCGCACCTGCAGCACTTTTGCGCCCTGGGAGGCCAGTTCCAGCATGTCCTCGAAGGCGATCTTGTCGAGCCGGCGCGCCTTGGGGACCACGCGCGGATCGGTCGTATAGACGCCATCGACGTCGGTGTAGATGTCGCAGCGGTTGGCACGGATCGCGGCCGCGATTGCGACCGCAGACGTGTCGGAGCCGCCACGACCGAGCGTGGTGATACGGCCGGTCTGCGGGTTGATACCCTGGAAGCCGGCGATCACGGCGACTTCCTTGCGGTCCCCGAAGCGGTGAATCAACTCGCGGCCGTCGATCTCCAGGATGCGCGCCGAGGCGTGTGCGTCGCTGGTCTTGATCGGGATCTGCCAGCCCTGCCAGGAGCGCGCCTGAATGCCCATGCCTTGCAGCACGATCGCAAGCAGGCCGGAAGTGACCTGTTCGCCGGAGGCCACCACGGCATCGTATTCACGCGCATCATGCATGGGCGAGGCTTCGCGGCACCACTCCACCAGTTCATTGGTCTTGCCGGCCATCGCCGACACCACCACGGCGACGTCATGGCCGGCGTCGACCTCGCGCTTCACATGACGCGCGACGTTGCGGATGCGATCGATGTTGGCGACGGATGTGCCGCCGAATTTCATCACGAGGCGGCCCATGACGACGCGCGTAATTCCCTTCAGGTTCGCGTTTGTCGGGGAGCGAATCAGCTCCAGCGCTATTAAGTTCTCAAGGCCCCGGCGAAGCTAGGCGGTGGGGCCGAAACGCGCGTATACATAGCGGTGCGGCCGGGGGCAAGCGGGTTCCACGCCAGAACCCGGTCTGCAGAGGTTGTGGTTTGCGGGACGAATCAAGGTTTTAGTGAGATGGGGCGTTATATCGACGAGATCCTGCAGCCCGGCGAGAAGGTGCTGTATTCGACCAACGCGCACTGGATGTTCTATTTGCCCGGACTTGCCGCCTGGATCGTTGCCGTGATCCTGTTCGCCCTGTCGCGGACCACGACGGTCGAGGGCGTCATCCTGTTGTGCCTTGCGTCGTCGGCCGTGGTGGCGTTGGTCGCGCTCTACTGGACTGCAAGAGCCTGGTTCCATCAATGGACGACGGAAACCGACGTCACCGATCGGCGCGTCGTGCACAAGACCGGCTTCATCAAGCGGCGCACCTTCGAAATGGCGCTCGACAAGATCGAGAGCGTCGACGTCAATCAAAGCATTTTGGGGCGCATCCTCGACTATGGCGACGTGACGATCATGGGCGTCGGCGAGGGCCGGGAATCCATCAAGACCATCGCGTCTCCACTGGCGTTCCGAAACTCCATCACCGCGCGATAGGAGCAAAGCTCATCATGACCACGCAAGACATCCGCGCGGGCGGCACTTCCACCGGGGGTTCGACGGTCGATCCGGCGGAGATCGCAAAATTTTCCAAGCTGTCGGAGGAGTGGTGGAACCCGTCCGGCAAGATGGCGCCGCTGCACAAGATCAATCCGATGCGGCTCGCCTATATCCGCGACGCCGCGGCGCGCAAGTTCGAGCGCAATGTCAAGAGCCTGAATTGCCTTTCCGGCCTGCGCGTCCTCGATATCGGCTGCGGCGCGGGGCTGTTGTGCGAGCCGCTGTCGCGGCTCGGCGCACAGATGATCGGCGTTGACCCGTCCGCTTCCAACATCGCTGCGGCCAGGCTGCACGCGGAAAAGGGTCACCTCTCGATCGATTATCGCTGCACCACGGTCGAAGAGATGGACCTGCGGGAGCGTTTCGACATCGTGCTGGCGATGGAAGTGGTCGAGCATGTCAGCGATGTCGGCCTGTTTCTGTCACGCTGCGCGGCGATGCTGAAGCCCGGCGGGATGATGGTGGTCTCGACCATCAACCGCAACTGGAAGAGCTTTGCGCTCGCCATCGTCGGCGCCGAATATGTCCTGCGCTGGCTGCCGCGCGGCACCCATCAATGGGACAAATTTGTCACCCCCGACGAGCTTGCGAAATATCTCCTGGACAACCGCCTCGTCGTCACCGAGCAGACCGGTGTGGTCTACAGCCCCTTCTTCGATCGCTGGAGCCTCTCCTCCGACGCTGACGTAAATTACATGGTGATCGCCGAGGAGATGGTGTGACGAGATCGCCGTCGTCCTTGCGAAAGCAGGGACGACAGCGCGTCTAAGGCTGCTTGCATCCCAGTTATGCACGCTTACCGTTGACCCCTTGCGCCGCACCCGGCACGGTCACTGGCCATTTTCAGCCGGTCCTCCCCCTCCATGTTCTCCACCGCCACGCTCTGGATCCCCTTTACGTTGATTGCGGCCGCCGGCCAGGTCGCGCGCAACGCGATGCAGCGCTCGCTGACCGGGCAGCTCGGCACCTGGGGCGCGACCAATATCCGCTTCCTGTTCGGCTTCCCGTTTTCGCTGGTGTTTTTCGCCATGGTGGTGGTCACGTCTGGCGACCGCGTGCCATGGCCGCCGGCCTCATTCTGGCCGTGGCTCCTGCTCGGCGCCCTCAGCCAGATCATCGCCACCGGGTTGATGCTGGTTGCGATGAACGAGCGCTCCTTTGTGGTGACCACGGCCTACCTCAAGACCGAGGCGATTCAGACTGCGGTTTTCGGCTTCGTGTTTCTCGGCGATCATCTCACCGTCATGAAGGTCGCGGCGATCCTGATCGCGACCATCGGCGTTGTCATCACGGCGCTCAGATCTGGCGGCGAAAAGAGCTTTGCCGAGATCAGGCCGACCATCATCGGCCTCGTCGCAGCCGCCGCCTTTGCGCTGTCGGCGATAGGTTTCCGCGGCGCCATCCTCACGGTCGAGGGCGTTTCCTTCGTCACCGCCGCCTCCTACACGCTGGTGTGGGGACTGTTCGTGCAGACGGTGGTGCTCTCGATCTATCTGTTCTGGCGTGCGCCGGACGTGCTGAAAAAAATCCTTGCGCTATGGAAACCCTCGATGCTCGCGGGTTTCATGGGCGCGTTCGCGTCCCAATTCTGGTTTCTGGCGTTTGCGCTGACGGCGGCCGCCAATGTGCGGACGCTGGCCCTGGTCGAGGTCCTCTTTGCGCAGGCGGTCGCGTACTACTCGTTCAAGCAGAAAATCGCGGCGCGCGAACTTCTCGGCACCGCCCTGATCGTGATCGGCGTGGCGCTGCTGGTTGCCGCTTAGCTCTTGACCGCGATCAGGACTGCGCCGGCAGCGATCAGGACGATCCCGATCCAGCCATTGAGCGAGGGGCGCTCACCGAGGAAGGCGACGCCGAGCAGCGCTACCAGCACCACGCTCAGCTTGTCGATCGGCGCCACCAGCGTCGCTGGCCCAAGCTTCAGCGCGCGAAAATAGCAGAGCCAGGAGGCGCCGGTGCCCAGGCCCGACAACAACAGGAAAAGCCAGCTCTTGGCCGAGACCGGACCGGGACGGGAGAACTGGCCTGTCGCAAACAAAATCAGCGCGAGCGTCACCAGCACGATCACGGTGCGGATCAGGGTGGCGAGATCGGAGTTGATGCCCTCGACGCCGACCTTGGCGAAGATTGCGGTCAGCGCCGCAAATACGGCGGACAGAACAGCCCAGAGCTGCCAGGATGAGAGCGCGTTCGGGCTCATCAACGAAGCGTCAATTGCGGTCGTCGGGCAGTACCGGCAGCGGCGACACCTCGACGCCCTCGTCGATCAGCGCGCGCGCTTCCTCCGGCGACGCCTCGCCGTAGATCGGGCGGTGCTCGATCTCGCCGTAATGCATCTTGCGCGCCTCGTTGGGGAATTGCTCGCCGACATTGTCGGCGTTTTTCACGATATGGTCCCGCAATTCCTTCAGCTTGGCGCGCAACTCGCGCTCCTGCGCCATCAGGAGCGGCGTCGATCCCTGGGCGGGAGCAGGATCGGCCGGGGGCTGCGGCTGCGGCGGGGGCGCCTCGACCTCGCGGCGTCCCTTCTTGCTCACGATCTGCGGGGCCATGATCGCCTTCTCGACTTTCACGGAGTTGCAGACCGGGCAGCTCACCAGCTTTCGCTTGACCTGCTGCTCGAACGCCGAGGAGGTCTGGAACCAGCTTTCGAACGTGTGGTCACGTTCGCAGCGGAGCGCATAGCGGATCATGCCGATCCCCGCACAAGATGCAGATGTTCGGGGCCTGACTTCGGGTCGGCGACCGAGAAGCGCCGGCCGTGCTGCAGCGACGGCACCGATTTGCGCGCAGCGTCGACCCTCGACGGGTCGATCTTCGCCATGAAAATGCCGGGCTCGGTACCGCCCTCGGCGAGGATCTCGCCCCAGGGCGCGATGATCAGCGAATGGCCATAGGTCTCGCGCTTGTTCTCGTGCAGGCCGGCCTGCGCGGCGGCGAACACGAAGCAGCCGGTTTCGATGGCGCGCGCGCGCAACAACACGTGCCAATGCGCTTCCCCGGTCTTGCGGGTGAACGCGCTCGGCACGGTCAGGAAGGATGCGCCGGCTTCCGCCAGCGCCCGGTAGAGCGCGGGAAAGCGCAAATCGTAGCAGATCGTGAGCCCGATGCGGCCCCAGGGCAGGTCGGAGATCACGGCGGTCTCGCCCGGCTGGTAGTTGGCGGATTCGCGATAGCTCTCGCCGCCCGGCAGATCGATATCGAACATGTGGATCTTGTCGTAGCTCGCGAGCACCATGCCGTCGGGCGCGATCAGGAAGGAGCGGTTGACCGCCTTCTCCGGCGAGAAGCGCAGCGCCAGCGAGCCGATATGGAGGTAGATCTTCAGTTCTTTCGCAAGCGCGCGATAGGCCTTCAGCGACGGATCGTCCTCTTCGGTCTTGAGATGCTCGAACAACGCCTTGCGGTTTGCTTGCATCATGTTGCTGACTTCGGGCGTCTGCACGTAGTCGGCGCCCTCGGCTGCCGCCTGGCGGATCAGCCTGGTTCCCTGCTCGAGACTGGGCTCGGGCAGAAGCGAAGTGCGCATTTGCACCATCGCGGCGGTAAAACTGTTGTCGACGCTCATCCGGAAGCCTTTTTGCCGTTCAGCATCGCATCAAGCTTGCCCTCGCGGTCCAGAGCATAGAGCTCGTCGCAGCCGCCGACATGGGTCTCGCCGATGAAAATCTGCGGGAAGGTCGAGCCTGCGCCGGCACGCTCATACATGGCCTGGCGGAAACCAGGATCTTTACCCGAATCGTACTCGGTGAACGCGGCCTTTTTGCGATTCAGCAGCGACTTGGCGGCGCTGCAATAGCCGCAGCCCGGACGGGTGTAGATTTCGATGGCATCAGCCATGTCCGCGCTCGTACTCCGTTTCCGTGAAACGCCGATTATATGGGAGCTTTGGGGCTGTCCACAACCCGGGCGAAGACCAGCACGTCGACCTGCGCGGCTTTGGCGCGCAACAACGCCCGCGCGCAGGCGTCAAGCGTGGCTCCCGAGGTCAGGACGTCGTCCACCAGGACTGCGCGGCGCCCGGCCAATTCAGCTTTGGCGTCAGAAGATACCTCGAATGCGCCCTGCACATTGCTTGCCCGCTGCGCCCGGGAGAGCCCCACCTGCTGCCTGGTCGGCCGCACCCGCTGCAGCACGTCTCCGCGCAGCCTGACGCCGCTCTGCCGCTCGATCACGCGCGCCAGCGCGCCGGACTGGTTGAAACGGCGGTGCCAGGCGCGCCGCCAATGCAGCGGCACCGGAATGAGCATGTCGGCGCCCTGGAGCAGCTCTTTTCCCGCGTGCGCCATCCAGCGGCCCATCGCGGGCGCAAGGTCGGTGCGGTCGTGGTATTTCGGCGCCCGCACCAGCGTGCGCGCGACGTCGTCATAGCGCACTGCGGCGCGGGCGCGCTGATAGGCCGGGGGACTGGCGATCGCCTCCATCGACAGCATGTCGGGGCCGGGATCGTAGACAAAGGGGATGCCAAGTCGCGGACAATAGGGTTTTGCGATGAACGACAGTTTCGACCAGCAGTCCGCGCAGACGCCTTCGCCGGCGACCGGCTCGCGGCACGACACGCACAGCGTCGGCAGCGCGATATCGAGTACAAGACGTGCGGCATGGCCTAGCGCGTCGCCGATCGCGCCGAATGCGGTCCGCAGTTGCGCGGGAACAGAACGGGAGGGAGCGATTTCACCTTCCATGAATTGAACCTAACGCGGCCTCGCCTCGATTGCCAGAGAGTGGCTGCCAACGTATCAACGCGCATGGCCGAAAACCCGACGCCAATTCTGTTCGACCGCGCCTTGCTCGCGAAGCGACAGGCGCGCGCGCAACAACGCGGAGCCGCGACTTTCCTGTTTGATCGCGTGCGCGAGGACATGGCCGAGCGGCTTGCCGCGGTGAAACGGGATTTTGCCGAAATTGCCGACATCGGCACGCCGGGCGAGGGGGTTTTGACGCGCGATCGCTTCGCATCCCGGGGCCGGATCATGCTTGCGCAAGACGAAGTGCTGCCGCTTGCGCCGGAATCGCTCGATCTCGCCGTCTCCGCGCTCGCCTTTCAGTTCGTCAACGATCTGCCCGGTGTGCTCGCGCAACTCCGCCGTGCGCTGAAGCCCGACGGGCTTCTGCTTGCGGCAATGATCGGCGGCGATACGCTGACCGAGCTCAGGCAAAGCTTTGCCGCCGCCGAAGCCGAATGCGAGGGTGGGGTATCGCCGCGGGTTGCGCCCTTTGTCGACCTGCGCGATCTCGGTCACCTGTTGCAGCGCGCCGGCCTTGCGTTGCCGGTTACCGACGTCGACCACGTCGTGGTGCGCTACGACAACGCGTTCGCACTGATGGCCGATCTCCGCGGCATGGGCGCGACCAATATCCTCGTCGAGCGGCGCCGCACGCCGACCCGCCGCGCTACCATGCTGCGCATGGCGCAAATCTATCGCGAGCGCTTTGCCGATCCGGACGGCCGCATCCGCGCGACTTTCGACATTGTATGGCTGTCAGCGTGGGCGCCGCATGAGAGCCAGCAAAAGCCTTTGCGGCCGGGTTCGGCGACCGCAAGCCTCGAGGAGGCGGTGAGGAAGGTTTCACCCTCCCCTGGAAAGGGAGGCTAACAGCTCACAACAAAAGATCCTGCAGATGCGGAATCAGCGGGATATCCGCGGCCGGCATCGGGTAGTCGCGCAACTTGTTGGCGCGGACCCACGCCAGGTTCTGTCCCTCGCGCGCGACCACAAGGCCCTCCCAACGTCGGCAGATATAGAGCGGCATCAACAGATGAAAGCTCGCATAGGCGTGGCTCGCGAAAGTGAGCGGCGCCAGGCACGCCTCGGTCACGGTAATCCCGATTTCCTCATGCAATTCGCGGATCAGCGTCGTCTCCGGCCGTTCGCCAGGCTCGACCTTGCCGCCGGGAAATTCCCACAAGCCCGCCATCGCCTTGTCCTGGGGACGCTGCGCGATCAGCACGCGCTTGTCGGCATCGACGAGCGCACAGGCGACCACGAGGATGAGGTTGACGGCGGTCATGCGTCGAACGCGCTCACGACCGGTAGTCGCCGTTGATTGCGACATATTCCTTGGTCAGGTCGCAGGTCAGAACGCGGTCGCGGCCCTTGCCGAGGCCGAGGCCTATTTTGATCTGGATCTTCGGGTTCTTCATGGCGTCCGATACCTGCGCCTCGTCATAGGACGGATCGCGCGCGCCGCTTTTCGCAACGCGGATGCCGTTGAAGGCGATCGAAAGCTTGTCGCGGCTGGCGGGCTCGCCGGCCTTGCCGACCGCCATCACCACGCGGCCCCAATTGGCGTCCTCGCCCGCGATTGCGGTCTTCACCAACGGCGAGTTCGCAACCGACATCGCGATCCGCCGCGCCGACTGCTTGGAGACCGCGCCCTCGACAATGATCTCGACCAGCTTGCGCGCGCCTTCGCCGTCGCGTGCGACCTGCTCGGCGAGATCGGCCAGCACGGCGCGCAGCGCGGTTGTGAAGGCCTTCAGCCGGGGATCTCCGGCGCGGCTGACCTTCGGCGCGCCGCGCGCCGCCGCTGTTCCCGTCGCAAACGCAAGCAGCGTGTCCGATGTCGAGGTGTCGCCGTCGATGGTGACCGCATTGAAGGTGTCTTCGACGCCGCTCTTGAGCAGCGACTGCAGCGCGCCCGCCGTGATCGGCGCATCGGTGAAAATGAACGACAGCATCGTCGCCATGTCCGGGGCGATCATGCCCGCGCCCTTGGCCATGCCGTTGATGGTGACCTCGGTCTTGCCGAGCTTGACGGTTGCGGTCGCGACCTTCGGAAACGTGTCGGTGGTCATGATGGCTTTTGCCGCAGCCATCCACTCGCCGGGAGAGGCGCGCTCCGCGAGCGCGTCGAGCACCCCGTCGAATTTTTGAGCGTCCAGCGGTTCGCCGATCACGCCGGTAGAGGCGAGATACACCTCATTCGGGTTGCAGGCGATGGCCTTGGCTGCGATTGCAGCCGTCAGCGCGGTCGCCTGCCGGCCCGTCTTGCCGGTGAAGGCATTGGCGTTGCCGGAATTGACCACCAGCGCCCGCGCCTTGCCGCGGGCGAGTTTTGACCGGCACCATTCCACCGGCGCGGACGGACATTTCGATTTGGTGAAGACCCCGGCGACCGTGGTGCCGGGGTCCAGCACCGCCAGCAGCACGTCCGTGCGGTTCTTGTAGCGGATGCCGGCCTCCGCGGTCGCGAGCCGCACGCCTGCGATCGCCGGCAGGTCCGGAACAACGGTCGGGGCGAGCGGAGAGACGGCGTGGGCCATGGCAGGATTCCGGCGGTGAGACGAACGAGGCAGCGCTCTGTATCATCTCAATCGCCGGGGCGGGAGAGGCTGCGGCGGACGTCGATGCAACAATGGGTGGTCCCGGCGAAGCCGGGACCCGTAACCAGAGGGTGACATGACCGCGAAGGCTGATTGACAGCGCGGACCGGCGAAGCAATTCCGCGGCATGGGCCCCGGCTTTCGTCGGGGCGACATACATTACTTCTTCTTCGTATCGGCGGGCTTGGCCGGATCGGCCGGCTTGGGGTCGGACTTCGCCGTCTCTTCCGGCTTGTCCATGCGCTCGATCTTGGCCGCGTCGCGCAGCTTGCCGACATATTCCGCCTGCGCTTTCCGCGTCACATAGGTCTCGATCTGGCCCTTGACCTGCTCGAAGTCCGGCGGTTTGCGGTTGCGCTTTTCCTCGACCTTGATGATGTGCCAGCCGAATTGCGATTTCACCGGATCGGAAATCTTGCCCGGCTCGAGCGCAAACGCCGCGGCGGAAAATTCCGGCACCATCTGATCCTTGGTGAAGAATCCGAGGTCGCCGCCGTCGGAGGCGCCGGGATCCTTCGACTTCTTTTTGGCGAGTTCGGCGAAATCCGCGCCCTTGTCGAGTTCGGCCTTGATCGCCTTGGCCTCGTCCTCGGTCTCGACCAGGATATGCCGGGCATGGACTTCCTGCTCGCCGGCGATCTCCTTCGATGCGTCCTGATAGACTTTCCGCATCGCTTCATCGGTGGTCGCGGCCTTGCCCTCGTTTGCGAGCAGGCTGTCCATCAAGAGGCGGTTGCGGGTGAAGGCGAGACGCTTTTTGAAGTCGTCGGAGTCCTGGACCTTCTTGTCCTCGGCGGCCTTGGCGACGATCTTCATGTCGATCAGGAACGCCAGCACGTTCTCCTCCTTGGTCGCGGGATCCATCTGGGCCAGCGAGGGACCGAGTTCCTCTTCGGCGAGCGCGACGTCGCTCTGGCGTATCTCGGAACCGT
>Ga0310911_10000745_pt1 | contig 12437 bp, 9 predicted proteins | sample GREbulkMGHF170_FD_203532 | JGI IMG/M metagenome (GOLD analysis project Ga0310911, IMG submission 203532) | Lab enrichment of tropical soil microbial communities from Luquillo Experimental Forest, Puerto Rico - GRE.bulkMG.HF170 | ecosystem: Environmental > Terrestrial > Soil > Tropical forest >... | reverse complement strand
CATGCCTCGCAACACGAAATGACCGTTTTCGTCCGATCTACCGAATTGGTACGCATCCGGCCGTCGCAGTTTTCCTGAACTCGGCACTGTCACTACGTTCGCCTCGGCCACAGCCTTACCCTCTTTGTCAACCACTGTTCCTTCAATCCCCGCACCCTTCGCACTCACAACCACGTCCAACACCGCCCCGGGGCTCATCGCAAATCCCGTGTCAACCACCTCTCGTCCACCCAGCAACACCGACTTCGTATAGTAATCGCGGAATTTCTCCGAACGCGCCATCACTGCGAGTTGATAATCTGCTCCTGGCACGTCTTTGATCTCGAACGAGCCGTCTTCATTCACCTGTGCCATCCCTGTCGGCATCTCCATCCGCAAGTCCACCGCTTCCTCCTCGCTCTCGGGCACTGCGAGCAGGCTCACATTCAACTCTTTCCAATCGATCTTCTCGTTTCCGTCCGCGCGAAATTTTCCGCTAACATCCCCTCCCTTATCCGCCTGTAGTTGCAAGCCGACCACGTCTGATCCATTCACCTCAATAGGTCTGCTGATCGTTTGCATTTTTATGGACGGCATCTGTCCGTTGAAAAAGTCTGAAAATACAATCAAATGAGCGCGGTATGTCCCGGGCAGCACATTCGGAAATTCAAATTTCCCATCTTCACCCAAATTCTGCTCCTCGCTTTGCCCGTTCCGTCCCACGAGGAAGAGCTGGCCAATTCCCTGAGACGCCGCCCAAATGGCAACTCCACTCGCACTGCTTTGCGCCTTTGGCGAAGCGGTCAGTCCCATCACCGTTCCGCTCACGCGGTAGGCCCGGCTAGACACCACTCCAAAGTTCGCCATGAAGGTACTCCCCGCAGAAACTTCAACTGCGACGGCCCGCCGCTGGTCCAATGTTCCTGGAAAATAAGTCGTCACATACACCAGACGCCCGTTGGCGTCCTTCTCCTTTGGGGCAAGAGGTGACACTTCAGTTTTCGGGGGAGTCGCCTGCACGATATATTTTCCAGGTGGCAGATCCGCGATCCGGTATTCTCCTAAATCGTTCGTGGCTCCCCTAGCCACGTGTGCCCGATAGCCTAGTGTCGCTCTGCCAGTGCTGACCGTCGCCATTACGTCCACATTTCGCAAGGGGTCTCCGTCCGCATCCACAATCTTTCCCGAGATCACGCCGGTTACGAGCATGTGAAACACCAGATCCTTCGTGCCCTGCCCGGCGATCACCTTGACCGCTCTGTCTCGGTTCGTCTTTACGTCCGCAACGTATCCCAATCGTTCTAACTGCACCACATACACTCCCGGCTCAATACCTTCGACTTTGAACTGGCCTGTCTCGTCGGTGATCGCTTCATACTGCACCGCCCTTTGACCCGAGCGGCCTGCGAGACTCACTCTCACTTTGCGGATTCCCTGGCCGCCTGGTTCCTGCACTACTTTCCCTTGTACAGTGCCCTTCGTTTCATTCGCCGCGGCCGGCGGCGTCTCCGCCTGCCCCGCGTACACCTGTGCACACACTCCGGCGCAAAGAATTCCAAGAACAAGTTGGCTTAGGATATTCAAGGCAACCTCCACGCGGCTTCCGCAGTTAGGAGGGTCCGCAGACTCTCTGACCTTTATAGCCAATACACTCTCTCGAGCACAACAACGATGTTTGCCCTCTGTATAATCCGTTCTGCCGTGAAACGTTCGGCCAACTCTCCGCACTAATCAGGAGGCCACACATGTCGGCGTCTCAGATGAGTCCTCCGCAGACCGGCTCCACCGCCTCCGATACACGAGGTCTGCGCCACCGCAGAAAACGGAGTGATCTGTTGCGCTTGCCGCGTTCGGCCGGTGTGTCCCACTTGCGCCGCGCGCAGGAAGCAGCTTCCAAACCGAATTTTCCGCTCGAATCTTCGTTTGCGCCTGCCGCTATCCTTAAGTGGGCCCGCCACTATCTCGCGTACGTGATCCGCGACAAGCATTTTTTCCCGCCCCACACTGCCTCTCCGCAAAACGCGATGTACGATCTCCTCGACGAGCAGGGGTCCGATCACGTGCGCATCGCTCTCGCCGGCGATTGGGGCACCGGAACCGACGAAGCGGCCGCTGTGGCCAAGCAGATGCACGCGTTCAATCCCCACTTCACGCTGCATATTGGCGACGTGTATTACGTCGGGGACCCCATCGAAGTGAATGAGAACTGTCTGGGAATCCGCAATCCCATTAACAACTACGATCCAGTGGTCTGGCCCATCGGCTTGCTCGGCAGCTTCGCCATGAACGGCAACCACGAGATGTACGCCAACGGCATCGGCTATTTCGATGTGTTTCTTCCCCGGTTGGGACTTCGCCGCGACAGCCGCATGCTGGGCCAGCAAACCAGCTTTTTCTGTCTGCAAAATGCGCACTGGCGCTTGATTGCGGTCGATACCGGCTACAACTCCACCGGCATTCCGGTTCTCGAACAAATCCCTGGCCTCGGCGGAAACTGCAAGCTACCTAGGCCCTCGATCACCTGGCTCCAGGAAATCGTCATCCCACAGTCCGGCAAACCGGACCCGCGCGGGATCGTGCTCCTCTCCCACCAGCAGTATTACTCTGGCTTCGAGAGCGACTTCCCGAAGCCTGCGCGGCAACTCTTTGCCGCAGGCGTCAAGGGCCCGACCCTCTGGTTTTGGGGCCACGAGCACCGTTTCGCCGGTTACGATCTCTTTGGCAAAGACCAACTAAAAGCCCACGGGCGCTGCGTCGGCCACGGTGGCATGCCGCTCGGCATCAAACCTCCCTCGCGCGATCCACAACCCAAATTCTGGGACGGTCGGAAAGGCTCCGAAGGCCTTGGCGTCAATGGCCACGTCAACCTCGAGTTCAACGGGCCCGAACTTCACGCCACCTACGTCGATTTACACGGCACAAAACTCGTTGAGGAAAGCTGGCGAGCTCCCGGCGATGGCACGGTCCAATTACTTTCGTGCGAAAAAGTGATCGACGATCCTGATTTTCACGGTCCGTCTTAGTGCGATGAGGTGAACCCCATGTCCATAGCCACGGAGGTCCCGAAAGATTGTTCGAAAATCGCTACAACTTCGTCGCACCCGATTCGGATATGCGCTGGGTGAAGCAGCTTAGACAGGCAACAGATCCTCACTCCTTATGAAAGAAGCCGGATATCTCGTTGAAAACAAAGCGTCGGTCCCGCTCCTTTCATCCTTCATTGTGGTCCTGAAAGGACCATGATTTACTCATATCGGAGAGCTTTGACGGGATCAAGGCGACTGCCGCGCCAAGCGGGTACATATCCAGCGGCCGACGCGACGAGGGCCAACGCCGTGGTAGCGAGCGTCAGAGTTGCGGGGTCGTGCGGCGTGAGCCCGAAGAGCTGGCTCTGGACGAGTTTGGTGAGCGCCAGAGACGCGGGAAGAGCAAGGCCAACGCCGACGGCGATAAGCAAGAGAACCTCGCGCATCACCAGCCAAATGACATTGCCTTGTGTAGCGCCGAGAGCCATGCGTATGCCGACTTCGCGAGTGCGCTGCGCGACGGTGTAGGCCATCACGCCGTAGAGGCCGATGACTGCGAGAAGCGTTGCTAGAAAGCCAAAGACCGCGGAGAGACTCGCTACCATGCGCTCTGCGGAGAGCGAATTGGAGATTTGCGTCTCTTCTGTATGCATGTAGAAGACAGGCAGGTTGGAATCGAGGTCGCGCACTTTGGAACGAATCGCGGACATCAGCTGGTCAGGATCCCCGACGGTGCGGACGTAGATCACCATGCCGCCGACGTAGCGGCTTCCGAGGTAAGGAAGGTAGGCCTGCGGAGGGATTTCGTCGCGCAGGTTGGTGTATTTGACGTCCTTAACCACGCCGATGACTTCCATATCGGTGGGTGTGCCGGGGTCGGAGCCGAAGCCAATGTGAAGGCCGACTGGATTCCGGCCGGCAAAGTATCTTTTCGCGAACGTTTCATTGATCATGACGGTCGCGGGCTGCCAGCCCCGATCCGCGGGAGCGTCGGGACGGTGCTTGATTTCGTGGTTGTCCGTGGGACGAAAATCGCGGCCCGCGACGATGGGAACGCCAAGCGTGGCGAAGTAGTTGGGACTGATTTCATTCATATAGGGTTCGGGATGAGCGTCGGGAGTGGGCGGAGTGAAGCCCTCCACCGTCATGCTGCTGTCCCATTCGTCGTCTTCCAGAATGCGCTGAGAGGCGAGTCCTGTAGAGCGAATCCCAGGGATGGAAGCAAGAGTGTCTAGCAACTGAGGGTAGAAAATCTTCAGCCGATCGACACTGTAGCCGCTATACGACGGGTCAATCTCGAAGCCCACTAGGTTCTCGACAGGGAACCCTGGACCAAGATTGCGCAAATTACCGAGGCTGCGAGTGAAGAGGCCAGCGCCGATAAGCAGGAGCAAAGAGAGCGTGACTTGGACGACGACGAGAGACTTGCGGAGACCGCCATGGCTCCCGCCGATAACCGACGCCGCTTGATCCTTAAGCGTATTGGCAACGTCTGGCTTGGTAGTTTGCAGAGCGGGCATAAGGCCGAAGAAAATGCCGGTCAAGATTGTGACGAAGAGGGTGAAGAGCAGGATGCGCACATCGGGAGTAGTGGAGATGAGCAGGCCGTTGGAGTCGGAGGGCATATAAGCAGCCATGAGAGCTTTGTCGGCCGAATAGGCGAGGACAAGGCCAGCGGCGGCGCCGAGCGCGGAGAGAGAAAGGCTTTCCACGAGCAGCTGAAAAATGATGCGGCCGCGAGTGGCGCCCATGGCCAGGCGAATGGCGATTTCTCTATTCCTGCCGCTTCCGCGGACGAGAAGAAGATTGGCAAGATTCGCGCAGGCGATGAGAAGAACCAAGCCGGTCGTTGCCATCAAGACCCACAAAGGCGTGGACAGCGTCTGGCGTGCGTAGGATCTGCCTTGCGAACCCGGCAGGACGTCGATGGAGCATCTGAGGAATTGCTCGCGATCATAAGGCGAGGCGTGGGCAAAGGCCTTTTCCTTGACTTCCATGTCGAGCATGGAGTGCATGAAGGGCTGGAGAGCGGCCTTAGCCTTTTCGCGCTTGATGCCGGGCTTCAGACGGCCAAAGGCATTGACCCAGCGATTGCGGCGCTCCGTGAGCATGTCGTCCGTCACGCCTACAAGCATCGCTTTTGCCATCATGATCGGGACAAAAAGTTTTGGAGAGCGGCCAAGCTCTACGCCGTCGAAGCCTGGCTGGAGAACGCCAACAATGGTCATTGGATAGTTATTCAGAATGAGGGTCTTGCCGAGGATGGCGGGGTCACGGGAGAAGCGAGAAACCCAATAGGCGTAATTCAGGACAGCGTAGGGGTGGCCGTTGGGAACGCGGTCATCTTCTGGTGTCAAGACGCGGCCCAGATGAGGATTGATGCCGAGAGTGGAGAAATAAGTGCCGGAAACAAGCTCGAAGTCCACACGCTCGGCTCGCCCATTAAAGGAGAGGCTGCCGGAGTAAGGGAAGCGGCAAAACATGTCGGTGAAGACATCGTTGTGAGCGGCAAAATCCCGGAACATCGGATGGGAGATGGCGTTGCCGCCCCAGTTGCTACCGTAATGGCGGCCGCGCATGGTGAGGAGGACGAGTTCGCTTGGATTTTTCACAGGTAGAAGGCGGAGGAGGATTTGGTCGAGGAGGGTGAAGATGGCGGTGTTGGCGCCGATGCCGAGGGCGAGAGTAAGGATAGCGATGGCCGTGAAGCCAGGAGTACGGCAGAGGGTGCGGAGAGAGTATCTCAGGTCACGCCAAGTGGAATCGAGTGATTCAATTAGTGAGCTCTTTTGCCTCGTTTCGCTCATCTTTCGCCTGTGTGATCGTTTTTGGGGCGAGAGGACAATCCATGCCACTCGCTTACAGTGAATACGTCAGAAAGTGAAAAAGGTTTGGTGAGGCCGAAAAAACGTCGGGGTGGAATGGGGCGGGATGAGGACGAGCCTCCCGAGCCCAGAAGTCTCACGATTTGAATAATTTAGCCTCGCCGAGAAGAGACACACGTGTGCGCAGTCCGGACTTTCCTGTCCAACCTATTTATGCGCTGGCTTTGCATCTCACGGTCCTGACGCTCTCTAGAATGAAAACAGCGCGCCGCACTGCCGGCACATGAAAGAGCGATCCCAGTCAGCGTATTCTCGCGGGAACGTGCTGTGATTGCGCAATCCGGATGACCAATCTGTTGCTCTGTTGCTGTTGCTGCCCACTTCTGCTGGTTCTGCTGCCCCACTTCTTGACAGGGGCGAAGCTGCGTGTTATCAACTTTTGCACCATGTTACGCGCAGCGCGAATCGCGTTGGCCCTCCTTTCTATCTTCGCAATTGCATATGTTCTTGCTACCCCGGATCCCACTGACGACGTCACAGGCGTCTTGCGACCGAATCATCTCGGCAAGGCTCAAAGACTCGATCCTCACTTCGTTCAGCCACCTACCCCAAACAGTGTGATACTCCCATTGCTCGTGCCCGGGAGTCCCACTCAACGGCTGACCACTTTCGAGTTGGTTGATCTTTTGTGCGCTTATCGCTGCTAGCCTTCCGCTTCACGAATCGACACGCCAAATCCCTTCGGCATTTCAGGGACGCGACAAAGCCGCCGGGGTTTTCAAACTCCCGCGCAACACCGACCGCAACTTGAACGGAATCAGTGGGTGTGACTCGGTTAAATCGGGGTTCCGAGAGCAAATGTAAGGTGTTGGTATCAGCAAGGAAGTCGGCGACATGCTGGCAATCGGCTAAGAGCTAACGGAGGGTAGAAAAATGAGAATCCTGGTTCAGATAGTTTGTGGAGCGCTCCTCTGCGCGAGCGTTGCAGCGCAAGATTACGCAGCTCATCCACAAGGCCATTCCGTCACGCTGGTAACTGGTCTGGGTGACATTCATCATCCGGTTTCCACCGACGTTATCCAGGCACAGGAGTTTTTTGATCAGGGCCTGCGGTTCATCTACGTGTTTAATCACGACGAAGCAGCGCGGTCGTTCCAGCACGCTGCGGAACTCGATCCCAAACTGGCGATGGCTTTCTGGGGAGTTGCCGAGGCAGTGGGGCCGAATTACAACGATCCAGCCGATCCCGACCGCTACAAGAAAGCCCATGATGCGGCACAGAAGGCGCTAGACCTCTCTAGCCGAGCTTCCCCGACCGAGCAGGCTTACATTCGGGCCATCGCGAAAAGGTTTCCAGCGGATCCGAATTCTGATTTGAGAAAGGCGGCGGAGGCTTACCGCGACGCGATGCAGCAGCTCGTAAGCGAGTTTCCGGACGATCTGGACGCGGCGACGCTATTTGCCGAGGCCGGCATGAATTTGCATCCTTGGGGCCTCTGGCATCCCGACGGCACTCCCGAGAGGGGTACCGAAGAAATCGTGGCCACGTTGGAATCGGTGCTGAAGCGCGATCCGAACCACCTTGGCGCGATCCATTATTACATCCATGCGGTCGAGGCGTCGCCCACTCCGGAGCGAGCATTGGCCGGAGCAAACAAGCTGGCTGCCTTGGCGCCCAATGCCGGACACATCGTGCACATGCCCGCCCACGTCTACATTCGAACTGGCGACTACGAGGCCGCCGTGAGAACAAATGAGCAGGCGGCAGCCGTGGATCGGGCTTACATCAAAGCCACCGGAGTGCAGGGAATTTACCCCATGATGTACTACAGCCATAATCTACACTTCATCGCGATGTGCTCGGCCACCAATGGCAACTATGCCGAAGCAAAAGAGAATGCGAAACTGCTTGAGGCGAATGTCGGACCCCATGTGAAAGCTATGCCTCCACTGGAAGGATTCATGACGATTCCGGTTGCGGTAGAGATTCGCTTCCGTCACTGGGACGACATCTTGAAGATGCCCGCGCCTGATTCGGCAATGAAGACCGCGACCGTGTTTTGGCACTTTGGCCGTGGGCTGGCCTTCGCTGGGACGGGAAAAGTTACTGAGGCAGAGGCTGAGTACAACATAGTAGTCGAAAGTGAAGCCGCCACGCCTCCAGATGTGATCTTCGCTATGCCGTTCAACAACAAGGCGAAGGACATCATGAAGATAGCTAAGAACGTTCTCGGCGCAAAAATAGCTGCAATCAAGAAGGACAACACCGAAGCCGTGGCCATGCTGCGCGAGGCCGTCGCCATTCAGGACAGCCTCAAGTACGGCGAGCCACCTGACTGGTTCTTTCCCGTGCGTGAGTCGCTGGGGGCAGCTTTGCTGATGACCGGCGACGCGGCTAGCGCGGAGAAGGTGTTTCGCGCCGATCTAGATCGCAATCCGCGGAATCCGCGGTCGCTCTTCGGTCTGCACGAGACTCTGATTCGTCAGAAACGCGAGTACGACGCGTGGTTCATCAAGAAGCAGTTTGACGCGTCGTGGAAAGGCGGGGCACAAAACCTGAAGCTGGAGGATCTGTTGTGATCACCACACGAGCTGCAACTGTCTGGGGAGCCCCCAATGACGCCAGCTTGTGCGGCAAGAAAAAGTGATTTTGCAAAACGAACCCAACGAGCCCGATCAGCTTGGCGGCCTCAGTCATTCCGTCTGTGTATGCCACTCGAATGTCTTGCTTCGCCAATTGGATCTAGAAGCTGGGCACGTGGCCCTAGTTTTTCTTTCGGGAGAAGTGGAAGACCATGGGAGTGTCTTTGTCGCCTTCGCGCCATGTCCAAGTTTCCGTGATGTGATTGTCATCCTCAAAGCGAAGGACGAGGTGATGCTGGTGCCCCGTTGACGGTGATGCCAGATTTCCCGCGCCCTGATAGTCGAAGCTGAGTTCCTTGACGTCTCCGGACGAGGGCACGACGAGCATGCGCGGCTGGTTGTTAGTGGGGCAGTAATGCACCAGCGCGATGCCATCGCGATCGACGCTGTAGAGTGTGACCATCTCTTCCATCCCCGAAGCTTCGAGCTTTTCCATGACGGCGGTGCCGGAGGCGAGCACCTCGAAGGTGGTCTTCGCGGCTCTACCTAGACCATCCTTCCCCTCCCATTTCCCGGCCAGGGATTGCAACTTCTTGAAGGCGGATTCCGACGGCGTCCCCGCAACTAAAGGCGCAATGAGGAAAGTCAACAGCAGGAAAGACATGCATACCGGTACTAATCTGCGGTAGGTCATGGCAAAGCCTCCCCGCGGCAGTGCGTCCCGCCTGGTTTGGCAAATGGAACTGGGACACACACCTACGCTCTTGGTTTTTCGACGGAGGAGAGGCAGGAAAGGGTAGCAACCCCAAACCAGGGCATGAGAGGGGCAACCCGCACAACTCTGTTCGTTTCCAGCGCAGACTTGTGCTGTCCGAACTGCAACGGCACAGATCTCAAGAAGGTTTCTCTCGCCTACCACGAAGGCCTCTTTTGTATAGTTGCCCACACTCGATTCCGCGCTGTGGTGGGTGGCGGCCATGGTCCACCTCCGGTGAAGTGGCGTACCGAAAGCTGATTCTCTGGTGCGCGCCGGCGTTGCTGGATAAACGCCGTTACTAAAAATTCCGATGCTGTTTTGTCGCCTCCGTTGACCCTCTTCGCGTTGTTGTCTGCCGCCACATTCCTACTGTTGCTGGTTCTGTTCTGGAGACACAATCAGTTCACCCACAAGCGTCGGTGTTCCCAGTGGGAACGCTCGTTCCTCTACGCTGTGGCACTGTAATGGATCAGGATTAAACTCATACGAAGTACAAGGAGGAAGAGATGCCTCGCAGATTCATGATCGCGGGAACGCTCACAGGAGGTGTGCTCCTAAGCGTGCTGAACTGGCTGACTGCCGCACTCCTACCCCCGCGCTTCAAGCAGTTCCGAGATCCTGGCGCTGTTGTGGAAGCCATACGATCAAACGTCTCAGGCAACGATATCTATACCGCGCCCCAAGGACTCTTCATGGCGGTCTCGCTACGCCCTAGTTCTGCTGCTGGCCCTCAGAACTTTGGCGCTCGAGTCGTTCGCCAGTTTACGACCGAGTTTGTGGTGGCGTTCGGCGTATCACTACTGCTGCTCCTGACCTCCATCCGGTCACCCCTTTCCGCTGCCGGCTTTCTCGGACTCGCAGGGTTGATCGCCGGTATCGAGACCCATTTCCCCAATTGGAACTGGTCCGGTTTCCCAACGAGCTATCTGCTGGCTGGAGTTGGCTACCTCACGGTGAATTGGTTTCTTGTTGGGCTAGCATTGGGAACTGTTCGGCGAAAATTGATCCCCAGAGAGGACGCCAGGTAGGCTTCATCCCACTCCCTCGTCCGCGACGCCTTGCCAAAACCGCACGATGCGATTTTGAGCAAGCCTGGAACGGCTTTGCTGTTGCTGGTTCTGTTCTGGAGACACAATCAGTCCACCTACAAGCGTCGGTACTCCCAGTGGGAACGCTCGTTCCTCTGCCAGCGCTGTGGCACTTTAACGAAGCAGGAATGTCGCTAAGGTGCTACCGTCAGGCGGAGCTCTGAAAGCAGGGTGGGAACAACCCTGGTGCCGACAAAACCCGCCCCACTACGGAGTAAGGTCTTGACGGCAGGCTCCTCGGAAGAGCGTCGAGAGGCCCGGGCGGCTTGACATCCACTTCTGCGTCGCCCGCCCGACAATACGCTGGAGTGCCGCCGCCAAATGTCTGTCTTCGCCTTCCGTCCTGCAACAGCACAGACCTCAAGAAGGTTTCTCTCGCCTAAGTGATACAGCTCGCCATCTGACAGAATTGACAGTGTTCTTTGACAATTCACGGGACTTTAACTTGTTTGACCCGATACAAGCGTCTTACGCGTGACTGAAAGTTGCCTTAAAGGAGAGGCCGCAACGATCCATCGCGAAGCAGAGCTTGAGCGCCGGACGGTAAGCCGCTAGCTGAGTATCGTTATGAGAGCAGTGGAACTTTGACGGCTTCTGAGGGAGGAATATGGCGCTATTGGAATTTCGCGCTGGCAATGCTCCGCCTAATACCGAACTGATAAAAGGCTTGCAACGGCGGGAAATTGATGTGGTCTTAAGTGCCGCGAAGCCCCGCCAGTATTCTCCCAAATCTGTAATGACCCACCAGCGTGAGCGTGCCGACCATTTCTTTTTGTTGTGGAAGGGCCGGGCGCGCTTTTTCTTCGAAACGCACAATGGGCGAAAGATAAACCTCGTATGGATTACTCCGGGCAATATTTTCGGTGAAATGGCGCTGCTGCGCAGTCCGTCCGATTACCTCGTCAGTACAGAAGCAGTCGAGGATAGTACTGTGCTGGTTTGGGATGGCCCGACCATTCGCGACCTTGCACGTCGGTTCGCTCCACTCTTGGGAAATGTATTCCTCATCTGTGTAGAGTATCTCTCATGGTATGTTGGTACCCACTGTGCCTTAGTCTCCCAGACCGCGCGCGACAGGCTTGCCTATATACTTCTGGGATACGCACCCAGTATCGGGCAAAAGGTCCCTGGCGGCATTGAACTTGATCTGACCAACGAAGAGCTGGCGAACGCTGCGAATATCACTCCCTATACTACAAGCCGCATCATTACTGAATGGGAAAAGGCCGGCGCGATTTGCAAGCGCCGCAGGAAGGTTTTGCTGCGCTCCCCCGAAAAGCTCTTCCGTAGGGTCAGCCCAAGTCGTCTTCCTCAACGCGAGGCCGAAATGGTTTCGCGTCAACAATAGGCCCAGATTCCACCGGCTAGCTATGATGGGTCTCTCATCACAAATCGTGTCCACTAAAGCGTCCGGAAGCGGCGGCTAGCGAGCCAGCTTGGCGCGAAGGAGGGTGAATTCGTCCTCGCTGCGCTGCACAATTCGCGGCATCAGCTCGAGGACCAACACCGAGAGGATGAAGGTCATGACGGCACCGAATGCCAAGCGCGTCTTGGCCAGACGGGTGAATTGCAGGGAGATTGGCGTTCCAGGGATGGCTGCTAGAAGCAGGACGCCGACACGGGCGTCGGAGGTCAGCGGGAGTATGTTCACCAATAGCAAGCCTATGCCGGGTATTAGAAGTAATTTGCCAACAGCGTCCTGGCGTACAAAGCGCGGTTGCCTAGGACGTCGAGCATTTCTCGGCCGGTAACACGCAGTCCGATGGAGAGCATCACCAGGACAACGAAGAAGTCGAGCAACAGCAACGGCCGAAGCAACACACTATCCTCCGGGAGCCTCAGGTTGCTGAGCCTGCGCGAATCTGGCAGGAGTCGGCTACGGTCAAAACCTGCAGATGTCAGCTTGCCTTTGGCGAAGGCCCGGACATTGCATGACCTTTCTGTGACTTCGGATCTGGCGGCAAGTTACTGACCGAGATGGGCAAGCGCAGCCCGGAGCGGCGCATCTGAAATATGAATCAATCCTCGAGAGGGAGCATACATTTCCAAGATCAGAAAGATTGCGCCGGAAATCGATAGGGCGGAGACCAGGATCGTAATGACCAGGGTCGCGTTTGGAGGTGCGAGAAGACCCCAGCTAAAAAATACAACGGTCAGCCAGAAGACCATGACCACCACA
>Ga0310911_10000737_pt1 | contig 12497 bp, 8 predicted proteins | sample GREbulkMGHF170_FD_203532 | JGI IMG/M metagenome (GOLD analysis project Ga0310911, IMG submission 203532) | Lab enrichment of tropical soil microbial communities from Luquillo Experimental Forest, Puerto Rico - GRE.bulkMG.HF170 | ecosystem: Environmental > Terrestrial > Soil > Tropical forest >... | reverse complement strand
GTCATAGGTTTTGAACCGCACCGAACCGATGTGTTTCCGCAGTGCGTTGGCGGCGCCGAAGAGCCGGGCCGCTTCGGCGTGCCGCCCACCGTCGACCGCGAGGATCGCCAGCAGCTCGAGGATGTCGGGAACGCCCAGGAGCGCGCTCAGGCCGGCCGCCAACGCGAGCGCGTCATGGGCGTCCCGCTCAGCTTGTTCGGTCTCCCCTTGCGCAATGGCGACCCGGGCGCGGGTCGTCAGCGCCAGCACGCGATACCAGCCTTCGGCCACCGAGGCCGCTTCTTCGGCCCAACGACGCGCCGCGGTCACATCGGCTTGGGCCAACGCGGCTTCGGCTCGCAGGTAAACGTACATCTGCTGGTGTAATGGGTTGGCGTTCAAGTGTTCCCAGGCCGCAGCGCTCGCTTCGTTGGCGTCGGAAGCCTCGCCTGCGGTCAGCGCCGCGACAGCCCGAATGCCGTTGACATTACCAAGCCAAAGGTCGCCAAGTTCACTGATAACCGGCATGACCGCGTCGAGGATGTCCAGCGCTTCACTGGTATCGCCCAGGTACGCGACCGCCATCCCGCGAGTGGCCTTACTTACCGTCCACCAAATAACGTCCTGTGCGGCTTCCGCATCGATCTCGACCTCGCGCAGCAGCGCAGCGCCTGCGACCGGATCCCCGGTGATCACCTGCGACCAACCCATCCAATGGCGGCACTGACGGACCGTAAATCGGTCACCGATGGCATTCGCAATTGGGTGGCCCTCCCCGGCGGCTTGGCTCGCCGCGACCGGGTTACCCGCCAAGAAAGCCAAATTGCCTTGCCAGCCGAGTATCTGGCCCAGCGTCCATTTGTCGCCCGAAGGGCGGGCCAGGCCGATCGCCTCGTCGAAGTATCTTTCTGCGGGCTCAGCGCGGTAGACCGCGATGACGCCGCAGGCGGTGAGCGTTCGCGCCAGCAGAGCCGGGTCTCCGATCTCCCGCGCCATCGCCAGGGCGCGCTCGGCCCAATCGCCACTGTCGGCGCCGATCGCCCACGAGTGCAGGACGGCTTTGTCGGCGAGCGCGCGCACCTCAGTCGCGGGCGCCACATCGCCGCGACGGTCGCTAATTTCGTCCAGCGCGGGGTCGAACCAGGCCACTAACCCCTCGTGGATGCGGCCCCGCGCCAGCCAGAGCGGAACCAGCGCGGACGCCAAACGCGCCGCGGTTTCGGTGTCGCCCCGGTCGAGGCTCCAGCCGAACGCAGCACGCACATTGTCGATCTCGGTTTCGACACGGTCCAGTTGCCGCGCATCGCTCGCCTCGGCCGGGTTGGCGAGTGAACATGCGATCGCCAGGTAGTGGTCACGATGGCGGGCCCGCACGTCGTCGCCTTCGCCCGACTCGCCGAGTTTCTCCAGCGCATACTGACGCACGGTCTCCAATAATCTGTATCGCGTTGCGCCGCTGACGCTTTCGGCTACGACCAACGACTTGTCGACGAGGAGCGTGATCTGATCGAGCACCTGGTAACGCTCGACGTCGCTACCACCGGCGACCACTCGCGCGGCCGCGAGATCAAAGCCACCGACGAACACCGCCAAACGCCGAAACAGCACCCGCTCCGATTCGGTCAACAAGGCGTGCGACCAATCGACGGACGCACGCAGTGTCTGCTGGCGGCGCACCGCCATGCGTGTGGTGCCGGTGAGGAGGCGAAAGCGGTCGTGCAAGCTGTCGCGGATCTCGTCAACCGACAGGGCCCGCACCCGCGCCGCGGCGAGCTCGATCGCCAGCGGCATCCCGTCCAATCGACGACAGATCTCGGCGACACCGGCGGTCACGTCGGTGATGCTGAAGTCGGACCGGGCCCGTCGAGCGCGGTCGACGAACAATTCGATCGCTTCGTCGGCCAGCGACAGCGACGGCACCCGCCAGGTCACCTCGCCCGCCACGCCGATCGGCTCGCGGCTTGTCACCAGCAACCGCAACCCCGCGCCGGCGTTCAGCAGCGTTTTGATCAACGCCGCCGTCGCATCCAGCAGATGCTCGCAGTTGTCGAGCACGACGAGCATCTGACGGTCGCCGATGAACCCCAACAGTGTCTCGGTAGTCGAACGGCCCGGTTGGTCGGGCAGGCCCAGCGCGCGGGCAGCGGCGATCGCGACCAAATCGGGATCGGCGATGGGCGCAAGGTCGACGAACCATACGCCGCCGTCAGCCTCATCGGCCAGCGACGCCGCGACCTCTACCGCGAGGCGAGTCTTCCCCACCCCGCCGGCACCGGTCAGCGTCACCAGCCGGTTCGTCATCAGAATCTGCCGTACCTCGGCCAGTTGTTCGCCGCGGCCGATGAAGCTCGTCAACTGCGCCGGAAGGTTATGCGCGGCGATGGTCTTCGGTGTGCGCACCGGCGGGAAGTCGTTATTCAAATCGGAATGACACAGCTGCAGCACTCGGTCCGGGCGGGGTAAATCACGCAGTTGATAGGTCCCCAGATCGGCCAGCCAGGCGTTGTCCGGCAAACTGTCGATGACCATCGCCTCGGTCGCACCCGACAGCACCGTCTGGCCCCCGTGGGCCAGGTCGCGCAGCCGGCCGGCCCGATTGATCGCCGGCCCGATGTAGTTACCCTCGTCGCGCAGCTGTACGTCGCCGGTATGAAGGCCTACGCGCAGTCGGATCGGCAGCAGCGGAGCGCGCTGCAAGTCGACGGCACAGGCCACCGCGTCGGCCGCGCGGTTGAACGCGATCACGAAGCTGTCGCCTTCGCCCTGCTCGATCGGGCGGACACCATTATGTGTGGCAACCAGATCGCGCAACGCGCGATCGAGGCGCACCACCGCGGCGGCCATCTCGTCGGGTTGGGTCTCCCACAGCCTGGTCGAGCCTTCGATGTCGGCAAGCAGCAGCGTCGCGGTTCCGGTCGGCAGCTCGTTCACGCCCAGGTCGCTCCAATTCAACAGAGGCGTGTCCACGCGGGGGTCTGTAGCGCTCATGCTAGCCAGCATGCGGCGACCCGGGGCAGCAAACATCCGTGGAAACTCGGAGACAATGACCGCCCTACCCGAGTCGCGGTCGCACGAAGCCCGCTTTACGCTCGTTGGTTAGTGCACTTAACGGGGGTTTTGTTGATGAGTGGAGTTCAGGGGCGAACTGTGTCCAAACACAGGCTTGCCCTGATCGCGTCGACGGTCTGTCTCCTGGTCGCATCCTGTTCGGAGACCGTCGGCCCGCCCGCCGCCACGCCCACCACCTCGACTTCCACCGCGACGACAACCACCAGCGCGGTCGCCCCGCCGCCCTCGATTACCGGGCCTTTGGAGAAGGACTGGAAGAGCTACGGCGGAACGGCCTACTTCGGGTGCCCCGAAAAGTTCTCCCAGCGTAAATCGGCCCTCGAGGACATCCGCCCCAAGGTATTCAATACGAAAACGGGACAGTACGTTGTGCCGGGCGCCCCGACGGTCCCCGCCGGCGAGAATTTAGACGGTGGCATCTGCGCCCTGACCGGCACGGGGGACGACATGAGGGTCGTCTATGTGGTGGCGACCGTCAAACCGGGGCAGGCACCGGCACCCCAAGCCCCCAAGGCGACCGCATATGTTTTCGACTTCAAGACGAGCCAGCCTTTGCTGACAAAAGAGCTGCAGCCGCCGACCCCCGACCTGAAATTGACCGCGGCGAACGAATGGGCGCTCGCCGCAACCACATCCGGCGTGGCGTGGGTCAATGCCTTCACCGACGGCCATGGCGCCGCGTCGCCGCCTCGGACGGTCATCCTTTCCGGTACCGACCTGTCGATGATGTGGAACGACCCGCAGCCGGGCCGCGTGTGGCAGGACGTTCTTGCATTTCAAAGGAACACGGACGTTGCCAAGACTTCGGGTGCGGAACTGCGCCGGCCGAGCGGCGAAGCGATCTATCAGGACAATGACATATCGAGAGTCGACGGCGAATTATCCGATGGTCCGGACAAATTGGTGAAGATCACGCACGTGGATTCGTCCAATCCCCCGGTCGTGTCGACCATGTTCTATGACTTGAATGCAAAGTCCATCGTCAAGATCGGCGATTCGGACAGGATTTCCGGCGGCGGCTTGTCCGCGACACTGTCCGACGGGAAGCTATTCGTCGATGGTCGCAAGTCGGATAATTCGCAGTTCGGCTTCGGGGTGTGGAACCTGCGAACGCAACACTGGGATTTGTTGAAGACCCGAGATGACGCGACGAAGATGTCGATTTCCAAATTGGCCTTCTTTGAAGACCACCTCTACATCACGAACGTTGGCAGCACGTTTGCCGTCCTCGCCCTACCCGCCCCCGATCCGATCTCGACGAACTGGTCCGTCCGGCCGTTCGCGCGGATATCGGGCTGGACGCTGGTTTGCCGGGGTGAGAATGTCGCGGCCTTAAACGGAGAGTGCAAGGACATCGTGATGGTGCAAGATCAGGACGGCCATTTTCCCGGACCCTGGTTCTGAACTAGGGCCAGGTCAAGCCCGAAGCCACAAAAGCCGTCCTCGGTTTACGGACGAAACGCCCTACGCCAGTCAATCCCGCGAATCTACGGTTGGCCGCCAGAGCGATATGCGCGAGAATTAACGGGACGGAAAGCAGAGGTGTGCGATGAAGAAAGCGATAGGAGCGGTCGTGGCGGCCATGGCGATGGCGACAGTGCCCGTGGCTATAGCGCCGATGGCGCACTCCGATGTGTGTGCCGGCGCAGACGGGCGCCACATCGCGGTGGGCGGCTGCACGGACGTTGCCGGTCGCGTGGCAACGGGCGCGGCCATAGCGGCGGCCACCGACCCATACTGGCCGGGCCAGGTGCCCTGCTACACAGTCGAGGGCGCGCCGTATTACACGCCTGACGGCGACCCCTGCTAGCTCTCTCGAATGTCGACTTGTTGGGCGAAATGAGCCCCGATCCCCACAACAAGTCGACGCTCGAGGTAACTCGTTTGGCGGGCCTGGCACGGACGTGGCAAACAATGCCCGCCGGCGACACCTAGTGGTGGCCGCCTCCGCCGCCGGAGCTGCCGCCGGACGCTCCACTGGAGCCGCCAGCACTGGAACCGCCACCGCTGGAGCCACCACCAACGGAAGCGCCACCACCACCGGAGCCACCACCGACGGAAGCGCCACCACCACCGGAGCCACCACCGACGGAAGCGCCACCACCGCCGGAGCCACCACCGACGGAAGCGCCACCACCGCCGGAGCCACCACCGACGGAAGCGCCACCACCGCCGGAGCCAACACCGGCGGAGGAGCCCCCGCCGATGGAGCCACCGCCGCCAGTGCTGCCGCCGCCAGTACTCCCACCGCCGGTTTCGGCGCCGCCGAGGCCGTGGCCGCCGACGCCGGCGCCGCCTTCGGCGCCGCCACCGCCCGACCCGTGACCGCCGGTGCCGCCGCCAAGGCTGCCGCCGGGTCCGCCTTCACCGCCGTGGGCCGGCGGAAGCTCCGGGAGCGGCGGCGCTTCGTGGCCCGGCCGGCCTGGGGCAGGCGGTGCTTCTAGCCCCGGTAGGCCGGGAAGCGGCGGAGCCTGGAAGCCGGGCAGGCCAGGCAACGGTGGACCATCGGGAGACGGCAAGTTGACCGGGGGTGGAGGTTCGGGAACGTGAACCGGCGGCGGTGGCACCGGAACGTGAACCGGCGGGTGTGACACCGGAACGTGCGTCGGGGGCTGCCACACCGGAACGTGCGTCGGAGGCGATGGCGGGGCGGACGGCGGCGGTTGGGGCGCGGGAAGGTTGAGCGCAGGCGGTGGCGAATCGGGAGGCGGTACGTGCGCCAGCGCAACGGGATCCGGCACGCCCGGAGGTGGAACCAGCACCGGCGCAGGCACCGGCGGAACCCCGGGAATCGGCTCGGGCACCGCGGCGGCGGGCGGCGGTGCCCCCGGAGCGGGCGGGTTCAACGGATGGGGCGCCGCCACCGGGCCCGGCTGAGGAATGTATCTCGGTTGCGGCCCGGACACCGGGGCCGACGGCGCGGGCGCCTGCTCGGTCGGGACGATGAGGTTGTGGCCGGGGATGGGCCGCAAAGCGACGCCCGGGCGAATACCAAGCGCCAGTGCAACTTCCATCGCCACCACCGCACTGATGGCCACCACCGCACTCGCACTGCCCAACAACAGGACCGGCCCGCGCTGCCGCTCGCGGTCTTCCGGGCTGTCGTTGTCGGCGGTGTCCATGACCTCGGTGAGTGCGTCTGCCTCCTCATCTGGCACCGCGCTGTAGGCGAGCTCGTCCGGTCCAGGCTCGCCACCGGCAGGAACATCGGGGACATAGAAATAACCGGGTGCCACCGCGTCGAGGTTCACCTCTCCGGTCGCGGGATCCTGCGCGTAGGCCAGGGCCGCGGTGGACGAGGCGAACAGGGGCGCGTTGGCAGCAGCCAGCGCCGCGCCCCGGGCCAGCGCCGTCTCCGGCTCCTCGGGCGCGCTGACCGCGAGCGACGTGGCCGTCTGCAACCGGGATTTGATCGGGGCAACGTCAACGCCGGAACCGACGACGAACAAGCCCGCCGGGCAGGTTTCCAGAGATTCCAATCCGGCCACCATCTCAATGAGTTCCGCCGTGGCATCCGCGCCGTGCAGCAGCTCTTTGTGCACATCCGTGATCGAACCGTCGGCGGCGTCAACGACAGCCAACGTCGCGCACTCGGCTTCGATGAAAAGCATTGCGATGCAGCCATAGCCGATTGCCTGCCCGACGGCCTGAGCCAGTGCCGCGGCGGCCAGAAACGACGAGATCAGCGTGACGTTCTCCACCTTGCGCGCGCTCAACGCCTCACGCAGCCCCGCCACCTCGACTTCATCGGTCCACGTCACCCCGATCGAGCCCAACCGGTCGCCGGCCTCGTCCGTGTCTTCGCGCGCACCCAGAACCGCCGTGACCACCCGATCGGCGGTGGCGGTTACCGACTCGTCGGCGGGGCCGAACTCCACACCGTGTGCTTCGACGGCCACGCCGTCCGCATTTTCGCCTTCTATCAGCACCGTGTGGATCGTCGAGGGTGACATCGACACACCGAGCGCGATGGCCATCGCTCCTCCAAATTACGACCGAGAACGGCCTGGACGGCACGACGGCGACGTGCGGGCCGCGTTGACAAGGAAAATGGTCGCCGTAAAGACTGTGCAGCGTTGTGGTCCCAGCTGGGTGGACCATATGAAGCCCCGGTAGGAGCGAGTAGCAGACGTAGGATCGGTCGATGGCGAGGCGTAACAGGAATGACGCGGCGCCCCCGGCCGACGAGGAAGTCGCCGAGTCGAAGTCGGTACTGACCAGGGCGCGCATTCTGGACGCCGCCGCGCACGTGCTGAGTGCCAAAGGGTACGCGGGTCTGCGGTTGACCGACGTCGCCGGGGAGGCTGAAATCCAGGCGCCCGCCATCTATTACTACTACGCCTCGAAAGATGAACTCGTCGAAGAGGTGATGTGGGCCGGAATCGCTGACATGCGTGAACATGTCGTCGCGGCGCTCAGTGCGCTGCCCGACGGCACCCCGTCGCTGGACCGGTTGCTTGCGGCGGCGGAGGCCCACCTCCGCCACGCGCTGGAGATATCCGACTACACAACGGCTTCGATCCGCAATGCCGGACAGGTGCCACTGTCGATTCGCAAGCGCCAGATCCTCGAGGAGGAGCGCTATGGCGAAGTCTGGCGAAGGCTGATCAACGACCTGGCTCGGGAGGGCCGCCTGCGGCCGGAACTGGATTTGTACATCGCCCAGATGCTGGTTCTCGGCGCTTTGAACTGGGCGGTGGAATGGTGGAATCCTCGCCGCGGATCTCTGGAAGCCGTTGTTGCGAACGCACAATCGTTCATCCGCCACGGAATCGTCGCCACTGACTGAAGCACGTCGATGCGGTGACACCGGTCGACATGCGCCACCCTCTTTTAATTGGTATTAGAAAATTGTGGAGGTTGTCGGCATGACGGGCCGGTTAAGCGACGAGGAAACCATGCTGGTCGAGACCGTGCGGACGCTCATCGACCGCGAGATTAAGCCTCCAGTTGCACGGCGGCTACGGCTACATGTCCGAATACCCCGTCGCCGGTGCGTTCGTCGACGCACGTGTGCAGACGATCTATGACCATCGTGGGCTGATGCCACGTCGGTCAGGCTGTTCACATCAGCATCACGCAGCCGGCCTGAACATGAAACGCAAACCCGCTATCACCGGTGATAGCGCTTTCAAAGGTCGCCTATGGGTCAGCCGCGGACCGCTCCGCCGAGAATAGCTCCAGAGGCCAAAACCACTGAGACAGGCCTCGAAAGACAGTGGGTCTAGGTTGAACCACCAGGGTGAGGCGGAGCGCCTACCTGTCTCAGCATGGTGCTGAGATCCCAGTAGTCGTGATGACTGAGCAGCTTGCCGTCGGCCGCGTACCGGCACGCGGCGACCCCGGGAACGCTGAAGTTGGCTCCAGTCGATTCCGCCAACGAACCATCCGGCAGCCGCAGCGCTCCTTCGAAAGTCCCGCTCCACACCCATTGGAGATACAGCCGCCCATCGAGTGCGCAGGCATCGCTGAACTCGACGGCGGAGTCGGGGGCGAACTTCAACATCCAGCGGTGGAAACGGGCTATCTCTTCGCGGCCGTTGTATGTCGCTCCCATAGCGACGTCTGTGTAACTGCCGTCGGGCGCGAAGAAGTCGAGTAGTTCGACGGGCTCCGACGTCCACGCCCGCGAGTAAGCGACCGCGAAATCCGCGTCAGACGGATGCGGCGGTGTCACGGTGAGCCTCGATGATTTTGTCGACAACCAGCTTGGCCGTCTCGGCACAGGCCGTTGTTCCGCCGTTTGCGTACTCCTTGACGGCGTCGCCGACGTTCCACAATCCTTCGAACGGCGTGTCCTGGGGCAGGTCGAAACCCGCCACAGCCCGCTGCGGCGGCCAATCGTCTCGCGTGACGGCGATGTTCAGGATCCTGGCTCGCTCGTCGAAGCGGTCGATCGTGTCGCGCAGGTCCTGCATCAGCGCCTCGGTTTCGGCCGCTTCGTCGAAATCACCGAGCGACGGCTTGGGCACCGCGGTGCCCACGTAGAGGTTCCACCCGGGTGGCGCCATCTCGGGGCACATGTCGGTGAAGTTCGCGATGTAGGCCAGCCGCCGCGATTTGGCGAAGCTCAACATCCCCGGCACATCGACCAACCGCTCCTGGCTGGCGAAGTTGACCGAGATCATCGCGGTGGGCCGGTCGCCCTTCTTCACCAGATCCTGGTAATCGGCCGGGACGTTCTCCTCGCCGAGCAGCTTGACGGTGGCCGCCGGCCCGACATCGCTGACCACCATCGGCGCGTCCACGGCGATTGTCTCGCCGTCCCGGATCACCTGCACGCCGGTAACCTTGGTGCCGTCGGAAACGATCTTGACGACCGGAGTGGACAGCCACACTTGGCCGCCATGGGACTCGATGGCGCCCGCCAGCCCTCGCCACAACCCGATGGTGCCCTCCGGGTGGAATCCGAACCGTTTGAACGCGCTCTTGCGGGTGAAGTAGGTGAGAAACACCCGGGCCGGCAGATCCTCAGAACCCACCGCGAAGATCGACGCGCACATATTTCGGAAGATGCCATGCACCCCTTCGTTTTTCGTGTAGCGCGACACCCATTCGGCCGTGGAGATCTCGTCTTCGGGCAAACCCGAGTCGCTGCGCGCCGCGCCGATACCCTTCACTAGCTTGGCGCCCTGGCGGGTGAGCTTGCTCAACAAGAAACCCCAGCCACCGCCCGTCACGTCGACGTCCTTGCCGCCGATCCGGTACAGCAGCGGGGGTTTGGGCTCCCGGATGTCGAACGGCGCGCCGACCTCCTCGCACGTCTGCTGGGTGATGCCACCGACCTCGATGACGATGGCGCCGTTGTTGACCTTGAAGCCGTCGATGTCGTCGGTTGAGGCCCGGCCGCCGACCTTGTCGAGGCGTTCCACCACCAGGGTGCGGTAGCCGCGGTGCGCCAGGCGCGCGGCGGTGAACAGCCCACCGGCGCCGGCCCCGATGACGACGACATCGAATTGCGTTGTGCTCACGGGTATTTCCTTCTAGTCCTAGTAGGAGCGGGGTAGGCCAAGCGATGATTGGGCGACGAAGTTCAGCACCATTTCCCGGCTGACCGGGGCCGTCCGCATAAGCCGCGTCACGAACCACAGCTCGGACAGCCCGTACTCGTGCGACAGCCCATTGCCACCGTGAGTCTGAATCGACTGGTCGAGCGCCTTGAGCGCAGCCTCCGAGGCGGCGAACTTCGCGACATTGGCGGCCTCACCGGCGGGCTCGCCGGCGTCGAAAAGCTCGGCACTGCGAGCCGTGGCCATCCTGCTCAACTCAACGGCGATGTGCGCCTCCGCCAGGGGGTGGGCGATGCCCTGATGCGCGCCGATCGGCGCGTCCCACACGCGTCGTTGCTTGGCATAGTCGACGGCCTTGGCGACTGCGTAGCGTCCGATCCCACCGCACAAGGCACCCACCAGGATTCGTTCCGGGTTCAGGCCGTCGAAAACCTGCCGCAGCCCGTTGCCCGCGGCTCCGATCAGCGCATCCTCACCGACCTTCACGTCGTCGAGAAACACCGTGAACTGCTTGTCCGGCGACACGATCGAGGTGTCGATCTGCTGAAAGGACAGTCCCGGGCTGTCGGTGGGCACCACGAACAGCGAGAGCGCGCTTTTCTCCGCGGTCGAGTGGTCAGCGTCGCGGGTGACCAAAAGTATCGCGTCGGCCTGGTCCACCGCCGAGATGTAGTACTTCGAACCCGATATCGTCCACCCGTCATCGGTGCGCCGGGCGGTGGTCTTCAGCTTATGGCTGTTGGAGCCGGCGTCGGGCTCGGTGATGGCGAACGCCATGATCTTGGTTCCGTCGGCGATCACCGGCAGCCAGCGCCGCTTCATTTCCTCCGAGGCGTGGTGGGCCAGAATGTTGCCGCAGATCGCCGGCGAGATGACCCAGACCAGCAGCGGCATGCCGTGTGCGGCAAGTTCTTCGACGACGACGACGGCCTCGGCCATGCCTCCTCCCCCGCCGCCGTACTCCTCGGGCAGGTGTAACCCAAGCAGGCCGGCGGCCCCGAGGTCCTTCCACAGTTCTTCGATGCCGCCGCCGGATCGGCCGCGTTCGGTGAAGTATTGCACCCCGTAGCGCGAAGCGATGCCGGCCACGCTCTCACGAATTGCCTTGTGCTCCATAGAGTCCTGAATGAGTCCCATCTGCTACCTTCCGGTGAATTCCGTGCCGCGCTTGGCCGCGAAATCGGTGATGGCCCTGGCGGCGTCAGCCGTGTCGCCGGTCTCTCGGAGCGCCTCGGTCTCGGCCTGCAGCTGCGTTGACAGGTCGTGGCGCCACGAATCACGCAGCAGGGCACGCATTCGTGCGAAACCCCGAGTGGGTCCCGCGGCCAGCCCGCGCGCAACCGCTTCGGCGCGGCTACGCAGTTGGTCGGCCGGCACGATTTCGTTGATCAGCCCCCATTGCAACGCCTCTGAAGCGTTGATCGGGCTGTTACGCAAATAGGCCTCTGCCGCCCGGCGAGGACCGATAACCCTGGGCAGGTGCCAGGTTCCGCCGCCATCTCCCGAAAGCCCGAGAGCGGCAAAGGCGGTCACGAACTTGGTGTCTTCGGCGGCTATGACCAGATCCGCCGCATACACGTAGCCCAAGCCGCCGCCGGCGACCGCCCCGTGGGCGGCCGTGACGATCGGGGCCTCGACGCGACTCAAGACGCGGAACGCTTCGTGGAAGGGTGTGGTCATCTGTGCGAACAGCGCGCCAAAGTGCTCGCCGGAGCGGGCGAGGAAGTAGTCGATGTCGCCGCCGACGCTCAGTGCGGGGCCGTTGGCGCAAATGAGCACCGCCCGGATCGAGTCGTCGGCCGCGATGCGCCGGGCCACGTCGAGTGTTTCCTCGGCCATCCGCATGTCGATGGCGTTGCGGACGTCCGGTCGGTTCAGGCACACGGTGGCCATCGCATCGGTGACCGAGTAATCGATCGCCTGCAGCTCCGCAGTGCCACCGAGGGCCTGCACCCACGCTGCGCTGTCGGTCAACTGGTGCAGTGAGACGATGCGCCCGTCGTCGGCGAAGTCGATCAGATGGATGAATGCCGCGTCCAGCCGCCGGCCCGACTTCCGCCCCTCGCCGCGATAGTGACCGGCCACGAACAGCCGGCCGTCATCGAGGATGCGGAACTCCTCCGGCTGGGCCTCCACCTTGTAGTGGCGCCCGATGGTCCACCACAGGTCGCGCTGTATCGCCTCCGGTCCGTCGTGGCGACCACCCATGCCCAGCGGAAGGCCGTCGGTGGCGTGACCGACGAACTTGGGATGCAACAGCGTCGACAACGCCGGACGGTCCCCGGCGTCGAGTGCCGCGTAGAGCTGTTGGGCGGTCGAGACACTGGTGTCAAGGGCGTTCACCTCGTGGTTCCCCTTCTCAGATGTCTAACGCAGATTAGATAACTGGGATGCAGTCCAGCTGCACTATTTGCCGATACTAACACTATTTTCTACTTG
>Ga0310911_10000730_pt1 | contig 12524 bp, 8 predicted proteins | sample GREbulkMGHF170_FD_203532 | JGI IMG/M metagenome (GOLD analysis project Ga0310911, IMG submission 203532) | Lab enrichment of tropical soil microbial communities from Luquillo Experimental Forest, Puerto Rico - GRE.bulkMG.HF170 | ecosystem: Environmental > Terrestrial > Soil > Tropical forest >... | reverse complement strand
TTAGTGACCAATTCTACGTCGATTGCTGCAATAGCGCGTTCGGCATTGCGATCAAATTGGAGGATTTGCCAGTCGACGGCTCCGACATGATCAGTAAGCGGGTCGAAGAGGTGCTCATTAAACGGTGCGGTCACAAAGAGCTTGATAAGCGCCGAGTGATGGCTGAGCTCCTGCTGCGCTTTGATACATGGAAGACAGTGTCTGACCTACCAGAAGGAACAGCCGCCAAAGCCGCAAAGCTGTTTTCGACCATAAATAGCGCCTTCGAATCCTAGTCTCGATATGGTCGTATGCGTATTGCGCCAAAATCAGAAAAGAGGAAGGGCGGATTACGTTCCACCATCCGCCCTACGAATTAGTTTCAGCGATAGATTGTTTCATTCAATTGCTTTACTCGTCTCCGAGCAGTACACGTTCCACCCCTTGCGGCCGAGGTCTACTGGGGGTAGTGGGCTTGGCATTGGTGGTCGGGTCCAAGATGCCAAGCATGTAACGAAGCGCAAAGTGCGCAGACTCCCACTCCCATTCCGTCAGCGGCACACTGGGCGTACCGCGGATGCGTAAGTGCTGAAGAACGTACCGACGGCTGTCAGTCTGGAGGTGGTGATCAGCAAACGCCGAAGCGCGCTCGATGCGCAACTTAGCGTTGTCGAGATAATATCCGACCGTCCAAGCACGATTGATCTTGTCGTCACCGAATTGGATAGAATTATCGCTTATCACTTTGGCAAGGAATGTCTCTTGGCTTCGGAGAATGTTTTCGTCCGTCCGAAAGGTCTCGACGAGAAATGCCGCTCTCCAAAGCGAGAATGCCGCACCGATCAGGTTGTCGAGCAGATACGCCTTCGGGTCTGCATAGCCAGCAGCGGAGGTCGTTTTGCGTACGTATTCGTACAGTGCCAAAAGCGTCCGCTGAATCTCCGCGCGCTGATCGACCGCCCAACGGAGGTGCTCGACATCGGACTTATACGACTCTTCCATGGGCGTTCACTACCCTACAGGCTAAAGGGCGGCCTTTCGGCCGCCCTTCGTTCGTGGATGCCGGGTCAGGCCCGGGCATGACGATCATCTGATAATCACGAACACCCCGTCGTGGACCCGCAGGTGTCGCACTTCATGCAGGTGCCGTTGCGCACCAGCGTGAAGTTGCCGCACTCCGAGCACATCTCGCCTTCGTAGCCTTTGGCTTTCGCCTCGGCCCGGCGTTCGGCCTTGGACTGCGTGCTGGCGACTGCGCCCGCCTTACTCCATTGCAGCCTTTCGGTCGGCGAGAGGTCGTGGTTCGTTTCCTGCTTCAGCGCGACCGCGCCCTCGATGGTGTCGGAGACGCGCCCGCCCTGACCGTGGAGGGCGGTGACCTTGGAGCCACCGGCCGGTGCGTTGTCCGCGCCCTGGGAGATCGCGGCCGAGCCGCCGCGCATGACAACGAGATTGTCGGTGCGCGAACGCGTCAGCCCGCGCGACAGATATTTCGTCGCCTGCTGGCCCGCGCCCTGCGCCTCGTCCGGCGATTTGCCTTCCTCCACGCCCCTGCCCAGCGCGTCGAAGCCGCTTTCGTTCGGATCGACATGGGCGAGGTCGAAGCGCGAGAGATAGCTCACCGCGAGCTCGCGGAAGACATAGTCGAGGATCGAGGTCGCATACTTGATGGAGTCGTTGCCCTGCACCGGGCCCGCCGGCTCGAAGCGGGTGAAGGTGAAGGCATCGACATATTCGTCGAGCGGCACGCCGTATTGCAGACCCAGCGACACCGCGATCGCGAAGTTGTTGATGAAGGAGCGCAGCGCCGCGCCCTCCTTGTGCATGTCGATGAAGATCTCGCCCAGGCGGCCGTCGTCATATTCGCCGGTGCGCAGGTAGACCTTGTGGCCGCCGACGACAGCCTTCTGGGTATAGCCCTTGCGCCGGTCCGGCATCTTCTCGCGCTCGCGCATCACGACAATGCGCTCGACGAGCTTCTCGACGATCTTCTCCGAAACCTGGGCTGCGCGCGCCGCCATCGGCTTCTCGAAGAGCTGCTCGACCGCATCGTCCTCGTCCTCATCGTCGGCGATGAGCTGCGAGTTCAGCGGCTGCGACAGTTTCGAGCCGTCGCGGTAGAGCGCGTTGGCTTTCAGGGCGAGCTTCCAGGACAGCATGTAGGCTGCCTTGCAGTCCTCCACGGTCGCATCGTTGGGCATGTTGATGGTCTTGGAGATCGCACCCGAAATGAACGGCTGCGAGGCCGCCATCATCCGGATGTGGCTCTCGACCGAGAGATAGCGCTTGCCGATCTTGCCGCAGGGATTGGCGCAATCGAACACCGGATAATGCTCGGCCTTCAGATGCGGCGCGCCTTCGACCGTCATCGCGCCGCAGATGTGCACGTTGGCGGCCTCGATCTCACGCTTGGTGAAGCCGACCGCCGAAAGCAGGTCGAAATTCGGCGCGGCGAGGGCTTCCGCGCCAATGCCGAGCTGGTCGCGGATGAAGTCTTCGCCAAAGGTCCACTTGTTGAAGGCGAACTTGATGTCGAACGCGGTCGGCAGCGCCTTTTCCACCTTGGCGATCGCTTCGTCGGTGAAGCCTTTTGCTTTCAACGTCGTGACGTTGATGCCGGGCGAATTGGCGAGCGAGCCGTGGCCGACCGCATAGGCCTCGATCTCCGCGATCTCGCTCTCGCGATAGCCGAGCGCGCGCAGGGCTTCCGGCACGGCGCGGTTGATGATCTTGAAATAGCCGCCGCCGGCGAGCTTCTTGAACTTCACCAGCGCGAAATCAGGCTCGATGCCGGTGGTGTCGCAATCCATCACGAGGCCGATGGTGCCGGTCGGCGCCACCACGGTCACTTGCGCGTTGCGATAGCCGTGCACCTCGCCAAGCGACAGCGCATCGTCCCAGGCCCTGGTCGCATGCGCGATCAGTTTGGTCTGCGGGCAGGAGGCGTGATCGAGCGGCACCGGATTGACCGACAGCGCCTCATAACCGCGGCTCTCGCCATGCGCGGCGCGGCGGTGGTTGCGGATCACCCGCAGCATGTGCTGCGTGTTCTTCTTGTAGCCGGGGAAGGTGCCGAGCTCGGCCGCCATCTCCGCCGACGTCTTGTAGGCGATGCCGGTCATGATCGAGGTCAGCGCGCCGCAGAGCGAGCGGCCTTCCTTCGAGTCATAGGGCAGACCCATGGTCATCAGCAGGCCGCCGATGTTGGCAAAGCCGAGCCCCAGCGTGCGGAACTCGTAGGAGAGCTCGGCGATCGCCTTCGAGGGGAATTGCGCCATCATCACGGAGATTTCGAGCACGATGGTCCAGAGCCGGCAGAGATGCTCGTAGGCCCCGACGTCGAAGTGCTTCGTGGTCGTGTCGTAGAACGTCAGCAGGTTGGCGGATGCCAGATTGCAGGCCGTGTCGTCCAGGAACATGTATTCCGAGCACGGATTGGACGCGCGGATGTCGCCGGACGCCTTGCAGGTGTGCCAGTCGTTCATCGTGGTGTTGAAGTGCAGGCCGGGATCGGCGGATGCCCAGGCGGCGTAGCCGATCTTCTCCCAGAGCTCGCGCGCCTTCAGCGTCTTCATCACCTTCTTGTTGGTGCGGCCGATCAGCTTCCACTCGCCGTCGGTCTCGACCGCGCGGAGGAAGTCGTCCTTCAGCGATACGGAGTTATTGGAGTTCTGGCCCGATACGGTGAGATAGGCCTCGGAATCCCAGTCGGTGTCGTAGGTGTCGAACTGGATCTCCTTGTAGCCCTGCCTTGCGAACTGGATCACCCGCTTGATGTAATTGTCGGGCACGAGCGCGCGCCGCGCGAGCTTGATCTCGCGGCGGAGCGCCGGGTTCTTCTCGGGATCGAAGCAATCGTCGCCGCTGCCCTCGCAATTGACGCAGGCCTTCATCACGGCTTTCAGATGCTTCTGGTTGATCTTGGAGCCGGTCACGAGCGCTGCGACCTTCTGCTCCTCCTTCACCTTCCAGTCGATATAGGTCTCGATGTCGGGGTGATCTGCGTCGACCACGACCATCTTGGCCGCGCGGCGCGTGGTGCCGCCCGACTTGATCGCGCCGGCGGCGCGGTCGCCGATCTTGAGGAAGCTCATCAGGCCGGACGAACGGCCGCCGCCGGAGAGGCGTTCGCCTTCGCCGCGCAGCTTCGAGAAATTCGAGCCGGTGCCGGAGCCATATTTGAACAGGCGCGCCTCGCGCACCCAGAGGTCCATGATGCCGCCCTCGTTGACGAGGTCGTCCTCGATGCCCTGGATGAAGCAGGCATGCGGCTGCGGATGCTCGTAGGCCGATTTCGACCTGGTCAGCTTGCCGGTCTTGTAGTCGACGTAATAGTGGCCCTGGCCGGGACCGTCGACGCCGTAGGCCCAGTGCAGGCCGGTGTTGAACCATTGCGGCGAGTTCGGCGCGACCATCTGCATCGCGAGCTGGTAGCGCAGCTCGTCGAAGAAGGCCTGCGCATCCTCTTCGCTGGAGAAATAGCCGCCCTTCCAGCCCCAATAGGTCCAGCAGCCGGCGAGACGGTCGAACACCTGTTTGGAGGAATGCTCGCCGACATAGCGATCCCTTTCCGGCAGGTCGGCGAGCGCCTCGGCATCGGGCACCGAGCGCCACAGCCAGGAGGGAACGCTCTCTTCCTCGACCTTCTTCAGCTTTGCGGCGACGCCGGCTTTGCGGAAATATTTCTGCGCCAGCACGTCGGAGGCGACCTGCGACCAGAACTTCGGGACCTCGACATTCTCGAGGTGAAAAACAACCGAACCGTCAGGATTCTTGATCTCAGATGTCGTCAATCTGAAATCAATTCCTGCGTAGGGTGACTGGCCTGCAGTAGTGTTGCGACGTTCGATTCGCATTTGTTGTGCCCCATGTCTTTTTGGCCGCACCGCCTACCCGCGGCTCGGCGTTTGTTGCCCTTAAGCGAACCTCCCCAAACCGCCGCGCTAACGGCGGAGCGATTGTTCGCGTGCTCAAGCCGGTGAACCCGGCCCAGTTTCTCTCGGGAGTAAAAAATCGAACGCCCCCGGCAATCGATTTCGTCCCGGCATGCCCTGGAACAACCCACCCCGGGCCTTCCAGTTCATGCGTTCAACGCGCCCCGTCGCTTCGCCCCGGGCCTGTTCCGGCCCTTAATCATGCGCCCCAAAATCCCCCTGACGAAAGGGCAGACAAACCCTTCACCCGCAGCCCAATCCAGCGGCGGAGTGGTCATTTTGGAACCCTTTTGGGAGCGACCGGCGGGGGACCCAAACACACTCGCGCCGAACAGAAGGAAAGCTAGGACGACTCCGTTACGCACGTCAAGGATTAGTACGCCTTTCTGAATCAAATACTAAATATGGTGGACAGAATGGGAAAACAGGGGTCGGTGCCGCACCTGTGATCGGCCCAAGTATCAGTGAGTCCACGAGGATTCGGAAGGGAAAAAAATGTCGCCCGCCGTGCTGATTTTGGCTTCGCCCCGATCTTCACAGGGGAAGTATTTTTTGTCTCCAAAGTGTTGCGTCAGTGAGACTCACATAACGCTGTGAGCGGGGTTGGCTGCCATGCCCGGCGGTGAGTGGTCGCAAGCCGGCGAGCGCGTCAAATAGGGGGCGTTGATTCCCCCGGCCGGGTCCCTTGTTTCATGTCAGTTCCGAAAGCGACGGCGCGCATCAGGCCCGCTGGTTTGATGTTCCTCGCCATCACCTCGGTGGGCTGGGGGTTCAACTGGCCTGTAACTAAATACCTGCTGTCCGAGCTGCCGCCTTTGACCTTGCGGGGGTCAAGCGGCGTGATTGGCGCGGCGCTGCTCGCCTTGCTGGCGCTGCTGAGCCGGCAAAGCCTGCATGTTCCACGCTGGATGTGGCCGCGGATCGTGCTCCTCGGCGTTCTCAACGTCACCGCCTGGATGGTGCTGATGGGGCTTGCGCTGCTGTGGCTGCCAGCGAGCGAAGCGGCGCTGATCGCCTACACCATGCCGGTCTGGGCCTCGCTCCTGGCCTGGCCGGTGCTGGGCGAGCGGCCGACGCTGTTGCGCACCATCGCGCTGCTGATGGCGTTCGCGGGCCTTGCTTCGATCATGGGCGGCAATGGCCTTTCCGCCAGCATGCAGAAGCTGCCGGGGATCATCATGGCGCTCTGTGGCGCCATCGGCTTTGCCGTCGGTACGGTGCTGGCCAAGAGACGGCCGATCCTGCTGCCGCCGATCCCGGCCGCCGCCTGGCAGATCGGGATCGGCTGCCTGCCGGTTGCGGTCGCAGGCCTGCTGATCGAGACCACAAATGTGAGCGCGGTAACAGAAACCGGCTGGGCTCTGCTGGTATATTCGGTCGTGGGCCAGTTCTGCATCGCCTATGTCTCGTGGTTTGCGGCACTGGCGCGGCTGCCGGCGTCGGTCGCCGCGATCGGCACGATGGCGGTGCCGGTGATCGGCGTCGTCACCTCCGCGCTTGCGCTGCACGAGCCGCTTGGCCCGGGCCAGATCGCGGCTCTGATCTTTACGCTTGCAGGCGTTGCGCTCGCCACCCGGTGAAAGCCCGTTCGGGAGAAAAGCGCCTTACCCCTGCAGGCGGGGTTATGGTAGGTTGTTGTTCAAGTACGTGACAACCGGCGGAGTTTTTGGCCGTGGCACAGGTACTTTCGAGGTGGCAATATTTTAAGACTTTCCTCCACAATGCGGTGAGCTGGATCGCCGACAAGACCACCGTCGGCAACTTCTTCGCGCTGATCTCGCTCCTGGTGTTTTTGGGAATTGCCGTCCTGATCTTTCAGGACCTGACCCACGACGTCGCCATCATCGAGCCGATCGCGGTCCCGAAAGCGCTTGCCGACTCCGGCTACACGCCGGAGGTGGCCGGTCATCGCCTGCGCGATGCGCTCGATGCGCTCCAGCAACTGGTCGACGCCGAGCCGGAAAGTTCGCAAGTCGACGAAACCAATGCGGCGAACTCGATCCTTGCCCACAATGTCGCGGCGCGCGACGAACTGCCGGACTTCGTGGTCCCGCAAATCGGCCTTTCGCTGAGCGCGATCGTGTCCTCGATCCGCAGCGTGCTGCACTATAGCAAGGGCGGCAACGTCATCTCGGGCGAGCTGATCTATCGCGACAAGTATGCGCTGAGGGTGCGGGTCGACGGTCGGGAGGTCTTTACCAGCGGCTTCGATTCCGACAACCCGGACGATCTGCTCGATCGCGCTGCTCCCGTCATCGTGACGAAGCTCTGGCCCGCGCTCGGCGCGGCCGTGTTGTATCGCACGAATCCGGATCAGGCCCTGCGCGACGTCGAGGACATCATCGCAAATTTAAAGGAGTCGGATCCCAACGTGCCCGGGGCCTATATCCTCTGGGGAGACGACCTCTCTCAGCACGCGAATTACGGCGAGGCCGAGCAGAAGTTCCGCAAGGCGATCAGCCTGAATTGGAACACCTGGAGCGTCTATAACCGGCTGGGCCTTGCGCTGCAGCGTCAAAGCAATTTCCAGGAGGCCCTGGCGCAATTTCGACAGGTCGTCCGCATCAATCCGAATTCGGCGGAAGGTTACGTCAACATCGGCGCGGCCCTGTTTCAGCTCTCCCGGAACGGCGACAGCGTGGATAAGGCCAAGCTCGATGAGGCCAGGGAGAGCTACAAACACGCCATCCAGCTCAGGCCGCATGATGTGGGGGCGCAAATCAATCTTGGGCTAGTCTGGAACCTCGAGCGCGATCCTGAAAACGCCATGCAGGCGTTTCGTCGGGCGATCGAGATCGATCCGAATAATCCGTACGGGCACTGGAATCTGGCCGCCGTCCTGGCGGATCAGAATGAATACGACGCGGCGCTTGCCGAATACCGTATCACGCTCGATTGTACACAGGACGCGCGTAATCTCGCGCTGCTTCACATCCATATTGGCAACACGCTCAAAGCAAAGGCGGGAGCCAACGGCAACCTGGACGCCGCGATCGCCGAATATCGGCGCGCGATCGAGATCGATCCATTTTATGCATGGACGCACAACAGTCTCGGCGAGGTCTTGCGCGAACAAGGCAAGCTCGACGAAGCCATCGCCGAGTTTCGCGCCGCCCTGCAGACGAACGACCCAGAGGTAATGAAGGCGGCAAACGACAATTTGGAAGAAGCCATGCAGGCCAAAGCCAAGGAGCCGAGCGCGCTGAAGGAGGAGGCGCAGGCGGCCACGAAATAAGAATCCAAAGAAACAGCGGCGCATCGTAATGCGCCGCTGTCCCGATCTGGGATGTCAAGTGTGGCTACGGGCAGGGGTACCGCTGCCCGTCGTAACCAAGGTATGTTCCGGACGCCGGATCGTAGGAACGGTAGCGCTGCGCGCAATAATTCGCGTCCACACCCACTCCGCCCGGGACGACTGCGACGGTCGCGCCGTCGTCATAGCCGTTGTCGTAATAGGTGTTGTCGTAATACGTGTCGTCGTAATAGCCCGGTCCGTAGTCATAATAGCCGGCACCGCCGTAGGCGGCGTAAGCTCCAAGGGCTGCCCCGGCCGCAACCGCGCCCGGCCACCAGCGACCGCCGTTATATCGCCAGCCACCATTCCAGTTTCCACGGCCGTTCCACGCGGTCCGTCCGCCGTTCCACGCGGCCGCTGCGCCGACCGTGCGCGGTCCTGCCGCAGCAAAGCTTGCCGATGGCCCGCCAGCGACGCGTGCGCCACCGTGGAATGTCGGGGAACCGCCCATCCGCGCTCCCATCGCCGGCGCGCCGCCCATGCGGGCACCGCCGCCGCCACCACCCCTCCAGGCTGCGAAACTTGCGCTTGGTGCCGCCACAATCAGTGCTAGCGCAGCCGCACCGCTCAACAATTTCGTACTCGTCATCTGAACTCTCCATCTCAAGGTACCGCTCTAACCCCCGGGCAAGGGCGCGCGTTCCTGCACCGCGCAACAAATGCGCGGGAGCGCGAAGGCTGCTCCGCCCGTTCGGCCGCGACGGGCCCGCCCCGGGATTGGTACGGAAAGTCTGTGCTTTACTGGACAATTCCCCGGGCTGATGGCATCAGAACCCTGAGATCGCCCATCAGCCGGCACACCGCATGAAACAATTTCTCTTGAAGCTCTTTACCTGGTGGAACAGCCAGACCTTCGGCACGCAATTGTGGACCTGGCGGTTCGGCGAGCTCGTCGGAACCGACGAGCAGGGCAACCGCTACTACCGCACCAAGGGTGGCGAGATCGACCCGACGCTGCATTTCGAGCGGCGCTGGGTGATCTATAACGGGCTTGCCGAAGCGAGCCGAATTCCACCGGCCTGGCATGGCTGGATGCACCACACCGTCGACGTGCCGCCGACCAAGGAAAATTACAAACCGCGCGAATGGGAAAAGCCGCACGTGCCGAACATGACGGGGACCCCTGCGGCCTATCGTCCGTCGGGCTCCACGCTGGCCAGCGGCCGCCGGCCCAAGGCGACTGGCGACTATCAGCCCTGGACGCCGGGATAGACGTTCCGCGAAAAATGCTGGACTTGGTCGCGGCAATGACCGTGGTCTTACGCGGTTCGCCGCGTGCGCAAGTGTGCGGTGCCCTTGTGGACAACGGGAACAACGGGGACGGCGACTCGAACCTCATTGCAGTCTTCGCGTGAGAGGCGCTTACTGTAGCCATCTTACGGAGATGGGAGACCATCGCGGCGGTTCGGGCAACAGATCGCGACTGACCCGATTAGCAGCGGCACCCGAGTAGGACACGGCCGGGAGATAGGCCCCCGGTTTGCAGGTTCTGAAATCGCCCGTGAAATGTGGCGCCGTCGTAAGATCAGGAAAGGCCGTCTGGGCAACCAGGCGGCCTTTTTCTGTTCGAATAAGTTCTCAAATCGTAGGGTGGGTTAGCGCCGCAAGGCGCGTAACCCACCAAACGCAGTGATGCGGTCCCGACGGTGGGTTACGGCGCTTTGCGCCTAACCCACCCTACGATCGATGCGCTCAGGCCGGCGCAGCGAGCCTTGCCGCCGCACGCAGCACCGCTTCGCGCCGGCGCGCCTGATAGGGTGCGGCCCGCTCGTTGACCATCGCGAGAACGTCCGGCGGCGCGCTGTCGGGTGAACCGGCGTTGAACGGCGGCGCAGGGTTATATTCGAGCCGAAGCTGGATCATCTGCGCGGTCGTTTGATCGAGCAGCATCGAGACCACCGTCAGTGCGAAATCGATACCGGCGGTGACGCCGCCGCCGGTGATCCGGTTGCGGTCGATGCAGACCCGCGTCTTGGTCGGTATCGCGCCGAACGGAGAAAGACTGTCCATCGCGGCCCAGTGCGTTGCTGCGCGAAAACCACGCAGCAAACCGGCCGCGCCCAGCACCAGCGATCCCGTGCAGACCGAGGTGACGAATTTCGCGCCCTCCGCCTGCTTGCGCAGGAAGGCGAGCACCTCTTCGTCATTGAGGAGATCGCCGGTGCCAAATCCGCCGGGTACGCAGATGACGTCGAGTTGCGGACATTCTGCAAAGGTGATGGTGGGGGTCAGCACCAGCACGGTGTCGCTCTGAACCGGCTCAATGCGCTTCCAGATCAGATGCAATTTGGCGCCGGGTACGCTGGAAAACACCTGCACGGGGCCGGTGAGGTCGAGCTGGGTGACATTCGGGAACACCAGAAAACCGATCTGAAGCGGGTCCGACATCGCAAAACTCTCCAAATTGCGCTTGACCACGTGATGATAGCATGGTGGCCTATTGTCCGGAATGGTGCATTTCCCTCATTTCAGGACATAACTGACTCCATGATCGGCGTCCTCATCTTTCCTGATTTCCAATTGCTCGACGCTTCGGGGCCGATCTCGGTGTTCGAGATCGCCGGGCGCTACGCGAAGAGTGCCCCGCCGATCAGGGTGATGGCCGCAAAACCCGGACCGGTGAGTTCATCCTCCGGCGTCGAAATGCTGGCGCGGAAGTTTGGGCCGCCGGCCGCCATCACGACGCTCATCATCGCGGGCGGCGACGGCGTTGAGGCGGCTGCACGGAACACATGCACGCTGCAGTTTGTGCGGGCGGTCGCAAGCGGCGGCGCCCGCGTCGCAAGCATCTGTTCCGGGACCTTCATCCTTGCGGAAGCGGGCCTGCTCGACGGCCGGCGCGCCACCACCCATTGGATGCGTACGCGGCAGTTTCTATCGAGCTATCCCAAGGTGAAGCTCGAGCCAGACCAGATCTTTGTGCGCGATGGCGATATCTGGAGCTCTGCCGGCATCACCGCCGGCATCGATCTTGCGCTGGCGATGGTTGCGGAAGATTACGGCGAGGAGATCGTGCAGAAAACCGCGCGCCAGCTCGTGCTCTATCATCGCCGCAGCGGCGGGCAGTCGCAGTTCTCGTCGCTTCTGGAGTTGAAGGCGCCCACGGGTCGGTTCGGGCCGCTGCTCACCTGGGCGCGCGAGAATCTCGACGAACGGCTGACGGTGGATGACCTCGCCGACCGCGCCGGCATGAGTGCGCGGCATTTCACCCGCGCCTTCACCGCGGAAACCGGCACCACGCCCTCAAAGGCAATCGAGCGTTTGCGGATCGAGGAGGCCCGCGCGCGGGTGCAATCTTCTGCCGAGACGATCGAGCGGGTCGCCGAGACGACAGGCTTCCGCGATCCCGAGCGGATGCGGCGCGCCTTCATCCGCGCCTTCGGCCAGCCGCCGCAATCGCTGCGCCGCGCGGCGAGGGCAGGGTAGGCGGCTATCGTGAACGCAACGGGAGTTGCGCCTATATCTCGACTTCGAGACCAACCTCCACGACCTGGGCGGCTGGCACCTTGAAGTACGCCGCCGGCAGGTTGGCGTTGAGGTGCATCGTGGCGAACAGGGACTTTCGCCAGACCGCCATGCCCGAGGCCTTCTCGCAGGCGATCACCATCACGCGCCTGAAATAATAGGTGATATTCTCGGGATCGATACCGCGAAGCTCGGGAAGGCCGCGGCAGGCGCGCCTCAGTGCATCCATCACATCAGGTGTTTCCATGAAACCGAAATAGAAGATGACGCGGGTGATACCTGCTCCGACCGGCACGAGCTTGATGCGGTTGGCCTCTTCGACCCGCGGCTCATCCACGCTGACCGATGCAATAAACAATACGCGCTCGTGCATCACGCGATTGTGCTTGAGGTGATGGGTCAGGCAGAGCGGGATCCCCGTCGTCGCAGCGGTGAAGATCGCCGCCGCTCCCGGTAACCGAATGGGTGGCGTGGTGATCACCCACTCGATGAACTCGTCCTCTCGCTGGCGGAGCTTGGAACGCTCCTGCTCGAGCAACTGCCATCCGGTGCGCCAAGTCAGCATCAGGAACGCGATGATGCTCGCCAGAAGGAGCGGGAACCAGCCACCCTCGATCAGCTTCGTCATATTCGCGGCAACGAAAACCAACTCGATGACGAGGAAGAACCCGTTCACGGCCACGACCAGGAGCGGGTTATAGCCCCATCTCAGGGCGACGAGAGCTGCCAGCACCGTCGTCACCGCCATCAACATGGAGACCGCAATACCATAGGCTCCGCCGAGTGCGTCGGACGAGCCGAATATGAGCACGGCGGCAAGCGTGCCGACAGCCAACAGCCAATTCACCAAG
>Ga0310911_10000718_pt1 | contig 12566 bp, 19 predicted proteins | sample GREbulkMGHF170_FD_203532 | JGI IMG/M metagenome (GOLD analysis project Ga0310911, IMG submission 203532) | Lab enrichment of tropical soil microbial communities from Luquillo Experimental Forest, Puerto Rico - GRE.bulkMG.HF170 | ecosystem: Environmental > Terrestrial > Soil > Tropical forest >... | reverse complement strand
CAAAGCGGGTATGGCGCTCGACGAGCGTGGCGATGTGCGAGTTGTTCGTCCCGGTGAGAAGATCTCCTTCCCAGTGACCTGGCACGGCGCGGTCCTTAGCCTCGGCTGGCCGTTCGCGGATCGAGACAGTATCGACGATCTGTCCCAGTCCGCTCTTTGTGTTGGCGCCTTTGGCTTGACGCATCTGCCGCGCCGTCCGCAGATGCGCCATCAGCTGTTTCTTCAGCACGCCGCGGGTCTGAATAAAAAGACTGCGATAGATCGTTTCGTGCGATATCTGCATGCCTTGGTCGGTAGGCAGTTGCCGCTTCAGCCAGCCGGAGATCTGCTCCGGCGACCACTGCAGTGCGAGCTTGTGCGTGAATAAGTATTCCGGAAGTTCTGCCGTCCAGACGTAAAAAAGTTGACGCGATGAGGCGCGGCGGATTGCAATGAATATTGCAAAGCTGCCGGAGCTATTGCGGCCCCCGGGGGGCTGTTGCCGTTACGGCACAGTGAAGGGAAAAGTCGCGTGCCCCTACCTATTCGCCCTTGCCCTGCACGGCATTCGCCGAAAGGATTGCCTTGTACTGAGACCATTCAGGGGGGAATGGGGGATTTGGAGTCCCGGAGGCCGTCCAGCGAGGGCGGCCTCTTTTCTTTTGGCGGTCAATGCAGGCCACGTCGCATCGGTCGCTGCCTTCACGATCTGCCACAGCGGCGTGGCTTCGCTTGCTGGTAATGCCTGCACGCAACTAACAAATCGTCGCCATGCGGCGGCGGCTTGTCGTTTCAAATCATCCCGGCATTTACCGTTACTGTGTGCTGTAGTGGCTCGCCAGCGTCGGACATTCGACAACGGGTGAACGAGTCGCTTGCGTTGCCGTTCCGGTAAGGTCCCTCGCCACGCCGAACGCCAGGCTGTTCCTGATCAAATGCACGATGCAAGTCGACGTAACGTGGATCGGAAAAGAGTTCGGCGTAGAGTGCTGGATTGCTTCCCATCCACAGCCCGTAGCCTATCGGGTAGATGACGAATGCGACGAACAACGCTGCGTACGGGACGCGGCTCAGATCTCACTTGGTCGATCGTCTCGATTGAACGGCGAGATGAAATGCGGGTTCTTGACCTTGGCTCAGCCGCTATGTTTTCAAAGACTTTAATTGAATAAGTATTCAATCTTGTACCGGGATCATATTTTCAATCTGAGGTAGCATATTGACGTGATTACCCTTTGCAATTGTATACCCATTCTAACTCGGGCCGCGCTTGCGGCGGGAACGCTGGGCCTTTGTTTCCGGCGTGGTCAGTGCCGTACTTGATGCCCGCACCAGCGGGCGCGGGCGTGTGTTGGTCGATGCCACCATCGTCGATGATACCGTTGCGTGCGGCATCTACACCCATCACCAACGGCGATCCAATCCTAATCAATACGGGGTCAATGTTGCTTGCCTGTCAGGTTTGAGTCCCTTCGATTTCGAGGATCTTGTCGTGTACGATGGCGCCAACCACCCTGAGGACGCATATTTTTCGAAACCTAGGGTCGCCGGCCATCTGAAATTCATTACCGAGGCGGCGGAGAAACTGATCGATATTCCGGAGCCAGATAGTTTTGGCGGGTAACAGAATGACTGTGCCACCACTGGTGTACGCAAATCGTTGCTTTTTAGCCTAGCAGTGACACTCCTTACAGGCTGCGCCCCAGCAAGATCACTCGGAGCCGATGACGACGCACCGCCAGAGCAAATCCTGGCGTGGCTGTAGTCGCCAGCAGGGTATGCCGTTTTCGGCGACTTGACGCCGGTTTGGATAGCGAGCCATTCTGAAGGTCAAACTTTACTCGGTAGCTTCCGTACAGCGCCTTTGCTGGCGGCCCTGTCGCCCGACGCCAAGGTTGAACTCGATCGCGCCTTCATAGCTGCGCAGAAAGAGTGGCATATTGTTCGTCACGGCCTTAACATCAAGCGCTATCCAATCTGCTACGCGACCCACCGTTCAATCGATGCGGTGCTCGATTTAATCGAGCGTCACGACCTCTCGCCTGAGCGGGTTGAACGTATTCATGTTTCGACGGGCAAGACACAGTCGCTGATGCTCCGCAATAGTCGTCCGCAAACGGGGCTTGAGGCTAAATTCAGCATGCAGTTTGCCATGGCCGCGGCGCTCGTTGCGCGGAGAGTGGGACTTTCCGAACTCGCCGACGGATTCGTGCTCCGGCCCGAGGTGCAGGCGATCCTCCCCCGCGTCTCAATTACGACCACAACGGAAGGCTCGGCCTTCGCACCTGCCGACGCGGTCGAAATCACAACGAATGGCGGGAGACGTTGCAGAGCGGGCCGGTCGAATTCGCTAAGGGAAGCCACCAACGCCCGCTGTCGCGCGACGAGCTCTGGGTCAAGTTTACCGACTGCCTCGGCCCTCAATTCACGGATGCGAAGAAATCGCGCGCCTTCGAGAAGCTAATGATCTTCGATCGCCTCAACGGCGCTGGCGATCTTGTCTTACAGAACCACTATGCATTCGGTTACCGAACCATCCTCGGTGTGCCGCTCCTGCGCAAGGGCAGGACGATCGGTGTCTTCGCGCTCACCCGCGATGAAGTGAATCCCTTCACAGACAAGCAGATCGAGTCGCTTAGCTGTTGCCGGTAACGTGGACTATGGCCTCGACGATGGCAGCCGTCGCGATGGCGATTATGTGAGATACGAAGCCGAGGTCGACCCCTAGCTGAACACCAAGCATCGGCAAAATGATGAGCAGGCCGATCAGGATTGCCAACCCGTATGGCTCCAGTCTGCCAACGTACACAGCAATGGCTTTTGGCAGAATCCCAACAAGGATGCGTCCGCCATCTAGAGGTGGCAGCGGGAATAAATTGAACACAGCCAGTACGACATTAAGAATCAGAGCGTTCCTCAGGTTGTCCGCCAACCATCGCGCAGCGGTGACGGGCAAATAGTCAACAAGGTGGAATGCCAGCGCCGCAAGCACCGCGAGGACGATATTCATGGCGGGTCCGGCAGCAGCGACTAGCACCATGTCCCGCCGTGGCGATCGTAGTTTCTGAAAATTGACTGGCACCGGCTTGGCGTAGCCGAAGAGGAAGGGAGCGCGCAGCAACAACAGGATGCCCGGCAATAAGATCGTCCCAAAGGGGGTCAATGTGCTTCGCCGGATTAGCTTACACGTCCGAGCCACCATGCGGTGTCGTCGCCAAGCAGATGCGCGACGAAGCCATGTGCCGCCTCATGAAATGTTATGGCGATGATCACGGGTATCACCCAGATCGTCGCGAGATATATTGCGTTACCGCTCACAGCTTTGCCGTCGCTCCACGGCTATTGGCAGCCATACCGCGGTCGCAAGCGGGAGGAACTGATGGAAGCTGAGCGGACCTTCCGGGCCGAACCGGCATCGCACGGACTGGTGCTTGAATGAGATTCATTACCGCTGACTATGCCACTACAATTCAACAGGTATGTCCTGCGCCAGGGATTGCCAGCAACGGTTCAATCCATCGAGTTCTGACGATAACAAGCAATAACTAACGATATACGGCAGTCAAACATGCCTCGAAACATGAGCCTGAAAGGAAAGATTGTCTTAGTCACCGGCTCGACCGACGGGGTAGGTCGGCTCGTGGCGCGCCGGCTAGCCGATCAAGGTGCCCGCGTTTTAATCCACGGTCGCAACGGCGACAGAGGTAAAGAATTACTCGAGCAGATCTGGGCCACTCGCGGCTCGGCGGTTTTTTTGCCTGCGGATTTTTCCTCGCTCAATGAGGTGCGTCGCCTGGCCGCTGTGGTTCGTCAGGAATGCGATCGTCTCGACCTCCTCATCAACAATGCTGGCATTGGCTCAGGCGGCTCCGCTGCGAAACGGGAGATCAGTCAGGATGGCTATGAGCTGCGCTTCGCCGTCAATTACCTTGCCGGGTTCCTGCTTACGAGACTGTTGTTGCCTCTTATGATGATCAATAAGCGCGCGCGCATTGTGAACGTCTCCTCGCTCGGCCAGTATCCCATTGACTTCGATGATGTCATGCTGACCCGTGGATATTCCGGCCAGCGAGCCTATGCCCAAAGTAAGCTCGCGCAGATCATGTTCACTTTCGACCTTGCACATGAACTCGATCCAGCGACCATCACGGCGAATTGCCTGCATCCGGCAACTTACATGGCAACAACGATGGTACGGCAGAGCGGAAACACCCCGATCAGCACCGTCGAGGAAGGAGCAGAAGCCATCCTCAACCTCGCGGTGTCGGAAAACCTCGATGATAATTCCGGCGCGTTTTACAATGGGCTGAGGCCATCAAGGGCAAACGCACAAGCCTACGATGATCGTGGCCGCGAGCGGCTACGAGTGCTCAGCATGCACCTAACCGGATTGGCATAAATGTCTACACTCGCTGAGCTCGAGGAGGTAATCCCGCTGGTTCGCGCCAGCATTCCGACACCACAATATGCTTGGCCGCTGCTCAAGGTGCAGACTGGTGTCGAGGTCATTGTAAAGCACGAGAACCACACGCCGATCGGCGCCTTCAAGGCGCGCGGCGGGATTGTCTATTTTGACCAACTCAAACGCGAGCGGCCGAAGGTCAAGGGGATTATTACAGCCACGCGCGGAAACCACGGTCAATCGCTGGCTTGCGCCGCGCCGCCTCGAAGTCTTGTGGGGTGATCGTCCAATTGTTGGTCGCCACGTTCATTGGCGGTGCTGGTGGTGTCGCTGGGCCATGATCCCCCTCAAACGAGCATCGCGGATGCGATCGAACTCATCCCGAGATTCTGTGATCATCAGTGGCGATTTCGGCAACAGCGCCACCGCTGAAGTCTCCTAATGAAATGCCGCCCTCATTCACAACCCGCTTCCATCGAAGAAGCGACGCAAACGGCTGCGCGTGCTCGTCCAGGTCGCACCGCACTTAGTGGCGGGAAGATAGCCGCGCTCCAAAAGGTAGAAGGTCTTTCGCAGCTCGAGACCCAGCTCGTCCGCGATCGCTTGCGCGCCGAAAAGCACATCGTCTCTCAGTGATGGCTTGGCGGAAGTATCCCTCTCGGGCGCATGCTCGAGCGACATTGCTCTTGCTCCGGTGCAGCTACGCGGAGCAGTAAAGGCCTATCGGAAATGGCGGCCAAAAACAGGTTTGGCAGGTCAGTCAAGCCGAGGTAGGCCCAACCTGTCTCTCATCGAAATCGATGTGCCCAGGGGGATGATCTAGAACCCAGTTGCAATGGCGGTGGAGATCGACATCGAGCCGTCCCACGAGCGCCTCATACAGCAAGCTGGCCGTGTTGTAGAACGGGCCGGTCACAGACCTAGTGATTGGCCGCGCCGAAAGCCGCCGCATCAACAGGTATGCCAGAAGCGCACAATGCCTCTGCGCTCGATCAAACTCGGGTCCCGGTGGCAATCGCTCCACTGCCGCGTCGGCGAGGAACTTCTCATATCTCAAACGTGCGACCCGCCATGGCTCTAGCGGGAGGTAGGTTGCGTCGAGGAGTGCGTCCAACTCCCCTGGGGGTACCGTGGACCCCCGGCGGAAGCCATAAGACACCAACGACGGTTGCGCGGTCCGTAGCTGATTTTCCAAGGTGTTTAATGCGGCGATTACGGCGTGCAGTTGGTGTTCCAAGGTTGTTATAGCGGCGGCAATCTGACGAGCGCTGGTAATCAGATTCTGCCTGCCCACACGTCCGGAGAGCTCATCATAAAGGTGAAAGATTTCAAACGAACGCTCTATTGACTCGGCCACCTCGGCGCGCGCGCCGGGATTGCCAAGCTCGTCCATTACCCTGTCCAGGACAGCGTCTATGCGACCTACGCCGTGCTGCATGATACAGGCCCCTGTGGATGGTTCGGCGAGCAATCCTTCCGGGCGAATGTCACCTCCATATGTCATAGACGCGGGATCAGTCTCCAGCTTGCCATGTCGCAGATATGTCGCGTGGAGCGATTGGGAGTCGTTTGGAGCCTTTGAACTTACTTTGGTTTTTCTGCAACACGCGACATCGAAAAAGCGAGACTACGGCTCCCACCGCGCCAGCAAATTTCTTTGATCTAGCAATAACTTGTCTGTATCTGTCAAGCCCGCCCGTGGGTATTGCACGCGGACTTGCAATCTAATTTCAGCCTCTTTACTAGCTAATCGCCCACTGTACCAAAAACTCAATATCACCCACTCAAATACTACGATACCGACAAGAATTGGAATGAGCGTCGCTTTGTTGGCCCAAACCATGGGCCACACATTGGCGACGTCTTGCAACCAGTCTTGCAGGGATGGCAAGGGGCTTACCCTTTGTCGATTGGCTTAGAGCCTACTAATGAAGGGGAGCCTTGTTTGCAACGCGGCTCTACGTCGATGGGACTCTCATAACGCCACACGGCGTTAGGATCAGGCCCCCATTATTGAGTGCCCTGCACGACCTCGCTGAGTGGTAGTGCATAATGGTTTTGATCCGACCATTGGGGGACCACGCGCCTCGATTTGCCGAATTGGGTGGCAGTAACGTGGATGATTGTTTGGGCGTTTCTCGGCTATATTTTTGCGCCTTACGGAATGTGGAAACATCATCGCTCAAGTCAGCTAGACCAAAAATATCCGCCGCCGGGGATTCCCTGAACTTCCGCATTCCGCTCGATGATGCAATCGGCATCTTGGAGAGGCTGGCCGACTTAATTGAGGAGCATGCGGCGGGCACCGTGCATTGAAATAATCAGCGCCGCTTTTTCTTCTCGGCGTCCCGCTCGATCAACTGCTCGATATAATTCGTCAGGCTGCGCCCTTCTTCGGCCGCCGCCTCCCGCCGCCCCGGTCGATCGCGATCATTCGCCGAGGACTCGCCGCCGATGCTCCTCGCGCATTTCGTCGGCGATGCTTCTACGATTCGCGGTTAATGCGGACAGGAACTCTCATCAAGCTCATCGAATAATGACTCGATCTCCTGACCATCTTTTGACGTTAGGTTCGCGTTCCTAAGAGACTCCATGAGGGCGAGGTATTCGGAGCCCAGGTTCCTCTGCTGTTCGGTTAGCTTGTCGGCCAAGTCCTCAACTTTCTCATTGTCTTTCTGCTGTCCGGCCTGAACTATCTGTTTAGCGATGTCTCTCGCTTCGCAATAGGTCTGCGTCTTAGCCTCATCGCCACTGATAATGCTGACAACCTTTTGTGCGTCGGCTTTCAACTTGGCGACGTTCTGCTGTTGACGTTGCGCATACAGCGGCACTGTCGAAACAAGCAAAATCGCAACAATCAGCAGGACGTTCAAATGGCGTGTTTGCATGAAGACTTAATAGCCGATTAGAATTTCGCTGACCGTCGGCTTTGCCGCGCGAATTGCAGGATCCGAGGAACTGTATTCCCTGTCGGCTGAAAACGCCGATGCTAAGGCTTCAGCTGAAAAGATCGGTGTGCGTAGGCTGAGGCCCGCATTGCAGTCACCAGCAAGCGTAGCTAGCGCTCCGCCGTCCCAGTCGCTCACGGTCGCGATGCGGTCCTTATCGAAACCCTTAAGCTTGAACGGCTTGTGATTGATCTTTTCAACTTGCTCCAAAGTCTGGCCGAGCCGCAAGCCATCCGGCGCGGTCCAAGTTGACTTGCCGCCGATGACGATCAGATGAATATCGCTACGGTGGGTTCGATCGGACCACCACACTTCAAGTCGACGCTTGGGATCGTTGGGAAACAATATCGAAGCCGGGACTTTGGTGCCGTCAGCGGCCTCCACATCGGCGAATGTGACGTTCTTCGAGTTAAATGCCGTCGTAAGCTCGAGGTGACTTGAGTCCTTAGCGAAGGTGCCGCTACAGGCGACCATAGTGGTTGGAGTGCGCTGCTGCGCCGAAAGAGGGCCTGCCAATAGCGCAAGTGCCGGGGCCAATGCCGCACTGATCCATGCTTTGCGCATTGCCTTCCCCCTATAAGTTCTTAGCCAGCGTAGCACGTCAGTTGTGAAAATAGAGGCCCCGCATAAGAATGTCCGCTAAAACGGATTCCCGCCGCCTTGGTCTGTCGAGGAAGCTTGTACATGTATCGGTCGCAAAAAACCGACTTCCCGCCCTCATTGCGATACTAAATCTTCACAAAGATTGCCCACGCTGCATCTTGAAGGGGATCAAAACCCCCTTCACCCTAACTTAGGCCCAGCAGCAAAACTGTTGGGCCTTTTTCCAATGACCGCCCGCCGCTTCCCGCCGCGCTGGTCTGACGATTATTCGCCTCGCACGCGACGACGATGTTCTTCCCGTATTTCGTCAGCGATGCGTGCACGATAGCTTGCTAATCCGAACAGGTGTCGGGTCCCGGCACTAATGCCCGCGAATAAAAGCCTGCATTTCCTCGAAGGTTACGGTGCCGTCGTGGTCTGTATCCATCGCCTTGAAGATGCGCTCGTGCGCCGCCTGAAACTCCTCCAATGAGAGTTTCCCGTCACCGTTAGCATCCATCAGACTGAAAATTATTCGCATCGCCATGGGACCGCCGCGACCGTAACCCCGGCCCATCATTCCGTGGCCCATCAGTCCGCCACCCATCATTCCACCGCCCATCATTCCGCCGTGATAACGGCGGTAGTCGTCCTGACCTTGCTGCTGCATCATCGGACCACCTGGAGTCAGTTGGGTGCTGGGAGCCTGGGCACTCGCAGAAATAGCACCACAGGCGAGGATAGTTGTCGTGAGTAACAGCACATGTTTACGCATCTCGACCTCCTTGATGGGGACACACTCGGGAATGGCCATTCAACTCCGTCGACGCAATTTTGATCCTTGGCGCGACGCAGACTCTTCCGCGATGCTTGTTCCTAGCCTCATCCCCGCTATCGTGTCGCTCATGCCGACCGAACGCACCGTTTGCCGAACTAGTGCGGCGGCTTTTTAGAGGAACCAGGCGTCGGTCAGGCTTTGCCCATCGACCTCTGCTCAAATCGTAACTACATACCCGGAAGTAGAGAAACGTGCCGATGAACCCTGCGGATGAAATGGCTGCGAAACCAGACGCGGCAGGTTTTGGTGGAGAGCCAGACCAACAATTACGTACCATTCTCGAGAATTTAGAACGGGTAAACCCTGTGGAGGAGGATGAGCCAGTGGAGAGGGATGATCTTCGTCCGGGGCTCACTTCTCGCCTCGACCTGGAGGCTTCGGAGCGCAAGGCAATTCATGATCGCCTCGTAGCAATGGAAAATCAGACGAAAAAACGACGCTCGCGAGGGTTCACCCGCTACCTTGTCGCTGTCTTAATTGGTGTTGCAGCCACTTTGGCTTGGCAATCTTACGGCGATGCAGGCAAGCAGGTAATTGCGACAAAGGCGCCGGAACTCGGTTGGTCGCCGGAGGCCAGGAAGATGATCACGAGTTGGGTCCCGGTCGGCTGGACGAAGCCACCGGCCGGTTCCGAAAAGCAAGTGGTACCCGTTGCGCAGACTGCACCACAGAACGTCGCGCCGAAAGCACCTACTACCGCTTCCCTCGACCCAGAGCAGCTGCAGCAGATAACGCAGAGCCTGACCACGCTGCGGGAAACCGCCGAGCAGCTCGCCGCGGGTCAAGACCAGATGACGCGTGTGATAGGCAGGCTAGAGACCGCCGTCACGGAACTAATCATGAAAATACCAGAGCCTCCGCCGCAACCCCCCGCTGCTCCCGCGCGCAAGCCCACGCCAGTGTCGCCACCCTCGCGAGCGCCGGGAACGCCGCCCACATCTCTGGCACCAAGACCACCGCCTCATCCATAAACGGTGCCTCGCAGATAAATCTCGGGTTTGGGTCAACAAAACATCGCCGCCGCTTCCCGCCGCCTTGGTCAGTCGGGGAACAGCTCGTCCTGTTCGGGAGTGAACGCGCCTAGTAGCCGCGCCGAATCGCCCGTCGCTCGGTTCTCGGTGCGACACCAGCAACACTTCGAGGCGTGCCCGGTCTTCCAACTACTGCGAAGGCCTTGTCCTGAGACACGGACAAATCCCTTTCTGCCGACCACTTGACCGAGACCGGCGAAGCCGAAAGAACGACGGCACTAACAACCGTCGCCGTTGTTTTTCTTTTCAATCGAAACTTACGGGAGTCATAACCGGTAAGCCGCCGGGAGGCTTTAGGCGTCCGGCTAGTCCTACGTGCGGCAGCCGCATGTTGCTCGTGCGCATCTTTCCCGACAAGCCCGGTTGTAACCAGCACACCTACGAATGCCCGCGGTGTGCAGATGAGATTACGGAAATTGTTCAATTCGTGAAGGTGGAGGGTTTTCGCTGATCGCTGGCTTTGCGGCGTCGCCGTCTACCGAAATTAGCGGCTCGCCCTTGAGGTGACGGCGTGGAGGCAGTTTCATGAAAACGGCCACCGAGTATCGTGCGATGGCCGACGAATGTTTTAAATGGGCACGCGAGACGCAAACGGATGAAGTTCGCGAGTCCTACCGGCAGCTCGCACGGGTTTGGCTCGATGCTGCGTCTAAACTCGACGGCCTTCCATCGACCCGGACGCCGCCAGCCGCAGACAAAGCAACTAAAAAGACGTGTTCGGTAGGTGAAGGCTAACCTCAGGCTGGTTGCGACACGGCAGCGGCCATCGAGCACGCGAAACAATTCTGAAAGTCGAAAGAGACACAATCGTTTTGGCACAAAGCGGACATTCCAATCGGGTCGCCGAATGTCTGCTTTGGGGGGTAAAGCGGACATAGTCCGCAATGGCTGACATGTGGTGTTTGTTTGATCGGCGCGCGTGAATCAATCTGACGGCAGGGTTTCCCGATTAAGCCGCGCGCGCATTTCCTTTCCCGTCTTGAAGGCGGGAATAGCTTTCTTTGCGACCGCCACGGCAGCACCAGTACGGGGGTTGCGCCCTTGACGTGCTTCTCGGAGCCTAACTGAAAAGGCTCCGAAACCCCGCAGTTCGACTCGATCTCCGCGACGCAAAGCTTCGACCATTTCGTCCAGTATCGCGTTGATGACCTTCTCTATGTCGCGGTCATAAAGGTGTGGGTTCTGCGAGGAAATGCGCTTTATGAGTTCAGATTTTATCATGGACCCAGACCGTTATTCGCGCTGGTTCGACCAAAACGACGGAATTGTGACGCCTCGGGTTTACATCACTTTAATCTCTCCTCGGTTCTTTGACTCAAATCAAAGCGCGAGCACGCAATGTGCGACTATCGCTTTGTGAGGGCTTCTGGGTGACGAGTACGAGTAGGAGGTCACGATGTTGAGAATAGTAGCTACTGGACTGACTGCACTTTTCGTAACCGCATCTCCGCTTGCTTACGCGCAGGCCCCTTCTGTTGAGATACACATAACCGCAGCGGACTTGGCTCAGTTGACGGATATGCGGGTTAATATCGTCAAGGCCGCATTGCAGTTGACACCTGACCAGGAAAAGTACTGGCCGGCCATAGAGGACGCGATCCGCACTAGGGCCAAGGATCGGCAAGCGCGAATAATAGAGGCGGCAAAACGGATGGCCGAAATGCACGAGAGCAATCCTATCGACGTTTTGCGCAACCGTGATCCTATAGACTTCCTCCGACGACGCGCCGATGCGTTAACCCAACGAGCGGACGACCTCAAGAAGCTCGCCGCTGCGTGGGAGCCGCTCTATAAGACGCTCAGCCCCGAACAGAAGCAGCGAATGGCCTTCCTCGGCATCTTCGTCATTCATGAGCTGAGGAATGCCGCGGAACAGCGTGCGGAGTCTGAGGACGACGAAGAGGACTAAGACCCGACCGGTCGAAATTAGGCGAAACCGAAAATCGCGCCCGGTGCACTTTCTTTTTGGGGCGCAGGCCCTGAGGAATACTACTGCGAACTGGCGAAGGGATCGCCGCTTCCAGTGCGCCGCTGACTACGCGCATTGCGCCAGAGGCTATCATGGTCGATTGGCTCACTTGGCCCGCCGAGTTAGTCCTGAATGCAGGCGGCATTGTTGCAAGTTGGTTTGTTAGTAAAGACTCGATTAGTTTCGTAGCCCTTCAGATGGGGTTTGCATTGGTGGTGTTGGCGGCCATCGTGTCTCTGTTAGCATATTTGCCAGTGTTAGTTGGATATTGGCGGTCGCGTTCACAAATTGATCGCCCTTCCTAGCCCCGAACGCCGAGGCCCCAGATGAACAAGCAGACTGTGGCTCTTATCGCGTTATTTGCGGGTTGGATACTGACGGCAGAAATGGCCAACGCGACCACATACGAAAGCATCGCCGGACAATGGTGCGGTGACGTCACCGACTACGTCTTCGCGCCGAATACCTTGACCGTGAAATTTCACGACAACAGACCGTCCAATGAGTTCAAGATCACGAAATACACCTACACCAAAGACGGCGTGCGTATCGATTGGGTCAACGCTGATGGCAAAGAGTCGGTCACGATTTTCGCTGAATTCGACGGTAACAAGATGGCGCAGCAGAAGAACGACGACAAACCGCGGCGACCTTTCCATCGCTGCTGAGATGAAAAGTTGGTGGAAATTGCGAGGGGGTGCCCCAGTTGAGCCATGATCTCTGCTGCAGTGCACATTTCTTTCATCTCTCCAATTAACCATTGCCTTAATTGAAATGCTCAGTGTGTCTTTCCAGCACTAGTGGCGGCGTGATTCCC
>Ga0310911_10000712_pt1 | contig 12601 bp, 8 predicted proteins | sample GREbulkMGHF170_FD_203532 | JGI IMG/M metagenome (GOLD analysis project Ga0310911, IMG submission 203532) | Lab enrichment of tropical soil microbial communities from Luquillo Experimental Forest, Puerto Rico - GRE.bulkMG.HF170 | ecosystem: Environmental > Terrestrial > Soil > Tropical forest >... | reverse complement strand
CTCCGCAGGAGATTGAAAAAGGAATTCTGTGCCAGCGGGAAACTGGATGAGCGTGGACTCGAGTTCATCCACGGAGTGAAATTCGTATTGTACAACCTGCGCCTCCAGGCCAAGGGGCGCGGGATTGTTATGGACGGAAATGATGATTGGGCGGTTCTGCCAAGTCTTCAGATAGTCGTCCAAGTGATCGCGTACCCGTTTGACATGCGTTTGTTCGGCAAGGCGCTGGAGTGCGGCTTGGTCCATCAGCCAAGATTTTGCAGTGGCTAACGCCATAGCAAGGTTCTCGCCCAATCCAAGTTGATAGCCGCGCTCGCCTGGCGAATCAGCAAAAGTGAGATCGAGTTCTGATTCGCGGCCCGTCCAGGCGGCGGTCCATGCAGCATAGCTTTCCCGCAGCGGGGATTCCGCGGCAGGCGAACCATATTTTCCAAGCATTGTGGCGGCAGTCATGGCGACTTGCGGGTCAGGGTCGTTGAGGCTGTGGGTGCCGATTTCTTCGAGCGTGGGGCCGTAATAGATTTCAGCGATGGATTGAAACATGCCGTGATTGCAGGCAGAAAAGTCCTTGCCGCGAGCTGCGACTGCCTGCTCAATGCGGGGACGTGCAAGCGAGGGATTCACGCGGAGAAGGTAAGCCAAGAGGGGATCCTGGATGCCGCAAGCCCACTTGCCAATCAAGGGGTCGAGCCTCGCAGTCACCTGCGGCAGAATTGCGTCCGTGGCGTAGCGACCGATTAGAGACGCGATGTTGGCGAGGCCATCAAAATCAGAAGCAGCCGCGAGATGATCGGCAAGGGCGAAGTCAAGTTCGGGGATGGTTTTGTCGGGCAAGATGCCAAGGATGCGCGCGCCGAACCGCGGGCGAGGGCGCGTGATTTCGCGGATGATTGCGGGACGTGCGCCGGCGGGGTCCAATTCGTACCAATGCTTCAAAGCGGTAGCGCTAAGTTCCAGAGATCGGTAAGCGTTCATCTCGCGCATTTGGGGAAAGTCCTGATAGGCCTCAGCGTAGCGCCGGAGAATGGGAAGCATATTGGGACCACCGATTTTGTCCCAACGGTAGGTCAAAAGAGTGTTCTGCTGTTCCAGGGGTAGTTGGTCGAACAGGGACACCGTCTGGTCGACGAGCGCTTTGGTGGTCTGCTCGGACACGCCCGCGGAATTCCAAGCCATGTTGACTGCGGTACCGAGGCTGGTAGCAAGGGCTTTGCCTCGTTTGGCTGGCAGGGCGGCTATCAACTCTTCGACTGCTTGACTGTCAGCCCTCTTCCAGTCCTGGTGAGGGTCGCGCACGTCTAGATAGAGAGTTCGAAGAGTGTTGATAAAGATGTCCGAGATGGGATGGTCGGGGTCGGCAAGTTCACGTTCGAGGGCGCGACGAGCAGCTTCGGAGTCGGGGGAGGAAAGCAGGCCCAACAGGCAGACGTAATCGAGTCCCCCGAGATTTTCGCCGCGCAAGCGCTTAGCCAATTGGGAGGTGGCTTCCGCAGTACCGAGAAAGCGAAGGTCTTCGAGGGCTTGGCGACTTGAGTTCACATACTTTTCCAAGTCGGGTGGCTTCGAAGGAGCCGGCAGGTCGAGCACGGCAACAGCCTCGGTGAGGATCTTCCTCTGCCAATCTTTGGTGGCCGGAACAATCTTGAAAGTTACCTCGTTCGACCGAACGAGAATAGGGGAAGTGCCGAGCCCACTAGCGGAGTCCTTGACGCTCACTCGATAGCTGTTGACCGAGAGGCGATAGGTGCCCGGCTGCGTGAAGCGCAGCCATTCGTTTAAATTGAGGGTAATGGTCCAGGGCTCCGGGCTAAGGAATTGAAAGTTGGTCAACCCGCCACCGATGCCTCCAAGACGGCTCTGCAACGGGTCCACTGCTCCAGTGCCGGGTGAGAGTTCGAACTGCTCGTAGTTCATCCGGCCACTACGATCATATTTAGCCATGTTGATTTCATAGCGGTTTGCGACAGCACTGCTGAAAGCGAGGCGGAGCGGAATCCTTTCACCGATGTGGAACTGTGTTTGATCGCTGGCGAGGGAGGCTTGGAGAACTACGTTTCGGTCCACAGCAGATGGAAGCTGAAAGGGAAACAGGTCTAATAGAGCGGAGAGAAGAAAGAAGACAAGTGAGCCCCTGATTGGGTCGTTCTCCTCGGGATTGAGATGATGATTAGACACCAAAGCGTTGCGCACAGGATAGGCAAACAAGGTTGAGACGAAGATTGTCTGCCACGGGCCGACGAGGACTACGGGACGGGCGCTCGGGGCGGACCACGCACCACGCCCGTACAAACAGATTCTTAGACATCTGAGTGGGGGCTCCTTTCCCGAATGAAAGAATGGCCCCACGCGGATTTAACTTCACCCTTGTCGCCAAGTGTTTACTTACGGATCGCTCAACACTTCGGAGTTAAGGACGACTAATTCTGATTGAAACGGCAGATAGCCCAAGTTCCGGATCGCCCGTCGTGCGGTCATTATCGGCACCCACAGCAACGGGACCCGCTGACTCATGAAACTGGTGTTGATTCCTCGTAACTCAGTGGAGAGAAGGGACGAGATTTTGCGCCCACGTGGCGAAGCTCTGCCAAAGGGAGGTTCGCCCGATCGGGATCCGCACTTGCTGAACTACAATCAAAAGCACGCTGGCCCAAAGTGTGGCGCGATGAACCTTTCCCGTGGACCACAGGTCGTAGCACATCAGCAGGAGCAGGAGCGGGTAGCAGCACATCTGCGCTACTCGGAGGTCCCACCACGCCACCGGGATGGGCCAGCGCACGAAAGCCGCCCCGAGGAGCGTGATCGTGGCCACAAGCATGAGCCGCTTGTGCGCTGCAGGATTGAAGCGCTCCCGGAAGCCAAAATAAATCAGCGCCGAGAACACCAGCATGTCGCCTATCGGAACGGCGTAAAAGGCCTTAACTCCCACTCCCGCTTCGCCAGGCGCAAGGTGCCGGGCCAGGCTATCCGTGGCCGCCATCAGGCCCAGTATGACCATGAGACAGGCCAAACCGAAGCCGAACAGCCCCATTCTGCGGTGTACATCTACGCGGCCCCTAGCAATGAATGAGGTTTGCGCGATCAGCAAAAGAATCCAGAGGGAAAAAACTGCGCCATGAATGCGAACGAGCAAGTTCGGCAATGGAGCGCGAAACACGCCAGCCAGATAATAGGTACGCGCGAATCCAAGAAAAACCGAGGCGAGAATGAGTACTGCCACGCTGGGGAAAAACACGTTGTCAAAGCGTGGACTGCTATGGCGAATTGCGCCTGTTGCCATGATCCCCTGCCATACGGAGCCGAGCACTTTGCACTCGGCGCCTCGGAGAAGGACAGTATCATATCGCGTCTCCGCCCACTTCGAACTTGGCTTCCGAAGTTCCTTGTGCCAGCGCGCCGGAGATGATGCTGCGGGTGATGAACCGCTAGTCTCGTTGGCGTCTGGCGTCGGTCTGAGCAACTTTTGCGACGCCGAGGATGCACCCCGCCCAGCCGGCTGGTTTCACCTAGGCGTTAGTGCTCAGTTTCCTAGTTGCTCGTCATCCGCCCGTGATCGGTAGCAAGCGTCAATGCGTCAACGCTCTTAGTAACAGCTACAATTAGAATTGCGAGAGAGAACCCACATCGAGTCTAGCTATGACGGCATTTTACTTTGACGTAGGCGGGGTCCTTATACCGGACAAGCTGGCGCCTGACAATGCGCTCAATGTCTTCCGAGAACTGGGGGACCGATACGGCTTCAGTCCCGAAGTTGCGCACGTGACGTACACAAAGCTCCAGCCCTCGTTGGATCTAGGCGAGACGTCAATGGCTGAGCTCTGCTCTGCACTCGGCATCGAACAAACGTCATTTGAACGAGACTGGCTCGCAATGCATCCCTTGGATGGCGAAGTGATGTGGACAGTCGAACGGCTCCTCGGTCGAGGACACTCCGTTGGGTTGGCCACCAATTTTTGCAGGCGCCTGCTCGACCTCCTCATCACAAACACCAGTGGACTATCACGGCTCGTAGTCTGCTGTTCTTCTGATATTGGACTGGCAAAGCCCTCCACTGAATTCTTTCATCGTGCGAGCAAGATCATGGGTTCAAGTGAAATCGTCTTCGTTGATGATCGCAGCGTGAATGTGGAGGCAGCGCAGCACTTCGGCTGGACGGGCATCCATGCAACAGATGGATGGCTAGCTCGATTCAATGACACGTATCTCCCGGACGCTGGTGGCCGGTAGCGTCGCTCGCACGCCTACGAGATCTGACCGGTATGGTCGACAACTCTTCAATAACCAGATTAGGGAAGGTTTGCCCGTCACACTGGAAAAGCGCCTTCGCAAGATTTCGTTACAGAAGCTTCCAAGCCAGTGTTTCTGTTTTCTCCTTCCACACAAGATACGCCCTCAATACCGCAGACAGCCGATTGCGCGCCAAGCGAACTTTCGCCTTTAGCGTAGAATTTCGATGCGTGTAACAGGATGGACTTCTCTCCATCCGTAGTGACGGTCCGTAACGTAGGCGCCGGTGACGCGGACATGATCGCCGACCTGGGAATCGTGATTTGCGAATGAAAAGCGCCGCATGCGGCTTGGTCGGCGGTGTTGGCCGGCGCGTGCTCGCAGATGACCTCCACCGCGAGATTGCCACGACCGTTCATTACGTTGAACAGATTCAAGACCGATTTCTGTTCAGGATCGAGTGTGATGTACAAATCGCCGTCCACGGCGCTGCTCAAAGACACCACGCGACCTTCGACGGCGGTACACTCTTCGACTACATGCAGTTTTTCCTTTTCACCGATATGCCTCCACAGCTCACGATCACAGTTTTCAGCCTGCAACTTTAGCGGTGCGCTTCCTGTATAGCGCAGCCTCGCCATCAACAATAAGGCGATCAGCGCCGCCGGCACGGCCAGCGTGATTCGTGAGATTCGGGTCAAAGCGAGCGTCCTGCAGGTTTTCCAATGTGTTTATCACATGTCCGGACCTAACCCAAGATCGCCAAACATGCCAGGTTCTAAAAAACCGCGATTCTTCAGTCCAAGATTCGTAGCGGGAAGACCCGATAAGCGACGAACAGCCTCCGTCAGGTAAATCACCTTCTCGTCGCGCAAGTACTTGCCGAGGACCGTGCAAAATTGCCGTAGGCTCGCGACTAGAGATCAGGGCGATAAGCGGTGGCGATTATAACTCTGTAAGGATTTCGTCTCCTGATAGACGGATGTTCCAACCGGCACACCTCCTCGGCATTGCGCTATATTTAAACGTCCCGAAGGGAGGTTCCTCATGCCGCGTTTCGCTTGCGTGTTATGCCTGTTTATGGCGGCTATTGTGTGCGCCGCTGAAGACAATTCACCTCTGCTCCTGCAAAAGCCCGCTCTAAGTCGCACGCAAATCGTCTTTGTCTACGCCGGCGACGTCTGGAGCGTGGCGCGAGACGGCGGCGAGGCTAAACGGCTCACGGTTGGAGCTGGTGTCAAGACCAACCCAGTCTTCTCGCCTGACGGGACACAGATCGCCTTCACTGGCGAGTACGATGGGAACATCGATGTTTTTGTAATGGCCGCAGCTGGGGGTGTCCCTAGGCGACTCACCTATCACCCAGGCGACGACAATGCGATGGGCTGGACGCCAGACGGCAAACAGGTCCTCTTCCGTTCGGCGCGGAACAGTTATTCGTATTTCGACCGGCTTTTCACCATTCCGGCCGCAGGCGGATTCCCCACCGAAGTGCCGCTGCCCATAGCAGAGCAAGGTTCGTTTTCCCCGGACGGTTCCCGGATTGCTTACGTCCCAATTTCTCGATGGCAGCAGGCATGGAAGAGGTATCGCGGCGGTCAGACGACCCCGATCTGGATCGCCACGCTTTCCGACGGGCGGATCGACAAGATCCCTCGAGACAATTCCAACGATTTCAATCCCATGTGGGTGGGTGACAAGGTCTACTTCCTATCCGACCGGAACGGCCCGGTGACTTTGTTTTCCTACGACACTCGCTTAAAGCAGGTGAAAGAGGAGTTGCAGAATCACGGCCTGGATGTGAAGTCCGCTTCGGCTGACCAGGACGCCATTGTTTACGAGCAGTTCGGGTCTTTGCATCTCTACGATTTGAAGTCCGGCACAACCAAGCAGGTAAATGTCCACGTCGCGGGCGACTTGCTGGAGCTTCGCGAACACTTCGTGAACGTGAGCAAGCGGCTCCAAAACGCCCATATTTCGCCGACCGGGGCGCGTGCAGTTTTTCAAGCACACGGCGAAATCCTCACTGTGCCGGCGGAAAAGGGTGACGCGCGCAACCTGACCAACACGGCAGCCGCGATGGAGCGAGACCCCGCTTGGTCTCCCAACGGCAAAGCGATCGCTTATTTTTCCGACGAAAGCGGCGAGTACGCCCTGCATATCCGCGATCAAAACGGTGCGGGAGAGGTGAAGAAAATTGCCCTCGGAACGGGGTTCTATTTCTCTCCGCGCTGGTCACCAGACAGCAAAAAGATTGCCTATCGCGACAATCATCTCAGCATTTGGTACGTAGACTTGGAGCAGAAGAAACCCGTCAAGGTAGATCAGGATATTTACTGGACCTTCGGCGGCCCGCCGCCAGTTTGGTCGCCTGACAGCCGCTGGCTGGCCTATGAGAAAAGGCTACCTAGCCACTTGAGTGCGATCTTTCTCTATTCCATCGAGGATGGCAAACACACACAGCTGACCGACGGAATGAGTGACGCCAGAAGTCCAGTTTTTGACAAAGATGGTAAGCATCTCTACTTTACGGCCAGCACGGACTCAGGACCATCCTTGGAGCCCGACATCCACAGCTTTACGCGGCCAGTTACTCGTAGCGTTTATCTAGTTGTATTGGCGAAGGACCAGCCCTCGCCGCTAGCCCCGGAGAGCGACGAGGAAAAACCAGCCGATGAGAAAAAGGCAGAGGAGAAGAAAGAGGAAGCCGACCAGAAACAGGGAGCTGTTAAAGAGAAGGCTCAGGAAAAGGTCATCGTCAAGATCGACTTCGACAACCTCGGACAGCGGATTCTCTCGCTCCCTTTGCCAACGCGGCGTTACGTCGGGCTCCAGATCGCAAAGGCAGGCGAACTTTACGCGCTGGAGGTCCCAGCCCCTGGCCCGGGAGTCGAGTTCGCTCTGACGGTTCATCGTTTCGACCTGAAAAAGCGGAAGTCGGACGTGGCCCTCAGCGGTGTGCGCTTTTTCGAGATCTCTCAAAACGGCGAGAAGATGCTCTACCAGCAGGGCGGGCGGTGGTTCATCAAGGCTCCCAAACCTATGATGAGCGGCGGCCCAGGGGCCCAGCCTCCGGGTGGAGGTGGAGGCGAGGGAGACGAGGGATTGCTGAAAACCGATGGGCTGGAAGTGCGTGTGGACCCCGGGGCTCAATGGAGGCAGATTTATCACGAAGTTTGGCGAGTCGAGCGTGACTTCTTCTATGACCCCGGCTATCACGGCCTGGATCTGGCAGCCGCTGAGAAGAAATACCAGCCTTATCTCGCGAACATTGCTTCGCGAAACGATCTGAACTATCTGTTTGAGGAGATGCTGGGTGAGTTGACCGTGGGCCACCTTTTCATCGCGGGCGGCGATATGCCTGAAGTCAAGCGCGTACAGACCGGGCTCCTGGGCGCGGACTACAAGATCGAGAACGGCCGGTATAGGTTCGCGAGGGTCTACAGCGGCGAGAACTGGAATCCAGAACTCAAAGCTCCGCTCACTCAGCCGGGCGTGAACGTAGTCGCAGGAGAATACTTGCTGGCCGTTAACCGGCATGAACTACACGCCACCGACAACGTTTACAACCTCTTCGAAGAGACTGCCGGCAAACAAGTCGTGCTGAAGGTGGGTCCCGATCCCTCTGGCGCGAACTCGCGTGAAGTAACGGTCGTTCCAGTGGCGAGCGAAACCCGCCTGCACAACTTGGCTTGGATCGAGGACAACCGGCGCAAGGTGGACCAGATGACTGGTGGACGCGTGGCGTACGTCTACATGCCGGATACAGCATTCGGCGGCTACACGAATTTTACCCGCTACTTCTTCGCCCAGGTGGGCAAAGAAGCGGTTATCGTAGACGAGCGTTTCAACGGTGGAGGTGCGCTCGCCACTGACATTATTGAGATGCTTCAGCGCAGAATGTTTAGCTTGGTGGCCACTCGCGATGGCGAGGACGAGGTTCAGCCGCAGGGTGCGATCTTCGGGCCAAAGGTCATGATCATCAATGAACTTGCCGGCTCCGGGGGAGATGCTATGCCGTGGTACTTCCGGCGCGCCGGTGTCGGCAAGTTGATTGGGAAGAGAACTTGGGGCGGGTTAGTCGGGCGAGCCGCGGCCCCCGAGCTAATGGACGGCGGTTTCGTCTCGGCACCCAGTTCTGCGGTCTGGAACCCCAATGGGCAGTGGGAAGTGGAAAACCACGGCATCACACCGGATATCGAGGTAGAACTCGAACCGGAACTCACACAGCAGGGACACGATCCGCAATTGGAGAAGGCCGTTCAGGTGGTGCTGGAAGAGTTAAAGCAAAACCCGATCCCTCACCCTCATCGACCGGCGTACCCGAACTACCATTCGCAAGCGGCCACGCAACGCTAAGTCGCCCAGCTCTAGCCTCCTCAAACGTCCAGCCCTGGCCCGCGTGAAGCAAGCTACATTGGGACGCACCGCCCAACTCCTGGGTCGGCAACCCTTCCTTTATCCGATTGCGGAAGGGTTGCCCATTATTACGTCCGCTTGCCTTGTTCCAATCACTAGCATTGAATGGGAAGAGCCAAATGGAGTAAACGGGGGATTTGTCGTAGGGCTAGCATCGGATTGACCAACGTGGGTGGCGCGGTCCGGCTGAAAATGATTCCCTGCGCAGAACGGGCACAAGATGAAGACATGGAGCTCTCATTCAGAATTCGCATTGATTCTAGCGCTCTCTTGCATCGGTACCGGCTGCGCTCGCAGCGGAGGCACAGGACAAACGGCAAGCACGACGAACGGTGCGTTAGTTGTGAAACGAGCGCCAAGCGTAACGTTCCAAACGCTCGACGGGCGGTCGGTGGGTTTGGCGCAATATCGCGGCAAGGTCGTGCTTTTGAATTTCTGGGGGACCTGGTGTGGCGTGTGCCGGTCGGAGATTCCCGAACTGATCAAGCTCCAGAAGGAGTATGGGAAGCGGGGCTTCACCGTGCTGGGCATTGCTATGGAGGATAAGAAATCGGATGTCGTATCGTACGTGGCCAAACCGCAGTTCGACATCGATGGGCAGCAGGTTCCGATGAACTATCCGGTCATGCTCGGCGGCGATGAGGTCGCCGCGAAGTTTGGCGGCTTCCTCGGCTATCCGGACAGTTTCGTAATTTCTAAAGATGGTGAGGTGGTCGAGAAGATTATGGGCGCGATTGATGCCGATTCTGCGAGTCAGCTGATCCGTAGATTACTTCGTCGGGAAGGGGAGAGCTGATTGCGACACCCTTCGTTCATCATCAACCGGACGTGTAGTTCGGCAATACGGACACTGGCCCGGATCGGGCTTCTGGGAAATAGGTCCTCCCTAGTCGCCAAGTGTTCACGAAGGAACGGCGTTAGGACTAATCCTCGCTGACGTTGCAACGTGGCCTCAGCTTCCGGATTCCCGTGATCCGATGAGAATCAGGGTTTGCTGATCCATCAGCTTACGGCGTTTCCAGAACGGGGCTTCTGGAGAACGCTGGGAATTTCACTTGTACGAGAGCTCGTCATGCGTCCAAGCGGGCGCGCTAAAATGCTAGCGACTAAAGGGAATCCGTTCGAAGTCGAGAGCAACAACAGTGATGTCGTCTTCGTGGGCGCCGCCATCGGTCCTTTCGGACCAGCGGACCAGCTCACTAAGGCCCGCGGCGACCAGAGGAGCGGCAGCGAGATTGGATTGAGTTTCAAAGAACCTTAGCAGCCGGGACGTACCGAATTCTTCTTGCGTGGAGTTCTTTGCTTCGAGGACACCGTCGGTGTAGAGAATGCAGCGATCGCCAGGCCGAAAAGGACGTTCGAGCGTCGCATTCGTAGCGTCTTCGGAGATGCCGAGCAAGAGGCCATTTGACGAGCCAAGAAACCACACGTAGTCCTTTCTCTAAACGCCTCAATCTAGGACAGAGCTATCAGCGTTGTGAGAAGCTACGCCCGGCTCTTGGGCGGATAATCGGCCACTCAAAAACTGACCCACCGCCAACTTCCGGTAGTCGGTCAGCTTCCGGTTTGCGTGACGCTATTGCGCGGCTCCAGAAGGTCCTGGGGTCCAAGAGTCGACGTGCCAGCCAGTATTCAACCATTTGTCCTGGCGTCGGACAAACATCTCCGTGGCGCGGCCAGTCCGCGTAAACTGTTTGCCACCAGCATTGATTTCGTAGAGATATTTTGAGTAGACAATCGCTGTGTAGCCGTAAACCTGGATTTTCGTCTCGGGGAATTCGAGCCGTACAAGTTTGCCACCACCTTCGACAAAACCCTTCGCGCCGGAGAAAATGTCTTGGCGAGTGGCCCACTTCTCGCCGTTATCGATGGCAATCAACTCTTCCGGAAGCAACTCTTCTAGCCTCGCCCGGTCATTTGCAAAATAGGCACGCCACACGGCCTCGCGCGCCTCCAACAAGCTTTTCTTGCCCGCGTCTCCTAGCGTTCTTAGGGACGCCATCGATATCGCCTGTGCATCGGGGCTCTGTGCTGTATCCGTGGCTACCTGAACCCATTCCCCATTCAGTTTCGCGAAGACATCGAGGATGCGCAGTTTCCTTTTGATCGGTTCTTTGGTGTCCGGACCCCCTATCTCTATTTCGCAAACAAATGGCACGATGGCCACGTCTCCGTAAAACAAAACGTCAATCTCCAGCAGCTTATATGCCGCCATGTGCACAGGAGACTTGACAGGGGAAGTTGAAGCTGCCATGTATTCGTCAACACCGTGCATCACGTTGCTTGCTCCTTCCAGAAATCCGAGCCACTGGGGCGCGTGAGTCGCACGAAGGGCTTCATCATCCTGGTGAATAAAGCCCTGAAAGATCCTGTCCAGACTTTTTAAGACCGCATCGCGGTCGCCCGGGCGTTTTTCCCCAGGAACGGGAGCGATCTGGGCTCGTGCGCAGACTCCAAGGAGCAGGCTCAGAACAGTCAACACGAATAGACGCTTTCCCACGTGGCACCTCCAGTTTTGAAGACCTCTCTGCCTGCACATCGCTCCAGCCTCGATCATCTCCTTCACAAAGTAACGCCCACAAGCGTCCTCCTAAGCAGATTAGGAGAGTAAGACGATTCTTCTCGCTTGTCAAGGAAGTAGCTCGGACCGGCCTTTGACTTGAAGGATCGAGGCGATGGAATTCATATTCTGGCTGTCGCCTATTTACGTGCGATACGAACAGGCGCTCGAAAGCGGCCAAAGGGGCCATCTGCTTTCCGGCCTGGTTCGTGAATGCCGTTCAGGGGGACTTGTAAGGAGATAGGCCCAACTTCCGGATCGCCCGTATCCGGCCACGATCAGTGATCAACCTCGCCTGAGTTTTACGGGATGGCGATCCGATACAGATTACGTTGGGTTGTGTTGCGAGAGAACGCGTAGACGCCAAGCGACGGACTGGCCACGGCTCTGAGAGCATCTACCATTTGCGCGCCGGGCAGACGAGCAAAGTCTTCTTCGGACTGAAGACCGCCGGCTGGGATTTGTGGTAGAGCCGTGCCGGGCGACAATGGAACGAGATAGGTCCGCCCTTCGTGAAAAGGTAGAGCGAGAGACAAGAAGCGACCGTCCGGCGACCACTGCCAGCGAATCCTTGCTCTGATGAGGACTGGCGACCCTCCTTCTAACGGAAAGGCTTGAACCGCAGCAGGTCCATTATCTGGGGGCCGCGCCCACGCGATGAGCCACTTGCCGTCAGGGGAGAGAGCCAGGAACATCAGTACCGGTCGCTCGAGCGCCTTCTGCACGCCGGTCCCACCTGACCGAACGCGATATACAAAGCCGTCGATGCCGTGGAAGAAGATTTCGTCACGCGGGCCAAATTTCGGCTGTCGTCCCTCTACATTTGGGATCAGCCGAGGCGGCAGTTCCCGATCAAACGAGGCTACCCAAAGCCGCGCCTTTCCTTGGCGGTCTTCCGCCTCCAACACGACTTGCTGGCCGTCAAGGGAAATGTCATAGCCGAGGACTTGAAAACCGGTCGCCAATGGCGTCGCATGCCCGGATTCCAAATCCGCCACCCATACTTCACCGGGCGCTTTTGGGAATTGGTAGAAATTCGGAGTCTTCTTTACGATTCGATAGCATAGCTTTTTGCCGTCAGGTGTAAACTTTGGTTCAGCAGCGTTTCCTTCGACCGAAATCTGCCGTTCGCCGCGCGGATTGTGAAGCCACAACGAGACATTCTCAAGCGCTACGGCGGTGACAAAGGACCGGCCATCGGGCGCCATGGCGATGCCTTCCTCCTCAGTGGGCCCGAAGGTAAACTGTTGGGGCTGGCCATCCGGAAAACGTTTGCCGCCAAATGTGATTGAGTCCTCCAGCGTCGGAAGTGAAGTACATCCATCTTCCGTCGGGCGACCATGCGGCAAACGTACACGCGGCCTGCTGGGGTCCCACCTGGCGGCCCCGCGACGAGCC
>Ga0310911_10000674_pt1 | contig 12918 bp, 13 predicted proteins | sample GREbulkMGHF170_FD_203532 | JGI IMG/M metagenome (GOLD analysis project Ga0310911, IMG submission 203532) | Lab enrichment of tropical soil microbial communities from Luquillo Experimental Forest, Puerto Rico - GRE.bulkMG.HF170 | ecosystem: Environmental > Terrestrial > Soil > Tropical forest >... | reverse complement strand
GCTCGGCCGAGCGGTAGCGCGGCAACCCGAAGAGCCCGGCGATCGAGAACATGCTCGCCGACATCAACAAATTATGCTGGGCGACGATCAAGTTTTCGAGAACCGTCATCCCGGCAAACAGACGTATGTTTTGGAAGGTGCGGGCGATACCGGCCTGCCGGGCGATCCTGAATCCGTCCATGCGCTCGAGCAGCAGAGCTTCGCCGTTTACGTGCATCGTAAGACGACCGATGCTCGGCTTGTAGAAACCGGTAAGGCAGTTGAAGACGGTGGTCTTACCGGCGCCGTTCGGTCCGATAATCGCGGTGATTTCGCGGGAGTGGGCATTAAACGAAAGATCGTGGACCGCGGTCAGCCCGCCGAAGCGCATCGTCAGATGCTCGACGAAAAGTAGCGGCTCGTGAGCTTTGGGCGTGCCGCTCACGGCCAAGAACCCCGCGTCGACCGGGGCGCCAGGAGCAGAGAGGGCTCGCGGTGCGCCAGCAGCCCGCGCGGGCGCCATACCATGATCGCGACCATCGCCGCGCCAAAGATCAGCATGCGGAACTCGGCAAAGGCGCGGCCGAACTCCGGCAACGTGACCAGCAGGATCGCGGCCAGCACAACTCCCATCTGGCTGCCCATGCCGCCGAGCACGACGATCGCAAGGATGGTCGCCGATTCGATAAAGGTGAAGCTCTCGGGGCTGATGAACCCCTGCCGGGTCGCAAAGAAGCAGCCGGCAAAGCCGCCGAGCATCGCGCCGATGCCAAAGGCGGAAAGCTTGACATTGGTCGGATTGATGCCGAGCGCGCGACAGGCCACCTCGTCCTCGCGCAAGGCCTCCCAGGCTCGCCCGATCGGCAGCCTGCGGAGGCGTAAAGTAAACAGGTTGGTGACGAGCGCTAATGTCAGGACAACAAAATAGATATACGTCACCCGCTGGTTGGGCGAGAATTCAAAGCCAAAGAACTGATGGAAGGTGGTAACCCCCTCGGGCGCCGAACGGGCGAAGGGTAGGCCGAAGAAGGAAGGCCGTGGGATGTCCGAAATGCCATTCGGACCACCCGTAACCGGCGACCAGTTCAATAAGACTATGCGGATGATTTCGCCGAAGCCGAGGGTGACGATCGCGAGATAATCGCCTCGCAGCCGCAGCACCGGAAAGCCCAAGATAACCCCGAAGCTGGCTGCCACCAGGCCCGAGAGCGGCAGCGCCTGCCAAAAGGTAAGCCCCAGGTCGCGTGCCGACAGGGCAAAGGTATAAGCACCGACGGCGTAGAACGCGACGTAGCCGAGATCCAGCAGACCCGCCAGTCCGACGACGACGTTGAGACCCCAGCCGAGCATGACATAGATCAAGACAGTCGTGGCGAGATCGATCAGATAGCGCGAGGAGAACGGCAGAAACGGTAGGGCGGCGGCGAACGCGATCCCGGCAATGGTCAACCGCAATGCCTGGCGGTTGCCCCAGGCCGTCAGGCGGCTAAGGATCGCCGTGATCCGGCTTTCGCCGCGGCGCAGAAAACGCTGCCGGATCTGCAGCGCCAGCCGACCGGCGAAGACCGCCGCGGCGGCTATCGCGACCCGGTCAAAATGCGTTCGGATGCCGAGCGCGCCGCCACCGACGTCATAGGTTTCGACGCCGACCAGAGGCAGGGCCAACAGTGTGGCGACCATCGCCGCGATGACTGCATCCTTGAGGAATGCCGCCCAGTCGACGGTCGCGACAGTAGAATTCCCGACGGCGCGCCCGGAGGCGGCCGTCATTATACCTTTTCCAGTTCGGGTTGGCCGAGCAGGCCCGTCGGGCGAAAGACCAGTACGAGAATCAGGACCACGAAGACAGAAACGTCCTTGTAATCTACCGAGAAATAGCCGGACCAGAAGGCCTCGATCAGCCCGATCAGAATCCCACCCAGCATTGCTCCGGGCAGCGACCCGATGCCGCCGAGGACTGCTGCAGTAAAGGCTTTCACTCCGGCGAGGAAGCCGATGAAAAAGTCGACGACCCCGTAATAGAGGGTGACCATCAATCCGGCGACAGCCGCGAGCGCGGCTCCCATCACGAAGGTCATTGAGATCACCCGGTCGACATCGATCCCGAGCAGTGATGCCATTTGCATGTCTTGTTCGCAGGCGCGCTGCGCGCGGCCGAGTGGGGTCGTCGCGATCAAAGTTGAAAACCCGGCCATCAGGGCCAACGTCACCAGCATGATCAGAAGCTGCAGATAGCTGAGCCGAACGGCGAAGCCGCCGCTCTCGAAGATCGTAAACCCGCCTTGGACGAGGGGCGGCATCGGTTTTCCCCTGGCGCCCTGCAGGATCTGCACATAATTCTGCAGAAAGATCGAGGTACCGATCGCCGAGATCAGCGGTGCCAGCCGGAACGACCCGCGCAATGGCCGGTAGGCGACGCGCTCCACAGTCCAGCCGTAGATCGCCGTGAACAGCATCGTCGTCAGCAAAACCAGCGCCAGGGCCAGCGGAACGTAACTGACGCCGATCAAACCCAATACCAGAAGGGCGATGATCGAGATGAAGGCGCCGATCATATAGATCTCGCCATGGGCGAAATTGATCATGCCGATGATGCCATAGACCATCGTGTAGCCGATGGCGATCAGTCCGTAGATCGACCCTAGCGTCAGCCCGTTAATCAGCTGCTGCAGAAAATACGCCATCCGCGCCCGCTGTCGCCCGTAAGCGCACGCAACCGCGCTGCAGAATCGACCCGGTCATCGTGCCGCCGTACCGAGCGGATGCTTGCGCAGAAAGTCAAAATCGCAACCGCGGTCGGCCTGTAGGATCTCGCGCCGATAGAGGGCCGCATAACCACGCTCTGGGACGGGCGGCGGCGTGATCTGACGGCGTGCCAGCTCCTCAGGTGCTACCAGAAGGTCGAGGCGACGACCGGCGACCGAGAGGCGGATGCGGTCGCCGTCGCGCACCCTCGCCAGCGGGCCGCCGCTCGCCGTGTCGGGGGTCACGTGCAGTACGATCGAACCATAGGCCGTGCCGCTCATGCGCGCGTCGGAGATGCGCACCATGTCCTTGACCCCGGCCCGCGCCAGTTTTCCCGGGATCGGCAGGTAGCCGGCCTCGGGCATAGCCGAGGCACTCAATGGGCCGGCATTCTGCAAGACCAGGAAGTCGCCCGGGCTGACATCGAGATCGGGATCGTCGATCCGCGCGGAGAGATCTTCGAGCGAAGTAAAGACGACCGCGCGCCCCTCTTTCTCGAACAGTTTCGGATCGGCCGCCGAGCGTTTGAAGATTGCGCCTTTCGGCGCCAGCGATCCAAACAATGCCACAAGACCGCCCTCCGGCTGCAGAGGGTCCGCGAACGGCTTGACCACCGAGCGGTCGACCGGCCCTGCTTCCACCGCAAGGCTCTGGCGGAGTGTTTCGCCGGTTACCGTCATACAATCGCCGTGCAAGAGCGGCTTCAGCTCGCGCAGCACCGCGCCGATACCACCGGCCGCGAACAGATCCTCCATGTAGTTGGGACCGGTGGGCTTCAAATCGACGAGCACCGGCGTCGAGTCACTGATATCGTTAAGGCGGCGGGGGTCGATGTCGATGCCGGCCCTGCCAGCGATCGCAGTCAGATGCAAGACAGCATTGGTCGAGCCGCCGATCGCCATCAGCACCCTTAGAGCGTTCTCGACAGATTGCCCAGTGACGATGCGGTCTGGAGTGAGCCCCATACGGGCGAGCTGCATTGCGGCACGGCCGGTCGCCTCGGCTGCACGCAACCGATCGGCGTGGACCGCGGGAATCGCGGCGCTGCCGGGTAGAATCATGCCGAGGGCCTCGGCGATGGAGGCCATCGTGCTCGCCGTGCCCATCACCGCGCAAGTGCCGGCGGTCGTCGCGAGGTTGCCTTCGATCTCGTGGATTTCGTCGGCGTTGATCTCACCCGCGCGGTACCTCGCCCAAAAACGACGGCAATCGGTACAGGCACCGAGCCGCTCGCCGTGCCAGCGCGAGGTCATCATCGGCCCGGCAACAAGCCCGATCGTCGGCTTGTTCGCCGAGACGGCACCCATCAGCTGGGCCGGCACGGTCTTATCGCATCCGCCGACCAACACGACTGCATCCATTGGCTGGGCACGGATCATCTCCTCCGTGTCCATCGCCATCAGATTGCGGAACATCAGGCTGGTCGGGCTCAAGAATACTTCGCCGAGCGAGATCGTCGGAAAGGTCAGCGGCAATCCGCCCATCGCGAGCACGCCGCGCTTCACGGCCTCGATCAGCTCGGGAAAATGCCGATGGCAATTGTTGAACCCCGAGAAGCTGTCGGCGATGCCGATCACCGGGCGGGTCAAGAGGTCGCTCGAATAACCCATCGAACGGGCAAAGGAACGCCGCAGGTAGAGCGCGAAATCGGGGTCGCCGTAATTGGTGAGCCCGCGGGCCAAACCGACCGGTTGGGTCATTGGTTTCCTCTTGAAGGCAAGTTATGCCAGCTTGCCGCCGTCTCCCGGCCGCAAGCAAGCGCGCTGTCACGGAGCCATTCCCGCTGTAATCATGTTCACCCATGAAATGGGCGAGGAGGACGATGGATGGGTGGAGCGGCGTCGCAGGCCGGTTCTTCAGAGGCGCTGTTTCTATGCCAGATCATATTGCTGTTGGTGTCCGGGCCTGCCGCTCCGCCCCGACGAGAGAGAGAGGATCGAGCGTGAAGAGTTTGAAGCGCAAGGCTTCGTCAGCAATATCGAACGTCAGCTAGTCGCTGTTGATCAGAGCCAGAACGGCCAGTTTGCTTCGCGGCTCGCCGGGTTGCTTTCCGGCTCGCGACGGATCCCGAGCACTGTGCTGGAGCTTGTCTACGATATTCCCTCGGGCGACAGCTCTGGGCGGTCCATGAAAGACCAGAGCGTTGATACAATTGTCGAAGACACGGCCGGTGCCGCCGAGATCGAGGGCACCCACACCGGCGGCGCGCCCCCAGCCGATATTACAACGATGCTGCGACACGAGCCGACAGAAGAGGTAATCGCCGAGGAGGCGAGAAAGGGTTACGACCTCCTCCTGATCGGGGTCGAGCCGGCGGTGGCGGCCCGAGGTGAGATACATGAGAATGTTGCGCGCGTCGCGCAGGCCTTCGAAGGTCCTCTCGCAATTGCGGTCGCGCGCGGGCCCCATCGTGAGGAACCAGCAGCCGCTTCCCATCTGAATATCCTGGTTCCGGTTACCGGTACTGAATATTCGCGGCGCGGTGCCGAGGTCGCTCTGACGCTGGCGCGGGCAAGTCTGGGCTCTGTCACGGCATTGCACGTGGCTAGGAAGGGACGGGCGTTTGGACGGCGCGGCGGTACCCCCGCCTTCAGGCCAAATTGGGGAGTTGGCGCCGACCAAGAAGCGATCCTGCGCGATGCCGTCCGACTCGGCGATAGATTTGGCGTGCCGGTTCGAACCACGATTCGCGCGCACGCCCATGCAGAAGAAGCCATCTTGCGGCAACTGAAGATCGGGGAGCACAATTTGATTGTCATGGGCGTCAGCCCCCGACCGGGGGCTACGCTCTTCTTCGGAGACGCGCCAGCAACGGTGTTGAAGCAATCCCATCGTTCGATCTTGTTGGTAGCGAGCTGACCGACCCCGCCATGTCCGTCGCGGTTGCCTCAGCTTGAACGCCCTTGTCATCGGGCGGGTGGGATACCATTTTGGCGATTATTGGAAGCTCGAACTCCCGCTTTCGCTCATCGGACGGGATTGGGTGCCTCCGAGAGCGCTCTTTTGGCCGCCCGGTCGAAGAGCTCGGAATTAATCGGTTGCTATCGCGTTGATCGCGGTAGAGGCCACGTTCGGCGCGTTTTGGGCAGATAAACACAGGTGAGGAGCATGGCTAAGCCGAAAAGAGGGCGGTCCACCGCCGCCATCGACGATCACGTGGGGGCCCGGATTCGCGAGCGTCGCATCATGCTGGGCCTCACTCAGCAGCAGCTCGCCGAAATGATCGGGGTTACTTATCAGCAAGCTCACAAATACGAGCGCGGGATCAATCGGGTGTCAGCCGGCAGGCTGTTCGAGATCGCCCGCGCTTTGAGCGCGCCGATCAGCTACTTTTATGAGGGCATTGGACAGGAAGGTCCACGGCAGGTTACGCCACACCAGCGCATGCTACTCGAGATCGCACGCAACTTCGCGGAGATCAGGAATGAGAAGCATCAGGAGGCGGTGAGCCAGCTCGCCCGAGCGCTCGCCAGCCGGTGACGGGGTTAGGCTAACCTAACGCCGCATAGAGCGCTCGCTCAAAGTCTTCCAGCAGCGCCACGGCCTTGGGGTCGGCAAACGGGATCAGCTGCATCAAGATCACGCCGGCGATGCCCTTCGCAGGATCGATCCAGAAATATGTGTTTCCGAGCCCCGCCCAGGCGAGGCTGCCGGGGCCACGCCCGCCCGGCACCGCCTCGGTCGAGATCATGAAACCAAGGCTCCACTTCTTAAGCATCCCCGGGAAAAACTCGGCGTCATTCGAATATGCGGGAACGGCGGTCTTAAGTAGCCGCACGTCAAGACCGCCGATGGCGTTTTCCGACATCTGCTGGACCGTCTCCGGCCGCAATACCTGCCGACCATTGGCATGGCCCCGGTTGAGGAAGACCCGCTCGAACGCGAGATAGTCCGCTGCGGTCCCGTAAAGCCCGCCACCGCCCATTTGGAATTCCGGTTCCTCTGGCAGCTCGAACGGGATCGGGCCGAGCGCGCCGTCCGCGCCACGCGCATGCATGCCCACCAGCCGAGCCCGCCGCTCGGAAGACAGAGTGAAGGCGGTATCCTTCATGCCGATCGGCCCGAAGATGTGCTCGGCGAAGAAGTCGCCAAGGGTTTGGCCGCTCGCCCGCTCCACGGCCTTGCCGACCCAATCGATGTTGATGCCGTAGTCCCACCTGTCGCCCGGATCGAAGACCAGCGGCAGCATCAGCGCGGCGTTCTGGCAGGAGATGATGCCCGGCACCCCCGTCCTCTCCATATAGCGGCCCATCTCGGGGTTCCAGATGTCGTAAACGAAACCCGCGGTATGGGTGATCAAATGCCGCAAGGTGATCGGCCGACGCGCCGGGCGGAGCTGCGGTTCACCAGCGGCATCGAAGCCTTCGAGCACCTGCGGTGCCGCGAGCTCCGGCATTACCTCGCCGATCGGCCAGTCGAGCGACAGCTTCCCTTGCTCGACGAGCCGCATCGCCGCCATCGAGGTTATCGCCTTGGTCATCGAGGCGATCCAGAACACCGTGTCGGCGGTCATCCTCGGCCCGTCGGGCAAGGCGCGCTTGCCAAAGGCAGCTTGATAAACCGGGCCCTCTCGCGTCGCAGCCATCGCAACCACACCCGGCACATCGCCGCGGTCGGTCGCGATTTTGAGCAACTGATCGACTCGTGGCAGTTGGCGCATCGCGCTCCTTCCTAATTCGTTGCGGTTATGGCTTGGGCAGTGGGAACTCGTTCAGATAAGGGAGATAATCCTCCTCGACATCGACCTGCATCGTTTCGAGCAGGCGTACTAAGCCGTTGTAGAAGGATATCGTCACGATGAGGTCGGTCAGCCGCTCGCTATCGAGCCCTTGACGCAGCGCGGCAAAGGTCTCGTCCGATACAGCGAGATCGAGGGTCATCTCACGGGCCGCCTTGAGCACCGCTCGGGCTAGCGGATCGAGCGCCGTCGGGCGCCCTTCGGCTTCATCGGCAACCGCACGAATCTCGTCGTCCGATAAGCCGACCTCGCGGCCGATCCTGACATGGTGCGAATATCCCCAGGCCGAGCGCGTCAGATAGCTGACCTGGAGAATCGCTAGCTCGCGCAGTCTCGGGTCGAGACGGCTGCCGTCGCGAATGAACCTCGCCAACGTGTTGAGGCTGCGGGCGGCACGCGGGCTGTGTGCGAGAACGCGGTAAAGGTTGAGGTTTCGCGCCAACAGATCCTGGTGTTCGGGCAGGAGATCGGATTTGTCGAGGTAGGGCAGGCGAGCCATTCTTGGTTCCTCCCTGCTGGTGAGATCAGGGGGCCCTGGCCGGTCCGACTAATGTTGCGCCGCCGTCCACGACCAGGGTTTGGCCGGTGATATACCGCGCCTGAGCCGACAGCAGGAAGCGTACCGCGTGACCGATGTCCCAGCCCAGCCCTTCGAGCCCCAGCACCGACGCCTTGCGTCGGGCTTCACGCCCGGCCGGGGTCATTTGGCCGGTATACATGCGCGGCGTATAGATCGGTCCCGGTGCAACGCAATTGACCCGGATCTGCTGCGGACCATGATCGACCGCCATCGCCCGGGTCAGCGCGATGACCGCGCCCTTCGAGGTCGAATACGCGGTCAGCCCGCGCGGCCGCAATGCCGAGATCGATGACACGTTGACGATCGCGCCGTCGCCGGCTGTTTCGATCATCGCCGGGATCGCGTGGCGCGACACGTAGAACATGCTGTCGACATTGACCTGCATGACCTTGCGCCACAGATCGATGGGCGTATCGACGACGGTGCCGCGACCGCCGATGCCGACATTGTTGTCGAGGAGATCGAGCCGCCCGAATGCGGTTACCGCCCCGTCGACCACCTTCCTGCACTGGGCCTCGTCCGAGACGTCGGCGACGAATGAGCGCGCGGTGCCGCCCTCGGCCTCGATCATCCTGACGGTCTGATCGGCCGCTTCACGTTCTATGTCGACGACCAACACCTTTGCACCTGAGCGCGCCAGCAGGATAGCCGCCGCTCGGCCATTGCCGATCCCGTCATCGGGCGCGCCGCCGCCGGTGACGATCGCCACCTTGCCGTCGAGACCAAAATCGTCGCGCTTCGCCGTCTCCGCCATTCCTATCCTCCCCGGCGACCGCCGTCTTCACTCACCCAGCCGGGACGAGTAACTGACGCCTCAGGCGTTGCCGCGCTGCTCGCGCCACAGGCCGAGCTTTTCCTGCACCGGCCGATCGGAATAGCTGAACAGCACGGCCTCGCGTTCCGCATGATGGCTCACCGGGACCCAGCTCGGCACGACAAAGACATCGTGCGGCTGCCAGCGGAAGACCTGATCGCCGACCCGGCTCTCACCCTCGCCCTCGACCACGACAAAGACTGTGCTGTCCGTCGACCGGTAGGGGCGGGTCGTATAACCCTTGGGCAACAGCTGGATGAAGGTGCCGATCGTCGGCATCGCGAAATCGCCGCTCGCCGGATTGACGTAGCGCAGCTTATGCGCGTGGCACGCGTCCAGGTCCTCGTTACGGGCCAAGGTGTCGAGTGATTCGCGCGAGCGGGCATAGGGATAATTGAAGACCGGCGAGGTCTTGACCTGGGGCTTCCAGTCGACCGGCAAGAGATTGTTGGCGAACCGCGCGGCATTATCGCCTTCGGGTCGGGTGACGGTCTGCATGTCGGCCTCACCCGGCTCGGCGAAGCTCGCGTCGAGCAGGCGGACGATCGGGATGTCGAGCCCGTCGAGCCAGACCATCGGCTCTTGCGTCTCGTTGCCGTGGTCGTGCCAGGTCCACGACGGCGTGATCACGAAATCGCCGGGCAGCATCGTCGTGCGCTCGCCGTCGACGGCGGTATAGGCGCCACTACCTTCGATGATGAAACGTAACGCCGATTGCGTGTGGCGGTGTGCCGGGGCCACCTCGCCGGGCAGGATCAGCTGCAATCCGGCAAACAAGGAATGGGTGATCGAGGTCTGGCCTTTGAGACCGGGGTTCTCGAGGATCAGCACCCGGCGCGTGGCCTCCTGCGCGGTGATCAGCCCGCCCGATTGCATCAGATAGGGCCTGACCTCCCGGTAATGCCAAATCGCCGGCTGGCACGGTGTCGTCGGCTGGGCGGTGACCAGCCCGTGCAGCCGCTCCCATAACGGCGCCATGTTGTGGGCGCCGATCTGGTCGTAGAAGGCTTCGCGCTCGGGTGTCCGGCCGGCAGCCTGCTCCATCGCCATGGTCGTTCCTCCCCTCAGGCAGCTTTTGCCTGATGCTCGCCGAGCGCAAAACCCACCTTGCCGAGATCGGTAATCAACGCGGCCGATTGCGCCGAGTCGAGCGGCACGAGCGGCGGCCGCACCGCCGCCCAACTCGGGTCGTTGTGATAGTGTGCTACGATCCGCTTCAGCGCCGGGACCATCGGATAGGCCTGCAACGTGTTGCGCAGCGTCGTGATCTCGGCCTGCAACGCCTCGGCTCGCGGGCCGCGCCAATTGTCGTAGACCTTTTTGATGCCCGGCACATTGACGTTGCCCGAGGCGGTGATGCACCCGGCCGCCCCCTTTCTCAGCCCATCGAGCAGAAACACCTCCGAGCCCGGGAAGACCGCGAAACCCGGAAAGCGTTCGAGCAATGCCGTCGTGTTGCTCCAATCGCCCGAGCTGTCCTTCAACCCGACCACCGTCTCCGGATAGGCCGTGATCAGGCGGCCGACCAGGTCGAGCGAGAACCCGATCACGGCCATCGGCGGGATGTGGTAGAGAAAGAGCTTGAGCGCCGGCGAGCCGACCTTGTCGATGACGCCGGAGATGAATGCGAAGATGCCGTCGTCGCTGACCCCCTTGTAGTAGAAGGGCGGCAGCATCAGCACACCGCCGCAGCCGTGACCGACCGCGTGCCGCACAAGCATCGCCGCATCGGTCATGGCACACGCGCCGGTCCCCGGCATCAGCTTCTGGGCGGGGACCCCCGCCTCGATCAGCCGATCGAGCAGTTCCATCCGCTCGGCGGGCGACATCGAATTCGCCTCGCTTGTCGTGCCGAAGATCGCGAGCCCGCCTGCACCCTGGTCGAGCAGCCAGCGGCAGAAGGCGATAAAACGCCCGGCGTCGGGTTCGCCGCCCGGGGTGAACGGGGTCAGAACCGGAACCAACACCCCACTAAAAGGTTGCGTCGCCATGTTTCGAGCTCCTTTGGCGCAACTCCGATGTTGGCGCCACTAAGCGCGGCCGGACCGGTCGCGTCAACTCCCTGTTCGACGGGAAGATACTGCGAAATCGCCGGTTTTGGACGCCTTTGAGCCATACCCCTTGCCGCTAAGCCGTTGATGCTCAATCGCCCGCCGGGCCAATTCCCTAGATCATCGAACAGGGAATCAAATCGGCCGAACAGGGACCCGAATTCACCGAACAGGAAAGCACCAGGGAGCAGTACTCGGGCTCACAGCACGGTCAGCATTTCGGCGACAAGCCGGTGGCGGACGATGTCGCCGTCGCCCAACCGCACCACGGCGATATCGGCGATCGGGTCGAGCCTGCGGGCAATCTCAGCGAGCCCGGAAAGACCGTCGAGGAGATCGCTCTGATCCGGGTCGCCGGTAACGACCATCGTCGAGTGCCAGCCCAACCGCGTCAGCATCATCTTGATCTGTCCGTAGGTGCAGTTCTGCGCTTCGTCGATGACGATAAACGCATTGTTCAGAGTGCGGCCCCGCATAAACGCCAGCGGAGCGATCTCGATGGCTCCCTCGGCCATCAGCTGCTTGACCGCCGGCCGCCGAGGCGGTCGTTAAGCGCATCGTTGAGCGGGCGCAGGTAGGGGGCGAGCTTTTCGGCGATGCCGCCGGGCAGGTAGCCCAATCTCTCGCCCGCCTCGACGGCTGGGCGCGTCAGCACGATGCGGCCGACCTCCCCGGCCTCGAGCGCCGCCACCGCAGCGCCGACGGCAAGGTAGGTCTTGCCGGTTCCCGCCGGACCCAGCGCGATCGTCAGGTGGTAATGCTCGATCGCTTGCATCAGTTCTCGCTGCCCGTCGCTTTGCGGGCGAACCCGGCGGAGATAGCCCTGTTCGCGGCCTGCGTCGGGGCCGGCCGCGAGAGGCCACCTCTCAACTGCTCCGGCAAAGCCGGTCTCGGCCAAGCGAACCACCGTCCCGTGCGACGAGCGCTTACCCATCTGCATCCCCCCGATCCAATCCTGCGGACCACTACTAATCGGGTTTCGTCAAGATCAATTCGAGCGGACATACTCATAGTCACGGTCTCGCTAGTGGCTGCTCGCCTCGACATCGGCGAATTCGCGCCGCAGGTCGAGGCTCGGGTTGTGGTCGAAAAACCGCACCAATGACACGCTGTGCCATATCGTCGACAGGATCGGCCAGTCCTCGGGGCGCGTCAGGTGATGGAACCCGATCGTGTACCACAGCACGATGTCCGCACCGGCGACCGGGCGCCGCTGTGCGGCATAGGCCGGCAAGCCGTCGCCGCCCTTGCTCTGGTTCGGGTAGTCGCCGCCGGCGTAGAGCTCGTTCCGGTCATAGGCGGTCACCCACAGCGGCGACCCGGCGAAGGCGGCGCGGCGCTGCGGAATATCGTCGGACACCAGCAAGGAGGTCAGCGAGTGGCCGGCCCGCAGCTCGTATCCCGGGTGTTGGCCGAGTTTGTTGGTCAGGGTCGGGTCGGCGATCCGCCGCAGCACGCCGCCCTGTGGCCCTCGCCTCCACCCAGATCGCTCTCAGGCGGCTTGCCAGGGCGCAGGCTGTGCACGCCGCAATCAACGAGGTCCGCAAAGGGCGGCGACCCGACCTTCATCAACGCCCTGGTGAACGGCGAGGTTGCGCTGTAAGCGGTCACAGGACCACGCCAGCGGGAGCGGCTCAATTCGAGACCCAAGTCGGAGCTAGTCAGCCCATCGAAAGGTTCCGAAAGCGGAGGCTTGAAGTTTCCGCAGCCTGTTGAGGTCGGACACCCAGGCCGGGCCAACAAGGGCGGTGCCCCGCCGGATGGATACGGCGTATCGTGGATGCGCGTTTCGCTATGCAGTGAAAGGTGGCGAACATGGGTAGGCTCGACGGCAAGGTTGCAGCGGTGACGGGCGGAGCATCGGGGATCGGCGAGGCGACGGTCAGGCGTTTTGTTGCCGAGGGTGCCAGCGTGGCATTCTGCGACCGGGACGGCGAGCGCGGCCGGCGCGTGGCGGCTGAGCTCGAGACCGCCGGCGCCAAGGTCGCCTTCACGCAGGCCGACGTTGGTA
>Ga0310911_10000670_pt1 | contig 12970 bp, 12 predicted proteins | sample GREbulkMGHF170_FD_203532 | JGI IMG/M metagenome (GOLD analysis project Ga0310911, IMG submission 203532) | Lab enrichment of tropical soil microbial communities from Luquillo Experimental Forest, Puerto Rico - GRE.bulkMG.HF170 | ecosystem: Environmental > Terrestrial > Soil > Tropical forest >... | reverse complement strand
CCCTCTAATGGGTCGCCGACCACGATGCCGTGCGTCGCGTCCCAGAAGGCCATGGAATCAAGGAACGCTTTCGGGTTCTGCTCGGTGTATTCCAACAACCAGTTCTTGCCCCCATCCGTCGTTTTGTAAATACGTGACTCATCGCCTTTTCCGATCGACATCACGTAAGCGGTCTCGGCGTCGATGGCGTATACATCGCGGAAGTCGAGCTTCTCGGCCCCGGCGACCGCCCCGGCCCGCCACGTCTCGCCGCCGTCTGTGGTACGGACGAATGTCCCGCCTGTTCCGCAGGCCCAGACGACGTTGGCGTTGACGATGCCCAATCCGTCCAGGCTAGCGTCCGTGTTCGATTTCTGCGCGTGCCACTGCGCGAAGGCCGGCGTCGAAGTAGTGAAGCTACAAGCGAGCGCCAGGATGACGCGTAGTCTTTTCGTCTCAGTGTCCAGTGAAATCATTTTTGACCACCGCTCCATTTTTCATGACAAACCGAACGCGCTCAAGCTCTGTGATATCTGTGACGGGATCGCCGGAAACGGCGACGATGTCGGCGAATTTTCAGGGTTCGATGGCACCCACGCGATCCTGCGAGCCAAACATTCATCGCTGCCAGCAAAATTGCCAGCAAACGGCAGTGAAATAGTTCGCGCCGAGTAGTCGCGGAGTTTGGTTGAAGCAGCTTACACTTCAGTAATCAATAAAGAGTTCGACAAACGCAGCGGACAAACACTCCTAAAGGCAAGTTTAAAAACCTAGCTTTAGTTCTCCCTGGATCAAAATCTCTCTTAATAGACAAATCCGTATCCGCTCGATCACGCTTTACTTTCTTTTCAGCAAGTTCTGTGAGCCGCGCAACCACCTGAATTGACAAGTTTCAGTGACCCTTGATTATCTACAGTTCGTATTGTAGATAATCATAGTATGGGAAAGCCAAACGATCTGGTTCAGGGAACTCTGGACCTTTTGATTCTTAAGACGATTTCGCTTGAACCGAAACACGGTTGGGCGATTGCGAAGCGCATCCAGCAAATCTCAGGGGAAGTGCTTCAGGTCCAGCAAGGATCGCTCTACCCTGCTCTGCATCGGCTCGAACAGAAGGCGTGGATCAAAGCCAAGTGGGCCGATACCGAAACAGGACGGAAAGCAAAGTTTTATTCGTTGACGGCTGCCGGGCGGGCGCAGCTTGAAAAGGAAGCCGCGAATTGGAGCCGTCTCTCTTTCGCGATCAATCTTGTCGTGGAAACAACTTAGGAGCGCGACGTTTATGCTCTGGATTCAACGATTGCGGTTGCGATTGCGAACATTATTTTTCCGCGAGCACGCCACTCGGCAGCTCAACGACGAGGTGCAATTCCATCTCGAACAGCAGATTGCGGAAAACGTTGCCGCTGGGATGAGTCAAGAAGAAGCCCGCCATTCCGCCATGCGGAGTTTTGGCAACGCCATAATACTAAGTGAAGAGGCAAGGGAAACCTGGGGCTGGATCACGCTAGAACAGATTGGCCAAGACGTGCGCTATGGCTTTCGCGCACTTCGTAATAACCCTCTTTTCACTGCAGTAGCCATATTAACGCTGGCGATTGGGATCGGCGCGAACACGGCGATGTTCAGCTTGCTGGACCAGGTCGTCTTGCGGCCCTTGCCCGTCAGTCATCCGGAGCAGCTCGTGATCGTCCGAGAGACGGGCAACCATTTCGGAAACACATATGGGCCAAACACCATTTCCTGGCCGATGTTTGAAGATTTGCGCGACAACAACCAAGTGTTCTCAGGAATGTTCTGCCGGTTCCCAGCCACCGTTACGATCAGCGAAGTCGATCGAGCGGCGCAAATTTCCGCGGAGTTAGTGTCCGGTTCTTACTTCCCGATACTGGGCGTGGGGGCAACATTGGGCCGCACCATAGCGCCGGATGACGACGCAGTTCCCGACAGCAGTCCGGTCGTAGTACTCAGCTACAGCTTCTGGCGCAGCTACTTCGATGGTGACCGCAACATCGTCGGCCGGACGATCAAGCTCAACAGTTACGCGATGACTGTTATCGGAATCGCACAGCCCGGTTTTGACGGGGTGGAAATGGGAAGGCCGGCGAAGGTTTTCGTTCCAATTATGATGAAGACCGAGATGACGCCGCACTCGGACGGACTGAAGGACCGGCGGCGAAGGCTGGATTGGGTGACAGCGTACGGGCGTCTCAAATCCGACGTCAGTCTTAACCAGGCGCAAGTTTCGCTGCAGCCGCTCATGCACAGCATACTCGAAATGGAGGCGCAGCAGCCTGAATTCACGAGGTCCACGACGCCTGCGGATCGGGGATCGTTTCTTCGCAATCGCGCTGAACTTTTGCCGGGCTCAGAGAACGCTCTGCGCTCGGACATGCGAAAACCGCTATGGCTTTTGGTCGCGCTCACTGGAGCTGTGCTTCTTCTTGCGTGCGCCAACTTGGCGAATCTGCTGCTGGCGCGTGCTACAGCGCGAGAGCGAGAGTTTGCCGTTCGCCTGGCTCTCGGCGCCGGCCGGGCACGCATCGTTCGCCAGTTGCTGACCGAGAGTTTGCTCCTCTCAGCTGCTGGAGCATTCGTGGGACTGGCGCTGGCCTTTCTAACAGTTCGCGTTCTGCTGCAGATCTATTTGCCTGCGGATGCGGCGGCCGAGTTTGTTGTCTCTCCGATTCCGGATGGACGGGTGCTGGCTTTCGTTGTGGGAGCTATGCTCCTGACCTCATTCATTTTCGGACTCTCGCCCGCGCTTCGCGGCTCGCGCACGGAAATCACACTCTCACTCAAGGACCGTTCCGGGCCGGCATCAGGAGGCGGAATTCTCCTTCGTCGGATGCTGGTTGGCGTGCAGGTAGCGCTGTCGCTGCTGTTGCTGGTCGGCGCAGGCCTTTTCGTTCGTACTCTGCGCAACCTCGATAGCCTAGGACCGGGGTTTCCCACCGATCATCTTCTTACCTTCCGCGTCGATCCTTCGCTCAACGGATACTCCGACGAACAAACCAAATCGTTCTATCAACGGCTGAACATCGACCTGCAAGGCATCCCCGGTGTTAGTGCGGTTGGATTTTCCGTCATGCCGCTTCTGAAGGGCTATGCATGGCAGAATGCAATTGTGGGCAAAGATTTCGAGGGAGCGCCAATTGAAGAACAGCCGGTTCTCAACCATGTCGGCCCCGGCTACTTTTCTACGCTCGGTGTTCCTATCGTCGCCGGGCGTGACTTCAGCACGAAGGACGTGGGGCCGAGCAACTGGCGTCATGACACTTACGCTGTCATCAACGAGAGTTTTGCCAGGAAATACTTCCCGGGTCGAGATCCAATCGGGCAACGTTTCGGACTCGTAAACGACATGGAGCCGGTCAACCCAGAGGACATTGAAGTAATTGGGCTGATCCCGGACAAGAAATACAGAGATCTGCGTGAGACGCCTCCGGCGCAAGCCTACTTCCCATACTTCGAAGACGCCCATTTCCGCTTCATGAACATCTATCTCCGGACGCACTCCGATCCGCGCCTGATCGAGAATGAACTTCGCGAACGCATGCGGCAGTTCGACCCGCATGTTCCGGTTGTTGGACTGCAAACCATGAACGAGCAGATTGGATTCTCGCTGCGGAGAGAGCGACTAGTAGCCAGCCTCTCTGCGGTATTCGGCGGACTTGCCACAGTGCTCGCCGCCATCGGCCTTTACGGCGTCATGGCGTACACCGTCGCTCGTCGAACGCGCGAATTTGGCCTCAGGGTCGCTTTCGGCGCTTTGCAACGTGATGTCATTTGGCTGGTTATGCGCGATGTTTTGATACTCGTCGCAGCAGGTCTCGCCCTAGGCGTTCCGCTTGCTTTTGCACTCAGCACCTTGGTTCGCAGCCAACTATTCGGACTGGGACCGCACGACAGTCAAACCTTGGTCTCTTCGACGCTGATGCTCGCGCTAGTTGCGTGTCTCGCAGGTTTGATCCCAGCAATCAAAGCGAGCCGCGCTGACCCTGTGCAGTCAATTCGCAGCGAATGAGAACTCAATACAGATCGCGACAAACAATGCGTGGGTATGCTTGGCAGATTGTATAGCAGGTGAATTCGCGCGATCCCATCGTCGCCGTGAAGGTTGCGCTAATGATGGCACTCCTCGTCCTCCGCGCGTCGGCGATTCCAGTTTTGCGCCCTTGCGGTAGATCCCTTCAAAACTGTGGCGGAATGATGCGCTCCCGCCTAACGAATGAGTTCTTGTAATACAGAATCCCGGAGCTACTGAGCGCGAACCCCACTCGAGGTTGCCTTTCGGTTTCAGCTGCCAGCAAAATTGCCAGCAAATGGCAGTGAAAGAGTATGCACGAGTAGTCGGCGAGTTGGCTTGATTACTCAGGTCTACGCTGCTTCAATTCAGCCAAATACAGGGGAAGACAGCGCCGAATCCTACCTCTGGAGCGTTAAATGTCTTCCGCTGTGGGACTTAAGGTTCAACAGTTTGCTGGCAACAGCCAGCTTCTCGCACACATCGACAGCCGATCACGCCGACGAATGCTCCTACCACAGGTGCAATCAAATAAATCCATACGTGCTGGATATGCCCGGACACCAAGGCTGGCGCGAGCGACCGCGCAGGGTTCATCGATGCCCCACAAATCGGACCGGCGAACATCGCCTCCAAACCGATGACTGAGCCAACCACAATGCCCGCCGTAATTCCCTTCTCTGCCGCGCCGGTCGAGACTCCGAGAATCGCAAACATCAAAATTGCGGTAAGAATCAGTTCGAGGACAAACGATTGCGTGACTGAACCGGCTGGCATCGTTGTGCCCAACATTGCGTTTTGCGGAAATAGAAAACCCAACGTCCCGCTGGCAGCGAACGCGCCGGCGCACTGACTTGCAACATACGAAATCACGTCGCGAAGCGGAAATCGCCGCGCTGCAAAGAACCCCAAACTAACCGCAGGATTTAAGTGCGCTCCGGATATGTCTCCAACCGTGTAAATCATCGCAAGCACGATCAGACCAAATGTGAGTGCTACACCAACGTGTGTCACAGCACCGCCGCTAACTTCGTCAATGATGATCGCGCCCGTGCCGGCGAAGACCAGGGCGAAGGTTCCGATGAACTCTGCTCCAACTTTTTTCACTCGTTGCAGCACGCCTGACGCGCCGTGGCTATAGCTTTACACCCTCGATTGTTGCCGAAACTAAATAGTCTTCGATCCGCTTACCCGGGAGCCATTCGCGAATGAACGATCGCGACGCATTCTTTGGCGCGATCTTAATTTCTTTGAAACCCGCCGTCTGCAGCATCCGTTCCAAATCGACAATTTGCGAAGCACCGGCCATACATCCGGTGTAAGCAGCCCAGTCTGCTTTCACATCGTCCGGCAGTGGTGCCGTGGCGACCATGTCAGCAACTGCAAGTCGTCCACCAGATTTTAATACGCGGAAGGCTTCATCGAACACACGCTGTTTTTCTGGAGAAAGATTGATGACACAGTTGGAAATGATGACATCGATGCTGTTATCGGCGACTGGCAACGCCTCGATTTCACCGAGCCTAAATTCAACATTCTTAAATCCATTCTTCGAAGCGTTCTCTCGGGCTTTGCTCAACATTTCGTGCGTCATATCAACGCCGATTACTTTTCCGGCACTGCCAACAGCGCGAGCAGCAAGAAAGCAATCGAACCCGGCACCAGAGCCAAGATCCAAAACAACTTGGCCTGGTTTAAGTGAAGCAATCGCCAGCGGATTCCCACAGCCTAATCCAAGGTTCGCAGCTTCAGACGCAGCGGCAGCATCTTCCGCCGAATAGCCGAGATCGACAGCCGAAGTTGACGTGCAGCAGTCATCCGCGCAGCACGACGACTTGCTCGATGCACTCGCGCCATAGCGCCGCCGAACTTCTTCTCTGACAGTCTCAGACGATGAATCAGTCGGGATCGTTTTCATACAGCATCCTCATGCCTCGATGCACAGTGTTCCGCGCAAAAGGATTCGATCTTGGCGTGAATCTGGTCGCGGACCCCACGCGTCTTTTCCAATCGCTCGTCATGGACGCCCGTGAACTTTGACGGATCGTCAAACGGCCAATGCAGGCGAGTTGTAACACCAGGAAAAATCGGACAACCTTCCGCTTCCGCTTCGCTACAAACCGTAATTACGAATTGGAAGAGCTCGCCTGATTTCCAAACGTCGAAAACGCGTCGCGTTGTATTTTCTGAAATGTCGATGTCGACTTCTTGGAGCACCTCGACAGCAAGCGGATTGATTGTCCCCGGCTCTAATCCAGCGCTTTCGGCCTGGAAGAATTCGCCACACTCCTTGTTCAACAGCGCGGCGGCCATCTGGCTTCGGGCGCTGTTATGAACGCAAATGAACAGAACCTTTTCTTTTGGCATTTGTTTTTTCTCCTCCGCGAGCAGTGAACGCACGGCGCGGTTCACAACATTGCTGCCGCAATTTCTTCAGTTTTTGAAAATCGCGTTTGAAAACCGAATCGGTCTGCGCGCAGTCTTGCAGACACTTCAAATTTCGATCCAGCTCCGCCGGCCGACTTTGCGGGAGTGAATAGATGATCCAATTCTGCTCGCGCTCGGTGGTTACCATGCCGCGCGTTCGCAAGTAGGCGAGGTGTTTGGAAATTTTTACCTGAGGCTCGCCGAGAATGTCCTGAAAATGGCAGACGCAAAGAGGCGACTTTGCGAGCAACTGAAGGATGCGAAGACGCGTTCGATCACAGAAGCATTGGTAAATGCTTACGAGATTCATTCCAATACAGGAATATACTGAAAAGAGAATATAGCAAGCGCCAAAAGCTAGGCCCCGTTTTCTCAAGTCGTAAAATTGTTTGTGCCGTTATGACTTGAGGAACGTTTCGTCCAACAGCGCCCATCCGCTCATATGCGCCCCGCAAGTTAATCCTGTATTACGAACTGAAGATTTGAACGGAAGGATGCTTGGCCACCGCGTCATCGAGCAGAACCACATAAACGCTATGATGAAACGTTTGTTCCTTCAGTCGTCGTGTTGTCTGTTTTCTTTTCAATCCGACCTGAAACAGTAGCCGGAGGAGAGTGGCTCCTAACCAGACGGGCGGGAATTTAAAGCATCAATCAGCCGGTCCAGAAAAACCTCCTGTGCCTGTTTGATCTTAATCCTCGCTATCCCTACTGGAAAAAACGAAGCGCGGTCAACTTCAGGAAAGGATTCCATCTTACCGGAACGGGGCGGCCATTCCATTTCGAAGGTATTGGATACTAATTTGAAGTCCCCCTTTAAATCTCCCTCGAAGGCCCATGCATGCACGATTTTACCCCCTTTTTGTTTGATCCATCCAAGTTCAATCAGCTCGGCTACCCTTGCCGCAACGCCCAGCTCCTCTTCGAATTCAATCTTGGCGCGTGCCAGTAAATCTTCGCCCTCACCCACTTCTCCCTTGGGAACTGTCCAGATACCACCGTCTTTATTTTGGAAATAGGGGCCGCCGGGGTGGGCTAGCAACACTTCAAGTCGGCCGTCTTTCTTTCGAAACATCAGCAACCCTGCACTTATTCTTGATCGTTTCATTTTATATACTGCTTTTGTATACTCGACCCCGTAATTTGAGCAAAAATTGCGCCAAATTGGGCACCAAGGCCGCACCCGCCGATGGGCCAATTTGCCTATGAAAGCTCACATGAATCAACGTGAGCCAACTTGAGCAGAAACTCGTTAGGCGATTTACGAAACCATACCGCCACCGGAACGATAACGCGACTCTTTCCACGCACACGCGCGTGCGGGTCCACAAATGATGCCGAGTCGACATCCGATGCCATCGAGCAAAAAAGCACTTTCAGAAAATCGTAGGCATTGGGAAATAATCAGGCGATTTTTCCAGATATTGGCCGCGTCTGATGATTCTCATCATCAAGTCGATCTTGCTCTTTGCTTTTTGCGGGCTTCTCTTCCGAAAAAAGATTGGATGAAATGTTTCGTCGCGCGCTGCTTATCTTTGTTCGAATCACCGGTGCCGTCGTCCTCGTGGTTGGGTTGCTCTGGTGGTTCGGAGTGAGAATGCCCGGCAAGAGTGTTTCGCGCGCTGCGTCGTTGTCCGCTGACGAGATCAGTCTGCTTTGACGTAGGTCGAAGCCTCCTGTTGATCGGCGCGACTTGCCGTAAATATCATTAGAGCGATGACGCAGACTGCAATTGTTCCCATTATCAAATTAGTGATTCGTTTCATAAGAATTCTTTTTGGTTTTTACTTCGCAGGAAAGGCCCTGTCATCGCTTCGCTGAAATGCGGTGACCTGAACGCCGTACACAACTTTTCTGTAAGAGTGAGCGCTCATCGTTGTTAGTCTTGAGGTTTGGCCTGCCGTAGCGCCACCTTCGACGCATCGTTAATGTCTGTTATGATCAGAAACCGTTTCGGTGCTGCAGAGTTTGGATCGTCGTTTGCTAGAGTCTTCAACGGCCCAATTGCCTGAACAATGCCTGCGCCGTCAGGATTCGTCTTTAGGACTGCGAGCGGCTCAAGTTTCCCAAACGGCTCCCGGTTTGAATCTGCGAGGTAGACTTGGTACTGCGACTTCGGAGAGAGACCTGCCGCCGCAATTTGGACAAGATCCAGTATGCCAATTGAGTTTACTGCCACCGAGGCCTGAGCATTTGGCAATTCCGTGCTGCCTGCTTCGAGGTGCAGACGTGCTGTGTTCGCGGCAACGCCGAGGGGCATCAAACTTTCGGTGCCGGAGCCATTCGGCACCGCGTTTGGCACATACACCAAAGCCTGGGTTGTTTGCCCGATGGGGATATTGGCGGTAACCTTATTCGTTAGGGTATCGATCGCGGCGCAGTGGTCACCGTTTTCCAACGCGACATAAACTCGCGAACCATCGCCCGACGGCCATATGCCGTGCGGAAGTTCTCCTACCGGAATCGTAGCGATCAGTTCCGGTGTTGCGCCTCTACGGAAAACTTTGACCTCGTTCGTGCCACCGACCGTAACATACGCAAACTTGCCGTTGCGGTTGTTGGCAAAGTTCACGTGGTTCGTGATCGGCCCAGTATCCAACACCGATTTTTGCTCAAACGCGGGCTTCGCGTTGTAGACCTGCACCTTGCCGACGTCCTTTAACGTGATCCACACTTCGTCATTTTCCGGAGTGACCGCGATGTTAGGCGAAAATGGACTCACTTGCGGCAGCCGTTTGATTACCTTGTGCGATGCCACATCGATAACAGCAAGCTCCGGAGCAAAGCTGGAACACACAAAAGCGTACTTGCCGTCCGGCCCGAACATTGTCATCCCAGGCCCGTTCTGGAGGTCGATTCGACTTGTCTCTTTCATCCGCGCGGGATCGATCACCGACACGTAGTTTTCCCCCCGCACTGTCACCCACAATTCACGTCCATTCGGAGTGAAAAAGGCTTCATGGGGCGAGCGGCCGACATAAACGACGCCCTTCACTTTGTTGGTTGCTGTGTCGATTAGAGTTACCGAATTCGATCCGACCGAAACGATCGCGAGCGTTTTGGAATCGGGCGAGTAACCCAGACCGTGCACGAGAAGCTGTCCTTTATAGAGCGGGCTCAGCGCTCCCGGCACCGGGTCGCCGAGCCTGATCACTCCCAGCAACTTATTCTCCGCAGGATCAATCACAGAAACGGTATTGGACGTTTGATCGGCAGCGTACACCCGATCGCGAGTGGAGACGGCAATATCCGGACGAGCCCAAGGCGCTTGCTCTGCCAGAGCGCACGGCAACAAACCAAGAAACAAAAGGAAAGTTTTCATATCAGTTTTCCTGTTTAGGAATGGTTACCAGACTTGCCATTCTCCTTCGCCCTGGTGGCGACATGCGCCTTTAGCCAGCGCTGCATCAACTCGATCTCCAACTGCTGGTCAGTGATAATTTCCTGCGCCAGTCTGCGCATTTGCGGATCTTTTCCGTGTAACAGCTGAACTTTTGCCATGTCGATCGCGCCCTGATGATGCGGAACCATCAACCTGACAAAATCGGCATCGGTATTGCCCGACTGCACGATTGCAGCCATCGCCATGTGCATCTTGTCCATGCTCGCATTCAATTGCGACCAACCATCGGCGTCGCCGGGCTGGCTGTTGTCAACGGCTCCTGGCGAATACGTGACGAAAAGCCACGTGAGGACAATTGCGTAAGCGATACACCTCGTCTTCATAGAAGCCTCCAGCTCTTCCTAATTGCCAGTTTCTGCATCGTCGCGAGCTGCACGCCCTGCGATTGATCGTTGACGGTTTCTTTTTCGGGCCAGCGCGTCGCCGCAGCGCGTCGGCGAAGATCATCAACCGCGCCCTGAGGTACAACCGAGACGGTGAAAGGCCGGATCGCCGTTTGGTCTTTTTTCGAATCCGTGGCTCCAGACATGTGGACCATGAAAAAAGACGTGATGACGGTCAGGAATACAGAGAATGCGTTAATTGTTTTCATAGAACTACCTTGTGCGAACCGCTCCAGGGCTCGCGGTTTCCCGGTGGAAAGTGAGTTGTGACAACCCCCGCCCGTGGCTCATCTCTTCTCGTTAGACCATGATTTTAATATTTATAGTTTGCTGCTTCCTCGACCACTTTTAGTACTTCCTGGGGGTGTGAGAGCATCGCCACATGGCTCGACGGTAACTCTACGGTTTTGGCTTTCATTCTTTTCGCCATAAAGCGTTCTAGATCGGGGTCTATCGCTTTATCGTTTTTCGCTACGACAAACCAGGATGGTTTGCTTTTCCAAGCCGGTTCTCCGCTTTTATCGTCAAATACGGCATGCGACGTTGGGGTCTGCGTAGCATAAACTAAATCCTGTTGTTTTGGGTTTAAGTCGTTTGCAAATACGGTTTTTACGCCCTCTTCAGATAAAAAAACGTAACCGCCTGAGGGGACAAAGTATTTAGCCAGTTCGGTTTGTGGGGCGTTTGCAGATACGGCCTGGAGAGATTCACCTGAATCAGGCCCGAAGGCAGCCAGATATACCAAGCCTACAACTTTAGGGTCATTGCCGGCCTGGGTAATTACCATACCGCCCCATGAATGACCTACCAGGATTACTTTGCCCTTAACGAGGTCAATTGCCCGTTGAGTAGTGGCCACATCTTCGGCCAAAGAGTTTATTGGATTTTGTACAGAAATTACGTGGTAACCCTTGGCTTGCAACGCCGCGATCTCATTAGTCCAGCATGAGCCATCGGCCCATATACCATGTACAAAAATAATTGTTGGTTTGTCGCCGTTGGCGGTTTGTGCCTGGGCGCCGGCTGCTACCATTAAGGTTAAAATTAAGAATGTTTTCATAGTTTTTGACTTACTGTATCGCCGCAGGCTTTCCAGTCGGACTTATGGACGGAAAAGTGTCGTCCCTTTCAAACGGCCAAATAAGCGATCACCTAACCAATCGATGAAGCCAACGACTCCTGACGAAATGAGGGCGAGCGATGTTGCTATCAACCCCTGCCGTGGCTTATCTCTTTCTCGTTAGGCCGACGCGATGAACGTCATCGACTAGTTCTAAAAACCAACCCAGCGGCAATGAAACCCGTGTCAAAAATCGAGGGGCAACCATGAAGAATGAATCTACCACGCAACCTACGCTCGCCTCGCAAACCATCCCGGTCGAGCACATCAAAATTTCATCAGAGCGGTCGTTCGTGGAGGTCCGCCAACGACTCGAAGCGACGCTACCCAAGCTCGATGCCAGCATCGCTGACGCGCTGCGGAGCGGTGATCACAAACGCGCGACGGAGTTCGACGAGAACGGACCGAAGCTATCGATCTTCGAGCAGCGCGATCATGGTTCACTCTTGCAGATTTTTGGCGGCAGACGGAACGCGCTGCAATATGAGATCGGCAATCCGCTGACCTCATCAAAAATGAACCGCTATAAATTATCGGCTGTCCTTTACGCGCCCCTCCGGGTGGTTCTGTTCGAAGACGAGCGAGGCAAGGCCGTTTTTGAATATGACAAGCCATCTTCCTTCTTTGGCCAGTTTGGCGATGATCGAGTGACAGCGGTGGCCCACGATCTTGACGTCGAGTTGGAAACTGCGTTGCTCAAAGCTGCCGATTAAGACGACGCGTTCTGATCATCGTTCCACCGAATCTGCGCAAACAGTGGCATCAAGAGTTCACTGAGAAATTTTTTCTTCCCTGCAGGATTTTAGGAACAAAATCGTACAACGGGGAGATTAAGCTAGGGAACTTCCGACCATTCGAAACCGATGACATCATTATTTGCTCGTACCAATTTGCACGAAGCAAGGCTTCAGATGTTCGCGAACACTTCGTGGGATCTCGTAGTCCACTTGCTTAATCCAGCCGTCGACGCGCTTCATGGCTTCCTCGTACAGCGTTACTCAGTCGTACTTTGGAATTGGAAGGAAATAAAAACAATATTCATTTTCATGCGGAAAATGAATACAGATAAGGAACTGGGGGGCAGAAATCGAAATCGAACCGCCGTTTATTTGACATCTGGCATATCCAAATCATTCTTGGTGAAGAACTCGACGAGGCCGGTGGCGACGGCGGCGGGATTCCTGCCCGGCAAGTCGTGGCTCGCACACGGTATCGACACCGTGTCGATTTCTGGAATCCACTGCTGCAGTAGATCGGCGACCTCAAAGAATACCGGCAATGTATCGCTGCCGCGCATCGACAGCACCGGTTGTCGAATATCTTTCAGGCCTTCGGTTGTGATATTCCAGCGTTGCATGGCTCCGAGTTCGACTTGAAAGAACGTGTCGATATCGGATACCGCGCGGTCGAACGCACCCGCAGGCAGGGCGACGTCGGTGAATCGCCGGTAGTCTTGTCCGTACGTGCCTGACAGGACGATGTCCGTGGCCGCAGTTTTGTCTCGCGAGTCGTAGATCTCGCGGACAGATGCCACCCATTCCGTGAACTGCCCGCCGGACGGCACCAACGACAGGAGCGGCGGTTCCAGCAATGCCAGCTTCCGCACTCTGCCGGGGGCATCGATCGCCATC
>Ga0310911_10000668_pt1 | contig 12976 bp, 10 predicted proteins | sample GREbulkMGHF170_FD_203532 | JGI IMG/M metagenome (GOLD analysis project Ga0310911, IMG submission 203532) | Lab enrichment of tropical soil microbial communities from Luquillo Experimental Forest, Puerto Rico - GRE.bulkMG.HF170 | ecosystem: Environmental > Terrestrial > Soil > Tropical forest >... | reverse complement strand
GGTCTGCGCGCCCTGCAGCGGGTGGCTGCGGCGATTCTGTTCGTAGCGGCGCACCAACATGTCGTCGGATGCCTCCATGAACACCACGCGCGGGGTGATGTTGCGGGTGGCCAGCTCGGTGCGCACCGAGTCCAAATCGCCGGTGAATCCGCGCGACCGCACGTCCATCACCACCGCCAGCTGGGTGATTCGCGACCCGGCCGCCAACCCGAAATCGACCATCCGGGTGATCAACTGGGGTGGCAGATTGTCGGCCACATACCAGCCGAGGTCCTCGAGCACCTTGGCGGCAGTACCCCGCCCGGCGCCCGATAATCCCGTCACCAGAACAACGTCGATGCCGTCCGCGGCGTCACCCGGGTGGGTGTCGGCGAAGGCGCCGAGCCGCTCGCTGTCCCCTTGGCCCGTCATTCCGGCGCTCCGGGTTGCTCGGGTCGCAGCGCCTCGATGACGGCCGTGGCAGTGGCCACGCCGATACCCGGAACCGCGGTGATCTGGTCGACGGTGGCCTCCTTGAGGCGGGCTATCGATCCGAAATGAGTTACCAGCGCCTTGCGGCGATGTTCTCCCAATCCTGGCACCGAATCCAGCGCTGAGGCGGTCATTCGCTTGGATCGCTTGCTGCGATGGTAGGCGATGGCGAACCGATGCGCCTCGTCACGGACCCGCTGCAGCAGATAGAGTCCCTCGCTGTTGCGCGGCATGATGACCGGGTCCGGCTCGGACGGCACCCAGATCTCTTCCAGCCGCTTGGCCAGGCCGATCACCGCGACATCGGTGATACCGAGTTCGTCGAGCACGGCGCTGGCCGCGTTGACTTGCGGCGCACCGCCGTCGACGACATACAGATTGGGCGGGTAGGCGAACCGGCGCGATTTCCCTTCCGGGGCAAGAATATTGGAGTCGGTCAGGTGGCGCAGGAACCGCCGGCGGGTCACCTCGGCGATCGAGGCGACGTCGTCCGAGCGTCCCTGCCCGGCGGCCTCGCGGATCGCGAAGTGGCGGTAGTCCGATTTGCGCGGCAGGCCGTCCTCGAACACCACCAACGAGGCCACCACATCGGTGCCCTGCACGTGACTGATATCGACGCATTCGATGCGCAGCGGCGCGTCGGCCAAGCCCAGGGCGTCCTGAATGCTCTGCAGCGCAGCCGATCTGGCGTTGAAGTCGCCGGCACGCTTCAGCTTGTGTTGTTGCAGAGCTTCTTTCGCGTTGCGCTGCACGGTTTCGGCCAGCGCGCGCTTGTCGCCGCGTCGCGGCACCCGCAGCGTGACCCGCGAACGGCGCAGGCCGGACAGCCAGGTGGTCAACTCGTCGGCATTGGACGGCAGGCACGGCACCAGCACCTCGCGGGGAACCGGGTTGGCGGATTCGTCGGCGGCGCCCTCCAGTTCGGCCTGCTCACCGTAGAACTGAGTCAGGAACTGCTCGACCAACCTCTCCTCACCGGATTCGCCGGGGTCGCCGGCCTTTTCGACGATCCAACCCCGTTGGCCGCGAACCCGTCCGCCGCGGACGTGGAACACCTGCACCGCCGCCTCGAGCTCGTCGTCGGCGAAGGCCACCACGTCGGCGTCGGTGCCGTCCCCGAGTACCACGGCCTGCTTCTCCATGGCCCGCTTGAGTGCGCCGAGGTCGTCGCGCAGCCGTGCGGCCCGTTCGAAGTCGAGTTCCTCGGCCGCGGCGTTCATCTCCCGTTCCAGGTCGCGGGCGAACCGGTCGGTTTTGCCGGACAGGAAGTCGCAGAAGTCCTCCACGATCTGGCGATGCTGCTCGGCGCTGACCCTGCCGACACACGGCGCCGAGCACTTGTCGATGTAGCCGAGCAGACAGGGACGGTCGATCTGCTTGTGGCGCTTGAACACTCCTGCCGAACACGTTCGCGCCGGAAACACCCGCGTGAGCAGATCCAGCGTTTCCCGGATTGCCCACGCGTGCGAGTACGGCCCGAAATAGCGCACTCCCTTGCGCCGTGGACCGCGATAGACCATCAGCCGGGGAAACTCCTCGTTGAGGGTGACGGCCAGCACGGGGTAAGACTTGTCGTCGCGGTAGCGGACGTTGAAGCGCGGATCGAACTCCTTGATCCAGTTGTACTCCAGCTGCAGCGCCTCGACTTCGGTGTTGACCACCGTCCACTCGACCTTGGCCGCGGTGGTCACCATCTGCCGGGTTCGCGGGTGCAGGCCGGCGACGTCGGCGAAGTATGACGTCAGCCTGCTCCGCAGGCTCTTGGCCTTGCCGACGTAGATGACTCGCCCGTGTGCGTCCCGGAATCGATAGACGCCCGGCTCGACCGGGATGGACCCGGGCGCGGGGCGATACGTTGCGGGATCTGGCACGTACCCAGGCTAGTAGTCGATAACAGGGCGGGGGTTCCTCGGGAGCCCGTGGCGCCGGCCGGTTTGTCACGAGAACGCCGATCACCTCAGCCAGGGCGACGTTCCTAATGGTCACGACCTCATCTACGCCGTTGATAAACGACTTTCACAGACGCAGCCCCAGCTGGGAATGGGGTAAGCACTCACTCTGAGGACCGTTAGAACGGCGGGGGGTCATCATCGCCGCCGGGTGGTGGAGGTCCGACGTAGGTCGAGTGTTCGGCATGCCGAGCCATGCGAGCGTCGCGGTTGTGTCGGGTTCGGCGGCGATGCGCTGGGTCCGGTTTTGCGCCGGGTGGTCTCGCGGCAGCGCAGCACCAACAGCTCCCCGATCGCCACCAGCCGCCGGGCCGCGGCCTGCGCCTCCGCGCGTGCGGCCTCGCGCACCCGGCCCAGCGGCGCCGCCGACTCCGGCGTGGGCCGCGAGGCATACCAATATTCGAACATGTGTTCGACATTAACTTGCGCCGCCGACACGGCTTCGTCCGAAGCAGGTGGCTCGTCAGGCGGTCCGGCGGTCGATCTGCGCACGTCGTTTCGACGCCCAGGCCCTCATCGGGAATCCGGGCTTGGTGTCACAGGCCGAGAGCATCAAAGCCACCCGCGGCAGCACCGCCAGCCCGTAGTCACAAGTCCAATCCGGCCGGGTCATGGTCCATACCAGAACGCCATCGTCCGTTGTGCCGAAGAAACTGAGCCGCATCGGCCGAAACTCCCCGAGGGGCGCCACACCAACGGCGTCTCCGTGGCACTGCGATACGGCCGCGAAGTCGCCCGAGACCACCTCGCGGGTCTTCAAGGCTTTGTCGTAGACATCGACCGACTCGGCATAAAGCGCCGGGCCGCCAAAACGATAGCCCGACTCGGCGTGCACCGATTTGCCGGTGGGCAGCACCGGCGAACCTTTGAACAGCAATGCCGCCGAGCATTCCGGCGGCCGGACGCTGGTGAAGTAGTTGTCGCCCACCGGCGCCGCGGTCACCCTGCCCAGCGGAGTGGCATCCCCCTCCTGCAACAGCAGGTCGCGCGCAGAGATCGCTGCGCGCGCGGGCGTCGAACCCCCGGGCGACGGCGGGCCGGAAGGCCGAATCGGCCGACCCGTCACGGATGTGGCGCAGGCACTCAGCACCACCGCGGTGATCGCCAATGCGCAAATCGCCTGCACATGACGTGCCATTGGTAGTCAGGGGCGCAGTATCCGCAGTGCGGACCTGTTTCCCCATCCCCCTTTCAATCCGTGCGTGCGGTTTTCCCGCACACGGCTTACCGATGATCTTCTGGACATGGTTACGCCGCCTTTGGGTAGCGGATGGTGCCACGAAGCCGGTGCAGGCCGTGCCCGTTGAACCACTCTGCGGTCCACTGATCGGCTTGTCCAGCACGCAGGTTGCGGCCCCGCTTTTTGACCATCAAGCGGAACAACCGCCACACCACATACCGGTCGATCTGGGTGAACTTATCGGCGGCGTTGCCGGTGCAAAAGTAGTTACCCCACCCGCGCAGGACTGGATTCAAGTCCGCGATCACATCACGGATATCCAGGCCGACGCGGTTACGGCCGGTGCGGTCACGGACCTTGGCCCGCAACCGCGTCATCGCCCGCTGTGACGGCCAGCGGTGCAGGTAGTAGCGCACGATCCGGCGCTGTTCCCATAACCGCCCCGACATGCGGGCGCGGAAATGACAGCCCAGAAAATCCAGACCCTCCCGACCCTCCCGCAGGTCGACTACTTTCGTTTTGTCCGGATGCAGCCGCAACCCCAACGACGCCAGGATTTCTCCCACCGCCGCCAAGGCGTGCTCGGCCTGTGCCGCACTGCGGCACAACACCACACCGTCATCGGCGTAGCGCACCAGCTCCCCCACCTGACGGCGGGACAGCTCGGTGTCGAGCACGTGCAGGTAAATGTTGGCCAACAGCGGCGAGATCACCCCACCCTGCGGTGTGCCCGCGACCGTCCGCTCTAGCACACCTTCGGCCATCACCCCTGCTTGCAGCCACCATCGCAGCAGTTTGAGTACCCGCCGGTCCGAGACCCGCCTGCTGACCAATTCCAGCAGCCGGTCATGGTCGATCTCGCCGAAGAAATTGGCGATATCGAACTCCACCACGAACTGGTAGCCCTCGATGAACCCGGTCCGCAAGCGTTCCATCGCCATCGTCGCCGACCGTTTCGGCCGAAACCCATACGAGCACGACAGAAAATCCGCCTCGAAAATCGGTTCCAGCACGATCTTGGCCGCCGCCTGGACCACCCGGTCCCGCACCGTCGGTATCCCCAACGGCCGCTTACCACCTTGTGGTTTCGGAATCTCCACCCGACGCGCCGGCGCCGGACGATACCGACCCTCACGAAGGTCACAACGCAACTCACGCAACATGCGGTCCACGCCGTAATCCTCCACCGCAGCCAAGGTGATCCGATCCACCCCGGCTGCACCCCTGTTCTTGCGCACCCGCTCCCACGCCTCCCACAGGACGTCACCCCTGTAGATACGGTCATACAGGGCGTGGAAACGCCGACCCGAAGACTGCTTGGCCGCAGCCCATAGCGCCCGTTGCAGTTGTCGCACTTTCACCGGCGAGGCCACCAACGGCTCCTCGACGGCTACGACAGGCGACGGCCTGCCGGGGTAGTTGGACCGGGCAGACCCGGTCATGCCCTCACACTTACCCGCTTCGCGCGCGCGATCAAAGCAGGGGCCCTTCCCTCCCGGCGTGTCTCTCACGCCGCTCAGCGGTACTACGACCCCCTCGGACTCCCGCTGCCCTCCAAGGACTTTCACCATCGGCTTATACCCTTGGTCTTTGCCCGACGCAGGCCAGGCAGACGGGCCTCTCCTGTTCCCGACTGAACTGTGTGCACGTGCCGCTCCCCGTACCCCGGAAGGACCCGCCGAGCTAACCCCGGACCAGGGCTCGACAGACATAGGCCTTCGCCGTGACATGAGCGGCTCGGCTCCTCCATTGTGGATCTAACGAGGCTGCAGGACTCGCGCCATACGGCACTACGGCCCGCGCACTTGCTCCCTCCAAAGAGGCTTTCGACACCCCGCTTAGCCCGCCGCCTCTCAACGACGAACCGGGGCCTGCTACCCGGCGCTCCGGTACCTACCGGCGCGGGACTCACACCCGCTAGTCCAGTCCAACTTGCAGGACGCAACATCGGGCGATCCTACAGCGATCAGCGCAGGTCCGGCCGGTATCGCGCCAACAGCGACCGGACGGTGTCCATGGCGTCCACGGCGCGCTCTTTGTCGACGGCCTGGATCGCCATCAGGGGGATGTACTCGTCGTCGGGCAGATCGATCCGCGCCCAGCGGCTACCCGGCGGGAATGATACACCGACCACCTCCGACCATCGAACCAGCCTGTCGCCCAAGAGATTTCTCACCGAAAGTCCACCCGGCCCCACCCGCAGCCGGGGCCGCGCGAACAACAATAGAACCCCGGCAATCACCAGGCCCAGCAGGGCAATCGCCACCTGGTCGGAGGTGTGGAAGATCACCCCACTGGATTTGATCTTGAGCAGCAAGCCAACGACGATGTGCGCCGCGGCGATCAGAATCGCTGCGGCATAAATGAATAGCGGTGTCCGGTGGGGACGCACCTCGACATCCCAGGCCTCACCGTCCGGCGCCGGATTCACGACCGCGCGCGCAAATCCCGCAGGGTCAGCGCGGCCGTGAGTGCCGCCCCGGCGGCCTGGGCGCCTTTGTCCTCGGCGGATGTCGGAAGCCCGGCCCGGGCCAGCGCCTGCTCCTCGGTGTTCGTCGTCAGCACTCCGTTGGCAACTGGCGTCGACGCGTCCAGGGCGACCCGCGTCAGCCCTTGGGTTACCGCATCGCAGACGTATTCGAAATGCGGTGTCTCACCACGGATTACGACGCCCAAGGCGATTACGGCATCGTGGTTGCTGGCGAGTTCCTGGGCCACCACCGGAATCTCGATCGCGCCGAGCACGCGGACCACCGTCGGGTTATCGATGCCCGAGTCGGCAACGACCTTTCGCGCGCCGGCCAGTAGCGCATCGCAGATTTCGGTGTGCCAGGTGCTTGCGACGATACCGAGCCGCAGACCAGACGCGTCGAGCGCCGGTATCTCCGGCACGCCGGCGCCACCGCTCACAAAGCACCGCCGAATTCACCTGGCAAATGGGCGGATTCGTGAAAATCGTCCAACCCGACCAGGTCGTGACCCATCTTGTCGCGCTTAGTCATCAGGTAGCGGATGTTCTCCGCGTTTGCCCGCACCGGAAGCGGGACCCGCTCGATGATGTGCAGTCCGTATCCGTCGAGCCCGACGCGCTTGGCCGGGTTGTTGGTCAGCAGCCGCATCGAGCGGACGCCGAGGTCGACGAGGATCTGTGCGCCGATTCCGTAATCCCTTGCATCCGCGGGCAATCCGAGCTTCAGGTTGGCGTCGACGGTGTCTTCACCGGCGTCCTGCAGCTGATAAGCCTGCAGCTTGTGCATCAGCCCGATGCCGCGGCCCTCGTGGCCGCGCATGTACAGCACCACGCCGCGCCCTTCTCGCGCGACCATCGCCATTGCGGCGTCCAACTGGGGCCCGCAGTCGCAACGGCGGGAACCGAACACGTCACCCGTCAGGCACTCGGAGTGCACGCGGACCAACACATCGTCGCCGTCTGCGTTGGGCCCGGCGATGTCGCCGCGAACCAGCGCCACATGTTCGACGTCCTCATAGATGCTGGCGTAGCCGATGGCGCGAAACTCCCCGTGACGAGTCGGGATCCGGGCTTCTGCGATCCGCTCGATGTGCTTTTCGTGTTTGCGTCGCCACTCGATCAGGTCGGCGATGGTGATCAGGGCGAGATCGTGCTCGTCGGCGAAGACCCGCAATTCGTCGGTCTGGGCCATGGAGCCTTCGTCCTTCTGGCTGACGATCTCGCAAATCGCGCCCGCGGGTTGCAGACCTGCCATCCGGGCGAGATCGACCGCGGCCTCGGTGTGGCCGGGCCTGCGCAACACGCCGCCGTCCTTGGCGCGCAACGGAACCACGTGACCGGGGCGGGTGAAATCCTCGGCAACGCTGTTGGGATCCGCCAGCAACCGCATCGTGGTGGCCCGGTCAAAAGCCGAAATACCGGTTCCTACACCCTTTCTCGCGTCAACGGTGACGGTGTAGGCGGTCCCGTGCTTGTCCTGGTTCACCGCGTACATCGGCAGTAGGCCCAGTCGGTCGCAGATCGCGCCGTCCAGCGGCACGCACAGGTAGCCCGAGGTGTAGCGCACCATGAAAGCCACCATCTCCGGCGTCGCCTTTTCGGCGGCGAAGATCAGGTCGCCTTCGTTCTCTCGATCCTCGTCGTCGATGACGACGACGGCCTTACCGGCCGCAATGTCGGCAACCGCCCTCTCGACGGAGTCCAACCTCGTCATCTCTGCTGCCTTGCTGTCGTGCGGGCCCATGTGGGAAGCCGGGATGTTGCATCCAGTATGAACCACCGCGGCGCCGCCGTTATTGCCGCGGCTTTTCGGATGGGGTCGTTCCGCGCACCTGCGACCAGGCGCGGTCATGGGTGGTGGCGCGTCCCCGGTCCCGGTAATCGCGCAACCCGGCACCTAACTGTTCATGGCTATTCAATGCCGGCGACATTGGATATATAACGCGCGCGTCAACTTGATATCCAAAACGCCTGGTTAATGATCGCCCGAAAGCGCGGGTGGCCAGGGAAAACGACGCACATAAGCGCCAGCTGAGCGCAGGATGTGAATCCAACGAAACGATGGTTGGCGTTTTGCGCGGAATCACAACGGGAATTCTCGGAAGCATGAACAAGAACACGCAAACAAGATCGTGGCTTCGCCTGTGTACAGGCGCGCTGGCGGCCGGTGGTGTGGCCTTGTCCACGCTCGGCACGACAGCGGGCACTGCCCAGGCGGCGCCTCCTGCACCCATGTATCACCACCACTGGTGCCCGGGCGACCGTTGGGACCCGGGCTGGGGCCCCTACGGAAACTGGAACAACTGCCGTGACTGGGACGCCGACGACTACGGCCCGGCCGGCTACGGTGCACCTCCGTGGGCGCGGCCGATGCCGCCGCCACCGCCGTGGGCGCCTTGGGCCCAGGTCGTGTGGGACCGCGCTATGAATAACTGGGGTTTCTGGAACAACGGAGTCTGGGTCCCGCTCTAAACGAGCGCGAACTCCGATAAACAGCTGAGTTGAAAGAGCAGGCCACGGGCAGCGGATGACGACACCGCTGCCCGTGGTTTGCGTCCGGTCTGCGGATTGCGACCATCAAGCGCAGTGTTACGTGCCGGCTCCCGGCGGCACCGGGCACCAACCCGGACCGCAGTTCATGCGGGGAACAGTTCCCTCGACGGTATCCGAGGTGCTCGCGCCGTTGCCCTCATCGATCCATCGGCGATGCCAGTCGTGGCAGACGTTCATATCCCAGACCAAGTCGGGCGGCAGTGTGGCAACCAGCTTTACCGAGCCGTCTGGCTGCTTCTGATACTTGTACGGCGAGGGCAACGGCTGGCCGGGGCACCACGTTCCCCAGCCCTTGTCTGCCTGGGCAGATCCCGCGGCCGGCCCAAACCCGGCCAGAGCCAGCCCGCCACCGAGTAACGCTCCGGCGATCACCTTCTGCATGATGCGGTCGTGTGACACGGTCGTCGTCCCTTCTGCTTGCTTTGGCATGCGGGTCTGCCGACAGTTCATACGACGTCCTTCGCTGCGGGCCACAAATAGCACTATCGCCGCACCGGCTTGCGGTTTTCTTGCGGGCGATTCCGCACCCTGGTCCAGGTGCTGGGCTATTGCGGGCTGCGCTTCGGGGAAGCCACAGCCGTCCCCGTGGCTGATGACCTTGTTTCTGCTGGTCAAGTACAGCGTTCGGTCGCCTCTAGTCGCCAAATACGTTGAACGGCAACAAAATAGCCGCGTTTCCGTGACCTACAGCCTAGCCTCGCGGCCGTAATGTAGCCGCGAAAGGGGGCCACAATCATGAAGAGACTCATCAGATTACGAACACTCGCATTGGCTGCGGCCGGTGCGGCGGCAGTGAGCATGTGCGGACTTCCTCCGGTCGCCTCAGCAGCCGGGCCCGCAATCCATGGCGGACCAGCAAGTGTCCGGGGGGACTGGAGTGTGGACGACCCGTACGACTGGTATCACCCCGAATGGGGTCCTGGCTGGAACAACGGATACCCAGCTCCCGGTTGGATTCCGCCGCAGGGCTGGCAACCGCCGAATGACTGGGTGCCGCCGCAGGGCTGGTCGCCGGCCCCCGGTTACGCGCCAGCCGACTGGTATCACCCCGAATGGGGTCCTGGCTGGAACAACGGATACCCAGCTCCGGGTTGGATTCCGCCACAGGGCTGGCAACCGCCGAATGACTGGGTGCCGCCGCAGGGCTGGTCGCCGCCACCCGGTTACGCACCATCACAAGGCTGGGCGGGCCCCTGCACCGGCCCGCTGGCCGCTCTACTTCATCCGGCTCGCTGCGCGCGATTCTGATTCGAACAGTCGGCAAACCCCTGGGCTATGTCCAGGGGTTTGCCCTTGTCTCTTGCTGCGCAGAATACGAAGACCGCTCATAGCAGGCCCACGCCTCCGGACAGAGGCGCAGGCCGCAGCCGAGTGGCTGGGTATACGGGCGGTCCGGGGTCTTCGCTCTAGTCACACCACCTAACGCAGTGTTTTTGCAGCTAAAAGCCTATTTCGATAAGACGGCCCTGACATCAGGTTCCGACCGCTTTTTCGAGGTCTCTGAGCGCGGTTTCCAACTGCTCAAGCAGGCGCTGCAGGTGCGGTACAGATCGGCGGCACCCGACGAGCCCGAAGTCGAGATTGCCGACGTTGCTGGCCAGCGTGATGTTGAGCGCCTGCCCGTTCATGGCGACCGACATTGGGTAAATGCCGTCGAGCTGGGCCCCATTGCAATAGAGCGGCTCGCTCGGGCCGGGGACATTAGAGATGCAGATGTTGAACGGCGGGGGCGCCGCACGGAAGCCCGGAAGGCCGCTGAGCCACATCATCGTAAGTGTCACCATGCCCAACGTCATTGCGTGCGCCCTGGGCATCTGCGACAACACCGTCTTGTTTTCCCGCATCGACGTCTGAATGGTGTCCAGGCGTGCCGCCGGATCATCGACGTGGGTCGCCAGGTTGCACAGCACGGTCGATATCGCGTTGCCGCTGGCCGAGTCAACCTCAGCGCGCAGGTTCACCGGGACCATCGCGATCAGCGGCGTGTCCGGCAGCGCGTTGAGATCGGTGAGATAGGAACGCAGCGCGCCGGCGCACATCGCCAGCGCAACGTCGTTGACGGTTGCCCCGGCCGCGTTCTTTACAGCATTGATGCGTTCCAGCGACCAGGACTGCGCTGCACAGCGCCGCGCTCCGCCGATCGGCACGTTGAGCATGGTGCGGGGTGCTCGGAACGGCATAGTCAACTGCTGCTCCCGCATTGCAGCGCGCGTCAGCGACAGCGTTGAGGGAGCAAAAACGCCCGGAGGTCCCGCTGTGCGACGCAGCCTCTGCACCGAGCTCGGGCGCGCGCTGTCATTCTGGCGGGGGCGCGGGGGCAGCGCCCACGGCACCCGGATCTGGCTGTCGCCCGGATCGGCACTCAATGCCCGCTGCATCAGCTTGAGCGCGGACACGCCGTCGACCAGAGCGTGGTGAACCTTGGTGTAGACGGCGAAGCGTCGGTCTTTGGGGCTCTCGATTAGGTGCATTTCCCACAGCGGCCGGTGCCGATCGAGCAGGGAGCCGTGCAGCCTGGAGGTCAGTTCCAGCAATTCCCGGACCCGTCCCGGCGTCGGCAGCGCGGAGCGGCGCACGTGATACTCGAGATCGAGATCGTCGTCGAATTTCCACCTGATGCTTGCGATTCCGCCCAGCGCCATCGCCGGACGCTTACGGAAGGTTGGCTGGATGTCTGCACAGGCCAGCATCGCCGCATAGAGTTCCGGGAGAAACTCCGGTCCGGCGCCCTCCGGCGGCGTGAACACTTGCAGACCGGCGACATGCAGCGGGTGCTCCCGCGATTCCCCAATCAAAAACAGCGCATCCATTGGTGCCATGAGCTTCATCGATTCCTCCCGATTTCTCATTGCGTTTATCGGGCATGCGCTACAGCGCGAAGGTGAATTTGGCGTGTTTACGCTAGTAGGAGCCTATTTTACTGCCAACAGCCGCTCGACATACTTGGCGATTAGAGACGACCCACCTCTGTGCTGGTCAAGGCGATTTGCAGGTGGCGGGACTCCCAACGCGCGGCAGATATGTTCGAGCGGTGAACCTGTGCTAGCCAAGGGTCAAGCTGTGACGAGCCCGACAGCTGCTGTCGTCGAGTGGGCCGGTCGCTGGCTCGGCTTCATCCCGTTCGACCGCATCGTGTACGACCGCAGTGATTCGGCTTGAGCGCGTCCGAAGGACATCGGTCAGGGGGCGAAGTACCGGGAAGTCCCGCAGAAATACATGCTCTTTCCATACTGCGTCGACGATCGTTGGCCTGGGAGACTGGGACCACGACCACCGTGGCCAAATGCCGATAGAGGAGAACGAACGATGACTCTGTCGCAGGCTGTGCCCGGCGTTGTTGGCGAGATCGCGGATTCGACCGATTTGGCCCCGCGCATCAACGGGTTTCATTTGGAGCCGCGATGCGGGGTGTGCCGAAATGAGCAGGTGCGCCGGGAGGTCAACGACCTTCTGGCCACCGGAGCCAGTTATGCCCACGTCGTGCGCGCGCTTGGGGAGCACAACGCCAAGTGCGACAGGCGCGATCAGGTGACGATCGACTCGGTCCGCAATCATTGCGCCCGCCACTTCCCGGTTCAGCAAGTCGCCAGGGCCACCTATAGGGACATTCTGGAGCGCCGGGCCGAGCAGAATCGGGTCGACTTCGTCAATGGCGTGGCCACCGCGCTAACGCCGCTGGCGTTCTTCGAGATCGTGATGAACAAGGCGTTCCGAAACCTCGTCGACGACACCACGGAAGTCAGCGTCGATACCGGCTTAAGAGCCGCCGAAAAGTTGCAGTTCTTCCTGGATAGACGCGACCCACGGGCCGACATCGCTGAGCTTGGTGCTCAGGTCAACCGGATTGTGGGTGCCGTGAAAGCCGTGGTGCCCGAGCAAATGTGGGGCGACATCATCGAGAAGCTGGACCAACAGCAGCAGGATCCCGAGACGATCGACGCTGACACAGAGGATTTCGACGATGGGGAGGACGGCTACGATCCCACCGAGTTCGCCGAGGAGGACGACGAGTTTTGACGAAGATGGCGAAGACGAATCAGATGCTGGTGTCTAGGCATGCCACCGCTAGGCGGGTTGCACCGTGGTCACCCGGTTGAGCTGAAAGTCAACTGTAACAACGCTATAGGGTGATTTCATTTGTTACGTGTCCACGCCGTGGTGGCGCTGGCGGCGCAAAATCTCAGTCTCGTGGCGTTGGCGCGGCGTGGGCGGGCGGAGACAGTCTGCGCATTGTCGCCGGAGCGGGTTCTGGTCGCCCGGAAATGGTCTGCGGGCGGGGGCCAGGAATCGTGTGGAACGGAATGCGGCGATGAGTCGGCTTACGCGCTCTCTCACCCCGCTGGTGAAGAAGTC
>Ga0310911_10000665_pt1 | contig 12997 bp, 10 predicted proteins | sample GREbulkMGHF170_FD_203532 | JGI IMG/M metagenome (GOLD analysis project Ga0310911, IMG submission 203532) | Lab enrichment of tropical soil microbial communities from Luquillo Experimental Forest, Puerto Rico - GRE.bulkMG.HF170 | ecosystem: Environmental > Terrestrial > Soil > Tropical forest >... | reverse complement strand
GGTTGCTAGAGCCGCGGCGGCGAAAGGAGCCGTAGCTACGCAGGCCGCCCCAACGCCGGCGCCGCCGGAAAGCTCATCAAGCTCGACGCAAAGTTAAATGAACGATTTCCGCAGGCGCGTTGACACGAAGCGGGAACCAATTGCCGACGCCGTTTGAAACAATCAGTTTGCTTCGGCCTCGCGTATATAGTCCCGACCAATAACGAAAAAGCGCGGGTCCAAAGCCGAGCTGTTCATTTAGCATCAATTGCCCGCCATGTGTGTGACCGGAAAGTGTGAGGGGCAAGTCCGCGTCGGCCGCGGCATCGAACGCGTGAGGATGATGCGCGAGCAAGATCGGAAATGCGTCGGCGATCCGCAGGTCGAGTAATTTTCTAACCTCGCCTCGGATCGCGGCGTCGCGTCCTTCGCCGCGAACGCGCGTCCAACGCAGGCCCAGAAGTTGAACGGGAAATCCGTGCACACTCAGACTTGTCGATTCATCGAGCAAAAACGGCAGCCCGGACGCTTTAACTCGCGTTTCGAATTCGCGCGGGTTCTCGATCAAGTCGTGATTCCCTTCGATGATCGCTAAACCGAAGCGCGCTTCCATCGCCCGGGCTAATTCCAGGCCGGCGTCGAGATCGGCAAGCGCATCGTTGATCAAATCACCGGTCAACAACACCAGATCGGCACGCATTTCATTCACAAGTCGAACGGTCTTCTGAAGAACTTCGCCTTTTGTAAATCGTCCGACGTGCATATCGCTGACCTGCGCGATCGTCACTCCATCGAGCTCCTTCGGCAGATCAGCGATCGGCAGAACGAAACGGCGGACGCGCACGTTGTTCAGCTGTGCCATCGCGATGCCGGTCAGACTAACAGTGAAAACCGGCGGCAACATTGCCGCGCTAAAACGTAGAAATTCGCGGCGACTCCAACCACTCGAGTCGGCCGAATGTTCAGTTTTGGCTAGCGCTTTGCGAGACAAGATTTTGTGACCAAACAAAATCGGGATGAGCGCCATACCGATCAAAGCGAGTAGACCGAGGCCGATGAAGTGCCAGATAAAAATCGCCGAGACCGCGAACTTCGGAATCAATCGGTCCCAATCACCGCGCGACATTCTAGCAGCAATGATGGCAATCAATCCGAGCATCATTGCAATGATGAAGACCGAGATCACGGCGCGAGCGATCCCGTGATTCGCAAGCCGCGCGGAAACGATCCACCAGAGGATATCCAGCACGACCATGAATCCGATGATGGTGAAGATGAAGCCCACGCTAAGAACTTACGCGGGTTCGTGGCGTTAGCGACGGTTGATCCTAAACGCCGTCGTTACCGATCGCTTCGACCGGGCAACCTTCCATCGCTTCCTTGCAAAGGGCCTCTTCGTCCGGCGATTCAGGTTGCTTGTAAACGTAGGAGTGACCGCCGTCGTCATTGCGTTTGAAATTGGCCGGCGCAGTCTCGCGGCACAAATCGCAGTCGATGCACTGTTCGTCGACATAGAACTTGCCGGGGGCGTTCTCGGGATATTTGTTGGCGGCGTCAGCCATAACTTTTCGCTCGCGGAGCGGGAAGTTAGGTGGAAACGCCCAAGATGCAACTTAAAGCCCCAGGCTTTTCGACGCATCACGCGCGAACTTGAAGCCGCTCAGTCGCGTGCCAAGATCGACATCCTTCGTGATGGCAAGGACTTGGAAGCTTCGACCGAGCATTTCCGGATGAAGCAGCGTTTGCAGAGCGCGCTTCGATTTTTCGCTCTTTACGATCTCCGGCAATGCCGAAATGATTCCAGTGAGAAAATGATGTTGGTCGGTGAATCCCGTTACTCTCAGTCCATTTTTCTCGGCAGCTTCAGCGATATCAGTCCAGTTAACGTGCGCCGTGATGTCCGCTTCGCCGATCTCTTCAAATGGAGAATCGAGCTGTCGGTGGCGCGCACGTACTTGCACGACTTCGCGGAATTCGGTCCGCGCAAATCCGTAATCGATCGCCAGAATGAAGCCGCGTTCCAACCGTGCCGCGACGTTATCGATCCAATTCAACTGAGATTCGTTTGTTGTTTGTTCCGTCGGCGAATCAACGAAAACGAATTCGTTTCCCTCGAGATCGACAAGTTTTTTGTGCAGATTAATCGGCATCGCGTCGAGCAGTTCGTTCGAGAAATGAATCCCAACGAACGGTTCCATTCGGTCGAGCGATTTTCGCCATTGAACGCGATCGCCGAACTCCCCCAACGTTTGTAATTGTCGATCTCGCAATTTCGGGAGCGGCTCCACGATCCGGTAGCGCAGGGCTGAGAAAAATGCGAGACATCGCCGCTGCGATGATTCGAGCACGTCGCGCGCGAATTCGCCATGATGTGCGCCTTGTTCAACGATAATAAAGTTGGGGATCTTGCCGAGTCGTTCCCAAATTTCCGCGAATTGCGCCGCGAGTAATTCTCCAAAGAGTGGACCAACGCTGACGTTGGTGAAATAATCGCCGCGCCGCCCGATCGCCGCGCGGTCGCTCGAATAATAGCCGTGTTCGGGATGATAAAGCGTTTGTTGCATGAACCAGGCGAAAGGTTGCGGACCACGACTCCTGATCGCGTCGCGAATGAGTTGAATCAGTTCAGTTTGCAATCGGAAGACTCTCAATGTCCTACGCCCTAACGTCCAATGGCGGAAATGCAGCGACTCAGGATTCGTGTTGGGCATTGAGCGCACGACGTTTGCTGCCTAGATTCTTGCCCATGCCGCTGTGAGAAATCGCGCCGCCAACAAGTATCTGATTCCCCCACCGGGCTATCGATTTCGGTCGCCATGGTACACCAGACCGGAATTTTATGTCCCGGTCATCGTCATGACATTTCTGGTAGGCGGCCTCGCGTTTTATATCTCGATGTTTCTGTCCGACTTGAAGAACCAGGCCGCCACGCTCGATCTGAGCAAGCTCGAACAAATGGAATCGGCCAGCGTGATTCTGGATCGAAACGGCAAGATCTTTGGCCAAATCTACGTCGAAAATCGCGAGACGATTCCGTACAGAGAACTTCCGCAGGATTTGATCAATGCGGTCGTCGCAGCTGAGGACGCGAAATTTTACCAGCATCACGGCTATGCGATTTCGGGAATCCTGCGCGCCACTTTCAAAAACCTAATGTCTGGCCGGGTGCGTCAGGGCGCGAGCACGATCACGCAACAGCTGGCACGCAACAGTTTTGCGCTCAAAGGCAAAACGTATCGGCGTAAGTTGCTCGAAATTTTCGTGGCGCGCCGGATCGAAAACAATTTCAGCAAGGAGAACATCCTGGAGCTTTATCTGAATCGGATTTACTTCGGCGGCGGACTCTACGGCGCTGAGGCAGCTGCGCGCGGATATTTCGGCAAAAATGCACGTGAGCTTTCATTGAGCGAATGCGCGATGCTCGCAGGCATAATCAAAAGCCCGAACCGGCTTTCACCGTGGAACGACAAGCCTGCCGCGCGCGACGCCCGCAATTATGTGCTCAGCCGCATGCGCGATCTTGGCTTCATCGACAGTTCAAAGTTTGTCGCCACTCAATCGCAAGATTTGGCGATTGGTAATCGACAAAACGCCAAGGGCCAAAATTACGCCGTCGATTACATCCGGCAACAAGTGATCAACACAGTCGGATGGGATCGCGCAATGAACGAAGGCTTTCGCATTTACACGACGATTGATGGCGACCTCCAGAAAATCGCGGAGGAATCGCTCCGCCAAAGTCTCGATAAAGCGGAACAGCATACGGCTTACGATCATCAAACTTATGCCGAGTACGCGGCGAGCTTCAAAAAAGCAAAATCAAGCGGCACTGCCTTGAGCCAGCCGGCGCCCAATTATCTGCAGGGCGCTCTGATCGGTCTCGACAATGAAACCGGTGGAATTGTGGTGCTCGTCGGTGGGCGCGATTTCGAGCACAACCAATACGATCGTGCGCTTCAGGCAAAGCGTCCCGTCGGCACCGCAATGCTTCCTTTCGTTTACGCGACCGCGTTCGAGCAGGGAATGTTTCCTGGAACGCCGGCGGACGATTCACCGCTCGACAATCGCGCGGTGATGATTGGCGGAATGACGGGAATTCTCGGCGAATGGGGCCCGGAGAGCGCAGACAATCGCTACGAAGGAACAATGACCGCACGCCAGGCGCTCGCGAAATCGAAGAATGGGGCGTCGGTGCGAATCGGAATGGACGCCGGCCTCGACGACGTCTTGCAACTCCTGCGCGCTGCCGGAATTCACTCCACGCTCCGGCCCTACCCCGCGACCTTGCTCGGTAGCAGCGAAGTTACGTTGGCCGAGCTCGCGCTTGGCTACACAATTTTTCCGAATGGCGGTTGGCGTCCAAGCGCGCCTCACATCTTGGAGAAGATCGAGGAAAAGGACGGCACGGTTTGGGTCGCACAGCGTTCATACAGAAAAGAAAATGTGATCAAACCTGAAACCGCCTACGAAGTGCACTCCTGTTTGGTCGATGCGCTCGAAACCGGCACCGGCAAGACCGCGCGCACAGAGTTTGGGCTGAAAAAATTCTCGGCCGCTGGGAAAACCGGGACCGCTTACGACTTTACCGACGCGCTGTTCGCTGGTTACAATAGCAATTTCACTTGCGCGGTTTGGACCGGGTTCGATAAGCCGCAAAAAATTTACCGCGGCGCCTTCGGGCGTGAGATTGCACTGCCGGTCTGGGTCGATGTTATGAACGCGGCGGCGGAACATTATCCGCCGAAAGAAATCAAACGTCCGGCGACCTTGAAGGATGTCGAGATTTGCGCGCGTTCAGGGTTGCTTGCAACGGATAGATGTTACGACGCAGTGAAAAGCGCAATCGGCGATTCCGTTCAAAAACGCACGACTTACATGGAAATTGCAACGCCGACGCAAATGCCGACTGAGCTGTGCAATGTTCATGGCGAACCGCGGACGCGAGTGATCGCCGATTTACCGTCTACCGAAGCACCCCGCGCCCAACTCGCCGCCGACGTAAGTGAACTGACACCCGTGGCACTGAGGAGTCCCACGTTGGTGACGGAAAACGATCCGTATGATTCGGTGAAGCCGACAGTAAAGTTTGACAGCGCTGATGAAGAGCAAATTGCAGAAGGACGACCGGCGCAAAACGTCGATAATCGCCAGCCAAGCGAAACGCGCGCCCAAATTCGAACTCAACAAAACGGTCCCGTGACCGCCGGCAAAGATAGCAAACCAGTTTTGCGAGCGATACCGGTTCAGCCGGAGCCGGAAGAAAGCCCGGTTGAGATTCGTCGCGCGCTTCCGGTCGGCCCGATGGATGAAGTGGAAGAAGGCGCGCTGTTGAAAGCGGCCACTCCATCTCCAACCCAGTCCGGCAACGAGTAGAATGGCGTCGACCGACGCAGCTCACTTTCGACTAAGCGTCCTCAATCCCGGTGGACGCGACCTCGAGCAATATTTCGACGAACCGGTTGGTCCTGAAGCGCCCGGTCATCCGCCGACCAATCTTCACGCCTTCGCGGCGTGTACCGGCGGATCGTTTCATCGCACGACGAAAAATGCGATTGAGGAAAAACGGCCAATTCTTCTTGTGTTGCGCGGCAATTTTCGCACGACTGAGCGCGCGCTAACTGAATGCAAAGCAGCGCAACGGACCGTCGCCGTTGCGTTGAAGGAATCTGGTCTCCACCAGATCGCCGAACAGCTGCGCGACCCAAAAAGACTTGCGCGATTCATACGCACTGTCACGCACGTCGACGGCTGCATCGCAACGACGCCAGAAGCCGCAGAGATTTTTCGGCGAGTGCGGCCGGAGCGCGATCCGGCCACGGTCGCATTCATCCCAACGCCGTATCCGCTTACAGATGGAGCGTGGAAATTCTCCGTTCCGCCCGGCGAACAGCGCGGCATCTTCATCGGCACACGCGAGTGGGACGTGCCGTCACGAAATCATTTTGCTGGGCTTTTGCTCGCGCGGGAAATTTGTGTGGCCAGCGGTGAGCCAGTCACCGTCTTCAACCTTGACGGCCGCAAAGGCGAAAAACTCTTGGGCGAACTGAATTTCCCGCCCGGAAAATTGCGGATCCACGGCCAGCGCGAACCGTTCGCCAAGTATTTGCGCGAAATCGCGAAACACAAAATCGTTCTGCAGCTCGATCGAAGCCGCGTTCCAGGACAAGTCGCGGGCGATGCGCTCCTTGCCCGGACAATTTGTGTCGGTGGCGATGGCGCGATCGATCGCCTCGTGTTCGATAATTACTGCGGCGAAGGCCGGACAACCGGGGAGATCAAGGCGCTTGCGTTAGAGTTGCTCAAGAACACCGCTCAACGCGCGAAAGCGATTGTCGAAACGCAACGGCGAGCGGCCGAGCGCATGTCATTTCAGTCCGGGCAAAATCAACTTGCGTTCTTTTTCAACCGGCTGGCGACTGAGCCGGTTGGAACTCAGCCCAATTTGCCGAGCATCCCCAAATAGGTCTCTTCGAGCAGGCGGATTTGCTGCTTCTGATCGAATTTCTGCGCGATCACATTCGCGCCGTTGCGGGCCAGCCGTACGAGAAGAGGTCGATCTTCGACCGATTTAAGTAAAGCGTGCGAGAGTGCTTCATAATCGCGTTCCGGGACAAGAATTCCGCTCACGCCATTTTCAATTGCCTCGGGAATTCCCCCGTGCTGGGTCGCAAAAACCGGTAGACCGGTAGCCATCGCTTCCAACATTGAATTCGGAATCCCTTCCTGATTCCCGTCGCTGCCGGTTTCGCTCGGATGTAGAAAAATGTGCGAGGCATAGTAGATCTCGCGCAATTTCTCCGGAGCAACGAAACCCGGCAATGATAGGCGATCCGCGATCTTCAACTTGCGCATTAGTTCCTTGAGCTCCGCGAGCATCGGCCCTTCACCGGCGATCGTCAGTGTCGCTCGCGGATAGTGGCGCAGAAAAGCGGTGAAGGCGTGCAGCGTCGTTACGATGCCCTTTTTTTGGACGAGACGACTCGCTTGAAGAAAACGCCATTCGCCATTCTGGGGAAACTCACGTTCGCAAAACAGAAATTCTTGTAACGGAATGCCGGTCCGCACGATGTCGATCTTGGTTTCGTCGCAGCCGAGCTCGACCACAGCACGCTTCAACGACGCGGACCGGACAAAGGCTCGCGTGACAACGTCGAGCATTTCCCTGGTCGCTCTTCGATACGCGGGTTTCTCCATGTCGACCAAGACATCAGCGCCGTGGAATGAAACCACACTCGGTTTTGACCAGGCGCGAATCACTGGAAGGAGATGAACAGCGATGTGTCCGAAAAAAATGTGGAGAAGCTTCGCCTGCTCGCGATTCAGCACGCTCGTAATTTCGCGCAACTCGTGCGCTGAAATCTGCCACGGCTTGTTGCAAATTTGCCGAAACCAGAATCGCCGCCAAAAATGCGTGGTCGGCTTTGCAACGATGTCAATCTTGGCGAACGGAAATCGCTCTGCATTTTCATGTTTCTGCGCGATGACGATTGGAGTCAGGCGCCGGAGAGCGGTGATCTGCCGATAGATGTGGAACATCTCCGGCTTGAGAAAGGTCGCGCAGTAAAATGCGACGACCGGCTTTAAATCAGAAGACTCGTTCAATGTTTGAAGTCAAACTCGCCACTGGACGAGTCCGTCCAACGGCGAACATCGAACCGCAAAATCAAAAATTAATTGTGAAAAGCTTGATGCCTTTCCACTTCCCAGTGTCGGGATCGAGCTCAACGCTGTCCTCCGCTCTTCCGTACTGCGGCGGCGCCTGCGGGTTCAACATTTCAAATGGATTGCCGCCTCGCGCCATGCGTGGAAGCACGCCATCGGTGTTTTCCTTCTTAAGCGGCACCGGCGTGGGAGTTGGCGCCGGACGTCGACCACGCTTTGCAGCGAACGTTTTCTTGTGCGGCTGCGGCGATTGCGCAAAAACCAAGCTCGCGGCCAGCATCAACATTCCCAACACCACGAGCTTCTTCATTTACTATCCCCCCAAGATTAAGGTCGGTTCTTGCCGGTTAGACTCCTCCGGCGCAGAATTGTCAAGACAAATGGATTATCTGGAGAAAGCCAGGCGGGTTTTTGACGTCGAAATTCTCGAGCTCCAGCGCCTCCGCCGGCGGCTGGGCGATGATTTTTCGCGGGCAGTCGCTTTGATCAAGAATGCGGTGGACGCGCGCGGCAAAGTGGTCGTTCTCGGCGTCGGCAAATCGGGTCATATCGGAGGCAAAATCGCTTCAACCTTGACCAGCACGGGATCTCCGGCCGTCGTGCTCGATTCGTTGAACGCGATGCACGGCGATCTTGGCGTAGTTGCCGACGGCGATGTGGTCCTGGCCTTGAGCTCGAGCGGCGAGACCGAAGAACTGATTCGCATTTTGCCGGCCATTGCGCGGTTTCAGGTGAAAATTATTGCGATGTGCGGGAACACCGATTCGACCCTCGCCAAAAACGCGCATGTCGTTCTGAATGTGAACATCGAGCAGGAGGCTTGTCCGCTAAATCTCGCGCCGACTTCCAGCACCACTGCGATGCTCGCGCTCGGCGATGCGATTGCGATGGTTTTGTTGGAAGCACGCGGATTTAACAAAGAGGATTTCGCAAAATTCCATCCCGGCGGAAAGATCGGACGTAGTCTGCTGATGCAGGTGCACCACGTGATGCGACCGCGCGAATCGATGGCGGTCGTCCAGCCGACTGCGACTGTGCGCGATGTGCTAAAAGCCATGACGAGTGTGCGCGCCGGCGCTGCGGTTGTGGCCGGCGAAGATCGACAACTACTCGGAATTTTCACTCACGGCGATTTCGCTCGTCATTTTCAATCCGATCCGAAGGTGGGCGAACGCTTGGTGGCCGATCTGATGACGTTGAATCCAGTGACTGTGCACAAAGATAAACTCGCGGTCGAAGTATTGAAATTGCTCGAGACCCACCGAATCGACGACCTGGTCGTCGTTGATGACGACAAAGTGCCCGTAGGCGTTGTCGATTCGCAAGATCTTACGCGCTTGAAGTTGCTCTAAGCGGGTGTAGAGTCCGCGCTCCGTTTCCCTCAACTTCGAATCTTCTTATGGCAGCATTAGCAAACGATCTTCGCCGCGGTATGGCGATAAAATATAACGGTAACACCGCAATTGTCCTCGACGTTCATCATCGTACTCCGGGAAACAAACGCGCGTTCGTCCAGGCGATTATTCGCTACATCAGCACAGGCAACAGCGCCGATGTTCGACTCGGTTCTACTGACAAGGTCGACCTGGTCGAGATCGAGCGAAAGCAACTCGAGTTCAGTTACAAAGATCAGAACGGCTACCATTTCATGGATCCCGAGACCTACGACACCGTTACGTTGCAGGAGAAGTTGATCGGCGATTCGAAAGATTACTTGGTGGAAAACTGTCTCGTTCAGGTCCTTTACGCCGAAGGCAAACCAGTCCAGGTCGAAATGCCTGCGTCCGTCAGTTTGAAAGTGATCGAGTCCGCTGAAGGTGTGCGCGGCGACACAGCCAGCAACGTGACCAAGCCGGCCAAGCTAGAGACCGGGAAAACGATCAACGTTCCGCTTTTCATCAGGGAAGGCGAAACGATCAAGATCGACACGCGCACGGGCGCCTATATGGGCCGAGCGTAGTCTCTTCCTCTTCACATTCGAATTTGCGATAAGATCCAGCGATGAATCGCAGATCGCCAACGGTTCGCGGACGTAGGCCAAGGGGTGGCATAAAAGTTCCGCCCTACGTGGTCCCAACAAAACGCGGATCGGCCACAATGACTTCGTTCATGATCCCGACCCGCTGGGTGAAATTTGTTTTCGGGATTTTTCTCCTGCCCATCTGCGCGATTTTGACTCAAACATTCTTTACGGTCTTCGCGCGCGCTACCATGACGCAGCGTTTGTGGGCCGGACAGGAATTCTGGTTCTTCTCGTTAGGGGTGCTGCTCTGGCTGATCGCGTTCGTTGGGCTACCGCGACCAATCCTGCTTTACGTTTTCGGACATGAACTTACACACGCAGTTTGGATTTGGTTGATGGGCGGTCGCGTCAGTCGATTCCGCGTTGGCCGCGACGGCGGTCACGTAGTGACCAATCGGACCAATTTCTGGATCGCGCTCGCGCCCTATTTTTTCCCGCTCTATAGCATTCTTGCCATCGCCATCTACGGCGCGTTCAGTCTTTTTTACAACATGCAGCTCTACGGCGGGCTGCTTTACGCGGTGATTGGTGCAACCTGGGCGTTCCACCTCACGTTCACCTGCTTGATGATCCCGAAAAACCAAACCGATCTGCGCGATCACGGAACTTTTTTCTCGTTGATCGTGATCTACCTTATGAATCTCGTGCTGCTCTGCGTGATGTTGATCATCGCATCGCCGCACATTGCCTTCGCAGGTTTTGGCGCCGATTTCGCAAAAAACCTTGGCAACTTTTCTCAATGGGTCGGCGATCTAGCCGACAAATTCGTCCAAGGCGCGCATCACTGATTCCCGATCATCGCGAACGGCAGCATCGACATCGCATCGGCCAGGCGAGCCTGACGATTTTGAATCGGCAACTCGCGTCCGCTGAAGACTTCGTGTCCGGACTCGAAGGATAGACCTTCCGGCAACTCGATCGCGGTATCTCCCCATTGTTTGCTGATCGGCGGAAACCCGAAGCGCGACGAAAGCCGCGGCACGATGACGACAGCAATTTGCCGCTCCAATTGGCGCGCGAATGCGATGCAACAGTCGGCGTGTTCTCCAGCCGCGCGCAGTGGCAGATAATTTCCACTTCGGAAAAGATCAAAATGTTCATTCCGAAATTGGAGCGCGCGCTGAGTGAGAAACAGTTTGATCCGGCCGTCGGGCCAGTTTTGCAAAAGCTCTTCCAGCGTTTTGCTCGATAAGCAAGAAAGCATTTCCGCGCGAAATTTGTAATCGACCGGCCGCCGATTATCGGGATCAACCAGGGAATAGTCCCAGATCTCGTTCCCCTGATAAATATCCGGCACGCCCGGCGAAGTCAGCTTGAGCAACGTCTGCGCGAGCGAATTGATCGCCCCTAGGCGCGCAATTTCTTTCGCGACCGGCAAAAACGTCGATAAAAATTTGTTCTTGGCACTCGGCTGCAAAATTTTAGCGACAAAATCGCGCGCCGCAGCTAGCCACGGTTCGTTAGGCTGGATCCAACTCGTATTCAGCTTCGCTTCATTCAGCGCCTTGATCATGTAGTCTTGAATCCGCTCAATGTACTCTCCGCCCACGTTTCGTTCCGGTATTCCATCCGGCGCGACCGGCCAGGTGCCGAGCAACGTTTGATAGAGCAGATATTCCTCATTCGCGTCCGGCGCTTCCGACTCGCTAATTTCCTTTTTCCAACGCCGATTTACCGTTCGCCATTTCTGTAACGAACGTCGCCAAAGCTCAGGAATCTCCGAGATGGCAAGCATGCGCGCACGAACGTCTTCGCTTCGTTTCGTGTCGTGGGTCGAAGTCGCGAGCAATGTCGCGGGCCGGTTTCTATGTCGGTTCAGATTTCGTTCATGAAACGAATCGACGCTGAGCCCGAACAGCTGCGGCTCGCCGCCGACTTCGTTGAGGGCGGCCAATCGGTTGTAAATGTAAAACACGGTGTCCTCGAGTCCCTTCGCCATAATCGGGCCGGTGAACTGCTGAAACTTGAGGACGAAATGCATGTGCTCTTCGCGCGCCTGCGCATCGAGATTCTCCGGGAAACGGAACAACAGAATGTCACGGAGGAAATTGAAGATCGATTCCTCGATCGCCGGATTGCGCCGTTTGGCCGCAGCGATCGCCCGATCAATGACCTGTCGATCTTCCTCGCTCACCGGCTGGCCGGGCGCGAGATAAGTTCGATACACGGGGAAGCATGCGATCGTCTCCCGCACCGCGCGCGCGAGCGCTTCGAAAGTGAAATCGCGATACCAGCGATTCTTCTCCGACAATCGGTCGAGCATGTTGCCGAGCACTTCGACCTCGTTCGCAAGGGCGATCCGCATCACCAATCGCTTCTTCGCGTAAACAAGATGTCCGAAGTGCATCGTGTGACCGATGAAGCGATGAAACGTCTTGGTGATTGAAGCTTCCGCGGACGAATCGACCAAAACTCCGGCGACGTGATTTGCGAAATCGTAACCGGTCGTTCCATGCACGGGCCAATCCGCGCGCAATTTCTCCGAGCCGGTCAAAATTTTCTCCGCGATCATGTATACGGCGCGACCATCTTTCGGCAGGGTCCTGCCCAACGCTTTCGCGCAACGCCGTTGCAACGCGTCGAGATATTCCTTCGGCAAGTACAAACCGTCCGGATGATCGATCCGCAGTCCAGTCACTGCGTCGCGCCGGACAAGATCGACCACCAGCCGATGCGCAGCCTCGAATACTGCCGGTAATTCCATCCGGATCGCCGCCAAATCATTCACGTCAAAAAACCGACGATAGTTAATCTCCTCGGCAGCGACGCGCCAAAACGCTAGTCGATACGACTGCGCGTTGAGCAGCTCATCGAGCTTATCGAAGCTGCGCGGATCACCCGGCCGGCCGTTGATTTCCGCGAGCGCTTTTTCAATCGCGCGCTGGACCTGCGGCGCTTCCTGACAACGTCGCTCCAGCCGCCGCTTCACGATCTCTTTTTCACGCGCGCGCTCGGCAATTTTTTCCGGATCGGTTTCCGTACGCCGCGGCAAATATTCGAGCGCGGTCAGAATGCTCTGGAACTCGGCGTAAAAATCTTCGTCTTTGTATTCGGCCAGGTTTTCGAGCGCCATTTCAAGCACGAATCGATAAGTGCCCGGCGCAATCGGCAATTTCTGACTTACGTACGAAAGATAGAACGCGCCTTCTTCGAAATGGAGTCGCAGCTCGCCGCGCTCAAGAACGCGTCCGTATTGATCCGCCAGAATCGGCAACAGCACTTTGTCACGGAGATCGGCCTTCAGCGGGTGCCAATCGATGTCGAAATAGGGCGCGTAGATCGAGCTCGACCCGTTTTCGAGGACATCTGCCCACCATTTGTTGCCCGGCTGAG
>Ga0310911_10000662_pt1 | contig 13024 bp, 9 predicted proteins | sample GREbulkMGHF170_FD_203532 | JGI IMG/M metagenome (GOLD analysis project Ga0310911, IMG submission 203532) | Lab enrichment of tropical soil microbial communities from Luquillo Experimental Forest, Puerto Rico - GRE.bulkMG.HF170 | ecosystem: Environmental > Terrestrial > Soil > Tropical forest >... | reverse complement strand
AAGCGAGCGTGAGGTCCCCCATGCCGGCGGAGAGCTTGCGCGCGAGCACGCGGCCGATGGCGCCGAGGCCGGCAACGGCGACGCGGGTTATCGGCATTGGCGGACCTTGGGCATGACGAGAACTCCGAGAGCCTGCCTCTTACGCGGCCCGCTCGTCGGTCACAAGCCCGTGTAAGCGCTGCGTCAAGCCGCGGCTTGACCACGATCCGGCGGAAGGACAAATCTTGCGCGCAATGAGGGAGGAGCCCAATGCTCAAGCGTTTATCCGGCGCGGCGTGCGGAGTCCTGCTTGCGCTCACGAGTACGGCGCTGGCACAGACCTATCCGGCGCGGCCGGTGACCATGATCATTCCGTTCGCGGCCGGCGGTCCAACCGACGTGCTCGGCCGCGTCATGGCGCACCGCATGGGCGAGATCCTCGGCCAGCAGGTCGTGGTCGAGAACGTCGGCGGCGCGGGCGGCATGACGGGCTCCAAGCGCGTCGCCGATGCCGCGCCCGACGGCTACAATTTCGTGCTCGGCACCGTGGGTACCCACGCGCAGAGCCAGACCATGTACAAGAAGCCGCTCTATGACACGACGACCGATTTCACGCCGGTTGCGCTCATCGCCGAGGTGCCCATCGTGCTCATTGCGCGCAAGGACCTGCCGGTGAACAACCTCAAGGAATTCATCGCCTACGCCAAGGCCAACCAGAGCAAGATGCAATACGGTTCAGCCGGCGCGGGCTCGGCGACCCATCTCGGCTGCGTGCTGCTCAACTACCTCATCGGCGTCGACATAACGCACGTGCCCTACCGTGGGACCGGTCCCGCCATGCAGGATCTCCAAGGCGGCCGCATCGATTATTTGTGCGAGGTCGTCAGCACCGCGAAACCGCAAATCGACGGCGGCACGGTGAAGGCGATCGCGATCATGACCAAGGAGCGCTCGAGCGCGCTGCCGGACGTGCCGACCGGTCTCGAGCAGGGCACGCCGAATCTCGAGGCCTATACCTGGAACGCCATCTTCCTTCCGAAGAACGCACCGGCCGATGTCGTCAAGACGCTCAACCACGCCACCGTAGAGGCGATGAAGACGCCGGCGGTGAAGGAGCGGCTCGAAGGGCTCGGCGCCGTGATCGTGCCCGAGGACCGCGCCACGCCGGACTATCTGGGCCAGTTCGTCAAGAGCGAGATCGAGAAGTGGGCCGGGCCGATCAAAGCGAGCGGCGTGACGGTGGATTGACGGGACGCGAGCGGCGGGGCGCAGATGCCATCGATGGCGCTACTCCAGCTCGATCTCGCCTTTGATCTCGTGTGAGAAGCCGATCCCGCCGAGCGTGACCGTAGCCCTGGCGGGGAATTTTTCGTTGCCCTTGAGCTTGCCTTCCGCCAAGGCCTGGCGGACCGCCTTCTCGATCTCGCGCTGGGCGCTCACCCCCAGCGTCTTGAGAAACTTGCGAATGCTCGTGTTGAACACGTCTTCGTTCATGATCGCCTCCGTTGCGTCATTATACGCCTGAGCGGGCGCCGTCGAACCGCCGCCTTTGCGACTCCGGATTGAGCGAACAATTCCCCATTTGCGTCAATGTGAGGCCATCCCGCCAACGCGTGATATTCGCATCCACCTTCGCGACAGGAGGGAGGCATGCTGACCCTACGCAGTTTGGCAATTGCGATGGCCGGCGCCGGGGTGCTCGCGGGGCTGTCGGTGACGGGCGCACAGGCGTGCGATAACGATCGCTACCCGTGCCCTGTTGTGGCGCAGCCGCAGGAGGCGGCCGACCCGGCGGCGCGGCCGCCGCGCAAGAAAGTAAGCCGCGCGGCACGGCACGATGAGAAGGCGCGCGCAGATGAGAAGGCGCGCGCAAAAGCCGAGCGACAAGCCTCGCAAGCTCCCGCTCAGACGAACCCGGCGACGCCAGCCATGCAGGCGCAGGCAGCCGATTCCGGCTCGAAAAAAGCGGCAGGTCTTGTCCCCGCGCTCAACGAGGAGGTCGGTCGCGACGAAAGCCCGGTGGCAGCCGCGGCCGCCGCTTGGCTCGTTCTTCCCGATACCGCCGGCGCCGGCGCGCAGGGCGCAGCGGGTGAACAGCGTGCGGCGGATGACATCACGCCGACCGTCCCGGCGAATGGGGTGAAAATGGTCGACCCCAACGAGGTCAACGAACTCGATCTTGCGGCCGCTCCCGCAGCGCCGGCCGCGTCGTCCTGGCTCAGCTATCTGCTCGCGACCCTAGGCGCGGCGCTCGCCGCGGCCTCGACCGTACGATTCTTCTTCGCGTGATGCCGCGCAATCGCGCCCATGCGCGGACCACACGGGGTCCACGCAGCGGACTCGTGCCTTGACAGGTGTTCCCGTTCTGTTCTTTATGCTCGCGGACCGCCGCTTTGGTCGCCGATGCCGATCTTCACGCCGCACCAAGATGCCGCCCTGACCGCGGCTTCGAATTGGCTCAAAGGCGCGCGCAGGCGCGCCTCGATCTTTCGCCTCTTCGGTTATGCCGGAACCGGCAAGACCACGCTCGCCAAGCACCTCGCCGAGGGCGTCGACGGCAAGGTTCTGTTTGCGGCCTTCACCGGCAAGGCGGCGTGCGTGATGCGCAGCAAGGGTTGCCAGGGCGCCGCCACCATCCACAGCCTGATCTACAAGGCGCGCGAAAGCGGCGAGGAGACGCCGAGCTTCGAGCTGTGGGGCGAGGCGCCCGCCTCCAAGGCTAGGCTTATCGTCATCGACGAATGCTCGATGGTCGATGCCGAGCTCGCGCGCGACCTGATGTCGTTCGGCGTGCCGCTGTTGGTGCTCGGTGACCCCGCGCAACTGCCGCCAATCCAAGGCGGCGGCTTTTTCACCGACGCCGAGCCCGACGCCATGCTCACGCAGGTGCACCGGCAGGCCCAGGACGACCCGATCGTGCGGCTGTCGATGATGATTCGGGCCGGCAACACGTTGCCGGAGGGCCGCTATGGCAAGAGCGAGGTGGTGCGGCGCGACGCGTTGGATCCCGCGCGCGTGATCGGCGCCGACCAGATTCTCGTCGGCCGCAACGCGACGCGGCGCGCCTACAACGCGCGCCTGCGCGAGCGTCGCGGTTTTGCCGATGCATTGCCGATGGCGGGCGACAAGCTCGTCTGCCTGCGCAACAACCGGCGCAAGGGATTGTTCAACGGCGGCCTCTGGGTGGTGAAGGAACGCCCGAAGGCGCGACGGCAAATCATCCGCATGCGGCTCAAGCCCGACGAGGAGTTGAGTGACAGGATGATCAAGGTGTCGGTTCGGCCGGAATGCTTCACCGGCACCATCGAAGAATTCGACTGGCCGGCGCGCAAACCCTACGACGAGTTCGACTTCGGCTACGTCTTGACGTCCACAAGGCGCAAGGCTCGCAATGGGACGACGTGGTGCTGTTCGACGAGTCCGGCGCATTCCCGGACAACCGCGATCGCTGGCTCTACACCGGGGTCACGCGGGCGGCGAAGCGGCTGACCGTGGTGGTGTGACGTTTCAAAGCACTCTCTCCCGCTCGTCCCCGCGCGGGGCACCCCGCGACGCTCGCGTCGCGGGGACCCCGTTGCGGGGACCCAGGACGGCAGATCGGGTCTCGAGGTCTCGGGTCTCGCTTCGCTCGCCCGGGACACGAAGTCGTGGATTCCCGCTGGAGTTTACCCCCGCGGAAGCGGGGGCGGGAATGAGCGGAGTTTTGCTGCGGTCAGTCGTGGGTTTCACTCAACGTGAACTATCCATCCTTCCCCTCGACCTCGCGCACCGGCGTTTCCGGGGTTAAGCCGGCGCGTCGGCGCGCGAACGTTTCCTCGCCGCTTTGCTGCCATTTGCCGGCAACGGCGCGCTCCGCGTAGACGTCCCAGCGCTGCGACCAATCGCCGAGCGAATAGCCGTGCCATGGCGGCTGCGGGGTAAGCGCGGGCAGCTCAAGCTCCTGCCAGATCGCGCGCGCCCGCTCCATGAATTCGCGCGCCGGCAAAGCGAGCGGCGGCGCCGAATGTTTCAGCGTCGCATCGATGAGCAACCCTGAGTCTTCTTCACGCGGTCGGGATTTCGGCCCGTGCCCGGCGGAGCGGTGGGGAGCGATATGCACGTCCTCGATCGGGTTCGAGCGGTAGGCGAGCGACCAGAACACCGCGTCGGCGTTGGTCGGGTCGATGTCCTCGCTCAGCGCAATGCAGATTTTCCCGCAATCGGCGAGCAGCGTCGCGGCGCCGTGCAAGCCGCGCCAGATCTCGCTGCGCGGCGTGCCGTGCGCGAATTGCACGAAGATCACCTTGCGCAAGTTGGAGAGCGGCTCGTGCATGACCACGCGGCGAACCCCCTTGACGGCGAGCTGTTGCCGCAGATGGGTGAGGAACAAGGGCTCCATCGCCACCTTCTTGAGCACGCTCGATTCGCTCGGCGTCACCTGGCTGATGATGGACGCAAACACCGGCGAGCGCCGGTGCGTGATCGCGCTCACGCGCATGGACATGTTGAAGTCCTCGAGCGCGACGTGACCGTGACTTTCGCCGAACGGACCTTCCGGCTCGAGCAGCTCGGGATCGATCAGTCCTTCGATCACGATCTCCGCGTCGGCGGGCACGTGGAGGTCGACGCTGACGGCTTTCGCCATGCGCATCGGCGCGCTGGCGAGCGCGCCCGCGACCGCCATCTCGTCCAAATCGACGGCGAGCTTCATCCCGCCGGTGAACATCGCAACCGGCGCGCAGCCCACGACGATGGCGCACGGCATCGGCTCGCCGCGGCGGTTGTGCTTCTTCCAATGCAGATAGCCGCCGGCGCCGCCGATGCGCGAGGACATGCGCACGCCGAGCCTGTCCGTCGCCTTCAAGGCCGCGCGGTACGTTCCCATGTTCTGGATGCCGGTGTCGGGATCGCGCGTGACGCAAAGCGTCGCGGTCAGATAGGGGGCGGCGTCGAAACCCGGCGTCGAGATCGGCACCGGCAGGCGCGCCAAACCCTTGCCGGCGCCGCGAAGCTCCTCGCCTTTGATCACGACCGCCTGGCATGGCGGCGAGGGAACAAGCAGCGGCGGAATCGGGTTGGCGATCGCGCGCACCCACGCCGCCTCGACTTCCTCGACCGCGCGCCCCATGCCGGCCGCGTAGATTCGCGGCGAAGCGGCGAGCGCGCCGACTGCGACCGGGATGTCGTAGCGACGACCCGACGAGTCGATGACGTTGGTGAACAAGAACGCGCGCCGCTGATCCTCCGCCAGTCCGCCCTGGAATTGCCAGCGCACCAACGGATGCAACTCGGTGTCCTTGTCGATCGGGCGATCGACGCGCACAAGCAGTCCCTGCGCCTCGAGCGTGGCGAGGTGTGATTGGAAATCGAGCGGCGGCCCGGCGGCGCCCGTTCGTGCCGGCCGACGCGCATCGGCGCCGACGTCGAGCATGGTCGCGACCTTCTTGTTTCGCCGCTAACGTACGATTTGTCGCGATTGCAATGCAATGCTTTCGGTGTATCGTCGGCCGCCGCGTTGCGCTGTTCCGGGCATCCGACCATGGGCGCGAAGCATTTCGGCGCCCGCGTCGCGCGCCTCGAAGATCCGACCCTGCTGACCGGACGCGGGCGCTTCGTCGACGACATCAGGCTCGCCGGCGCGCTGCACGCTTGCTTCGTGCGCAGCCCGCACGCCCACGCCGCAATCCGCTCCATCGACGTGTCGGCGGCGCGGGCGATGCCGGGCGTCCATGCCGTGCTGACCGCGGATGATCTGCCGCCGCGCATGGCGAGCGGCCAGATTCCGATGCTGGTGCCCAATCCATCGATCAAGACGCCGCGCACGCAGCTCGCGTTGGCACGCCGCGAAGTCTGCTACGTCGGCCAGACCATCGCCGTGGCGATCGCGGACGACCGCTATCTCGCCGAGGACGCCGCCGCCGCGGTCAAGGTCGATTTCGAAGTCTTGCCGGCGGTCAGCGACTGCCGCGATGCCGCGCGCGCCGGTGCTGCTCCCGCCCACAGCGACCTCGCAACCAACATTGCCGCCGTCGTTGCCATGAGCTACGGCGAGATCGACGCGGCGTTCGCGCGCGCGGCACACGTGTTCGAGGAGGACCTTTGCCTCCATCGCGGCGGCGCCATGACGCTCGAAGGCCGCGCCGTGCTCGCGAGCTACGACGCCACTTCCGACATGCTGACGGTGTGGTCGGCGACGCAGACGCCGCACCTTTGCCGCGCCACGCTTGCCGATCTGTTCGAACGCGACCTCGAAGCGATCCGCATCATCGCGCCCCATGTCGGCGGCGGCTTCGGCACCAAGGCGCCGTTCTACGCCGAGGAAGCGGTCATTCCAGCCGCTGCGATGAAGCTCGGCCGCCCGGTGGCGTGGCAGGAGGATCGGCGCGAGCATTTTCTTTCGGCGACGCAGGAGCGCGACCAGCATTGGAAGGTCGCGATCGCCGTCGATGCCCAAGGAAAAATCCTCGGCCTCTCCGGCACCCTGTTGCACGACACCGGCGCCTTCCTGCCCTGGGGCATCATCGTGCCCTACATCGCCGCGACGACATTTCCTGGACCTTACGTGGTGCCGGCTTATCGCATCGAGGCGACGGTCGTGCTCACCAACCGCGTGCCGACCACGGTGGTGCGCGGCGCCGGCCGGCCTCAGGCGGTCTTCGCCATGGAGCGGCTGATGGACCGAGTCGCGCGCGAGCTCAAGCTCGATCGCACCGAGCTGCGGCGACGCAACATGATCGCCCCCGAGCAGATGCCTTACTCCGTCGGACTGGTTTTTCGCGATGGCAAGCCGCTCGTCTATGCCAGCGGCGATTTTCCGAAAAGTCAGCAGCGCGCGCTCGCGCTCTCCGACTATGACGGCTTTTGCGCGCGCCAGACGAAAGCGCGCGCCGAAGGCCGCTACCTCGGCATCGGTGTCGCCAACTACGTGGAGGGCACGGGACTGGGGCCGTTCGAGGGCGTGACCGTGCGCGTCCTTCCCAATGGCAAGGTCGCGGTGGCGACTGGCGCCACCACGCAGGGGCAAGGCACGCGCACCACGCTCTCCCAGATCGTGGCCGATCAGGTGGGCTGCCGCATCGAGGACATCGTCATGACTGCCGGCGATACCGCCGCCATCTCGCAAGGGATCGGCGCCTTCGCCAGCCGGCAGGCGATCAACGCCGGCTCTTCCGCACTGATCGCGGGCGCAAGCGTGCGCAAGCAGGTCGTCGCACTCGCCGGCCGCGTGCTCGGCGTGCCCGAGAGCGAGATCGACGTCGAGGATGGCCGCGCCATCGCGCGCGGCGGCAACAAGCCATCGATCGCGCTCGGGGAGCTTGCGCGCGCCGCGCAGGGCATGCCGGGCTTTTCCTTTGCCGCCGGCCAAGCGCCCGGCCTCGAGCACACGGCCTATTTCACCCCGCCGCAAGCGTCGTATTGCAACGGCACGCACGTGGCGGAGGTCGAGGTCGATCCTTTGACCGGCGGCGTGAAGCTCCTGCGTTACACCGTCGCCCACGACAGCGGCAATATCATCAATCCGCTGATCGTCGACGGCCAGGTGCAGGGTGGCGTCGCCCATGGCATCGGCAACGCGCTGTTCGAGTGGATGAAGTACGATAGCGGCGCGCAGCCGCTGACGACGACCTTTCAGGACTACCTCTTGCCGACGGCGCTCGACGTGCCTGCCTGCGACATCGAGCACGTGGAGACGCCGAACCCGCTCAATCCGCTCGGCGTCAAAGGCGCCGGCGAGGGCGGCACCATCCCGACGCCGGCGGCCATCATCTCCGCGGTCGAGGACGCGCTCTCGCCCTTCGGCGTGCGCTTTGCCGAGATGCCGTTGACGCCCGACCGCATCGTCGACGCGCTGCGCAAGGCCGGAGCGTATGAGACGCTCCCCGCCGCATGAGCTGCGCTCTGAAGTCTCATGCGAGCGGGCGTGCGCATCGAAGTGGCGACTCGTGCGCGATGACGAGCCCGCAATCTCGCTTTGCTCCCCTCCCCCTTGTAGGGAGGGGTTGGGGGTGGGGTTAGTGCGACCCCTGCGGAGGTGGCGCCATCACTATCTCGCCGCATCACCCCCCTCCCCAGCCCTCCCCCACAAGGGGGGAGGGAGCAGACCGAGTTCGCCGCTCGTGCTGATTCCATTTCACACGAACGCGCTCTAGTTTTCGCGAACTCCGTGCGCGGCTTTAGCGGCTGAGACGCGCGGGTCCGATCGTCCTATATAAATCCGCGGGGACATGGAACTTCGGAGGCTCTCCCATGCCGAGCAATGGAAAGCGGCGGCTGCGCTCGCAATTGTGGTTCGACAATCCCGACAATCCGGGCATGACCGCGCTTTATCTCGAGCGCTACCTCAATTACGGGCTGACCAAGCAAGAGCTCACGTCCGGCAAGCCGATCGTGGGCATCGCCCAGAGCGGGTCCGACCTCTCCCCTTGCAATCGCCATCATCTTGAGCTCGCCGAGCGCGTGCGCGAAGGCATCCACGACGCCGGCGGCATTGCCTTCGAGTTCCCGATGCATCCGATCCAGGAAACCGGCAAGCGCCCGACCGCGGCGCTCGACCGCAATCTCGCCTATCTCAGCCTGGTCGAGGTGCTGTTCGGTTATCCGCTCGACGGCGTCGTGCTCACCACCGGCTGCGACAAGACGACCCCGGCGGCGATCATGGCGGCGGCGACCGTGAACACGCCGGCGATCGTGCTGTCCGGCGGGCCGATGCTCAACGGCTGGTGGAAGGGCGAGCGCGCGGGATCCGGCACCGTGGTGTGGTGGGCGCGTCAGGAGCACGCGGCCGGCCGCATGGATTACAAGGAATTCCTCGATCTCGTCGCGTCCTCGGCGCCGTCGATCGGCCATTGCAACACCATGGGCACGGCCTCGACCATGAATGCGCTCGCCGAGGCGCTCGGCCTCTCGCTGCCGGGCTGCGCGGCCATCCCCGCGCCCTACCGCGAGCGCGCGCAAATCGCCTACGAGACCGGCCGGCGCGCGGTCGAGATCGTGCACGAGGATCTCAAACCGTCCGACATCCTCACCCGCGAGGCGTTCGAGAACGCCATTGTCGCGTGCTCGGCGATCGGCGGCTCCAGCAACGCACCGATCCACATCAACGCCATCGCGCGCCACGTCGGCGTGGCGCTCGCGATCGAGGACTGGGAAACGATCGGCTATGAGGTGCCGCTGCTGGTCAACATGCAACCGGCCGGCAAATATCTTGGCGAGGAATATTACCGCGCCGGCGGACTGCCGGCGGTGCTGCACGAATTGATGGCGGGGGGCCGCATCCATGCGAACGCGCGCACGATCAACGGCAAGACCGTCGGCGAAAATGTCAAGCATGCCAAGATAAAGGATGCCGACGTGATCCGCCCGTACGACAAGCCGCTGAAGCAGCATGCCGGCTTCAAGGTGCTGTCGGGAAATCTGTTCGAGTCCGCGATCATGAAAACGAGCGTGATCTCGGAAGAGTTCAGGCAACGCTATTTGTCGAATCCAAAGGACCCCAACGCCTTCGAAGGCCGCGCCGTCGTGTTCGACGGGCCCGAAGACTATCACCACCGCATCGACGATCCGTCGCTCGAGATCGACGCGAACACGATGCTGTTCATCCGCGGCGTCGGGCCCATTGGCTATCCGGGCTCGGCGGAGGTCGTGAACATGCAGCCGCCGGCGGCGCTGATCAAACGGGGCATCACCTCGCTGCCCTGCATCGGCGACGGACGCCAGTCCGGGACGTCGGCCTCGCCGTCGATCATCAACGCGTCCCCCGAGGCTGCGGCGGGCGGAGGGCTCGCTGTGCTCAAGACCGGCGACCGCGTGCGCATCGACCTCAACAAGGGCAGCGCGAACATGTTGGTGCCGGACGCCGAGCTCGCGCAGCGCAGCGCCGCGCTGGAGAAACAGGGCGGCTACAAATATCCACCGAGCCAAACCCCGTGGCAGGAGATCCAACGCGGCATGGTCGACCAACTCGCCGCCGGCATGGTTCTCAAGCCCGCCGTGAAATATCATCGCGTCGCGCAAAAGAGCATGCCGCGGGACAACCACTGATCCGCTGCGGTGAGCCATTTGACGGGCGAACGCGACTTACAAGACTTAGCTGCCGGCGAACGGCGCGCGTCGGACGCAAATCGCCAGGGAACGTGCTTTGGCGTGAACCAAAGGCCGTGAATGCCGTTACCTACGCAGGGAGAACAAGCCATGGCTTCACGTCTGCAAGGCAAGCTCGCGCTCATCACGGCGGCGGGACAAGGGATCGGCCGTGCCATCGCCGAGGCATTTACGGCTGAGGGTGCCCGCGTGATCGCCACCGATTTGGAAGAGAAGAAACTTGAAGGCATCAAGAGCGTAAAGCGGCGCAAGCTCGACGTGCGCTCGACCGCGGCGATCGAGGCGCTCGCGAAGGAGACCGCAACCGAGTTCGGCGCACTCGACGTGCTCGTCAACTGCGCCGGCTACGTGCATCATGGCAGCGTCCTCGACTGCTCCGAGCAGGATTGGGACTTCTCCTTCGATCTCAACGTGAAATCGATGCATCGAATGATCAAGGCATTCCTCCCGGGCATGCTGCAGAAGAAGGCAGGCTCGATCGTCAACATTTCGTCCGCGGTGTCGTCGATCCGCGGAGTTCCCGATCGCTATGCCTATGGCGCAACCAAGGCCGCCGTCATCGGGCTCACCAAAGCGGTTGCGGCCGACTTCATCCGGCAAGGCATCCGCGCCAACGCGATCTGTCCGGGCACGATCGAATCGCCCTCGCTCGAGGACCGGATCAAAGACCGCTCGCGCGCCACCGGTAAATCGCTGGCAGACGTGGAGAAGGCGTTCGTCGAACGCCAACCCCTGGGCCGGCTCGGCCGGCCCGAGGAGGTGGCGGCGCTCGCGGTTTTCCTCGCCTCCGACGAGGCAAGCTACATCACCGGCCAACCGCACCTCGTCGACGGCGGTATGGCGCTCTAGGTGCTGGAGGCCATATATTCGGACGTAGATGACCCTTGGGCTGCAATCAGCTCTTAACTGCTCGGAGATTGCCTATGACAACGGCAATTGCGCAAGCGTGCCGTTTTTTTGTTCGGAACGGTCAGTGAATCGATGAGTTGTCGTATCCGCGTGACCTTCCCTTAATTTGCACGCACTGGGCCTGCGCCCCGCACGCAATGGCACCCTTTTCCGGACAACCGTGATGTCAAACTCCATTCCGTCGCTTCCTGCCGATCTCAAGCAGTTCGCCTTTCTGCTCGACGTTGACGGGACGATTCTCGACATCGCTCCCACGCCGCGCGAGGTTTTCGTGTCGCACGGGCTGCGCGCTACGCTGGCGCGACTTTGGAAACGGACGGATGGCGGCGTCGCTTTCGTGAGCGGCCGACCGCTGAGCGAACTCGACCTCATCTTCTCCCCCCTGCAATTGCCGGCGATCGGCGGTCACGGCGCCGAGCTGCGCACGGCTCCCGGCGCCGCCCCGGAAGCGCCGCGGCTGCCAGCGCTTGATCCCGCCGTGAAGCGGCAGTTTGCCGCCATCGCGGAGGCTGGCTCCGGCATCATCCTCGAGGACAAGGGCTACTCGCTCGCGCTGCATTACCGGCTGGCGCCGGACAAGGAAGATCTGGTGCGCGCGGCCGCTGCCAAGATTTGCGCCGGCGTGAAGGGCGCTTCGATCGAGCTCTTGCCCGGCAAATTAGTGGTGGAAATCAAGCAAGCGGGCTTCACCAAGGCGACCGCCGTTCGCGAACTGATGACCTATCCGCGCTTCGCCAACCGCCGCCCCATTTTCCTTGGCGACGATGTGACGGATCTGGGCGTGTTCGAGATTCTGCCCGATTTCGATGGCATTGGTATTTCCGTCGGCCGCAACGTCCCCGGCATCGAGGCTCGCTTCGGGGAGCCAGCGGATGTTCGCCGCTGGCTCGAGCAAATCTCTCGCAACGACGCATTCGCGACATCATGACCGACCACGGGCTTGATCTTGCCGTCATCGGCAACGGACGCACGGCCGCGCTCGTCGATCCCACCGCGCGTCTGGTGTGGTGGTGCTATCCCCGCTTCGACCGCGACCCGATCTTCTGCCGTCTCCTCTCCGGCGACGAGGAGAAGGGATTTTCGGACGTCGTGCTCGACAACATGGCCGATTTCCAATCCGAGTATCTTCGCAATACCGCGGTGGTGTCGACGGTTCTCACCGATCGGCAGGGCGGCGCCGTCCGCATCACCGATTTCGCGCCTCGCTTTCGGCAATTCGGCCGCGTCTTCCGGCCCCCGCAACTCATCCGCATGATCGAGCCGGTGGCCGGGCTGCCGCGCATCACCATTCGCTTCCGCCCGACGCACGATTACGGACAGGCGTTCACCCATCATTCCGTCGGCAGCAATCATATTCGCTTCATCCACGAGTCGACGGTCATCCGGCTCACCACCGATGCGCCGCTGTCCTACATCGAGAGCGAAGCTCCCTTCGTCCTCACGCGGCCGCAGCATCTCGTGTTCGGCGTCGACGAGCGGTTTCAAGACGAGCTCGAAACCACCTGCCGCGAATTCTGCGATCGCACCATCGACTATTGGATGGATTGGTCGCGGGGTTTGTCCATTTCCTACGATTGGCAGGACGAAATCATCCGCGCTGCGATCACGCTCAAGCTCAGCAACTTCGAGGAAACCGGCGGCATCATCGCCGCCCATACCACCTCCATCCCCGAAGCTCCGGGTTCCGGGCGCACCTGGGACTACCGCTATTGCTGGCTGCGCGACGCCTATTTCGTGGTCAAGGCGCTCAACCGCATCGGCGCGACGCAGACGATGGAGGATTTCATCGCGTTTACCTTGAGCATCGCGTCCAACCCCGACGAACCGTTGCGGCCCGTCTACGGCGTCGTTCCGATCGACCCGATGGATGAAAAAACCGCGCCCGAGCTCAAGGGTTATCGCGGCGACGGGCCGGTGCGCATCGGCAACGCCGCCGCCGAGCAGGTTCAAAACGACACCTACGGCAGCATCATCCTGGCCGCGATGCCGATGTTCTACGACCGGCGGCTGCCACGGCTCGGCGACGAAGGACTGTTTCGGCTGCTGGAGACGCTCG
>Ga0310911_10000660_pt1 | contig 13028 bp, 15 predicted proteins | sample GREbulkMGHF170_FD_203532 | JGI IMG/M metagenome (GOLD analysis project Ga0310911, IMG submission 203532) | Lab enrichment of tropical soil microbial communities from Luquillo Experimental Forest, Puerto Rico - GRE.bulkMG.HF170 | ecosystem: Environmental > Terrestrial > Soil > Tropical forest >... | reverse complement strand
GGTTAAGGAGCTCTAGATGATCCGGCTGGCCATCGTCTTCACAACGGCGTTCGTAATGTTGATAGCGGGCGGCACGGCATACGCCAGAATGGTCATGCAAACCTTTGCCGTGTTGGCAGGCGCCGGGGCGCACGATGTTTATCCCGCGCCGGATGGCACAGTCTGGTTCACCGCGCAATCCGCGGGCAAACTCGGCCGCCTCGACCCCAGAACCGGTAAGTCGGATCTGATCGCGCTGGGCCCGGGTTCGGCGCCCCACGGCGTAATTGTCGGGCCGGACGGCGCCGCTTGGGTTACCGAAGGTGGGCAGAACGCGATCGCCCAGGCCGATTCCGCGACCCGCGCGGCCAAACTTTTCCCGCTGCCGAAGGAGCGGCGCAACGCAAACCTCAACACGGCAACTTTTGATCGCCAGGGCGTGCTCTGGTTCACCGGACAGAACGGCGTCTACGGCCGGCTCGATCCCAAATCGGGCACAATGTCGGTGTTCGACGCCCCGCGGGGCACCGGGCCTTACGGTATCGCCACCACCCCGGATGGCCAGGTGTTCTTCGCTTCACTCGCCGGCAGCTATCTCGGTCAGATCGATCCCGAGACCGGGGCCGTCACTGTTCTCGAGCCGCCCGTGCCGCGCCAAGGCGCCCGCCGGGTCTGGAGCGACAGCCACGGCGCCCTCTGGATCACCGGCTGGAACAGCGGCGATCTCTTCCGCTATGACAGCAAGGCCAAGAATTGGGCACGCTGGCACCTGCCCGGCGACAGTCCGCAGCCCTATGCCGTCTATGTTGACGAGAACGACGCGGTATGGATCAGCGACTGGGGTGCGAATGCCATCCTGCGCTTTGATCCCAAGACGGAGAAATTCGAATCCTTCCCCCTACCCGACTACTACGCAAGCGTGCGGCAGCTCGCAGGCCGCAAGGGCGAGGTCTGGGGCGCCGAATCCAGGGCTGATAAGCTCTTCGTGCTGAAGTCGGAGTAGGGTAACGCGCAGAACCATGCGGACGCGCCAGCTCCTCGGTCACAGCTCACCCATCTCGGCTGGGGCAGGTTTTGCTCGCTTGTGTCCCCCTGCTCTGATTGCCCTTGTAGTCGTACTTCCGCACCCTCTGGTGGTAGCGCTAACCAGTTGAAGCATCTGACCCCGACGCGCTCGAGAATCGTACCAACAGCTCTGCTATCGAGTCTTCGGGGTGATCGGCGTGTCGGTGCTGAGGGCGGGTCGCCGCGATTGCCGGGGCCAGTGCCGAGACCGAAGATCCGGATGGCCGTTACCGTCATCCCCGGAGTGTTCGCAATGTCGCGGAACGCCTGCCCGATGTCGATCTTTCCCGGCAGGCTCGGCTGTCTCTCGGCGATATGGCAGACTCTGCAAGCTCGCGAGGATGCGAATGGGCCCGGCGTCGGCTCTTCCGCCTAACAGCGGGAACCGCGCGTCGTGTTAGAATCTGTCAAGCCATAGAGCGCGGACCTCGCCCATTCTTTCGATGACGGTTCTGCGAAAGATTTTGATGCGAACGTTTGGCTGCCCTCAGGGCGTTCTAGGGCGGCTGGGCGGCATCATCATGGCGCGCACAAATGAGGGCTGCGGTCGTTGGGTCGCCGATCTTCTTGAAATCAGATCTGACGACAACGTCTTGGAAATCGGTTTTGGGCCCCGAGTGATTATTAAGCACCTGTCGAAACGGGCATCAGTGGGGCATATCGCGGGCGTTGATCTGTCGGGCGAGATGGTAAAGCAAGCTCGGGCTCGGAATGCAACCGCTATCAAAACCGGTCGCGTCGATCTACGGCAGGACTCGGCGGAGAGGTTGCCATTCGGTGACAGCACCTTTGATAAAGCCTTGGCAATTAGCTCGGTGCAAGTCTGGCCGGAGCCCGTCGGCGCATTGCGAGAAATACGGCGGGTCATGAAAACAGGTGCCAGAGTGGCGCTTGGGTTTATCCCCTATTCGGGACAGCCGAAGGAGGGATTAATCGAAATTCTCTCGGCCGCTGGTTTTACAAAGGCGAACGTCGTGGAGAGAAGCGATTGGTTCTGTGCGATAGCGCTAAAAGAGTGAGGAAAGGCGACTGACCCTCCGCTTCGCCACTTATTTATCGAAATTGGGGGCCCACAGTAACGTCGGTCCCTTTCTGACACCAGCGGACGTCAGCCGCTCATTCGTTACAGCTTGCTGTGGGCAGAGCGTAGGCGCGAGGTTACACTTCTCGGCGTGTCTGGCATCGCACTCTTCAGCAGCGACAATCTGAGCCCTGGCGAGCGCCGAGGAGGTGCAAGCCACTCCTGAACCTCTTTCCGGCCGTCACTTCGGGCAGGGTGGCTGCCCTGGATGCCCGCAAGCTTCCGCATGCTGCTGTCGGGCGACCGCTCCGACGGTGGCGCGCTGCTGTGCCTGCTGAGCGGCCTGTTGCCGTGCGGCTGCTTCGGCAGCGGCGCGTTGTTGGGCTTGTTGGGCAGCGGCAGCCTGCTGTCGTGCCGCCGCTTCCGCTGCTGTGCGCTGTTGCGCCTGTCGCTGTGCGACAGCTTCAGCAGCGGCGCGTTGTTGGGCCTGCTGCCGAGCGGCAGCTTCAGTAGCCGTACGCTCCTGCGCTGCATGACCGGGCGCCAGTGATAGCGCTGTTCCCCCATTCGCGCCCGGCGGTGTGTGAGCGGTGGGTGGCGCTGGCGCCGGTTCTGCTCGCGCCGGCTGGCGAATAGCTGGCGGCATCTTCCCAGGTGGCGTCGACGTCGCTTGTGTGGGGTGAGGACCGGGTCGCGCCGCAGGCAGACGCGCGAAGTCGGGCGCACCCGGAGGATGTCCGGTCGCTGGTGACCACGTCGTCGGCGCAGGCTCACGCGTTCCCGGCATCTCCGACGCTGACTGCCGCGGTTCCGATGCTGTAGCACCAGTGACTGGCGAAGATGAGCCTGGAGCGGCCTGCACTGGCTGCTGCACCGGGTGTGGCCCGATCCGCGTCGGGGCCAAATGCGAGAATTCCGGCGCATTTGGTGGACGGGTGAGCGTCGGTGCCGGCGTGGCCGCGTTAACGCTGGGCTGAGATGCTGAGGCTACGGGCGCCGACGGCTGGCGATTTCCCGCGGAGGTCGCCGGGGCGCTCGACGGGGTCGCTGACGATTGTTGCGCGGCCACCGGCATCGATCCGACGCGCGGCGCTGGTGCGAGCTGTGAGAAGTTTGGCCGGCCCGGCGGACGGGTCGCGGCGGGCGCGGTGGACGGAGCGGCGGTCGAGGATGCAGGCTGTGTCGGCGCGATGGCACCACCGGGAGCTGGCGGCGTCGCATGCCGAGCCGGGGAAGAGGGAGGTGCTGAAGTCAGCGCCGGAGCGGTTCGCGCGGTCGCGGCCGGCCGTGGTAGAACCGGCGGTGTTATCGCGACAGCGGCCCCGCGAAGTACTTGCGGCGAAACCGTTACTGCTGCCGATGCCACCTGGCTGGACTCGACGAGAACCCGCGCCGGCACCACGGTTGCCGCGGCTCGGTTCGCGAATTGTTGGCTCGCGACCTGCGGCGGCGGGTCCGCGGCGGCGGGCTGCGCCGCAATAATGGTATTGATCTTGGTGATGTTGACGTTGGTGATATTGACGTTGCGTATATAGACTGGGTTGCGGGTATAAGCGGGCCAATAGATCTCGCCGGGCGCCAAGGGAAACCAGCCAACAGGCGGTCCGGCATCGACCGGCACCGAGACGGGGACCGCTATCGCCGGTGGCGGAATGAAGGCGACCAGCGCCGGCGCATAGACCGGCTCGGGGGCGAACTCGCCGGGCACCCAGGCCCAGCGGTCGTCGACGCGAGCCCAGCGCCCGTAATGACATGGCGCAAATCCCCAGGGCTCGTCGTCCACCCAGTTCCAACCCCAAGGCTCAATCCAGACCCAGCGGCCGTCGCGATAAGGTGCCCACCCCCCTGGTAGTGATGTCGGGAACCAAACCTCGCCGTAGGTCGGGACCGCGGCCCACTCACCATATGCATCGAGCTCCTCGTAACCGGTCATCGCCGGCGCGACGTGGCGGGGCGCTGCGAGGCGCTTCTCATCATAATCGTGCGAGCGGCACCATCGGACGAAGTCGTCCGGGACAGCGCGCTCGGCCGCTGCCGATAGCGTGTCACTCCCCCTCAGCACCAGCACATCGCCGGCATTGACGACGGTATCGATACCGCCACCGACGAAGCGTGCGCTGCCTTCGAACACCGTGATGCGCGTTGGCTGATCGGGGCGGCCGCTGTCGATGTCGTAGACACCGGGCTGCAACAGCAACACGCGGCCATACGGCAAGTCGATTTCTGCCGTCTCATCCTTTTTCAGGCGTCGCAAGTGCAGATCGAGGCGCCCTTGCGTCAGCGCGATCTGCATGACCTGGTCGCGCAATTCGGCGAAATTGAGCTGCGTATCGTTCGACAAATCGATCGAATCCGCGCCGACGCGCATCTCGACACGGGATTGCGGGTCGGTCATCAGCCAGGCGCCGGCGGCGACCGGCAAATTGACCTTGGCTGCCGACCAATCGGTGTCGCCGGGTCCGTAAAAGGCAAGGGTGCCGGAGACAAGGCTCACCCGTCCAACACGAGTGGGGGGATCGGCTCCGGCGAGGGCGGGAACAGCGAGGAGGAGGAAGATTAGAAAAAGGAGGCTTTTTACGAGAGAGCGCATGACTCTAACCCGGAAAAGGTGCTGCGGGGACAACGGTCAAACTATGGCGGCTTTGGGGCATCTGCCGGACGCCGATCAAAATGCGAGCGGGCGAATGACCCGAAGTACGCCGACACAACTGACCAGTCCGAGCGAACCGCCAGAGGGTTCTGTCGAGGCTGTGCTGAAGGCAATGCATGGCGTCACGGCACCTCCCGAGCCGGCGAAGGTCAGTGAACCAATGTGAAAGCCCCTTTGGCCCTAACCCCTTGAAATTGACGCTGTGAAAATGTGGAGCACTTCCTGCAAACAAATTAGAGGACTTTCTACACATTACTGTGTACCGGTCTCTGATAGAGAGCTTACCTCGTATGCCTTCATTCGTTCACAGTCGGTAAAAATTATGCATTTAGACCGATTGTGCCCTTCACCACTCCTACACCAACATTCATCTCCCTCGTGGGGAGCGGATGGCTCCATCACAAATGAAGCACCGGAGGGCGCGCTTGGCCGTCGGTCCAGCGGGGGTTCGTCGCCTGAGCTGGCGAAGGGGACGAGTGGTGGCCCCCTTTGTCACCTACAAGCCTGCATTGGACGGCATAAACGATGGGGTTCTTGTCATCGGAGCGGCTCCGACGACGCCCACGGTCTCGTTCAGTGGCTTCAGCTCGAAGACCGGGTATCGCAGCGCGAGATCCTTGAACGCCACAATCACGCGCCGCCGCAGGACGAGTTCAATAAGCCGCCTGCCGTAATCTCTCATCCGGTCAAGCCAGCGCCGTCGCTTGGCGTCGCTCGCCGGGTTAACCATCCCCAACAAGGTCTCATGGATGGGCTTCATCCCGGCGAATTTGAGGACGCTGCGTTCAAGCCCGCGCACCCCATGTGCTTGGAAATACCATCGGTAGATCAGCGCCTGCATGCCCATCGTGACGACGAGCCGCGCCGAACGTCCAGCGAGCAGCCCCTTTGGGAAGCGATGCTTGCGGTACTCAAGGCGACGCTCGGGCACATGACCTACTCAATGAACGCCTTGAGAAGGGCTGGCATAGTGCCGTGCCATAGCGGGAAGACGATGACGAATGCTGCGCCGAAACGATGGCTCTTTGTGCTTCGACGAGACTCTCGGGCAGATCACCGTGCTCGAAATCCCGCTGTGTGCGCAGAATGGGGAACTCAAAGTGCGCCGCGTCAATAACCGTCACTTCATATCCGGTGGCCCCTGCACCTTGCGGATAGGCATCGGCGAGCGCGTAGCAGAGGCGATTACCGCCAGGATCGGGATGACTTTGGATAATGGCTAATCGGCGGGGCACGGCCAGGTATCCTCTGTACACTGGTATGTTCGGTCGCCGTGGATTCCCCAAATCGGCTGACCGCGCTTTGATCGCGGTCAATCCGGAGCCGCGCGCACCTTAGATCGATCGAGGCTCTGCTGGCCCCGTAAAGGGCGAGATCGGTAGCCGCGGGCTATTCGAACGCCACCCCGCGCCGTCGCTAATTGGGTGGGCCCGCCTTCTGCTTGGGCGCGGCCAACCGACAGCGTAGTGGTCCGGCGCCTGCACTTTAACCATCTTTATCCTGCGAGGTTTGCCGCGCACCAGTCTTATTCTGTCAGAGGCAACTCGACGCGAGGAATGAGCGAGAGATGAAACTGGATCCTGAGGAGCGGATTTCTCGCTACACCGGACCACGAAGCCGAGCTTGACGACGCCAACGAGCGCGGTGCTGGTGCGCAGAGCCCGCCCACTTCCCCCGCCGTGGCACTGACGGACCTAAAGTCTCCTGGCTCATTACAATTACGTCAATTTCGAGCCGCACGGGAAACATCCGGGCGGATCGAACTCGGTGGACGGCGCCACGCCTACTTGAATGTACCTCCGAACCAATTCGAGACGGATGATGAGTAAACCGCGGCTGCCGACGATTTGTGACCTGAAATTTGATTTCAACAAGCCCGTCGAGAGAGAGGCGGCGTTCGCGTGGCTGCGTGCCGTCGCGCCGGTGTTGACAAAGGTTGAGCGGCGCGAGGTGCGGCAATACCTGCAGGCTGTCCTGCGTCATGAGCGATACGAGGTGGTGAGTGTCAGAAGCATATGAATTGGAAGACCAGAGCATCGAACTCGGCGATGAGCCCAGAGCCGGTTTGGTCGGCATGCAAATTGAGTTCCGCCGTTCCGGCCATGACCCGGTAACGATCACCCTGACGAAAAAGCACGTCTGGAAAGCCAAGGTCTGGAAGTGGCCGACGGCGGTGCTATTGGCCCATGCGATCTGGGAAGAACTCCCTAACGAGTTACTTTGAATCGAGAGCCTAGACCGCAAGTGAAGTTCGAAACGGGAGAGCCAGTATGCATCTGGCGGATGCGCTGACCCTCTATAAAAGGCTTGGCGTTGACGTCCCGTCGCTGTCGGCTAGGGAGTTTAATCTGGCCTATTTTCAGCTCGCCAAGCGCTATCATCCCGATCAAGGAAACCAGAATAGCCGAGAGTTGATGGCAAACATCAACGCGGCTAGGACGGCGATCCTGAAGGCCTACCGCCACGTCGTGTGAGCAAATCGACCTGGAACACCTTCTGCGATACATCGGGTTTGCTCCGGCCAAAGTTATCGGCCGTCTGCGAGAGAAGCGCTGCAACGTTTCTCTCACCCCCGGCGACCAGATCGTGTTCGATGCGCTGGCTCGCGTCCGGTGGTGCGCGCGCCGACGCTGGTGGTCGATCCCCTCAACCACGTCTTATCGAATATAGTTATCGGTTTAACCTCGAATATTGCTCATTTAACTATCAATTTCGCAGCGCATTCCGTTCGCCTGTGTAAACTCTCGCAGCAACAACTGACCGTGCGAGCAGACGCGAGCGTGTGGTCTGGCGCCAATGCTGACCGGCGCGACGTTAACAGAGTATATTGGAGCCGCGGGGCGAAGCTGAAACGTGCATAAAGATAGAGCTCAGCCGTTCTGCTCGCCGCAAGACCAAATTCATTGCGGCATCCTATTTCTGACCAGGCAGCTGCGAAATTTGGGCCAGCACGAGCGGGAGCACTGCTTGCGCGAGGTTTGGGAGTGGGCGCGTCGACGGGCCGACCTTCTCTCTCTCCAAATGATCCGAGGCTACCGGGAGTGCCGCACAAGGAGCGGGCCGACCTACCTGCGTCACCGAGCTTGGTACTGGAGTAACCGCGATAATCCGGAGTTTTGGGCGGAGTGGGAAAGGCGCTTTCCTAGATCGGAAACGGAGGGGACAGCGGAGAGCCTCCGCGCCGAATTGGAGCATAGATAACCGGGAAACGCGGCCCGAGTGAAGAAATGATGGCGAACTGGGGCAGCCCGCCTGACGCCTGTGACGGCGCTAGTTGAAACAACGCCACCCCGAGCGTTCGACAACGGTCGATGAGAAACTCGAAGCCGCCCTCAACTGGGTGAAGCAAGGTCCCGCATGCGCGCTGGTTTCTTACCGGCCGATCGACGGTCGGGATGTTTCGGTCGTCTGATTTGCGGGGGTTGGCCTTCGCGGTCAACGCACGCCCACCGCAGCGACATCACTCACCGCCGCGCAAGTATGCCCACCCCCTTTCCCGCGAATGGGGTACAGAGCTACCAACGCTTGGCGGTCTTGGCCAGCGTCAAAACGATGATAGCGCACCAAGCCGGTGCGTTGTTGGTCGCTCGAGCGCGTCGGCACCCTTTATTATTCGCACGCAACCAAGTCTCAAAACACATGTGAAAAATGTAGAATAATTTTAGTGACTTAGCAGGGCAATTGCAAGACAACGGCGCCCACGCGTTCCCGGAAGGCCCGATTTTGCTGCCCTGGAAGGCCACGAGATCAAATCACGGCCGGCATCGACAGAGGCTGATCGGTTCGCGCAATCGCATGGGTTAATCCCGACTTTCGCCGAGCGCCGCGGTTACATCGGCGGGCCGTGGAGACGTAGCGAGCAAGATCGTTGATCAAAGCGCCGTTGCGAGGGTCTTTTTTCTCGATACGAGGTCCTTCCCCTCGCGGGCATCCTGGTCGAAACCAGCGATGGTGCACATCCTGCTGCGCGACAAGGCGAGGTGGGTCGCACCGCAGATCGGCCCTGAGGACGAGTGCTTCCAGGGCCATCCGGCATTGTCGATCGGGATCGACTGAAGACAAGAAGACCGCCGCCGATGATAACCTGCAGATTGCGCTGCCGAAGATCGAGAAACTGACGCTGAAACAGGCCGCTTAAGTCCGCCTGGTATTTTGTGCCGCCTTGCGCGCGCGAGGCTGCAATTGGACGAGCGCTATCCTCCATGTCTGAAAGAGAATGCCGATCGCGGGGACTGCGACTATCGGCATTACATTGGTCTTAACTCGGAGCGAGCGGCCGCGGTGTGAGAGGCGTTCTGTTGGAAAGAAGCTTTCCATTGGAAATTGCGGAGAAAGTTCGCCGCAACGCCGCTTTAATGGGCAAAACTGGTCATACCTGGCTGGCGAATTTGCAGCAGCAGATTGCTGAACTCGAACGGCGCTGGGCGATCAAGGTCGAGCAGCTGGCGTGGCGCGAAAGTGAGGCCTTCGTCGCCGAGGCGCGCACCAGTGGCGGGCTGGAGGTTATTCTGAAGATTGTGATCCCGGGCATCGATCCGACGCGTCAGGAGTTGCGGATATTAAGGGCTGCCCACGGGGTCGGCTACGTCAAACTGATCTGCGGCGATGAAATCAACAATGCAATGCTTCTCGAGAGGCGGCACTCAGCTGCATGATTTCTACTTCCGAGAGGACTTGCAGATTCAAATCATCTGCGCGACGTTGCACGAAGCCTGGATGCCGCCTCCTGAAGGACCACCCTTGGTCACTGTTGGAAGGTGACAAGCAGATCACCGCGCGTCAATGGCCATGCTGTCGGCCTCCGCGCAACAATTGCGCTGCTGTGCGACATCATCATCGCGGCTGAAAATGCCTAGATTGGTGATCCGCATGTCAAACCCGGCCTCGTGGCGGGTGATGGCGGCGCGCTAATTTGGCCGAAGCTCATCGCCTTCGCGCGCGCCATCCGCCGATCGGTGCCTCACTTCGAGTGAGCGATTGACTGGTGTTACCGGCACCGGCACTCTCGACGCCTTGAGACCGGAGAAATGCCCATGAGTGAGCTCTATGCTTCCACGCAGGTCACGATTCGCGAAGATCTGACGGCCGCGCACGCTCGCGCTTGGGAGCGGATCGGAAATCCCGGCACCTGGTGGGACGGCGCTCAACGCGTCGCGATCGCTGCCGAGACGCGCCACGTCCCGTATTGCGCGCTGTGCCGCCGACGCAAGGAAGCGCTGTCGCCTGCAACGATCGCGGGCAAGCACGACAGCCGCGACGAACTGCCCGAGACCGTCATTGAGGTCATTCATCGCGTGCGCAGTGACCCCGGGCGTCTCAGCGAGCGCTGGTTTCGCGATGTCGCCGCCGCCGGCCTCCGTGAAGAGGAATATGTCGAGACAGTCAGCATCGTCGCCCATGTCGTTGCGATCGACACGATGGCACGCGGCATTGGGTTCGAGCCGCTGCCCTTGCCGCAGCCACGACCGGGCCAGCCGTCCCAGTACCGGCCCGGCGGTGCAAAGCGTGGTGACGCCTGGGTTCCGTGGATCGAGCCGCCGGATCTCAGCGCAGTGGAGGCCGGGATCTATTCGGTGGGCCGCCCGGCCGCGAACATAATGAAGGCAATGAGCCTCGTGCCTGACGAGGTGAGGAGCTTTTTCGACATCGTCTCGCACCAGTATCAGGGGCCGCTCGAGATGCGCGACTTTTCGCACGAATACCGGGCGATCAGCCATGCGCAAATTGAGCTCCTGGCGGCGCGGGTGTCAGCCTTGAACCAGTGTCTCTATTGAACCACCAGTCACGCTCTGCTGCTCCGTGCGAGCGGCCTGACCCAGAATAGAGACTATGATCTGAGCGCTGTGACCGGTGCGGCCGCAGGGGATGCCGGCGTGCCACACGGTCGGTTGCTCATGCGCTTTGCCGAAGCCGTTCTCGATGAGGACGAAGCGGCGCTGTCCGGCGAGCGCACCGGGCTGTTGCGGGCTCTGGGCCCAGAAGGGCTTGTCGATGCCGCCGCGGTCGTCGGTCTGTTCAACGCGATCGACCGAGTGGCGGACGCGACCGGCATCCCGCTCGAGGCCGAGAAAGCCGAGGCTAGCGCTGATTTCCGCGCCGCGCTCGGCCTCGACCGCTTCGCTGTCGGCGCCCGCTCCTGATCGATAGTTGGCATTTTCCGTCCGGTGATACATCGTCTGGTCTCTTGTCGATTCATGCTGGCGCGTTAAAGGGACCCGATCGGCTACCCGGCTAAACCCGGCTCCAGCTGTCTCACACTCGACTCGACCTCGCAGCGCGCGGTCGATACCGGATCAACCGCAGATCATCCCGCCGTGAGTCGGGCGCGCTCGTCACCCGCCACTTCGGGGCTGTGCATCAAAGACTGTCATCGTCCTTGTTGGAGATGCCGACACCCTGTTGCTCATCGGAGGATATGGTCATGGTCGCTACCAAATCGGGGACCGGGGCCGTCGGCATCCGCCGCTGTCAGGCCGGCGGCGCCTCAAGATGGCAAGCCACAGAATGACTCGGCGACAAGCGCCGCAGCGGCGGCCTCACCGTTTCGCAGATGGCGCCGATCTTGTGCGGACAGCGCGCCCGGAAACGGCAACCCGCGCCGTCATCGGCCCCCGCTGCGACGATCGCGGCGACGCGTCGACCGGCGCGCAACACGCGGTCTGCCCGAATCTGCGGGACCGCAGCCAGCAGCGCCTGTCTGTAGGGATGGTAGGGCCGCTGCAGCACATCGGGCGTGCTGCCGGTCTCACATAGCCCGCCGCGATCCATCACGGCGATGCGGTCGGCCAGCTGCGCCACGACCGCGAGATCGTGCGAGATGAACAGATAGGAGAGGCCGAAGGCGTCGCGTAGATCCGCCAGCAAATTGACGATCGCCGCTCGAACGGGGGTGGGGCCGCAGGGCCCCACCGCCGCCTTTTCGCCAGGGTTATTTGCCGGGCTCGACTTCGGCCTTCTCAATCGTCGGGTGTGCGCTACACGTCCCGCATTCGGGAGCGCTGAGCCAAATCGTCGCCAAATCCTGGTTGGAGTAGTGGCTCGGGCCGATCTTCCAGCCATGGACGTAGGAGCGCAGGGGCACCAGCCGATTCCACCAAAACGAGTGGATATAGTGCGCCTCCTCGTCCAGCACGCGCTCGTTGTACTGGAGCATTAGAGCGCGCTGCTTCGCAAGGTCCGTCTCGCGGAGCATCTTCTCGTAGATGTCGAGTTCTTTCGGATCCTCGTAGTAGCCGTAATTTGACTCGCTGACGGAGCGCGGCAGCCAGGGTTGGACATCCAACACCGGGTTGACGATGCCGTGGCAACTGCCACCGGTCGAGACGCTAAAATCGCCGCTGCGCAACGCCGCAAACCAGGGACCGGTCGGCACCACATTCTGAGTGACGCGTAGGCCGATCTTGCTCCATTGATCGATCAGCCAAATCCCGAGGTATTTGTAAGGCTGATCGACGTCGCGGTTCACCAGTTCGAAACTGAGGCCTTCGGCACCTGCCTCTTTCAGCAGCCGGCGCGCCTCGGCTCGTGACCTCTCGATGTCGGGCCAGAAGCCGGCGATTGTGCTGAGCTGGTCTTTGTCGGGTGCCAACGGTGATCCCGGAAAGATGAGGCTGCCGACGGTGTGCATGAGGCTTATCTGAGAGAGGGCCGGCGCGCTGCCCCAGTGGTCGAGTGCCAGAACCAAGGCGCGACGCACCCGCACATCGTCGAACGGCTTGCGCTGGTGGTTGATCCAGGCTCCTAGAGTGCAATTCCAGTCGCTCTGCTGCACCACGATCTTGTCGCCAAGTTCTTGCTTCAGCTGGTCTATCGCCGACGGCGGGTAGCCGCGAAACTCGGTCGCGGCGCGGTCGGCGCGGATCGCGTCGAGCTGCACCGCCTGCTTCGGTGCATAGATCCCGACGAAGCCGTCAAGGTAAGGCAGCCCCTGGTGGTAGTAATGCGGGTTGCGCTTTCCTTTAATCATCTGACCTGTTTGAAATTCCTCGAAGACAAACGGACCAGAACCCATGATGTTGTGCTCATACCAGTGGGGGTCCTGGTCGAGGATTTTCTTTTGATAGATCCAGTTGTAGGGGTCGGCCAGCGCCGGTAGAAACGCGCTGGTGGCGAACTTCAGTTGAATGACGACGGTGTGCGGGTCGGTCGCTGCGATCTTGTCGACCATCATGAAAGTGGCGGAGCGCGGGCTTACCACGCCTTCCGGCGGAAAGGCGATCTTGTTCAGGCTCGCCGCGACGTCCTCAGCAGTCAGCGTGTCCCCATTATGGAACTTGACGTCGTCGCGGATCTTGAAAGTATACGTCTTGCCGC
>Ga0310911_10000656_pt1 | contig 13098 bp, 16 predicted proteins | sample GREbulkMGHF170_FD_203532 | JGI IMG/M metagenome (GOLD analysis project Ga0310911, IMG submission 203532) | Lab enrichment of tropical soil microbial communities from Luquillo Experimental Forest, Puerto Rico - GRE.bulkMG.HF170 | ecosystem: Environmental > Terrestrial > Soil > Tropical forest >... | reverse complement strand
CGGCTTGCCCCAGCGCGCTGCGAGCTTTTCTGCGAGCAGCCGGGCGGTGGTGTCGGTGCCGGCGGCGGGACCAAACGGTAGGATGAACTTGACCGCGCGCTGCGGATAGGTCTGAGCCGAGGCCACGGTCACGCTGTTCGCACCGGCCGCCAAAGCGACCACGAGCGTGACCATAAACCGCAACACGCAACGCTTCCCGTCCAAAGGCAAAAACCAGGCATCGGAGTGAAATGGGCGGCGCATGCCCACTGTTTTACTCTCGACGACGAGAGCTTTGAAAGGGCCCTTTCTCACGCGCGTATCGCGGCGCGACAGCCCGCGGGACGGATCGAGCGCTCGCTATCAAGCGCCGCGGCACGGCGCATGACGCCGGTTAGATCTGAGTGTGCCGCCGGGAACAGCGAAGCTCATTCGTTGTGCGGGAGGCCGCGATTGTAACCGAGGCTGCCGCCGCCCGTGGCTTCCGGACTGTTCGGGTCGGCAAACGGGACGGTACGCGGAGCGCCGCGGGAAACCGAGCCGCGGCTTTGGGGCGGATAGGCCTGCGGGGCATAGGTTCGCGCCGGGCCGTAGCGGCGATAGGGCTGCGCGTTCGCCGTCCACACCCCGACGGTCACGGCCAAAATGCCCACGCTTGCGATGCCGATCAGCGCGCGCTTCATCTAGAGCTTCGTGACCGTCACCTCGGTTTTGACCGAATTCGCAATGAAACAATTCGCGTGCGCGGCATGGTGCATCTTGTCGAGCTCATCCGCACTGGGTGTGCGATCTCCACCCCACGTGATCTTCGGGCGCAGCTCGACACGCGTGATGGCGAGCTTGCCTTCGGAGTTTTTCTCCATATGACCGACCGCCTCGTCCTCGTACGAATCGAGCACGAACTTCTGCTTGCACGCGATCGCCAAAAACGTGAGCATGTGACAGCTCGAGAGCGAAGCGACGAACGCTTCCTCGGGATCGACATTCGCCGGATTACCGAGATAAGCCGGGGCCGCCGTCGCCGTCATGGTATGGCCGCCGTCGAATGTCCACGTATGGTCGCGCGGATATTTCTGATACGAAAATTCGGCGCCGCCGCGCCGCCATTTCAAAGTCACTCGATGTTCGGACATGGCGCTTATATGGAGTGCGCACGACCGCGGCGCAACCGAACCCAAGCACCCCAATGGGGCCGCTTCTCTTTATCTAGAGCCCCGCCCACCTCACCCGGACGTCGATCAAAGCCGGCTCGGACGGCGCGAGCGGATCGACGTCGATGGGCCGCGTGCGGCCCAGGACACCGACGAGCCAATTCGGCAGCATGGCCGCCAGCCACGCGCGCAACGCATCGCACAGCTGCGATACGCTCGGCTCGAGGATGATCGTCTCCGTCGGCAGGCCTTGCTCGTCCTCGCCGATCACAAGCAACATCCGGGGCGCGCGCGCGGCAGCCGGCGCGATCATTGTGGTCTCGCACGCAGTTAGAGTAGCGGAGCCGCCAGCTTTGTAACTTGTGACGGCAATCGTCAACGCGGCGAGCGGGCGAAACGGGCTGCGCCGTTTGAAAAAAATAAAGTGTGTGCGTTTTGCCACACGCTCTCTTCCGCTCGTCCCCGCGAAAGCGGGGACCCCGCGCCATAACGCGTCGAAGACGCGCGTGAACGCGCTTATGGCCCTGGATTCCCGCTTTCGCGGGAATGAACGGAGTTGCTGTCATCGATGCACACCCACCGCATGGGCAACGGCGCGCCGGACTTCGAGCTTGCGACGGACGCGTCTTCGCGCCGGTTGCCCACCCGACCGCTGCTTGCGCGACCCCCCTTTCAGCCGCAGGAGGCGATGCGGCCCCGGGACTGCTCCCGCATGTCGCCGCCTCACTTCACATCTGCCGCTCACCATCTTCCACGCGCTTTAGCGAAAAGGTATCGTTCACGCCCCTCCCGGATGATCTGAGGCGTCGGGACAAATTTGAGGAGGGTGCCTTGAACGATGACATCTCGCGTCGCGAATTCGGCATGGCGGCCGGCGCAGCCGGCGTTGGATTGATCACGTCAGGCAAGAGCCTGGCTGCGACCGAGTCGAGCGGTCCGCCGGTCAACTATTCGAGCGGGCTGATCGAGTCGCCCCCGACTTACTACGAGGTGCTGGAGCCGGCCGGCGGGTCGACGAAGCCGCCCATGGTCCTCATCTCCGGCGGCGCCCACACCGGCGCGTGCTATCTCGCGACCGTCGACGGGCGGCCGGGCTGGGCGCATGCCTTCGTGCGCGCGGGCTACAAGGTGGTGGTGCCGGATTGGCCCGGCGTCGGCCGCAGCGGTTACATCCCCCTCGATGATCTGACCGGTGACGTGGTGGTCGCGGGCCTCGGCAAGATCGTGGCGTCCCTCGGTCAACCCGCGATCATCATGACGCACTCGATGTCCGGCGCTTACGGTTGGAAGCTGATCGAAAATTACGGCCAGCACATCGCCAAGCTGGTGGCCATCGCTCCGGGTCCGCCCGGCAATATCCAGGCCGTGTCCGAGATCGCCAGCGAGACCGCGGATACGGTCGTGGTGCGCGGCTCGACCACGATGACCATCAACCGCAAGCAGGCTGTCGTGTCCGACCGGAACTTCGTCGAGGTCAAGCTCGTCGGCAAGAGCACGCAGTTTCCGCGCGAGCACATCGGGCTCTACGCCTCGTCGCTGGTGCCGATCCCGCCGCGGCTGCTCTACCAGCGCCGCAATGTTCGCGGCAGCCAGCTCAAGGTCGCCGATCTGACCAACTATCGCGGCAAGCGCATCCTGGTGATGACCGGAACCGCGGACATCGATCATCCGCGCGAACTGGACGGGGCCATCGTCGAGTGGCTCAACCAGAACGGCGCGAAGGCGGATTTCCTATATCTCGGCGATCACGGAATCGACGGCAACGGCCACATGATGATGCTCGAGAAGAACAGCGATGTCCTCGCGGGCCAGGTCCTGTCCTGGATCGAGAAGAGCTGAGTCTCGCCGCATCCCACATCCGCGCATACTCCATCCGCTCGTCCCCGCGAAAGCGGGGACCCAGCCCTTGGCCCTAGATTCCGCTTTCGCGGGAATGAACGGAGTTGCTGTAGGGTGGGCAAAATCGCGTAACGTCGTCGCGAATGCTCGCGCGCGATTTTGCCCACGCGTCGATACACGTCCAACGCGTGAAACCCGGATGTCGCTTCGCTCATCCGGGCTATAATTACTTCTTCATGCTTTCGCGGAACTTGTCCCAAGCCGCGATCCCGGCTCGCGCGGCTTTCTCGTCGACGCCTTGGGGCAATCCGGCAACGCCCACGGCCCCGACGAGGCGGCCGTCAACGGCGAGCGGCACGCCGCCGCCGACGAGATAGACCTTGCCCGGATACATGTTCATGATTCCGAAGTACCGGTCCGGGCGGTCCTTCGCGAGGTTGGCCAAGACTTCCGTGGTTTGCCGGAGAATCGCCGAAGCGAACGCCTTGCCTTCGGCAAAGCGAATGTTGTTGATCGTGGTACCGTCCATCTTGTCGGCCGACACCACATTTCCCGCTGCGTCAACGACGACGACCGCCATGTTCAAATTCTGCCCGCGGGTGAACGCGATCGCGCCGTCGATGATGACGCGTGCTTCGGCGAGCGAGATGAGCGGCGGCGCCACGGCCGGCGGCGGCGCCGGGGTCTGGGCAAATCCCGCGCAGCTCGACGCCAAGATCAGCAACACGCTCGTGATCGCGATGGTTGGGATCGCCGCCGGCCGAAGACTTGTCATGGGTACCTCCGTCGTTGCCAAAACCCTAGCCGCCGAAGCGGCGGCTGGAAAGCAAGGATCCGCAGGTGCGCTAAAACGCGATTTCGTGTTCCCTCATGTCGGCTCATGGCACAAAGCGGACATACCAGTCGTGTCGCTCAATGTCCGCTTTCGGGGTAAAGCGGACGTGCGCAGGCGTTGGCTTCGCCGGCCACGGTTATGGTCTTTTATTGTCGACCGCGGCCACAAGGGGACCGGGTAACGCGCGTTCGGCCGATGCCATAAGCCGATCCTCGTAGCGTCGGACCAAATAACCACATCCAAAGAAAGCCGCCAGCACCAGTGCGAACACGATGGGCGCGAGAGCGTGGTGAAGCTGAAGCAGGAGTTTGCCAAAGAAGTAGCCGCCGATGCCGAACACCGCGGCCCAGATAATTCCGCCACCGGCATTGGCGATCAGAAACGCGCGCCACGGCATGCGGTTCACTCCGGCGAGGAACGCCGCCAACATGCGCAATAGCGCGACGAAGCGGCCAAGCAATACGACCTTGGTCCCGTACTTCAGGAACAGGTATTGCCCGAGTTTGATGCGGGCTTCAAACATGCCAATGCGCTCACCGTATCGCAGAAGGAGGGCGTAACCATATCTCAGCCCTAGCCAGTAGCCGGCATTGTCGCCAACGATCGCGCCGAGTGCGGCTACCGCAATCACCACTCCAACGTTGAAGCTAGGCTCTGTCGCGGCATAAATGGCCGCAAGCACGAGAATCGTTTCGCCAGGCAAGGGCAATCCCATACTTTCCAGCCCCACAATGAGCGCCACCGCCCAATAGCCATGTGCGCTCACGAGCTGCTGTAGTTCTCCGAGCAAAACCGAACTCACAAAGCACTCCGGACTAACGCAGCTTGCCTGTGGCCGCTATGCATATTTTATCAGAACTGCGAAAAGTAACGTGGCATCTCCCGCTCGAACTCGGGGAAGTAGCGCGAGATCGCCGTCACGTCGAAGCGCCCGAGGATCGATTCCTTGGGCTCGCGGTCGAGCAAGAACCGGAAGGCCGCCTCGACACAGCGTTCAGGCGTATGCTTCCCTGCCGTCAGCCGCTCGCACATCTGTCGCGACATGGTGACGTGGTGACGGGTCTCACCCTTTCCTTCGCGGACGACCACCTCAAAAATGAGAGAGTCATGCTCGGCAGTGCGTCGGACCTCAATCATGTCGATCTCCTTCGCGATGCACGCGTATTAAAGGGCTCCGGTCATGTCCACATCACGCGCATTTCAGATTTTTCGGTATTTCGTCCATCCTGGTCTGGCATTGATTCCTCTTTTTTAGGTCCTACCGGAGCCGCGGCAAAAGGTTCCCACTTGCCCCGTGCCAACTACGCCTCAGGCGTCTTATCGCAGTCTCCGTTTCGTAGCCCAGCGTTTTGCCGACCAGCCGTTACCATGGGACGCGACGCCGCCTGATCTTGGACCAGCAGAATGACATTGTCCGCCGGATTCCTTACAGCCGCCTGACATCACTGTTCTTTAACGCAGGACGTTCCATCGGCGACAAAATAGCCCTCGCAGACGGGGCACCTCTGGGAGGGAAAGCGGGCCCGGCCGGAGCGATGGCGCCGGGTCCGCTTCCGGCCAAAGCGGTCCGTCGCCCACGCGTTATTGCCGCGGCGCGGGAATAAGCATGACCGCGGCGGGTTGTTCGTTCCGGTGGGCCGGCACTGATAGGTCGAAGCGAGCACGGGAGGAAACATCATGTCGCGGATTCACGTCGCAAGCATAACCACGGCAATCATCGCGAGCGCGCTCGCCGCCACGGCGCAGGCGCAGCAGCCGGCCGCGCCGCCCTTCGCCACCACCAAGGTCACGGACAACGTCTATATTTTTCGCTACGGCAACCATCAGTCGATGTTCATCGTCACGCCGGCGGGCGTGATCGCGACCGACCCGATCAGCGAACGGCGGCCGGCGAAGCCCTATATCGACGCGATCCAGGCCGTGACCAAGGCGCCGATCAAATACGTCATCTACAGCCACAGCCATTTCGACCACATCGCCGGCGGCAAGCCATTCAAAGAGCTCGGCGCGACCTTCGTGGCACACGCGAACGCCAAGGCCCGCATCGCCGCGCTCAAGCCCGATGACGTGGTCATCCCTGACCAGGTTGTCGACGGCAAGAAGAACGTCACGCTCGGCGGCACCACGCTCGAGCTCAACTACGTCGGCAAGAATCATTCCGACAGCACGCTGGTGATGCGGCTGCCGAAGGAGAAGATCATTTTCACGGTCGATTGGATTCCAATCCAAGGGGTGCAGTTCCGCGGCATGGCCGACACTTATGTGCCGGAGATCGAGGAGGGGCTGAAAAAGGTCATCGCGATGGAGTGGGAAACGCTCATTCCCGGCCATCCAGGGCCGGGCGGCAAGCAAACCGGGACGAAGGACAATGCGCGCGAAGAGCTTGCCTACCTGCAGGATCTTTCTGCCGCGGTGAAGCAGGCGGTGAGCGAGGGCAAGTCCTACGCCGATGCCCAGAAAGAGATCAAGCTGCCGAAATATGAAGCCTGGCCGAATTACAACACGTTCCTGCCCATGAACATCGAGCGCTATTTCGATTTCTGGAACCGCGGGATTTGACGAGACCCAGACCGGGGCTCGAAGTTCCGTCTGACGTGCGCGTCGTCGCGACCTGTCGCATCTGCCGGCGCGGGCCGGTCAACAATCGCGATCGACCTTGACAGCGACGATCCGGGGGCGAGCGGCTTGGTCGCAAGCCCGAGCAATCCTTGACCGACGCCTCGAGCGGGCCAACCAAGCGACGACGACACGCGGCCAACCCTGAACCGGTGCGGGCGTGTCGGCGTTGTCTCGAAAACCGTCATGGGAGGTGACGTCATGAAAATCGTCGTTATCGGCGGGACCGGCCTCATCGGGTCGAAGGTCGTGGAGAAGCTAAAGAAAAAAGGGCATGAGGCACTTGCCGCCGCGCCAAACACGGGCGTCAACACAATCACGGGCGAAGGCTTGGCCGCGGCGCTTGCGGGTGCCGAAGTCGTCGTCGACGTGGCCAACTCGCCGTCGTTCGAAGATCGGGCCGCGATGGAGTTCTTCCAGACCGCCGGCAGGAACCTCACGGCGGCCGAAGTCACGGCCGGCGTCAGGCATCACGTCGCCCTCTCGGTCGTCGGCACCGAGCGCCTGCAGGCCAGCGGCTATTTTCGCGCCAAACTCGCCCAGGAGAACCTCATCAAGAGCTCGCCGATCCCGTACACGCTCATCCACGCCACGCAGTTCTTCGAGTTCGTGCGCGCGATCGCCCAATTTTCGACCGACGGCAACACGGTGCGCCTGCCGCCCGTGCTGTTCCAGCCGATGGCGGCAGCAGACGTCTCGACCGCGGTCGCCGAGGCGGCTCTCGCGCAACCGGTCAACGGCATGGTCGAGATCGCCGGACCCGACACGTTCACGCTGGACGAAGCGGTCCGCAAGGTCCTCGAATACGACCACGATGCGCGCAAGGTGATCGCTGATCCGGCGGCGCCCTATTACGGCGCCAAGGTGAGCGAGAAGACGCTGGTTCCCGGCGCCGGCGCCCGCCTCGGCTCGACCAGGTTCGACTGGTGGCTCACCCATGTCCCGCCGCCGAAGAAATGATCGCGTCAGAGCGTTTGCGTTCCTGCGCTTGCACCAACAGGAGAGAGCAACCGATGCTTAGAATGCTCTGCCTCGGCGTAGCGGTTGTGATGGGCGTCGCAGCCGTGGCAAACGGCCTCTTCATGCTCGTGTCGCCCGAACACTGGTACTTCCGGGTGCCCGGCGTCACCACCACCGGGCCTTTCAACCAGCACTTCATCCGCGACATAGGACTGATCTTCCTGTTCGTGGGGACCGCTTTCCTCCTCGGAGCGGCCAGGCCGCAATATCGCGTCATACTATGGGCCGCTGCAACGTTGTGGTTGGGTGCTCACGCCCTCTTCCACTTCTGGGAGGTCGCGGTCGGGATCTGTGCCCCGTCGGTGATTGCCCGTGATTTTCCGGCGGTCACGCTCCCGGCGGTCATTGGAGCGCTCCTGACTCTCTGGGCCGTTCGTGACGCCCAGACCGATCGAGATGTCGCAATCCCTAGCGCGCCGACCTGAGGCGGGGTTCGCGCGGTATTCGCTCGTTTTGAGTTTTTCCGCTTTTCGACCGCAGCGGACTTTCGCCGGCGGCTTCCGGCCCCTGGTTTCACCCACTACGATGCCTTCGACCCTTCGATCGTCGGGGGAATGAATGAGGCGGCGGGAATTCATCACGCTCGGCAGCGCGGCCGTCGCATGGCCGCTCGCGGCGCGCGCCCAGCACACAAGGCCGCTGCCGCGTATCGGCTACCTATCGGTCGGCTTCGGCACCGCCGACGAGCTGATCGAGTGAGGCCGCAGGATGGCGGGCTTTGGCACCGCGCCGCACGAGCTTCCTCCCATTGGAAGCGTCAAAGGTGAGTTAATGGGTGCAGATCGGCGGCGATCATCAGGGGGACCGATGATGAAACAGATCGCACGCCTGCTTGTCACGGCGGCAAGCCTTGCATTCGCGCCAAATCCTTCCCACGCGCAAAGTATCATGTCGCCATGTATGCGCGTTTGCGAGCCGCCAGCTAGGCTCAATACGCAGAATTGCTCGTGCGAAGAATCAACGCGCACTCAACCCAAGGGCTGCGCTCTCGTTTGCTCGAACCCAGACCAAAAGTTGGATCTCAGGCGATGTCGCTGCATTCGGAAATAATGCACGCGGCTGTCGCGCACGCTCACTCGCGGAAGACGGGGAAGGTGATCACGGCGCACGCATATAAGACGGCGTACCCCCGGCGAGAAAATCTTCACGCGGTGGCGCGAAGACGTCCACGACCTCGGTGTCTTCGGGGAAAAAACCTTCGTGCTCGGTGTTGCCCGGAATAACTGCAACATCGCCCCCGATCATCGAACGCCGCTCGTTGCCGATGCGGAAATCCATCTTGCCCTTGAGCATCCAAACGATCTGCTCGTGCGGATGCTGATGCGCGCCAGCATGCGCGCCCGCCTTGATTTTCCACCACACGATCATTCCATGCTTGCCCGCAAGAACGCGGCGCTCAATTTTGTCAGTGATGCGCTCCCACGGCAGTTTCTCGAGCGCGCCGAACCCAGACATCAGAGGCATGACGTTCCCTCCGTTGCATTGCCCGGAACATTATAGCCGCTCTCGACGCTCGCGGGCCTGCGAATTGCGCTGCCAGCATCGGCGCATGTCCGCTTTCGGGGGCAAGGCGGACAACGTTTGCTCATTCCGAGCTTTTGCGCGTTTGACCGCTGCTGGCTCTCGTAGGACGCGCGTAAACGCGCTTATGACTCCATCCGGGCTCCACGCTACTATTCGCCATGGAGCGCAGGCATGGCCCGATCCGCGGCTCAAAGATTCGCATTCGTTGTCGCCATCGCCGCGCTTGCGCTCACGGGCACGCCGCGGGCGGCCGAGCCCCAAGGCTTTCCGGGCAAACCGGTGCGGATCATCGTGCCCTACACGCCGGGCTCGCCCAATGACGTCATGGCGCGGTTGCTGGCGCAGCAACTGCAAGGCAAGCTCGGCCAGCCGGTCGTGATCGACAACAAGCCTGGTGGCGGCACGACGATCGGCTCCAAGACCGCCGCGGTCGCGCCTGCGGACGGCTACACGCTGCTGTTCGCAAGCTCGGCCCTCGTGATCGAGCCGATCATGACCAAGCAGGTCGAATACGATCCGCTGAAGGATTTCGCGCCCATCGCATTCGTGGCGCGCACCGCGTCCATGCTCACCATCAACGCGCAAGTGCCGGCCAATTCGGTCGGCGAATTCGTCGCCTATGCCAAGGCCAATCCCGGCAAGCTCAGTCTCGGCTTCGCCCAGGGGACGGTGTCGCAACTCCTCGCCGAATATTTCAATCACCTGCACGGGCTCGATATCACCAGCGTTCCCTACCGCGGCGGGGCGCTCGTCATCCCCGACATGCTGGGCGGCCGCATCCACGTCTACTGGCCGACGCCCGCGACGGTGCTGCCGCTCATTCGCGAGGGCCGGATCAAGGCGCTGGCCATATCGAGCCAAGAACGCAACCCCGATTTGCCCGATGTGCCCACCATGAACGAGCTCGGGCTCCCCGAACTATCCCTTGAATTCTGGGCCGGGATGTGGGCACCGGCGGGAACCCCCGCCGACGTCGTGGACAAGCTCAACGCCGCGATCAACGCGGCGCTGCAATCCCCCGAGATGATCGCCAGCATGAAAAAGCTCGGCTTCGAGCTTAGAATTGGCTCGTCGCGGGACTTCGCAGCTTTCGTCGCGGCGGAAATTCCGCACTGGACCGCGGTGGTGAAAGCATCCGGGGTGACAGCGCAATGAATGCTGCGCCGGCCATGCTGGCAAGCTCGGTCTGCTCCCCTGCCCCTTGTGGGGAGGGGTTGGGGGTGGGGGTCCGTCAGCGGATCACCGCACGACCCCCACCCGGCTCGCTTCGCGCCGACCCTCCCCAGCCGGCTGCGGGCTTGCCCGCTTCCGGCAAATCTTAAAGTGACCAAACCCCGGCAGGCTGGGGTTTGGTTGGGGAGGGTAGGACCGAGTTTGCTGCTCGCGCTGATTCAATTTCGGTCGAATACGCTCTGTGACACAAACGAAACTACGCTAGGTGGAAGCCGCCATGAGCACGTCGAAACAAGTCCTTGTCGTCGGCGCCGGCATCGGTGGCCTGGCCGCGGCGCTTGCCCTGCTCAAGCGCGGCATCGACGTCGAAGTTTACGAACAGTCGAGCGAGCTCAAGGAGGTCGGCGCCGGCATCCAGATCAGCTCCAACGGCACGCGCGTTCTGTTCGCGCTCGGCCTGGAAGCGGCCCTCGCCCAGGTTCAAGTGCGGCCGGAGCGCCGCGAGCTGCGACACTGGAGCACCGGAGAAACCTGGAACTGGTTCGATCTCGGCGACAAAAGCATCGAGCGCTTCGGCACGCCCCATCTCATGCTCCACCGCGGCGACCTGCATGCGCTGCTCGCCGACGCAGTGCGCGCGCTGAAACCCGACGCCATCACGCTGAACAAGCGATGCGTCGCGGTCGCCTCCCACGGCGGACACGCCGAAACGACGTTCGCGGACGGCAGCACCGTGCGCGCGCCCTACCTGATTGGCGCCGACGGCATCCATTCCAAGGTCCGCGTCTGCCTGTTCGGGCCGAGCAAGCCCATATTCACCGGCTGCATCGCCTGGCGCGGCTTGATCGCGATGGAGAAGCTGCCGTCGCGTCTGGCGCGCATGGTCGGAACCAACTGGCTCGGCCCGCGCGGCAACGTGCTGCACTATCCGGTGCGCCGCGGCGAGATCATGAACTTCGTGAGCACGTCGGAACGCGACGATTGGCAGGTCGAGTCCTGGTCCACGGTGGGCAGCAGGGACGAGCTGCGCAACGATTTCCGCGATTGGCACGCGGACGTCCAGCTCATGATCGATCGGATCGAGACGCCCTACAAATGGGCCTTGATGATCCGCGCGCCGATGGCGGCCTGGTCGAAGGGCCGCGTCACCTTGCTGGGCGATGCCTGCCATCCGACGCTGCCGTTCCTGGGCCAGGGCGCGGTGATGTCGATCGAGGACGGCTACGTGGTCGCGGCCTGCCTCGACAAGTATTTCGGCGAGCCGGAGGCGGCCTTCGCCCGCTACGAGGAGATCCGCAGGGAGCGCACCGCGATGGTCGTGCGCAAGGCGAGCGAGAATAAGGCGAGCGCGTTTGCGCCGAGCCTTGCCGACAAGGACCGCGTCGCCGAGGAGGTCGCGCGAGAATGGCAGCAAGTGCGCCTGCGGGAGCGCATGGAGTGGCTCTACAACTACGACGCCACCGCGATTGCCATTTGATCGCGCCGATGCCGAAGGTGCCCGAAGCGCGCACTCGGTGTGCTCCCCTCCCCAGGCCAGATTGCAGACTATCACATCAGCAACTGCGCAGGGTGGCCAAAATCGCTTGCGTAACGTCGTCGCGCATCGCCCGCGCGCGATTTTGCGCACCCTACCGCTGCTGATTGCCAAGGCTTAGAGCGAAGAGATCGAGTCGACGACGTCCTTCGTGGTCACAATGGCGCTGGCGTAGTTCGGCATATTGATGTCGAGAGCGGCGTGCATCTCCGCATCGGAGTAATCCGCCGTCGCGTCTTTTACCACCGTGACCTCGTAGCCGAGCTCAGCGGCAAATCGAACGGTCGCTTCGACGCAGGTATGCGCGATGAGTCCGACGACGATGAGCTGGTGGATGCCGTGGTTCTTGAGCTGCAAATCCAAGTCCGTGTTGGCGAAGCCGCTGGAACACCAATGCTCCGTGGCGACGATCTCGCCTGGCTTGGGCTCGAATTCGGGACGGATCTCCCCACCCCACGTGCCGTATTCGAAGCTCTTTCGCGCCCACGACGCCTTCTGAATGGGCGCAATGTACTTCCAAGTCTCGTAGTCGCCCGGACGGTATCGATGATGCAATGCATAGAAGACACGAAGCTCCGCCTGGCGCGCGGCATTGAGGACCTGCAGCATATGAGGAACGCAGTCATTGGCTTCCGCAACACCGCGAATGCGATCCCATAGCTTACCTCCCTCGGAAATGAAGTCGTTATACGGATCGATCATCAGAAGTGCGGTGAGCTCTTTGTCGTATGTCACCTTCGCCATGCTTCTCTCCGATGATCGTATTGAGGTGGCATCCCGTGACTCCCGGCATCAAGGGGCGTAACGGTTGAAGATAAAGTCGCGAGCTTTGACGATCGCGTGGCAGGAAAAGCAGGCGTTGTGCGCCGCCTCGTCGGCGGGTTTGCCGTCGTTGAATTGAGCGAACCCCCAGCCGTCGGTCGCGGCGTATTTTTGCGAGTCCTTGACCATAAACTGAACGCCGTTCTTGGGCGGCCCGGCGACGAAAGATTGGCGACGGCCAAAGGCTTTTTCGCTTTCCTCCAACGGGTCGTAACTCCAGGCGAGCCGGGCGATGATCGTGCCGTCCGGGAACGGAAGCTTGCCTTCGCGGAAGGCCTTGATCGCGACGTCGTTGCCCAGGATGGCGCGCAAATCGTTGAGGTTGCCTTCTTCATGGGCCACGGAGATCAACCGCCAGTCGCGGTATCCGGGGGGAATTTTGACTCCGAAGATCGGGGCGGCCTCTTGATCGGTCTGTCCGGATGCGGGGGCCATGGAGGCGACCACGCCGGCGAGCGGTGCAACTGCAACCAGCGCGAAAACAATCCGTCTCATCCGGTCCCTCCTTCAAATATGCAGGTCCGCCGCTTGACTGCGGCGATGATGAGAAGATTGATGCAGCCAGAATTCCCGCAAGCAACCTGTTGGTCACAATCGGAACATGC
>Ga0310911_10000649_pt1 | contig 13159 bp, 14 predicted proteins | sample GREbulkMGHF170_FD_203532 | JGI IMG/M metagenome (GOLD analysis project Ga0310911, IMG submission 203532) | Lab enrichment of tropical soil microbial communities from Luquillo Experimental Forest, Puerto Rico - GRE.bulkMG.HF170 | ecosystem: Environmental > Terrestrial > Soil > Tropical forest >... | reverse complement strand
GTGCAATGCACATGCCTCACACGCTCACGAAATAGCGTACGGAGTGTGAAACCGACTATAGTACATCCGTACGCTCACGCACGTGCCGTAGCGTCGCGGCTCCGCTTGCCGCTACGCGCTAGCCACGGCACTCCAAGCTTCATCACATTTTTGGTTCTACAACCGCGAGGTGGTGATGTCGCCGGCTGACGCTAACGCGCTTCGAAGCCTCCTAACCGAGGCGGCCGAGCACATGGCCGCAGCCGCCACGCAGGCCGGCTTCGCCTATCGGTTTTGCCCGAGCGCCTACACTATGGCGGCGATGCAGTCCTGCCTGGCTGCGGCAAAGAGGCTGAATAGGTGCCGGGCATTTGCGGCTTCCCTGGCGACGCTGCCAGAGCCGCCTGCGCCGCCCGCGCCGGAACGCGAGACGCCTCCGAATCTGTTCTCGACTACCTGATGGTTCACCGCAGTCGATGGCGACGGCACAACAGAGGAGAATGGAAATGCCTTTTGCAATTCTGCGGAAGCAAACAGGGATGCAGCATTGGGTACCACATCGATGGTCCAAGCCCGGCGTTCACTGGCCGGGGCTCCCTGTGGCCGTCACCCCTTTCGTAGGAGGCCCCCTGCTTCCTTCATGAAGGATGCAACAGATTCTACTGGCGTCGTGGGCTCTTTCTCGAAGCCGTATGTGGGCGTCAGCAGACGGATCATCTCGGGAAAATTCTGAACATTGGTGTCCCTGCTCAATAGCAGCGTATCAGCACGGGCTTGGTAAAAGGTGCCGAGCCTCACATTGTACCTGTAAATCGGCGTGAGCAGGCTAGCAAGAAAGAGGACTACCGTGACGCCACCAAATCTAACGAGATTGGTTCGGACAAGTTCGATTGTATCAAGGCTTGTTACCTCTGCCTTCAATTGCGCTGCTGGTAATGCACCCGCTGCACGTTGCTCGAATAACTCCCGCTCAAGTGTCGCTTGACCCAGCACCCTCTTGGCTTGCAGCACGTCCATCTGACTCATTGTCCCCCTGTCAAACTTTTCTTCAATAGATTCTAATAGCGCCTTGATTGTATCTTCCGATTCTTTTTTTCCTTTCGCGACAACGGCAAATTCTTCTTTGGAACGCGGCTTGTCTAGATCGGCGACATAACCGGACTCGTTCATCAGACGTATCTGCTCCTCGAAAAGACGTAATTTTATCCGTGCTTCCAAGCCCGTTAACGAATTGAGTACGGTGACAAGGTCTATCGTTCCTTCGTTGAATCGTTGGTTCACGGCTTCCCATTCGGCTTCCGCCACCTTGACTACAAGGTCTTGATCCCTTTGGGCCACCAGCAATTCCTGCAATATTTGGATTGAGCCCTTTCCCTTGTCTATTTGCTGGGCGAACAGGAAAATGTAGATGGCGAAGCCAAAAAGAATGAGAATACCGAACAGGATCGCGTAGCTGATGCCAAAGTGAAAGCGAGCGCGCTGCCGGAACCGATTTATGTGAGCGTCAGTGATTGCTGGTGGGCTGTCCGGCATCGCTGTCCGATTTCCGTGAAAAACTGGTCGAATCGGCGCCAGGGTTTCATGATACTTCAATTCCGCGCGCCCAGTGAGGGCTGTGAGAGACAAAATTGGACGATCAGGTCGCGCTCGCCACCTACCGCGCCGCCTGCCAACGCTGGCCGGGAAAAGGCAGCGACCGGCACGAAGAAGGCGCGGGCCGACGCCTCACCCCCGGCTCCGTAAGCGGGGGCGTTCTTGCCCGGAACACGTCGACGGGCGTTGGCCCAGCGGCCTCTCACCCAGGCAAACGCCACGAGGCAGCACCGCAGTTCTGTTATTGTTGGCCCTCGCGTCGGTCGATGCAGCGCGCCCGCGATAAAATCCGAACGCTTATCGGACGAGGAAGGCGGGTCCCCCTCAGCCATCGGGCCCGCCTCTCCAGATCATTTTGCTCCGATTTTCCTCCGTCGTAATCCCCTAGTGGCGGCTGCCACTGTCGGTGCAACAGCACTCAGCGCTAGCTGCCTCGCTCGCTTGGCCACGTTCAGTCCGGTCGTAAATTTAGCAAGACTCTGCTGATCCGTTTGGTGGGAAATGGGTTCGTCGATTATGTTATTGACCAACACTTTGAACAACGCCTTTATCTGTTCCTGATAGGCAGCGTGGATAGCGCTCGTTTCGGCATCATCGCGGGAACTTGGCATCATTTCCTCCTGCTGTTGAACCCCAGTTCGCCGAAGAGGTAGCAAAAACGCTCGACCAGGCATACCGCGGTTTGACTCGCTTCGATCATGAAACCCCCTATAATGACCTTGGGCCGTGGGGCGTGCCGCGGAGCCGCCCGATGATACGCGTGGTGATGTTCGATCTCGGTGGGACGCTCGTCGATAATGATCGTCGCCCATTTCCTCACATCACGGACGCCCTTACGGCCATTGCGTCGTTCAAGACCGCCGACGGCAAGCCCCTGCGTTCCTGCCTCGTCTCCGACTACACCATGCCGGAGCCGCCGGCGACGCAAGCCAAGATCGCCGCGCTGTTCAAAAAATACCTGGCGATCCTGGACCAGACCGGGCTGCGTGCGTTCTTCGAACCGGTGAAGAAGCGCGTGACGTTGTCGACGCATGCGGGCGTCGCTAAGCCGGACCGCAGGATCTTCGAAACGGCGCTGCAGCGCCTCGGCGCCAAGGTGCCGCTCGAGGCGTGCCTGTTCATCACGGAAGACGCAGGCCACATCAAGGAGGCGCGCGAAAAGCTGAAGATGCAGACGCTGCAGTTCGGCAGCGCGGGAGCGGGCGGGTTCGAGGACTGGGCCGATGCCCCGGCCCTGGTCGCCAACCTGGTGGCACCCGGCCAAGCGGCGAACAGCCATGCCGCCATCAAGGCGCATCTAGCGGCAAAAGGCGTCGACCTCGTGCATGCGGAGCCAGCCGGATCCGACCGGATGACCGTTTCCGGACAGGTGTGGTTGCCGATCTCGGTGCCGGGACTCAAAGATCTGCAGCATGTCCACGTGGCGATTCCGGTGCAGGGCGAGGTCACGCGCGGACCGAAAGGCGAAATGCGTTCGGACGTGCCGACCAAGCCGTCCAACGAGCAGATCGCCGAGGCGACCTCCTACGTTCGCAGCCTAGCGACCCACGGCCAAATCGCCGGGCACGCCGCCAAGCACCCTCAGGGCGCCACCCATGCGATCGAGACCGACCAGCAAGGCAACCGCCGCCTCGTGCGCAAGCGCTTCTCGGCCGTCTGAATCGCACCGGAACCCAGCGCCGCGCTGAGAGCTAGGATCCAGGACGCCCTGAGTTGCGACGGGCTCTATCGCGGGCTCGGATCGGCTGGCGTAACGAGCCGTCCGGGATGACAACCGGAAAGCACGTGCCTCAAAAAGGATCCCCGTCATCGCGAGCCGGACAGGCCGGGGCGCACCGCGTCGCTGCGCTCAAGTGCACCGGCAGCATCCGCACAGGAAGCGGAAGCGCTGCAGCACCTTCTTGCCGCCCACCGTTTTGATCCGGTGGGTAGTGCCGCCGATGCGTCCGGCCCCTGCCACGATGCCCTTTGCCCGCTTCGGCTTGCCTGGCTTGCCGAGTTCGATGCGGCCGTGCGCCAGTAGCGAGTTCACGAACGAGCGGACCTCGGCCTCGGTATCGATGCCGTGCGGCATGGCGCCCATGACGGAGGCGCGACCGCCCGACGAACCGATGAGCACCGGCTCGTGGGCGATCGCCACGACGCCCCTGAGACGCTTGTCGATGTCGCCGAGCGGAACCTCGCGGGCGTGGACCGCCTCCACCGCCGGGGTTCCGAAGACGTTGGTCGCCCGTACGCTGAGCTTGGGGCGGCGCCCGGCGCCCAGGCGCTCCATGAGGTCGCGCCGGGTCGCTGCCGTCAGGGAGGCGCGCTTGGGCGCACCGCCGGCGAGGGCCATCGAAGGGGCCAGCATGGCATTGGCGCCGAGCAGGATGCCGTGGGTCTGGAACGCGTTGCGGATGTGGTCGACGCTGGCACCATTGTTCTGCGACTGGTCGGCGAGGACCATGGCGCGGCCGACCGACTGCAAGAAGCGCGGCGCAATCACCGCGCCCTTGGCCCCTGCGACTAGGATCTTGCCGGCGAGGCGAGCGGCGTTGAGGAGGTTGGCCTCGGTCTTCGACGACGCCGCCCCAAACAGATTGGCGATCAGATCCCAGAAGCAGCCGGTGAAGATCATGCCGAAGCTGTGCACCTCATTGATGAGCCGGCCAGGACCTCCGTCGTCGGGAAGCGTGGAGGGAATCTGGAACTTAAGCTTGTTGAAGGCGTGACGCGGCTCGGCGGCATTGTGGTTCGGGTCCATGCGCTTGATGCCGTTGGAGAGGTCCTCCGCCGTGGTCTCCACGAAGTTGCGCTTGCGCAAGTCGCTGCTGGCGGCGAGCAGCTTCTGCCGCGTCTCGGTGTCGCTGAGCGCCGTCAGCATCGCCATGCAGTCGCCGAAGGCCTCGTGAAAAGCGCCCGCTTCGAGAAAATTGACCTCGAAGAAGTCGGGGCGCACGGAGTCGAGCAGGCCGTGACCGAGTTCGTGCGCGACCACGTCGGTGCTCGCGCCGGAAAAGAACGTCTTGCCGCCCACTGCCTGATGGAAGAACGAAAAGCTTGTACGGTCATAGAAGGCATTGAGATCCAGGCCGGCGTCCTGGCGCAGCGGCAGCTTGTTGCGGTTGCCCTGCCAGCGCGTATGCGGGCCGGCGACGCTTTCCCAGGTTTCGACTGCCGCCAGCGCCGCCTCGCGGCACTGCCAGAACAGGAACTGCGGCGTGTCGGGGTTGAACTGCCCCTCCTCGCTCGTGCCAGTGAACGTGAACCCGGATTTCGACGTCGGCCGGTTCGCCCGCGGGCTCTTTTCCCGCATGGCTGGCGCGGTGGATCCGGCTTGCGGATCGTTGGGATTGAAATTGATCGACATGGTGGTTCCTCCTCGTGAATCTGGCGGTCGAAGGATGGGATCGCTTGCGAAAACATGAGCCCGAACGCGGTGGTGGGGACCGCGAAAGCCGAGTGGATGAGGCGGGATGCGTCCCGGCTCTGGGTACACGGTATTGTTGCCACATTGTTGCCATCGTGGCATGTGCGCGGCACGCGCATGTGTGAGGCGTCTCACACCAGATGTGAAATTCACGCGCGAGCGTGCATCGGCATCGTTTCGTCTTACAGCGTCTGGTTTTTCTTTGCATCATCATGCCGCTCTGCCCCTGTGTCAGAGGATGATCTTTCCGAAAACTGCTACCTGCTTTTCGGGCTCATGGTCGACCGCGGCCGAATGTCGGGCGCGAGCCGGCGTCTGCACACACCTTTTGCAGGGATCTTCCCGCTGAACACGGGTATCCGGCTCAGGCGAGGTCCAGTTCCACCCACAGCCCGTCAGGCGCATGCCGCGTGGCCAAGATCGCGCCTGATGAATCGCCGTAACTTGGTTTGCCGGCGGCCTGCGCAAGCCAGGGATCATCGGCACGAATGAGACGTTGGCTGGTGCGTTTTTCCAGCTCCTCAAGAATCGGCTTGAACGGCATTTCTCCCCATTTCACCTTCTTGGCGTCCTGTTCATTGGTCGGGATGAACGCAGAGAGGTGAGGGCTCGTCATCAATTCAAGGCCATGTTGCTTCGGGGTCGCGTTGTGGCTGCCGTGGTGGCCGACCTTGTAGAAGACGGTGCGCCGCAGAAGGTCGGCCGCTGTCGTGGGCGTGGTATCGCCCATCCAACTCACTTTGTCCCAACTGAGCCAATTGCCGATCTGCGCGTCGCCGACGAACAGCATGACGCGCTTGGTATCGAGAAACTCGAACGCGAGAACGAGACTCGAATTGTTGGTGCGGTCGTCGAGCTGGATCGCGAGGTCTGAGCTGACCCCGAGCCAGTCATGGTCGATGCGGCGCCACGCCTGATCCGCTTCATTGGGGTCGAGCGGCTTTCTTTCATTCTTTCCGTTTCCTTGCGGCGGCCTTGCGCGCCCGTCATAAAAATAATCCAGGAATTCGACGGCCTTTTTCAGCTGGGCGTCGCTTGACGCTCTGGCGTCCGCGGATCGAATTAGGGTTAAGTCGTGTCCTTCCGTAGAATCAAACGGCGCCGTGAGATTCTGATTCCCTCGACTATCGCTCATGCTAAGCGCGTTGCCCAACGCACGAGCGATAGGCCATCCGCTCTCCATTCCAAGGCCGTACATTTCGGACGCCTGCTCGGTAACGCCGAGCATGGCAGCGTCGCGCGGAGGGCCGAGAACGTAGATTCGCACACACCTTGCAAGCGCGGGCAGGCTGATCGGCGGCTTTTTCGGCTCCAGATATGTGACACGGCCTTTTGCCAGCTCGATCGCGGCATTGCGCGCCGACCGGACTTTTTCGCCCTTTGCGCCGAAGTTGAATCCTAGCACGGCATCCAGGCCGTTCTTGACTGCCGATAAGTGTGGGCCAAGTCCGTCGACGCCACCGAGCCGCCGGTTCGCTTCCTGGAGAGCGTCGAGCGCGGCGCCCTTGAACTTGTCGAGCTGCTGCGCTTGCGGATCTTGCGGATCTTCCGTCCAGCCCATCCAGACCTCGCCGACCTCGATGCCTTGGAACTCGTCCTTCGCCGTCAGGAAACCCGAATTGTGATCCCAGTGCTCATGCGTCAAGACGACCACATCCAGTCGTGTCGTGAGGGAGCGAATATTCTTGACGATCGCCTTGATCTTTTCGCTCCCACCGGTGATCGAGCTGTGGATTCCGCAATCGATCAGCATCCAGAAATCGCCTCCGTCGTCCTTTGGAAACTTGAGCAGGTGACAGTCGCCGATTCCCTGGCAGAAGAAACGGATCGTGACTTTCGGTCGACCGGCGGCGACGGCGCTTGCTGCCATGGGCTCCGGCTCACCTGCGTCGCCGGCCAACGCCATCGCCGGAGCTGCTCCTGAAGCTTCCCGCTTCCCGGACTGTCCTCGCTTCGACGCCGCTTTTGAAACGTTTGGGCAACTAGTCATTGCCATATTCTCCGCGGCCGGCATGCAGCATGGCAAACGGCTCGGCCGGCGCGCCGCCTCCCTGAACCTGGCCACCGAAGTAGAGCGCGCGAAGCGAGGTGCGCATGCCGGGCGCTGCCGTCCCCGTCGCCATGGCTCTTTGCCTTTGCTGACGCGACTCACTGTCGCTGTTCTTGACGATGGTGTAGCGAACCTCTTCCTTCCCTTTACGCGGATCGATGATCAAGGTCGCTCCGCCGCGGAACCAGAAGAAGCCGTTCTTCACGTCCTTACCGTCGAGCGGGATCGCTCGGCGCTGATCGATCACCGCAATGATGTCGGTCCGAAGATCCCCGTCGGGCGTGATACGGCGCGCCGGCCGGACGTTGTACACTTCGAAGGTGGAATCGGGCGTCGGCCGCTCTTGTTTGATGGTGCCGTCCGAATGGTATCGCGGCACACCGGGCGACAGGCCGAAGTCGGCGTAAAACTCCGGATGCGCCTGGAACAGCTGCTTGAGCTGCCGCCACAGACTCCATCTGTTTTGCTCGTTCCGCTCGAAGATCTCGGAGCGGTCGAGATCAGCATTCCATGTGAAGGCGATGCTTTTGATGACGTCCTCGAGCCAGGTCGGCTTCCGACCCTGAAGGGTGTTCCAGCTGAGGGTCTCCTCGGAGACGGTGCGGATGTCCGTCGGCAGAATGTCCTGCTTGCGGAATGCCTCCATGAAGGCGACGCGATAGCCATAGCGGTCGTTCGGAACCATCTCCAGGTCGGAAGTGATCAGTGCGCGCAGATATTCGCCGAAGGTGATGTCGACCGGGGGACAATAGTCGAGCGCGCGGATGCACATGCGCAGAACGTGACGCGCCACCTTGCAGGTCTCGACGGTCAATCGGTTGACCAGATCTGGAGGGATGGCGCCGGGGGGCAACTCGCCGGACCCGCCGGTGGCCAATCGAATGAGGTCGGCGGTCCTGCGCGCCACGATGTTGCGAAATGCCTCGTACACGGCATAGACCAGGATCGAACCACGGGCATGCGGCTCCGTTTCGTCCTCGTAGCGCAGCTTGTTCTTGTCTATTTTGACATAGTCGCGCAGAGGCCCGCGCCGACCGCTTCCTTCTCCGAACTGCTTCGCGAGCGCGCCGAGCAATCCTTCTGCAGAGAGATTCCCGCGCACCCGGTCGATCTCGAAACGCACCATCTCCTCGATGGTGAAATGCTGGAACAGCGCCACGATGTCGGCGAACCCTTCATGAAAAGCGAGAACATCGAGGTTGGAGGGTTCCTCATAGCGCCTGTGTAGTCCATCGAGCAGCGCATGGGTCATTTCATGGGCAATGATGTCGCTCGAAAGACACGCAAACACCATCGACCCGGGCGCTGTTGGGTCGTCCCGACCCGAGCTGGAAGGAAAGTAGCCGAACAAAATGGCTTTCTTATCGGGACTATAATAGGCGTTATCGGTTCGCAGCGCATGCGGGTATAAGCGCAATCGCCTGACGTCATATAGCTTGCGTTTGTCCTCATCGCTTCCGTTGCCGGTCTTCCCAAGTCGCGGCGCCCACAGAACCTTGCGACCGAGCGCCTTCTCGAAGTGCTCGATGGTCGTCATCGCCACCGCGTAAACCATTTGCTGGTGGAATTGTGGATTTCCTTCCGAAGGGGGCCATCCGTCCTGCGTCAGTAGTTGGTTGTTATTCAGATCGACCGGGTCGTAGAGCTTGTTGGACGCGGGATCGATATCGACAACTTCGAGATACTCCCCTACCGGTCCTGGCTGAAGCGGCGTCGAGGACGGATTGTCGTCGGACGTATCGTCCCATGGCACGGAGAGCGTAGTTTCGTTGATCGCAAGGGAGTCGAGGGTCTTGCCGACGCTTGGATCAAGGGCATAGACGCGCAGGCGCCGCCTCGGGGCCGGAGGTTTCCGGATTTTCCATTTTACCGCCGCGGCTCCTCGTCTGGCTGTGGCCCTTCCAACTGTGCCTAGCTCAGTTGACCGTTGCGAAGGCTCTAACATGCGGCCTCCCGAAATCAGCGGTTGGTTTCATGCCAGTTCGTTTCACCAGACCTGCAGATCGGACCGGCACTGTCAGCGAAGCTGAAGCATCGCTCGCGCGTGCCCTCCCACATCCGTCGAGAAGGATGTTCCTTTCTTCCGAACCGGGATGTGAGCTAGCTCACACTACGCACAAAACAGCGTGGAGCTGGCTGGGGCGGGAGGATTCGAACCTGTTGATATTCGGGGGAATATACTCGCCCGCCTCGAGGATGATGACCCTTCTGCGGCCTTTGCTGAGTTCGTTAGCGACTAAGGCGCCGGCAAAGCCCGAGCCGACGATCGCGACATCCCATAATATTTTGTCAATTTCCCCGGCCATGATCTGCCTCCCTTAAGAAACCCCGGAGTGTTGCGTAGGTCGAGCACGAAGCCCTTGAGGTTGTTGCCGGCTTTGGCCAAGAGACTGCTTGTCGCGCTCTTCAAGTCGTCAGTGGTCCGCTCATTGAAATGGGTGGCTCCACGCCGGAGGAGCTCGACGCGATGGGCGCCGGCGCGGGGCGCGCTCTTTATGAGGCCCTGCGCGCCGCGGGCCCGCGCATGTGAAAATGCCGGCAAATGCTGGGCTTTGCGGCGCGGTCGGGCGGTCGACCTTGCTTGCTAGCCGCTTGCTAATCCTGCGGCTGACCTCAAGAAACCCGCATGGAATGGGCACATCATCGCCATCAGCATCCAGTTCACGTCTGCGGCAGCGCCGCTGGCGCGCGAGGGGGAAGGGGGAGTGACATATGGAAACGGGCTGGTTCGGCGGGCGCGCGAGCGTGCGTGCTTTGCCCAAAAACCGATCGCCGCGACGAAAATGGCCCGGCACTACATCTTGTGCCTCGAGGCCGTCCGCAGGCATCGATCGTGCTAAGTGCTTGATACCATTGAAGGTAACTGGCGAACAAGTTCTTCGCTAGTTGGGGCGAATGCCCAGCAATCCGCGGCGGCACCGGGGCCCCCTCTGCAAAAAAGTTTTCTCCTGAAATACTCGGGGCGCATGGCTCTGGCCTACTTTTAGTTGCGACTTGGTGATGTGGTGGTCGGTTTGGTCGGCCCTCCTTGAAGCCTAGTCGGACTTTCATTTGATTGGAGGCCGGTTCCGTGCTGAACGACGGCCGGGGCTTTCTAAGAATGAAAGCTCCGCGCCAAACACCGCACCCAGAGCTCGCAATGAGGTCGCGAACTCTTCGGCGATTTCGAAGGGACGGAGGACGACAATGAAACGGGAAAAAGAAGCCATTTCGGGGACTGTCACCGGCAACGATCAGCATGTGGGATTTCGGGCCATGATCATGAAGCAGGCCATCGAATACAACCTCGCCGGCTTTACAAAGAACCTGCCCAATGACGTCGTGAACTTCACCCTTCAGGGCGATGCGAAACGATTGACCCACGCACTCTCGGCCGTTCACGAGGGAACGAAGAAGTCATCGGACATCAAGGTCAACACAACTCGGGGGACGGTCGATCCGGCTTTGAACGCTTTCACAATCTACGCCTGGACGTCGACGAGCCGGAACATCACCACCCCGTACGATCTCGTTTTCCATCTGCGGCCCGATAACGGAAAGCTCGCGCCGGCCGACGTCAAGACCGCATGGCACGGCATTTTGCAATCGACTCTGAAAGGCGACGACCTGAAGAAACTGCGCCCCGACGATTGAGCAGCGTTGTCTGGTTATCGTGGAGGGCGCGAACTTCGGCTTCTGATGACGTGGACGGCTCTCCCAACGGAGCGCGCTAAGGCCCGAGCCGTCCCAGCGCATATGCGCCGCGCCGAATTCGATCTTGTCGACCCTGCCGGTGAGGAAGGGATGGCGGGCGAGCCGCACGCGATCCCCAGCCTTTGGCTGACCGTTATTGAGTATTGCCGCCATTTTTGCTCGGGTTGATCTCTAACAGTGGGATTTGGTCGTTGAACTCGATCTGCTCGCGGGTCTCATACACATGAACGATCTCGTTGACGACCTTGAGCAGCGTCTTGTTGTCGTCAACCTCGCTGTGATGCATTTCCTTTGGCTTGCCCCAGCCGCGATCAAGCAGAACCTTAGCCGCCGCAATCCGCGCCATCGGCGGGGAGGTCTGCTCCATCATGATTCCGGCCAGCGTTTTGATGGCCGTGTCGGTGTATGATCGCGCAAGCGACGCGATGTGTCCGCGGTTTTTTGGCATTTTCCGCTCGTCATGTTTTGTAAGCATTCTTACAATCCGCATGGGCGCTGACAAATCAATCAAGTCGTAGCCAAGCTCGCGCTGAAGGCTGCCTCCATTGAATCATAGTACTCGCGTGAGGCCAAGGCGGAACGGTCACGCGTGCGGGCGGCAATACTTGCGCCCCGCTATCTGGGCGACTCGATCTAAGGCCCCTGCGGTCCCCCGGTCGAATACGGACCATACCGCATCATCTATCTCACCGTCCTGGAGCCTTCTTTTGCTCCGCATCGATACTGGCACGAAACGCTTCCATTAGATAATCCTTGGTCATGAGGGCTTCCGCTGGTCGCTGGACATCATTCCTCGAACGCTGCCGTTTCTCCCACACCCGCTGCCCGCGCGTGCTCAGCTTCGACTACTGCCCGATAGGCCTTTGGATTATCCGCAAAGCCGGCTTGCGACGCTAAATACCGCTCGTAAATCCCGCTGAAACCCAATGCTGCAGTTTCCTGTTCGTAACGGTCCGAGAGACCGATCAGCGTAAGGACCACAAAGCCGGTGAGCGCAAAGGCGATCAAGCTAAGCAGAATGCGACCAATCATTGGTGCCCCCCTCTTTAGTTATCCCCTGCCGTCACAATCACGCCCGAAAGGTCTTCGCGTGAAATAGGCCGGACCCACTCGACATAGGTCGGCCGACCAGCTGCGGATGATTACCTGCTCGCAGCGTTCTTGCTGCGCAGCGGGCTCCACGGCGCGCAGAGCCAAACGCGACCGTAGCTTGCGGATCACTGGAGCGGCGCCTCGAGGGTCGCCGCCTCTCATTGTCCACGTTTTCGATGTGACGGATCAGAATCCTCGTCCGTGATGACGACGTCCCCGAACCGATCTCCGATCACGATCATTAATTCCAGGCGGTCGAGCCAGTCAGCCCCCAGATCATCGGTGAAGTGCGCTCATCCGTTACACGTTTGACGTCGACGCCTAGCTGGTTAGCAATGAGAGTGCGGACATCATTGGAGGCAAGGACTTCTCTCATAGCCGTTGCCTTTTGACTCGATTCCAAGCTGGCGATGCTCATGACCAGGCCCTAGCTGCCAACCCCAAATGGGTGCTTCGTTAGCGGACGACAGTGTCTTTTCGGTTAAGCAGAACTGGAGTGGAGAAAAACCGCCGAAAACCACCCACCCCGGCGCCACGGAAGCACTGGCGTTCGACCGAGTTCTCGATCCTGGCGTAGGATTTAGGCCATGCTCCTCCTGCTCCTCCTCACTCTGCTCCTCCTCACTCTCGCTACGCCATCGCTACGGTTGAGGACTTCAGCTGGATACTGCAGGTGATCGTCAGACCAGCCGCCTAGGTTCTGGAATGCTGATTATGGCCCGCCCGGGAGGAGCTTTGCGGAAGCCTGCGGGGGTGGCGAGATTGATGACGCTCATGGCCCGTCACTGCCCTCTAGACGGCCCACACTTTTCGGCCCGTCGCGTGTCCAAACCACAAGCAATTGCCAAGCTATCGAAAGCACAATTGGACCGACAAATAGACCAATCATGCCGTGTACGAGCGTGCCCCCGAGGACGCCGATTAATATTACCGGCATCGGTGTTGTCAGGCCTTTCGCCACGAGCGGTCGCAATATGTTGTCGAGCAAATTTACCGGCACCATGTAGAGCGTAAACAGAACCGCTGTTGTCGTATCCATCGCAAACCAACTCCATATAATCAGCGGGACTAAGATGACCGACGGGCCAATTTGAATTATTCCGAACAATAGGACCAAAAAGCTGAACAAACCTGCTGCGGGAACTCCGGCGAACAGCAAGCCGATGCCCGCTAATAGCGCCTGCAAGATCGCGATACCGATAATGCCGCGTGCAACATTGCGGATCGTTGCTCCCGCCAAATCAACAAACTCTTCACCCCGCCCGGCTGCAACATGGCCGAGAAGGTTTTTGATGGAGTGGATCATTGACGGGCCCGGAATAAGAAGGAAGCCAGAAATA
>Ga0310911_10000645_pt1 | contig 13188 bp, 13 predicted proteins | sample GREbulkMGHF170_FD_203532 | JGI IMG/M metagenome (GOLD analysis project Ga0310911, IMG submission 203532) | Lab enrichment of tropical soil microbial communities from Luquillo Experimental Forest, Puerto Rico - GRE.bulkMG.HF170 | ecosystem: Environmental > Terrestrial > Soil > Tropical forest >... | reverse complement strand
GGTCGGAGGGGCTCGGTCATCAATGATCTCACGCACTCGACTGCCAAATCACGCGGAAGGTAATGGCCGCCACTTAAGATTTGCCTAAGTTCGGGTCGATGCCGGCCGCATTGCCGCCGCCGACCGTCGCGGCGGCGTCCCAAACGTTGCCAATTCCTTGCCGGCGCACGTGGAGCCGGGCGGAGGCGGCGGGCGTGAGGGGCAGGTCCAGCCGGGCGCCATTGTTGCGCCGCAACCAAGCTTGCGCCGGCTGCATCAACTGATTCGACGGGTCGGACCCATGGCCGCGGGCCGCGGCCGATCGGTTCGCTGGCGGCCAGACCTGGCGTTTTGCCAAAACATCTTTTGACCCAATGGTTTGCTCGGCACGCCCCGCTCTCATATCTTCGCAGAGTTCCGCCGGCGAGAACGGCCGGCGCTCGATCCGCAGTCGGGCCTGCCCGCGCCGCCGTGCGATCGGGGTATGGAGTGCCTATAATAAGGTGGCGCGAGGCCCGTCCGCTCGACATCGGCTTCGGGGCGCGCAAAGGTTCGAGCCGGAAACAACCGCAATGCTCAACAGCCTCGACGTCGAAGGCTCCTCGCGCGACACCCGTGTGGTCGTCGCCATGTCGGGTGGCGTCGATTCCTCGGTCACGGCGGCGCTGCTCAAGGCCGAGGGCTACGACGTCGTCGGCGTCACGCTGCAGCTCTACGACCATGGCGCCGCGACCCACCGCAAGGGTGCGTGCTGCGCCGGCCAGGACATCTATGACGCGCGCGCGGTGGCGGAGCGGATCGGCATCCCCCACTACGTGCTCGACTACGAGAGCCGCTTCAAGGAAATGGTGATCGACCGCTTCGCCGAGAGCTATGTGGCGGGCGAGACGCCGGTGCCGTGCATCGAGTGCAACCAGTCGATCAAGTTCCGCGATCTGCTTGCGACCGCGCGCGAGCTCGGCGCCAGGGTGCTGGCGACCGGACATTACGTCGCCTCGCGGCCGCTCGCGGATGGCGGCCGCGCGCTTTATCGCGCGCGCGAGGAGGAGCGCGATCAGAGCTATTTCCTCTTTGCCACCACGCGCGAGCAGCTCGAGGTGCTGCGCTTCCCGCTCGGCGACAAGACCAAGGCGGAGACGCGCGAGCTGGCGCGCCGGTTCGGCCTCTCGGTCGCCGACAAGCACGACAGCCAGGACATCTGCTTCGTGCCGTCGGGCCGCTACACCGAGGTGATCGAGCGGCTCAAGCCCGGCGCGGCCGAGCCGGGCGACATCGTCGATCTTGACGGCCGCCTGCTGGGCCGACATTCCGGCATCATCCACTTCACCGTCGGCCAGCGCCGAGGGCTCGGCATCGCCGCCGGCCACCCGCTCTACGTGGTGCGGCTCGATGCGGCGTCGCGCCGCGTGGTGGTCGGACCGCGCGAGGCGCTGCGCACCAGCCGGATGCGGCTGCGCGAGGTCAATTGGCTGGGCGAGGACACCATCGACCACGCGCTGTGCGCGGGCTGGCACGAGGTGTTCATCAAGGTGCGCTCCACGCGGCCGCCGCAGCCGGCATGGCTGAGCCGGGGAGGGGCGGGCGTCGAAGTCGACCTCCTCGACGGCGAGGACGGAGTCTCGCCGGGCCAGGCCTGCGTGTTCTACGACGCCCCAGAAGGGCAGGCGCGCGTGCTCGGCGGCGGGTTCATCCAAAGCGCGGTCGCGGCGACGCACGTTCCGCTCATGCGGGAGGCGCGCGTGGCATCCGGCGCGGAGCGCATGTGAATATCCATGGGGCCGCCAACGGGTCTCGCGGCCCGCGGGACATGCGGAACTTGCACTCGAATTTCGTCGTTGTATGTCATTCGGGCGATAGAACCCTAGCGTGAGTTGGCGTGACGGGGGCGATGGCGGGCGAAATCGACATCAACACGGTTGCCAAGGCCTATGCGCGCTGGGCGCCGGTCTACGATTTCGTCTTCGGCGCGGTGTTCGACGCCGGCCGCAAGGCCTCGATCGCGGCGGCCGAGCGCGTCGGCGGGCGCATCCTCGACGTGGGCATCGGCACCGGCATTTCGCTGACCGACTATGCGCCGACGCATCGCATCGTCGGCGTCGACTATTGCGAGCCGATGCTGCGCAAGGCGCACGAGCGGGTCGCCGAGCACAAGCTCGCCCATGTCGAGGCGTTGGCGGTGATGGATGCGCAGCATCTCGGCTTCCCCGACGCCTTCTTCGACGCGGTGGTGGCGCAATACGTCATCACCACGGTGCCCGACCCCGAGGCGGCGCTCGACGAGTTTGCGCGCGTGACCAAGGCCGGCGGCGAAATCATCCTGGTCAATCATCTCGGCGCCGAGGCGGGGCCGCGGCGCGTGTTCGAGCAGAGCTTTGCGCCGGTCGCCCGGCGGCTGGGCTGGCGGCCGGAATTCCGCTGGCAGCGGCTGGCCCGATGGGCCGAGCACCATGGCGGCGTGCGCCTGCTCGAACGCCGCCCCATGCCGCCGCTCGGACATTTCTCGCTGACCCGCTTCGAGCGACTGGCGGCGGGCGCGAACGGGCGGGGCAGGGCGGGGGCTGATGGCGGGCAGCGCTTTGGGTAATGATTCGCGCGGTCCGCTTGCTACGCGTTCACCGGCATTATCCGATCTTGACCACGATCCGGCCGCGTACCCCTCCCTCGACGATACGCCGGCCGGCCTCCATGACCCCGGACAGATCGATCTCGCTGGTCATGGCGGCGAGTTTGCCCGCGTCGAGATCGGACGCCAATCGCCTCCAGGCCTCCCGCCGCCGTTCCAGGGGACACATCACGGAATCCACGCCGATGAGCGACACGCCGCGCAGAATGAATGGGGCGACCGTCGTCGGTAGATCCATCCCGCCGGCCAATCCGCAGGCGGCGACCGCGCCGCCATAGCGGATCATCGACAGCACGTTGGCCAGGGTGGTCGACCCAACAGTATCGATGGCGCCGGCCCATCGCTCTCGGCCGAGCGGTTTGGCCGCGCCGACGAGCTCTTTGCGTTCTATGATCTCGCGGGCGCCCAGACTTCTAAGGTAGTCCGCCTCGCTCGGACGTCCCGTCGAGGCGATGACGGCAAAGCCAAGCTTGGCGAGCAGCGCCACCGCGACCGAGCCCAATCCTCCGGCCGCTCCGGTGACGATCACGGGCCCGTGTCGCGGCGTGACGCCGTGACGCTCGAGCGCCATCACCGCCAGCATGGCGGTGAAGCCGGCGGTACCGATCGCCATCGCGTCACGCGCGCTATTGCGCGCGGGCAATCGCACCAGCCAATCGCCCTTGACCCGCGCCTTTTCCGCGTAGCCGCCGAGATGGGTCTCGCCCATCCCCCAACCATTGAGGATCACTCTGTCGCCCGGCTTCCAGTGCGGATGCGTGGAGGATTCCACCGTGCCGGCGAAATCGATGCCGGCAATCATCGGAAAACGGCGAACGACGGGCGCTTTGCCGGTGAGCGCGAGCCCGTCCTTGTAATTCACCGTCGACCATTCGACGCGGACGGTGACATCGCCGTCCATCAGATTGGCTTCGTCGAAATCGGTGAGGCCGACCGTTTGCCCGCCGTCACTCTTCTCGACCACAATTGCCTTGAAGGTGGGCACGTATTCCCTCCATTCATACGCGCGAAAGCTGTACCGTGCGGCGCGGGCCGCCGCAACTCGATGTCGGGGCCAGCACCTGTGAGACTAAAGTCTTGCGCGTGGTCTTTGGTGCTGCGCGCTGAGTACGATGGACGCAATGACGCTCGACAGGTGGATACCATTTCGGAATGAAGGCTCAGCCGTACGTTGCCGCCTGTTCTGCTTTCCGCACGCTGCGGGCAATGCCGCGTTTTACCGCCCGTTACGGCGCTTGATGCCTCCCGAGGTCGATTTCTGTCCCGTGGAGTTGCCGGGCCGTGCCGCGCGTCTTAATGAGCCACCATTCACGTCTATGAGCGCGCTGATGGAGAGGCTGGATCATGCTTTGCAGCCACTGATGGGAGTTCCATTCGGTTTTTTTGGCCACAGCGTGGGCGCCTGCATGGCCTTCGAAGCTGCCCGGCAACTGCGCTCGGTCGATGGCCGGATCGCCGTGCATGTGTTCGTTTCCGGCCGCGGGAGTCCCAAATCCGCTTCCGCCGATTTTCCCCAGGCACGTTCGCCGTCGGACCGCGATTTGCTTGCAATTCTGGGCCGTTTTGGCGGCACGCCTGCGGCAGTCATGCAACGGCCGGAACTCATAGCTGCCCTCCTGCCGGCTTTAAGGGCCGACCTTGCGCTCGTTGCGGAGTATGCAGCCGATCCAGAGGATCGCATGACTTGTCCGATCACCGCATTTGCGGGGGCTGACGATGTCGCCCATTCTGGTTCGCTGCAGTCCTGGAGCGACTTCACCCGCGGAAAATTTCGGACCTGCATTTTCCCTGGAGGGCATTTTTACTTCTCTCCTGCGGCCGCCGCTCTCGCCAAGGAAATCATCCAGGACTTGCACGTATCCGCGGACATGCACGCGCCAGATGCGAGATCGTAGATATGACGCATCCCTGCGTAGATCCTCCGGCGTTATCGATCGGCGAAATCCACGTGTGGACCGCCCGCCTCGTCGACGAGCATCACGCAACGGCTGACTTGGTGCGGATCCTGAGCCGGGAGGAGCGGGCACGGGCCGCGCAGTTCGCATTCGCGTGCGATCGGGTGCGTTTCATCCAAGCGCATGGCATCATGCGGCAGATACTTTCCAACTATTGCGATGCAGACGCAGCGACACTGACCTTTGCACGCAATCATCATGGGAAGCCGCATTTGATTCCGCGGGCAAACGGTCCCAATCTCCAGTTCAGCGTCTCGCACAGCGGCAATTGCTGCATGCTCGCCGTGCGACTCCGTCACTCGATCGGCATCGATGTCGAGAAGGTGCGTGACCTGCCGCGGGCCATGGACATTGTGCGAAGCTATTTCACGCCGGCGGAAAGCAAAGCCTTGGCTGCTTTACGGGGAACGGCGTGGCGGGATGCATTCTTTGCTTTGTGGACACACAAGGAGGCAGCGGTCAAAGGATTAGGCATCGGCTTGGCGGCTCATCTTGGCCGCATCGAGTTTGATCTCGATCCGGCCCGCGGCCTGCGGCTGGCAGCGTGGGACGGCGATCAATCCGTTGCCCAAAATTGGTCCATTGTTCGTCTCGATCCTCAACCGGGCTACGTCGCCGCGGTGGCCGGTGCGCATCCGATCCGTCGCCTGACATTGCAGAATTTGAGGCACAGGGCCGCTGATTGATGCCAGTGCTACTCATGCGGCTGCGAGCCGTGGACACATATCAGGAATTGTGCAATGTTTACAACGCAATCGTTTGAAGCAAGACCGTCGGGGCGGGGCGAAGGTCGCGCATGAACCAGGCGGAGGGGACTGCGTGGTAGGCGCTTGAATGGCAACGCAGAGCGGCAAGGGCGGGCGATCATGAGCCGTCATTGGTTGACTCAGCGTTTGCAATCTTGGGGGGACAGGCCGGCGCTGATTTGGCGCAACGAGAGTTGGTCGTTCAGCCAGCTCTGCGACGGTTGCGATGCTTGGCTCGGCCGATTGGCGCAACACGGGGTCAAACCGGGAGACACCCTGGCAATCTGCGGCGATTATTCGCCGAAGCTGTGCGCGTTGCTTCTGGCCGCGCAGGTGAACCGCAACATCATCATCCCGTTGGCGTCCGCAACCGCGCCGCGCTGGGATCGGCTCATGGAGTTGGCGCAGGTCCAATTCGCCGTTCGATTCGACGGCGACGATTCATGGCACGTTACCAACTTCGACCGCACCGTGAGCCATCCGCTGTTGCGGGAACTCAAGGAACGGGATGCACCCGGTCTGGTTCTGTTCAGCTCGGGCTCGACTGGCGAGAGCAAGGCTTCGGTGCTCGATTTCAACCGCCTATTGGCGAAGTTCGAGGCACCGCGGCCGGCCTATCGCACGCTCGTCTTCCTGCTGCTCGACCATATCGGTGGCATTAACACGCTGCTCTACGGGCTCTGTCACGGCGGGACCATCGTTACGATGCGTGAGCGCACCCCAGATGCCGTATGCGCCGCGATTGAAGCGCATCGGATTCAGCTGCTGCCTACGACACCGACGTTCCTGCGGATCCTGCTGATCGCCGACGCCATCAGGCGTTATGATCTTTCCTCCCTTAAGATCGTCACCTACGGCACGGAGCCGATGCCCCCCAGCACGCTTGCGGTTGTTCGCGAAGCTTTGCCACGGGTGCGGTTCAAGCAGACCTACGGGCTTTCGGAACTCGGCATCCTGCCGACCCAATCACGTGACTCCGGCTCGGTGTGGCTCAAACTCGGCAATGCTGGATTTGAGCACAAGATCGTCGACGGCGTGCTCTGGATCAGGTCGCGAAGCGCGATGCTCGGCTATTTGAACGCGCCGTCACCGTTCGATGCGGACGGCTGGTTTAACACGCAGGACCTCGTCGAAAGAGATGGCGAGTACATTCGCATTCTCGGCCGCAAGTCGGAGCTGATAAACGTGGGCGGCGAGAAAGTGCATCCGACCGAAATCGAGAACGTTCTGCTCCAAGTCGACAACGTTAAAGACGTCACCGTGCGCGGCCAGCCCAATCCGGTCACCGGCGAGGTCGTTGCAGCCAAAATCACCCCGCTCGGCCCGGAGGATCCCGACGCGCTCAAACGGCGCGTGCGCCAATTTTGCCACGCGCGACTCGAGCGTTACAAAATACCCGCCGTCATCGACGTGGTCCTGGAGGATCATTACGGTGCGCGTTTCAAGAAATCGCGCGATCGAACATCGGTTGGGCATCCCACCGGCACAGACGCCGGATCGTAAGTTGAGCGTGAGGACACGGCGATCATGCCACAGGCCAGAAAGGTCGCGCTGGTTAGTGGGGGGAGTCGCGGCTTGGGAGCCGAACTGGTGTCGGGGTTTCTCGACCGGCAGTACGGGGTAGCGACGCTGAGCCGGACGAAGACGGCTTTCATCACCAATATGTTGCGTGCCCGCAAGGGCCGGCATTTCCATTGGAGCCAGGTGGACGGACGCGATCACGAGGCGTTGCGCGCCTTCGTGAAGGAGGCGGGCGAGCGGTTGGGTCGCATCGACGTGCTCGTCAACAATGCCGGAATTGCAATGGAAGGCGTTCTGCCGACCATGCGCACGCGCGACATTGTCGAGGCCGTCGAAGTGAACCTGACCGCAGCTCTGGTGCTCGCGCAGGCTTGTTCGCGGTTGATGCTACGGCAGGGCTCCGGATGCATCGTCAACGTATCCTCGGTGCATGCCATCCGCGGCCACGCAGGCGTCGCCGTCTATAGCGCGACCAAGGCAGCGCTCGATGGTTTGACGCGCAGCCTTGCTCGCGAGCTCGGCCCCCGTCAGATCAGGGTCAACTCCGTCGCTCCCGGCTATTTCGACAGCGAGATGGTCAGCGATATGGCTGAGGAGCAGAAGCAGCGCATCGCTCGGCGCACGCCGCTGGGGCGGCTGGCACGCATCGATGAGGTCGCGAACGCCATTCACTTCCTGACCTCCGACCAAGCGTCCTTCATCACCGGACATACCCTCGTGGTGGATGGAGGCATCACATGCTGACTGCGCCGACGCTCGCGCAAATCGAATCCATCGTGCACGACCGAATCCGCGCGGTCTTGGCAGAGCGCGTCAGTGAGGTTGGTCGCCTGTCCGGTACCGAAAGGCTGAGCGCGACGCTCGGCCTCAGCTCGCTCGATTTGGCGTTTGTCGTGGCCGAATTGGAAGCCGAGCTTGGCGTCGATCCATTTGCAAAGCTCGTTTCGATCACCAGCGTCCGATCGGTCGCAGACCTCGTGCGGGCCTATCAGCAGGCGCTTTTTCCGGAGCTCCAGCGCGGCGGAGAGGACCATACGATCGCGACGGCGGTCAAACGAGCTCAGACCAGGCGAGCGCGGAGAAAGCGCAGATGATGGGCGCCAACAGCTCCGCCGGTGTTGCGATTGTCGGCATCGCCTGCCGTTTTCCCGGCGCTGCCGATCACTCCGCCTTTTGGCGAAACCTCTGTGAAGGGGTGGAATCGATCAGCACGCTGAGCGACGACGATCTCGTATCGGCGGGCGTACCTGCCGAGTTGTTGCGCGATCCGTCCTATGTCAACGCCGCCGCATTGCTGCCGGATATCGATCAATTCGATGCTGCCTTCTTCGAATATTCGCCGCAGCAAGCGCGGCTCATGGATCCGCAGCAGCGTCTACTTCTGGAAGTCGCATGGGAGGCCTTCGAGGATGCCGGACAACCCGTCGGAAGCGTGCCCAGGCCGATCGGAGTCTTCACGGGCGTAGGCGGAGTCGTGAGCAGCTATCTCGTCGATCGACTGCCCTTGAGCGCGGACCAACCAGCCGTAGTCGCGCCAGGCGAAACCCTCGATATCCTCGCCGATCTCATGACTGTTTTATAGGGCGAAGTCCGCAAAATTGAGTGTATAATGCAAGGTGAGGAAGTTCGGGGCGCCCTGTCCGCTCCAAACGACCTCATGTAGCAACGCAGGAGGGGCATCCCAATGGCGAAGAAGCGAAAGACTAGGTCGAGCAGCACCCAGCGATCGCAAAGAACCTACTGGCTTTGGCCATTTTGGCCGCTGGTACCAGTATCGGCGAAACAACTGACTGCAGCCAAGAAACTGGCCGAGGCGCGAGGACAATTTTGGAGCGAGTCATTCAACGCATTAGGCGAGGCAATAGGCAAGCTGTCAGAGGAATGGGGCAAGGCCAGTCGTCAAAGTAGCCGCTAGGGGGCATCTCAATGGCAAAGAAACGAAGACGCAAGTCGGGGTCGAAAGGCAGCAGTCGGCGTTCCGAATTGGGCTACTGGCCTTGGCCATTTTGGCCGCTGGATCCGAAGCTGCGGGACGCGACCGCGCGATTGATTATGTCGCGAACAGAGTCCTGGGGAAAGACGTTTGCGGCAATGGCTGATATCGCAAATCAAATGGAGGAGGAATGGCGTAAAGCCGGAGGCAGAGCCAGCCGGAGTCGTCGCCGCGCCGATGAAGACTGGTAGTCATCGTCCGGCATCAAGTGACTTAGGTCGAGTATTAATCGACCAGGTCGCGAGAGAGTGAGTGTGCGCGACAGTGAGCTCCCAGTATCATCCGCCACCATTGTGAGCTTGGAGCATAGATTGGCATCGATCTGGTGCAATTACCCGCAAGCTCAAATCGCGTGCGACTCACTCTAGTCTTGGCGCATAACCCATTCAAAGCACTCTGCGAATGCAACGCAGATTCGTTTTGGAATAGTCAGACTTCATGACGAGCCAGATCCTATTGGTAGACGAGAGGGATCGTCTGCAGAGGTCGCGGTGGGGCAGATCGAAGTTCTAGTGCATGAAAAGGCCTGTGCCGTGCTCGAAGAGCGTCGTGGCAAAATATCTAAGTTTACGCGTGGCGGCAAATCGAATGCCCTGGCCGGCCTGAATCTGCTCGATCTCACGTTTCCTGGTGCCGAACTTGCGGTCGAGTTTGGGGTTGAGCCCGTTGCAAGGCCGGCTGCATTCACCAGCCTACGCACCATAGGCGACCTGGTCCGAGCATATAGCAACGCAACGTTTCCAGACGCCCGCTCGCAGATAACCGATGACAACCGGGCCGCAGCGATGCAGCAAGCCGATACTCGGCGGATCAAAAGGAAACAATCGTGACGTCCGCGACCGGTCCCACAGGCGTGGCCATAGTCGGGATCGCATGCCGATTTCCCGGCGCCCCGGATCAGCGTGCTTATTGGCGCAATCTCTGCGGCGGAATCGAATCCATCACCTTCCTGACAGATAACGAGCTGGCAGCCGCCGGCATGCCAGCGGAGCGGTTGCGCGACCCTGCCTACGTCAAAGCCGCACCCATCCTTCCTGACATCGATCAGTTCGATGCTGCCTTCTTCGAGTACTCGCCGGCCGAAGCGCGCCTGATGGACCCCCAACATCGACTGTTGCTGGAGGTTGCGTGGGAGGCGTTCGAAGATGCTGGCTATCGGCCGGCAGGGGCACCGCGACCGGCAGGAGTATTTGTGGGAACGGGCGGGGTCGTGAGCAGCTATCTCGTCGATCGCCTCGCCTTCTCTGCCGAATTGCCAGGCTATACGGGCGGCGTGGCGCATATCGGAAACGACAAGGATTTCTTGAGTACCCGCATTTCATACAAGCTCAACCTCACTGGTCCTAGCGTCAATGTGCAGACCGCCTGCTCTACTTCGCTGGTCGCGGTGCACCTTGCCTGCCAAGCTATTCTTGCCGGCGAATGTGATATGGCACTCGCCGGTGCGGCCACGGTGCGCGTACCGCAACACGTCGGCTATCTTTGCCGGCAAGGCGACATCTTGTCGCCCGATGGACATTGCCGCGCATTCGATGCAGCAGCACGAGGGACCATCTTCGGGAGCGGGGTTGGCGCGGTCCTGCTCAAGGACCTGCGGTCAGCTATCGCCGATCACGACAATATTTATGCCGTGATCCGAGGGTCCGCGATCAACAACGACGGAGCGGACAAGGTCAGTTATACCTCTTCGAGTGTGGCCGGTCAGACGAGAGCGATGATCGAGGCGATGTCGGTCGCCGACATTTCGCCAGACGACATTGGCTACGTCGAATGCCATGGGACCGGAACGGTTGTCGGCGATCCATTGGAGATCGACGCGTTGACTCGCGCGTTTCGAACTGGAACGGATCGGCGCAGTTTCTGTGCGATCGGTTCGGTCAAGACCAATATCGGCCACCTCGAACAGGCCGCCGGAATGGCCGCGCTGATCAAGGCCGCCCTGGCAGTAAAGGAAGGAAAAATTCCGGCCAGCCTCAATTTCCGGACACCGAACCGCAAGATCGATTTCGCCGCTAGTCCGTTTTTCGTCAACACCGAGTGCAGGAACTGGCCGACAAATCGTCGCCGAGTCGCGGCGGTCAACTCGCTAGGGCTGGGAGGGACCAACGCCTTTTTAGTCTTGGATGAAGCTCCACAAGCACCCGCAGTCACGGTGGCCGATCAACTGCTCAGCGTGGTGACGCTATCAGGAAGAGCCGCGCCGGCACTGCGAGCATCCATGGAGCGTCACCGAGCTGCAGTGGAGCGGCGGTCGGACGCTGACCTTCCTGATGTCTGCTTCACGCTGAGCTGCGGTCGCAATCATTTTAGTCACCGTTTCGCTGCTGTTGTCGGTTCGATTGCGCAATTGCGCTCTGTGCTGACCGAGGAGCTGGAAAAAAAGGCGGCCGGTGATCACGCTACGTCAGCCAGCGAAAGGAGGCGACTCGCTTTCCTGTTCTCTGGGCAGGGGTCCCAGCGTGTGAACATGGGAGTGGAGCTTTATCGAACGCAGCCGGTGTACCGCGCCGTCATCGATCGCTGTGCTGCTTTGTTGCGCGATCGATTGGAGCTGCCCCTCTTGGATGTACTATTTGGTAGCGCTGGAGCGGGCGATGCCATTCATCAAACCGCGTACACGCAGCCCGCCTTGTTCGTGGTGCAGGCTGCTTTGATCGAGCTATGGCGCTCGTGGGGGGTCGTTCCCGAGATGGTGCTGGGCCATAGTGTCGGCGAGTTCGCCGCCGCGCATTGTGCAGGCGTGTACTCACTGGAAACGGCACTTTTTCTTATCACGGAACGCGCGCGGCTCATGCAATCCCTCCCCGTCGGTGGAGCGATGGCATCAATTCCTGCCGACGAAAGCATGGTCACTTCCGTCATCAAGAAACGCAAGGGTGAGAAGCTTGCGATTGCCGCGGTGAATGCACCCGGGAGCGTGGTGGTTTCCGGCGAGAGCGAAGCTGTCGCTGCTGTCGTGAAGCATTTCGAAACAGGAGGTATACGAACCCAGCCGCTGACGGTCTCACACGCGTTTCATTCTCCCCTGATGCAACCAATCATGCAGCCATTGGAGAGCGTCGCTGCGACAACTCCCGCAAACTCGACAAAAATACCATGGATTTCGACATTGTCCGGAACGGTTGTGAGCGAGACCGTCAACGCGCAGTATTGGTGTGACCATGCGCTCCGTCCGGTTCGATACGCCCAGGGTATGAATACGATCGCCGCATTGGGTGCCACCGATTTCATCGAGATTGGTCCCGGCAGCACATTATTGGCTCTCGGACGGCAATGCATGAGCGCAAACGGATATGCTTGGCTCGGTTCGCTGGCTGACCAGCGACATGGGGACTTGGAACGGATTCTATTGAGCCTGGGCGAACTCTATCGTCGCGGCCACGACATCGATTGGGATGGCTTCTACCGGCCGACTAGCCGGCGCCGCGTATCGCTCCCCACCTACCCGTTCGAACATCGCCGTTTCTGGTTGGACAATGATGCCGTGCCGTCACCGCAGAGGACAGCTTCCGCCTCGGCGAATTTGGCAGGTTCGCGCCTTCGATCCGGGCTGCCGGACATCCAATTCGAGACAACCTACAGCCTGGCACGTTTCGAATATCTCAACGACCACCGTATTTATGGGATGCCAGTTTTGCCATTGACCTTCGGTCTCACAGCCCTCCGCGATGCTGCTCGGCAGCATTTTGGGACCGATCGTGCTGCGATTGCGAATGTGCAATATCGGCAAGCCATGGTGCTGCCTGACGTCGGCGATCGCATTGTGCAAATAATTTTAACCCCTGTGGACGACGCAACGGCTGAGTTTCGCCTGATGAGTATTGGCGCGCAGCCGGCTTCCGCCTGGCAGACGCACATGGTTGGCATGATTCTCTCGAAGGGCACGGACGAAAGCGTCAAGAGTACCGCACTCGCAATCGATCAGGTCAAGTCGCGATGTCCAACCGCCATTTCAACCGAGCGGTACTACGGGACGCTGAACGAGGTTGGCTTGCAGTATGGCCCGTCCTTTCGCGCCATCCAGGAGTTGTGGCACGGCAAGGGCGAAGTTTTGGCCCACATTGATCTACCTGCGCATTTGATGGAGGACAATGGGCTCGGGCTGCATCCGGCGTTGTTGGATGCTTGTCTGCATGTCTATCCGGCTCTGGTCGAAGCGCATGGCAATTTCGAGCAGGTGCCAACGGACGCGCGCGCATATTTGCCGATAAGCCTTGACCGCTTCCACAGCATGGCCTCAGACGCGCGGAAGGTCTGGGTGCATGCGATCCGCCGTCACCACCAATCAGATTCGGAGACCGTCGATATTGCCATCTACGAAGAAGATGGAAGCCCCGCCGCCATGCTTGGGGGCCTGTCGGTCAAACAACT
>Ga0310911_10000624_pt1 | contig 13368 bp, 8 predicted proteins | sample GREbulkMGHF170_FD_203532 | JGI IMG/M metagenome (GOLD analysis project Ga0310911, IMG submission 203532) | Lab enrichment of tropical soil microbial communities from Luquillo Experimental Forest, Puerto Rico - GRE.bulkMG.HF170 | ecosystem: Environmental > Terrestrial > Soil > Tropical forest >... | reverse complement strand
GATGGGAACTTGCTGGCCGACTTCCGCTAACGAGGCCAGCAGTCGGCGCTCCGCTTCCGGACGCACTACTCGCAGTCGTTCATAACGCAGTTCCAGTTGATGAAACTCCAACTGCACGCCTCCTCCTCCCGCCTGGGCTCTCCGCCAACCAACAACCCACCCTTGAAGAAGAAAGAACGAAGCACCACCCCAAGGTGACTTGCGCCGCTGTGGCTGGGCTCCGTTCCTCCTTCCTCGTTTGCCGGTGTAGGCTGAACTTATTCACCTCGGCTGAGGAAGCGCAATATCTCAGGACCATCTCCGGGGAGTTCTCTCCTGTCGAGTCCCACACCTCGAGCTCCGAGACCATCGCTCGCTCCACTCCTGTTGTCGTTCCCGCCAGCGTCGTTCGCGCTCCCGAACCCGCTCCACGGCTCGCCGACACGCCCACGTGCAAAATCGCTGCAGCGGCGAGCGCCGGCTGCGCGCAAACTCCTCATAGCAGCCCGGGCGATCACAGGCGGAGCCAAATAAATTTTCTTGCGATCCCCACGATTTACCGAGGTGACTCGGCATTGAAGGCAAGCTGTTTAACATCTCAATAATTCCTTTCTGATGCTGTGCCAGAATCTACAGTTTGCGGAGCTGCTGGCAACACTGCAACACGTATTCTGGTAATCGGAGCTTCATCGACACGCTGCAAATGACCTGCATTCCCGCAAGATATTTGATTGGCGTACGGAGGAGACCTCGATCTTCGTCTGCCCGGTTTCATGCTGAGGGAGAATGGATTTCACAAAGTGCTGTACGATCGGGTTCCGACGCTTAACGATTGGGCGAATGTGTGTGAGTACGGCGAACCCAAGGTTTGCTCAGAATCAGGCCGCAAGAGTCTGCTGGGCTGGATGAGCGGCGATGCCAAAGGTTCACAGAGCTCTCGCCAAAACACCGCTCAAAACAGTGTCGCGTCCAACGATCACATCGTGAGAACAGCCCGGAAACGCGCACTCCCCATGTTCCGGTATGCCCTCTTCCGCCTGCTCAAGCGAATAAGTCTGCACCATGTAATTAACGACGCTGCAGGCAACTGGAGAGGCTTTGGATCCCCAGCGAGGATAATCATGCGACCGTTGGGCCGCAGCGCCTGCACCAAGGACACCTGCAATTCACTCGACGGTGCAGTGGCCAGGATCACCAAGGCCCCCCCCAACTCCTTCAGCACCTTCACGGGATCGCAGGTCGACGTTTGAATATAGGTATCGGCGCCTAGTGCCTTGGCCAGTTGCTCCCTATCCTTCTCACGAGCAACCACGACCGTGCGAAAGCCCATTTTCGAGGCACATTGCACGGCCAAGTGGCCTAGACCGGCGAGCCCGACGATTGCGACCTTGTCACCGGGATTCGCACCGGAGTGGCGCAGAGCGTTGAACGTCGTCATGCTCACACACATCAAAGGTGCCGCGTCGCTGAAGTTCAGCTCCACGGGAATCCTGGCCAGTGCCGCCTGTGGCACGACAACGTATTCAGCATAGCCTCCATCAAAGCTGATACCGGTGATTTGCAGATTCGCACAATTGACGAAGTCATTTGCAAGCCGTGACGGATTTACTGTCCCGATCGTGCCAAGGCTGGAAAGTAATCAGCTCGATTCACTGAACTCTAGATTCTTGCCGTAGGTCTCCGACAGGCACATCCAGCCAAGACTGGCCAGTACAAAGATAATCACTCCTATAACGCTTGCGGCAATCAGAGGCCCGTGCCTCTTGAGCGCGGCATAGCTCATATTCATTGGGATCGTTAAAGCGCGAGCGAAATTTGGTACTGTCGTGCCCACCGTGGCGCGGATATTGGTGCCAAACTGCTCAACAGCCCACGCTGCGCCAACCACCCAAACGCCGAAGGTGATGCCGAGCAGTCCATTCTCGATGTAAAACCCGCTAAGCGTATGGACAGGCCAAATGATGTATTTGTTAAACACAATCATGCCGGCGATCAGGAACACGAGCGTCGCCTTCTTGCGACTTTTCAGCCGCTCGCTCAGCCAACCCGCCACTAGGTCGCCAACGATCACGCAACTGAAACCGACCGAAAGTACGATATTTACCTTGATTGGTTCATTAATACCCATGTCTTTGCCGAGTTCCGGCGAGAGAGTCCAGAGAATCTGAGGGATAAACACCGATGTCGCCATTAGGAATATGGCTGCGAGGTATTTCTTTAGCCGTAAGGGGTCGCGCAGGATCAGCCTGAGGCCGCCGCGCGGCACTTCCAGCCCGCGCAGCTGCTCAAACATCCCTGATTCCATCAGCAGTACGCGCGTGAACAGCAGCATCAGCCCGGCAGCACCGCCGATGATGTACGCCGTGCGCCACGGCAGGAACTGTACCACCGCCGACGCGCTGAGGACTCCGATGAAACCCATAACGATGAACACCATGATGCCGAAACCCCGGCGGTCCGGTGCTAGCTTTTCAATGATCAGCGTCAGCCCGGCGCCCAGCTCTCCCGCTAGCCCAAGTCCAGCGAAAAAGCGCGCCAGCGCGTAGGTGGGGACGTCATGGACAAAACCACAGCTGAGAGTGCCGATCGAATAAAGTATGATTGATATGAACAAACTCGCTTTACGTCCGAATTTGTCACCAACCAGACCGGAGAAGTACGCACCGAGCAGCAGTCCCGCCCATTGCCAGTTGGCGATCATCAGCCCTGCATCAGTCAGCGCGCTGTCTTTCAGGCCTAAGTCAGCCAGGCTCGGGATGCGCACCATGTTGAACAGGAAGAAGTCGAACATGTCGATGAAATAGCCAAAGCTGGTCACAACCACTGTAATGCCCAGTATTCTTGTTGCCAGTGTACTCGAAGAATCTCTCATAGATTCCACTCGTCGGCGGCGTCAGCTCTCTTTTGTCCGGCGCAACCATGGCTTTTGCTAAATCCGCTGCTCATACTTCACTCATGATACAGGGCCTACTGAAATCGGTGGGTTTGCGGTCCGAATGCTTCGAGACGGCCGAGCAGTTTCTACAGAGAAAGCCTTCGAAGGGTCCGAGTTGTCTGATATTGGATGTGAGCCTTCCCGGAATCAGCGGCCTGGATTTTCAGCAGCAACTGAGGAAGGCGGGCCTCCCGATTCCAATTATTTTCGTTACCGGACACGGCGATATTCCAATGACGGTAAAGGCTATGAAGTCGGGCGCGGTGGAATTTCTGAACAAACCTTTTGAAGATCAGAACCTGCTGGACGCCGTTCAACAAGCTCTGGCTCGCGATTCCGTCACTCGCCGGGAGCAGGCCAAATTTGCCGTTCTACAAAAGCGCTACGACACGCTGACTCCGCGGGAACACGAAGTCATGATTAGTGGTCTCGGGGAATGCTGAACAAGCAGATTGCATCAGAACTCGGGACTAGCGAAATCACGATTAAAGTTCACCGCGCTCAGGTAATGCGCAAGATGCAGGCTGGATCTCTCGCCGAACTGGTCAGAATGGCGGAGAGGCTCCAGCGTTTCCGGTCGACTTCTTGACTTCGCGTTGCCCTTTGATTTCGCCCCAATCTCGGGCAGTTCGTCCCTCCCACTCTTATACCAAAGCGTAATTGCGCTTCCCTTTGCAGCGGACTATTTTCTAGCCAACGAGGCAAAAGAGGAGAAGCCGAAAGTGGTTGCCATTGTCGACGATGACGAGTTGATCCGGGATGCTCTGCATGGCCTGATGAAAGCTGCTGGTTTTCGGGCTTTCGCGTTCGCATCGGCGGAAGAATTCCTGAACTCCGGCGAACAGGAGCGCACTGCGTGTCTGATCGCCGACATTCGTATGCCGGGAATGTCGGGTTTGGAACTCCAATCAAAGCTAAACAAAGATCATTACAGGATTCCGATCATCTTCATCACGGCACACGGTGACGAGAAAATGCGGATGCAAGCATTACGGGCAGGAGCAGTGGAGTTTCTGATCAAACCCTTCGACGACGAGGCGCTGCTCGACAGTGTACGAGCGGCACTGGAAACTTGAGCTTCTCAATTGCTGCAGGAAGCCTCTGTGTGGGGTCATCTGTGGAAGGTGTTAACAGAGTTCCGCCAAGTGAAAAGGGTGCTGAGCGTCGCTTTGAACAAATCATCGGCAACAGCCCTGTTCTCGAATCCGTACTCGCCGACGTGGAACGTGTGGCACCGACCGATTCCACCGTGCTGGTCCTGGGCGAGACGGGTACCGGCAAGGAGTTAATCGCCCGCGCCATTCACAATATCAGTCCACGCTGCGCACGCCCCTTCATAAAGCTGAATTGCGCTGCCATTCCCTTTGACCTGCTGGAAAGCGAGCTCTTTGGGCACGAAAAGGGCGCTTTCACCGGAGCTATCACGCAAAAACTCGGCCGTTTCGAAATGGCCGATACCGGGACACTTTTCCTCGATGAGATAGGGGATATTCCGCTGGCGCTGCAACCTAAGCTGCTGCGAGTTCTGCAAGAGCAGGAGTTCGAACGTTTGGGCAGCGGTCGGACGCATCGCATCAACGTCCGTCTGGTTGCGGCGACACATCGAGATCTGAGCGAGATGATCGAGCGGAACGAATTCCGCAGTGATCTGTACTACCGTCTGAACGTATTTCCCGTCGTGCTGCCACCGCTGCGGGAGCGTCGCCAGGATATTCCACAGCTGGTCTCGCATTTTGTCGATATTTTTGCCCGGCGCATGGGCAAGAGAATTGATCATGTACCGGAGGAGACGATGGAGGCGTTCACTTCGTATTCTTGGCCTGGGAACGTGCGGGAACTTCAGAACTTGATCGAACGAGCCGTGATCCGGTCGAACAACGGAGTGCTTCCCAATCCTTTACCGGTATTGGTCAAGAATCCGGCGACGGTGACTCCTGTACCGGGCAACCTCACCGATTCCACGCGAGCCCTGATCCTGCAGACACTGCAGGCGGCAGGCTGGATCATCGGAGGGCCCGATGGCGCAGCCGTCCGGCTGGGACTGAAGCGGACCACTTTAATTGCAAAAATGAAGAAGCTCGGGATCTCACGACCAACGCGCCAAAACGCGGTGAACGATCTCAGCGAGAAACTCGAGAACGGGCAGTGGCAGCCTGTAATTCATTGAGATCCGTTGACCACCTTCGAATGTGCGGCAAGGCTACGCAGCCTCGTGTGCAGTGTCTTCGATTGGTAAGGTGAACTGAAATGTTGCACCTGGCCCGGAGTTGGCGGTGGCCCACAAGCGACCGCCGTGCGATTCGATAATCGACCGACTGATGGGCAATCCCATGCCGGTGCCTTGAGGTTTGGAGGTAAAGAACGCCTTGAAGATTTGTTCCGCTTGTTCTGGGTGTAATCCCACCCCCGTATCGGCGACCGAGACCAAAATTTGACGATTCTCGTCTTGCTGCGACCTGACCGTAAGTTTTCCTGGAGTGCCTACACCCTTCATGGCTTCGATGCCGTTGAGCATCACGTTCATCAAAACCTGTTGTAACTGTACTCGGTCTGCCATGATCTGAGGGAGACCGCTCGTAAGATCGCCATGGATCGAAATCGAATACCGGGCCGCCTCACCTCGCAGCAGGGCGATCAACTCTTGAATGACTTCATTTACGTCGACCGACTCCCGCTGGAGAACGTCCTTTTTGAATAGCGAGCCGATCCGGCTGATGATGTCAGACGCACGGGTTATATCTCTGACGAGTCTTGAAGCTGCTTCTTGCGCCTCGGCCAGGTCGGGCTGATCGCGAGAAAGCCATCGCAAGCAGGTTTTAGCGTCTGTCACCGCTGCGGAAATCGGCTGCTTGATCTCGTGCGCCAATGAGGCGGTCAACTCTCCCATCGTGCTCACCCGGTTGATGTGCGCAAGATCCGCCTGCGCCTGGAGTAATCTCTCGCGCTCTTCCTCCGCCCGCTTGTGCTCTGTCACATCCATCGCCATACCTAGGTATTGCACCAATTCCCCGGACGGGCCCAAAACGGGGCGGCCCACGGAATGGACGTACCTGACTGCCGTACGCGGAGGCAGAATCCGGAACTCCACGTCATAATCCGACTTCTCGGCTATGGCTCGATCTAATGCCGCTTGCCACTTGGCCCGGTCCTCGGGATGAACCCGCTGTAGGCGTTCTTCCCAAGTGGGCATACCACCTTGTGGGTCAAAGCCACATACGCGATACCATTCCTCTGACAGATACACCGCCTTCCTTCCAGCTACTTCCCAAACCCAACTCCCCACGTGCGCGAGTCCCTGCGCTTGTGCCAGATAAGCCTCGCTGCGCCGTAGTGCCTCCTCCGCATGCTTTCTTTCACTGATATCGCGGATAAAGCCGGTAAATACATGGTGCCCGTTCATGGTCACTTCTCCGAGCGAGACTTCCACCGGGAACTCCTGTCCATTTTTGCGGAGGCCGGTAAGCTCGGTACCCTGCCAGTTGATATGTCGCTGGCCGGTAGCCAGGTAGCGTCTGAACCCATTCTCGTGCGCCTGCCGCATGAATTCCGGCATGAGTACGGTCAAGGGTTTCCCAATCAACTCCGGCGGGTCGTAACCAAAGATTTTCATAGTGGCGGGATTGGCAAACCGAATTGCACCGCTCTCGTCCGCGGTGATCACGGCATCATTGGCCGTTTCAACAACGACGCGATGCCTCTCTTCACTGTAGCGACGCGCGGATTCCTCTTTTTTACGTTCAGTAATATCCGTCGCAATACCGGCAACAGCGTAGATCTCGCCCTCTGCATTGAACAGGGGGAACTTCTGGACGATGTGCGTGTGCAGCCCGTCTTCCTGGAGAGCGACCTCCTCAAATTCCATCGGAACGCCCGCGTCGAGCACCTTTCGATCGTCGGCTTGAAAGGCAGCAGCCTGTTCCGCTGAAAATATTTCATCATCCTTCTTCCTTCTGATTTGTTCTTCGGTGATACAGAAGACTCTTGTGAACTCCTTGTTGACATAGAGATACCGGCTCTGCCGATCTTTCAAGAAAATCAGGCTTGGGGTGTGTTCAAAAAATGCCTGTAACCGTGCCTCGCTTTCCCGCAGGGCCTCCGCGGCGCGCTTTTGTTCGCTCAAATCGAGTACGAAAGCGAGACCCTCATTTCCTCCTTGTTCGAACACTGCGGCACCGACCAGCACGGGCACGCGGCTGCCGTGTTTCCGGAAGAACTCCTTCTCATAGGGTTGAACACTGCCGACCTCTTTTAGCTCGGCCAAGGCGCGTCCGTCGCGGTCGCGCCATTCCCCAGGCGTCAGGTCTGTCCAGCGCATTCGACCTGAGACAAGATCTTCACGGCTGTATTCGAGCATGCGGAGAAGCGCCTCATTGGCCTCGACGATCTTGCCTTCAAGGTTCCAGACGAAGATCCCCATGACATTGGCGTCGACTAAGCGTCGGATTTTCGCCTCGCGTGCTTCGAGATCGGCGTAAAGACGTGTATTCACTAAGGAGATTGCAGCTTGGGAGGCAAGCAGTTTCAGCACTGCGATCCGCGTAGGAGTGAAGACGTGAGGAGCCAGGTTATTTTCGAGATAGAGCACACCGATGAGTTTGCTTTGGTTAATCAATGGCAAGCAGAGAATGGAACGCGCATGACGCTGCCGGATGTAGGTATCCGCCGAAAACGAACTGTCCGCCGTGGCATCGTTGAGGATTACACACTCCTGGGTGCGTAATACAAAGTGGACGATCGATTCTGGCACGGCGCGCTCCGCTGCTTCTCTCCGGCGCACAATGACACTGGCGCCGCTAGTGGTGACTTCTGCCTCGACCCGCAGATCATCACCTCGCGGAAGAATCAAGAGCCCTCGCTCAGCTCCTGCGTGCTCACAGGCTGTGCGCATGAGCGTGTCGATCAGCTTCTCCAGAACCATCTCACCCGAGACTGCTTGCGAGACTTTGATAACGGTGGCTAGATCCAGGAGATCGACCGACGCCACGATCGTGCTCGTCGGGCCGGGAGCCGGCTCTTCCTTTTTGAGGTGCGGATATAAGCGCTCGAGTTGCTTTACTTTGCCATCGGCTCCCCAACGGACATAGCCGTACCAGGCTTCCCGCAAATACGCATCCGCGATCCTGTCGAAACCACGCGCCGCGTAGAAGCGCGCGGCGACCTCGTAGGCGAGCGCCTCGTTGTGGACAAAACCGTTTGCGCGCGCCGAGCGGATCGCCTGTTCGTAGAGGCGCATCGCCTCGAATTCGCGGTCTTCTATTCGTGCGATCTCCGCGCCGACAAGCGCGGCGCGGTTTTCGAAATTCTCCGGGCAATTCTCCGCCCAGACTTCGAGCTGCCTGTGGTGGGCGGCCAGGGACTCGAAATGCTGCTGTCTCTGGTCGGGAGATGCAGAATCCCAGCATGCCGCGTGGGAAAGCGCACCATAGAAGTGAAACTCTGCTGTTTCGAATTGCGAGGGTGATGTCCAGAGCATCCGTTGCGCGGTCGATGCGGCAGCCACGGCTGAAGCATAATCACCGGCAAAGAAGCGGGCTTGCAGCTTTCGGATAGAATACCAGCGCCACTTAACCTCCACACCCGGCTCAGTTGACAGATGGTGCTCAAATCGAAGCTCATCGAACCCATCATGGCTGAAGCAGCCAAATCTCGGTGTTAACCCACGGAGGGTTCGGATAAGTCCGAGCTGGGCGGTGATCTGGTCAATGACGAGACCGAACCGAACCTTCTGCGCAAACTCGAGCCCATTCTCCGCCTCGCGTTGCACGTCGGCAAGCGAATCTCCCGCCGAGAGAAGGTTCGTGATCAGGTGGCTGCGGCTATAAGCCGCAAAGGTAAGGTCTCCGACCCGGTAGGCGGCATCGAAGGCGCGACGCACCAGATCGCGGCCAGTCTTGACATGTCTCGTCCATGGCAGGACGATATCTCCGAAAGACATATAGGTTCGAGCCTGAAAACGCTTCAATCCGCGTTTTTCGACCAGGTCATAGCCAAGCCGGCCGAATCGAGCCCCAGCCTTGTAGTTGCTGAAGCGCGGCCCGGCGATGATGGCAAACCATACGTAGGCAAAGCACGACCCGTCGCTATTGCCGTGTTGTAGACTAAGATTAACCATCCGACAGATGACAAGCGAAAGGAAATTCTCATCGGTAAACAAGGCCGGCGTCACGACCTCGGTCAGGACGTCCAGAACGTCGAGGAGATCCGGGTTTGTCATCAAGGGCAATTCAAAGAGTTCCTCTATTTCTCGGTTTCCGACCAGCGACCAGATTCGATCGTATTCGCGCTGTGCTTCGTCACGGGTCGGATGCGGCGACCAATCAGTGCCGCCGCGTCGCAGGTATTCAAGGCAGACATCCACGCTGCGGTCGCTCCGATCCAAAGTGGTGTAGAGCGTGAGGCGCAAACGTGTGACGACAGCGATATCATGGCTGCCCTTGGCACGTTGCGCCAGCATCGAAAGCCGATTTTCGGCCGCCGCCATATCTGCCGTCAGTAATTGGCACTCGGCCGTATAGATTTCGATATTGAAGATGAGCTCGTAGTTGTGGTCCCAACTCTCTTCGGTCAAAAATACCCGGCCCGCTGCGAGGTACTTAAGCGCCGACGCATACGCTGTCGAACTTTTCGCGCGCCTGCCCGCAATGAAATTCAACTCTGCGACCCGCTCACGTTCCTCAGCTGACGTGATGAGGTGAGAGCCGCGGTTGAGCTGACTGACGATCTCGAAGATCCCCTCCTCCTGCTTCTCTGGAGGCGTATATGCTGCCAGCAGCCTCCCTATCCGGAGATGGGCTTCGGCGCGCAATTTTTCCGGGATTAAAGAATAGGCTGCTTCCTGGACACGGTCGTGGAGGAACCTATAGGAATCCTCCGAGCGGAAAATGAGGCCCGCTCGGACCGCCTCCCAAAGCCGCCGGTGTATTTCCTCGTCTGAGTCCCGGTAAACTATCCGCAGCATTGCGAAGTCCGCGCTGTTGCCCAGGCAGGCAAGCTGCTGCAAGGCTTTCTGGGTTTCCGCCGGCAGGCGGTTCAACCTCCCAACCATGAAGTCCACCACATTATCGGTGTAACCTTTGGCGTGAATGCGATTCAGGTCCCAAGACCACCCCCCTTCGCCATGATCGAAGGTGAGTAACGCCTCTTCGGCAAGCGTAGAAATAAACTGATTAGCAAAAAATGGATTGCCCGCCGTCTTCTCGTGCACCAGTTCTGCAAGCGGAGTGGCGCACTCCGGTTTGCAGTGAAGGGAATCGGCGATCAGCTGTCCGAAATCGTCATGGCTGAGGGGCGCAAGTACGATCTCCTGCACTGCTGCTCCAGCTTTGCGGATCGCTTCGAGCTTGCACATCAGCGGATGGGCGGAATCGACTTCGTTGTCGCGATAGGCCCCGATCAACATCAAGTGCTGCACATCCGGCCGAGTCAACAGATCCTCGAGCAAATCGAGCGTCGCGGCGTCGAGCCATTGCAAATCGTCGAGGAACAGGGCCAGCGGATGCTCCGGCCGTGCGAATACGCTGATGAATCGCCGAAACACCAACTGGAAGCGGCCTTGCGCGTCCTGTGGCGGAAGTTCAGGGACCGGCGGCTGTTCTCCTATGATGAGCTTCAATTCCGGGACGAGATCCACAATGAGCAGTCCGTTCGGATCTAAAGCCTGATCAAGGGCGTTGCGCCATTTGCTCAGCTCCTCTTCGCTCTTACCCAGAAGTGGACGGATAAGGCTCTGAAAGGCTTGCGCCAAAGTTGCGTAAGGAATGTCGCGCTTGTACTGATCGAACTTGCCCGATGCAAAAAGACCATGGGGCGGAACCAGTGCCTTGTGAAGCTCATTGACAACGGAGGACTTGCCGATACCGGAGTATCCGGAAACGAGCACCAACTCCGGCCTGCCACCGGCTACAACACGGTCAAAGGAGACAAGCAGGGTATCGATCTCGGATGCTCGCCCGTACAATTTCTCGGGAATCAACAGTCGGTCTGGCGTGTCGTGTTCGCCAAGCGGGAACTCGTCGATGCGGCGCTGAGTTTCCCATTCAGCAAGACAGCGCCGAAGGTCACTCTCGGCGCCGGTCGCTGTCTGGTAGCGCTCCTCAGCAGTTTTGGCGAGCAGCTTCATGATGAGTGCAGAAACCTGGCCCGGAATATCCTTCAACCGCTCGCCAGGGGACACCGGTTGTCGAGCAATGTGGCAGTGCACCAATGCCATCGGATCAGAAGCCGAAAAGGGCAGACTCCCGGTCAGCATCTCGTAAAGGGTTACGCCGAAGGCGTAGAGGTCACTCCGCGAATCAATCGAACGATTCATTCGTCCGGTCTGCTCGGGGGCCATGTAGGGGAGCGTTCCAGCGATGAACTCGGGAGGTTCGGGCGACTGGTGTTCGCGCGGAAGGCGCGATGTGATACCAAAACCCATAAGCCAGACCTGACCGGTCCTGGGGTCAACGAGGACATTCGAGGGCTTCACGTCTTTGTGGATCAGTTCTCGCTTGTGTAGCTGGCCGAGTGCGGTTGCGAGGCCAATGGCGAAGCGCAAAACCTGCTTCATTTCCATCGGTCCGTGAATGAGCCGATTGAGAGGCTCACCCCCCGGATCCTCGAGCACAAGTACCCTCTGCTCGTTGTAATGGGATAAAGTGATGGGCCGAACTGCCCATGTTGCGTCCAGTTCGTTCCTGAACGAATATTCGTGCTCTATCTTCTTGAGGGTTTCGAGCGCGGGGCGTAATGAGAGAGGTGCCAGTAGGAGAACAGGCGGTGCCTCTGCCTGTTTCGAGTGGCCCCGGTACAGGATGAACTCCTCATCCTTACGGAGGGGTTCGAGCCCATATCCTGAAAGCTCCACGTTGTTTGTCCTCCCTTCACCAGAACACTTCATTGACGTTGGGAATGGCTGGCGCTATGTGCATGGAAATTGACGGATGACGCGTACAGTTGGGGGCCCTCTGGGACGGCAACCCGCTGAGAATTAACAGCGGAGAGTCGCGCTACATTCCGGTATTGCTTCTGAGTGCGATCCGTTTTCGAGAGGGTCAACCGAGCCACAACCAGCGGCGGCGAACCTGAAGAATTTCGGATCGAGTACATTGCGCCATGCACGATGGACGCGTGTGCGATGGCAGCTGATGGCGCTGCCCGAAATGCCGTGGCGGGCCCATGTACAACGGAGTACGGGCCCTGCACCGAAGGAAAAAAGAAAATCGTCAGGATAGTGAGAACCAGCACCACAGTCAGTTCGCATCCAGTGCGGCTAGAAATCACCGGTGAATCGACTGCTCGCCTTCTGGCCTTGCCAATAGCCATCGCACCCCGCTTGACCGACGCAGGTCGTAGAGAAAATCGAACCCGTGTTGGGAAAGAGCGCAGCCCACTCGAAGCAGGAAACAGGTAATAAAAGTGTACGCTGTGGGTTCGGGTTCTGGCAAAGCTCCCATCCGGTTCTCTCCGATGAAGGATTTCGTGCTCAAGCCACGGTACGAAGGCACTCAATCCGCCAGTTTCGGGTTTCAAGAACGGTTACCCGTGGGCTTACCACTCCCAGCCACAGCCACACCGAATGGAATCGATAACTTCAACTTCCTCAAGAGTGCTTTACATAACGGGCATAGTCTTGTCCACATGGCTATCCTCCAAATGTTTCTTGCCAGGATGACCTAGCGCTTTCTTCTTGAGCTCACTCATGCCTTTCGCCAGCCTTCCCTGACCTCCTGCGAGACTGGTAGGGAAACGCTTCCCGTAACTGCTGCACGATCCAGGCACTAGTGGGATGCTGCGTGACGTTGAGGTGGAGGCTACTGGACCACATCATAGCCCTGAACGAGCGCCATCTCCGGCGGCTTTTGTCCGAGTTCGTCTCTTACTATCATGACGACCGAACTCATCTTGGGCTGTGAAAGGAAACGCCTGGCCGCAGAGTCCGTTCTGCGGCGAGAGGCCAGGTGATCTCCTATGCACGATCAGGCGGTTTGCACCACCGCTACGACCGCGCGGCCTGACATCCGCCGATTCCTCCTGACCTACAGCTTGTCGGACAGGTGTCGGATCTTCGGTCATCAATAATAAGGAGCGTATAGCCACGACTCAGCACCTGCGCTCACCGGCGGACCCATCCCGGATTGGGAAACTCCTTCAGCGCGTTCCCTTCGAGGTGCATTTCGAATTTTGGCGAGCTACAACTCCCCCGCAAAGAAGGTAACGTTTGGGTAGCATGTTGAGATTCATCTGCATGGCGTCGCTCCCGAAAACGTCGAGACGGAATGGTTACGTGACAGACAGCGCTGACTAAAGAAGCTCCGAAAGGAGAAAATCTTTGCTATTCCGGATCCTTGTCACGAAGCAATGGATAAAACTGAATCCATGTCATATCCGTGACTGCGACATTGCCCAGATGGCGCCCTGCACATTCCTGAACAGGCGCTTCAGCCGCGGTTTTCTCATAAGGCAGCGGATGGATG
>Ga0310911_10000622_pt1 | contig 13396 bp, 13 predicted proteins | sample GREbulkMGHF170_FD_203532 | JGI IMG/M metagenome (GOLD analysis project Ga0310911, IMG submission 203532) | Lab enrichment of tropical soil microbial communities from Luquillo Experimental Forest, Puerto Rico - GRE.bulkMG.HF170 | ecosystem: Environmental > Terrestrial > Soil > Tropical forest >... | reverse complement strand
TGCGCCTTGATCTGGGTGATGCGGTCCTCGATGTCCTTCTTCTTGCCCGCGCCGTTGACGATCGTGGTGTTCTCCTTGTCGATCATCACCTTCTTGGCGCGGCCGAGCATGTTCAGCGTGACGTTCTCGAGCTTGATGCCGAGATCTTCGCTGATCGCAGTGCCGCCGGTAAGGACGGCAATATCCTGCAGCATGGCCTTGCGGCGATCGCCGAAGCCCGGAGCCTTCACCGCCGCGACCTTCAGTCCGCCGCGAAGCTTGTTGACCACAAGCGTGGCGAGTGCTTCGCCCTCGACGTCCTCGGCGACGATCAGAAGCGGCTTGCCGGTCTGCACCACTGCCTCGAGCAGCGGCAGCAGTTCGTTCAATGCCGAGAGCTTCTTCTCGTTGATGAGGATGTAGGGATCTTCCATCTCCACCCGCATCTTGTCGGCGTTGGTGATGAAATAGGGCGAGATGTAGCCGCGGTCGAATTGCATGCCTTCGACCACGTCCAGCTCGGTCTCGAGGCTCTTGGCCTCCTCGACCGTGATCACGCCTTCATTGCCGACCTTCTTCATCGCCTCGGAGAGGAAGCGGCCGATCTCCTGATCGCCGTTGGCCGAAATCGTGCCGACCTGGGCGATCTCTTCGTTGGACGTGACCTTCTTGGAGTTCTTCTTGAGCTCCTCGACCACGGTCTCGACCGCGACATCGATGCCGCGCTTGAGATCCATCGGGTTCATGCCCGCGGCAACGGCCTTGGAGCCTTCCTTGACGATCGCGGCGGCGAGCACGGTCGCCGTCGTGGTGCCGTCACCGGCGATGTCGGAGGTCTTGGATGCGACCTCGCGCACCATCTGCGCGCCCATATTCTCGAACTTGTCCTCGAGCTCGATTTCCTTGGCGACGGTGACGCCGTCCTTGGTAATGCGGGGAGCGCCGAACGATTTGTCCAGCACGACGTTGCGGCCCTTCGGGCCGAGCGTCACTCTCACCGCATTGTTGAGAATGTCGACGCCGCGCAACATCTTGTCGCGCGCCTCGACCGAGAATTTTACTTCTTTAGCAGCCATTTCGGTTTCTCCTGAATACGAACTTTGTTTTCCCTGCCGTCACCGCCGCATTTTTGCGGCGATCTCGATTGAGCCGGCAACTGCGACGCCGCTCTATCGGGATGGCCGGAACGACGTCCGGCCATGACACGCGGGGGGGTTACGCGGCCTTCCGCCTTGAGACCTGCTCGTCGAGCACTCCCATGATGTCGGACTCCTTCATGATCAGGAGCTCCTGGCCGTCGATCTTGACCTCGGTGCCCGACCATTTGCCGAACAGCACGCGATCGCCGACCTTCACATCGATGGGGATGAGCTTGCCGGACTCGTCGCGGCCGCCCGGGCCGACGGCGATGACCTCGCCTTGGGAGGGCTTCTCCTTGGCGGTGTCGGGAATGATGATGCCGCCAGAAGACTTTTCCTCGGCATCGATGCGCTTGACGACGACGCGGTCGTGAAGCGGACGAAACTTCATGGTATCCTCCTAACTTATTGAAAAGATTGTAGATTGCGTGAAGCGCGGCGGCCGCCGAAAAGGCTCGAAAGTCCTTGATTTTCCCTCCCAGATGACCGCTTGGCGGCGACATAGGGCCTGATTTTTGGCCCGCAAGATGTGCCGGAAAATTTTTTAGCACTCACTAGCGCAGATTGCCAATAGGGGTTTAGCGACAGTTAATCCCGATCTGGTTCCCGGCTGGCGACCAAAATTTAGTGAACGCAAGGAAGGAAACGCCGCGCCGGACGGTCTCGTTGATGATGGCGTTCAGGTAATAGCGCAGCCGTTTACAGCACGGGCTGTTTGTTAGCAGAGGCGTTTGGATGCTGCTAGTGCCTTGAAAATAAACAGGTTTCTCATTGAAGAGGCTTGCATGGAGGAGCGAGTCACTCAAACATCCCCGATGGCGGGATGGAGGGCACTATGGTGTCGCAAGATTTTCGCAAGCAGCTCGAGGGTTATGGGCTGACGACGGCCAACATTCTCTACCGGCGGCCGGATCATCCGTGGCTGTTACAGAGCTATGTCTGGCAGGATTACGATCTCTGTCCGGCATTTCCGGCACTGAACAAGTTTCTCAATTTCTGGCTGGAAACCCTCGAAGGGCCACTGCACTCGGTCACGGTCGCGCATGCGCGGCTGATCAAGCCGACGGAGATCCGCGCTATCGACGGCGAGTTTCGGCTGCATTAGCGACAGCACATTTTGCGGGTGTCATTGAGCGGATGTCGCTGCGCACGTTTTGGCGGAGCGGGACGAAGCGATCCAACAACGCAGTGGCGGCGAGCTTGAAGGACCGGATTGCATCGTCGCAATGACGTCACGTCAGCACCCCGACGATCGCGCCGAGCAAGCATGTCGTCAGCGTGCCCGACACGATTGACTTCAAGCCGAGCGATACGACTTCGTCACGCTTTGCCGGGCACATGGTCGCAAGGCCCGCGATCATGATCCCGAGGGAGCCGAAATTGGCGAAGCCGCACATCGCGTAGAGCATGATCAATCGTGAACGAGGATCGAGCGCGCCGTCGGGTAGCGCCGCGAGCTGAAGATAGGCGACGAGCTCGTTGAGGACGGTCTTGATTCCCATGAGTCCGCCCGCGGTGACGGCCTGCGACCACGGAATCCCCATCAGCCAGCATACCGGCGCCATGATCCAGCCGAGCGCGCGCTGCAGCGTCACCGGGCCGCCGAGAAAATCCGGCAACAGGCCGAGCACGGCGTTGGCGAGATAAACCAGCGCGACAAACACGATCAGCATGGCGACGATGTTGAGAAGAAGCTCAAGCCCGGCGCCAGTGCCTTGTACGATGGCATCCATCGTGCTGCTGGCGGTTTGCTTGACCTCGTCGAGCCGGCTACCGGTGTGCTGGCTCTTCGGGTCGGGCACCATGAGCAGGCTGATGACGATCGCCGCCGGCGCGCCGAGCACGGAACAGACGGCGATGTGGCCGGCCGCGTTCGGGATGGCGTTGGCGAGGATCGTCGCATAGAGCACAAAAACCGTGCCGGCGATGCCGGCCATGCCACCGGTCATCACAATGAACATTTCGCTCCGCGACAGTTTGTCGAGATAGGGTCGAATGAACAGAGGCGCTTCGACCTGGCCGACGAAGATGTTTGCTGCGGTCGAAAGGCCGGCCGCACCGCCGACGTCGAGCGTGCGTTCCAGTGCCCATGAAAAGCCGCGCACGATCGGCGGCAGGATGCGCCAGTAGAACAATAGTGACGACAGCACACTCATCACCAACACAACGGGCAACGCCTGAAAGGCGAGTATGAAGTCCGAGCCCGGGGTCTTCGGGTCGAACGGCAGCACGCCACCGCCAACATAGCCGAACACCAGCGAAGTGCCGGCCCTGGTCGCCGCTGCGACCGCCTGAACTGCACGGTTGATCCAGCCGAACGCGATTTCGGTCTGCGGAATTTTCAGCATCAATAACGCGAGCGCAAATGTCAGCGCGAGCCCGGTGATGACCGGGCGCCACGGCACGGCACGGCGGTTCTCGCTGATGAGAAAGGCAATAGCAACGATCGCAACGACGCCGAGCGCAGATTGCAATGATTGCATGACAGTGAGCCCCGATTCACCCTGACGAACTTACCCCGTCCGCGCGACCGCGGGGGGCAAATTTTTCGTTGCCCTGTGGCGAAAGAAAATGGGCCGAGCAAGAGTGTCGCTTGCGGTATGATTGCGGCTGTTTCAAATGTAGCCTTCATTCTCCCTACGGGATGAACGCGGGAGTTCCTTTATGCACATCCGCTTCGACTTTGGTTCGCTCAGGCTCGACGCCGAGCTCCTCGACACGCCGACCGCCAAGGCAATCGCAGCGGCACTGCCGATCACGGCGTCGGCATTGACCTGGGGCGAGGAAGTCTATTTCGACATTCCGGTTCAAGTGGCGCGTGAGAAAGATGCACGCGCGGTGGTGACGCCAGGCGAGATCGCTTATTGGCCGGACGGGAATGCGATTGCAATCGGCTTTGGCCGCACGCCAATCTCCAAAGGCGACGAGACGCGACTCGCGAGTCCTTGCAACGTTTGGGCGAAGGCGCTCGGCGACGTGAAGACGCTCGGCAAGATTCGCGCCGGGACCAAGATCAAGGTCAGCGCAGTGGACTGACCGTATCCTCTCTCCGGGCGATTTCATCGTGCTGCGGCAGAATGAGCGAAGACGAATGCAAATGTCGGCGTTTTCCCGGTCGAAAGGGCCGATAAATAGGTGAATAATAGAAACAGACTGAAGGAGCTATCGGCACCGGCGGGCAGGTGAGCGGTGCGGATCTGCCGAAGATGGGCTCGTGTTAGAGAAGTGAGAAGCGCTTTAGGGAAGCAGAGGAGGGGCTCATGACAAGCACACTGAGCGATCTGAGCTTTGAACAGCTGGAGGCTGCTCTGCAGTTGCGACCGGATTCCGCTGCCTACCTGGCGGCGCGAGCGGAGGTGAACATCCGACAAATGAGGGCGCTGCTCGAGGCGGCAGAAGCTCAGCAGACCGCGGCGAAAGCACAAGAGCAAGCCGCAAATGCAAGCGCCTTAAGTGCAAAGGCCGCGCACCGCAATGCGAGCTACATGTTGGCTACTGTTATCGTGGCGTTGGCATCTGTTTTTGTTGCTATGGTCTCAGCGATCGGCTCCGCATTTTCCGCCTATTACGGATATCTTAGTGTCATCCAGCCGAGGTAACCGCGTGCTCAGCTGGGCGCCATCGCCGACGAGATGTTCGAATAGAGCCCGATGTAACGTCCGCTTCTCGCGGAGCTGACAGGCTATGAAACGCTCCCGACCGTATAGACTCGTTGCTGCGGTTATTTTGCTAGCTGTCTTGGCGATCACTGCTGCGTTCCTGAACTCTATTCGGTTCAATCCAGACCCCAGTAGTGACGGAGCTTTTATTGCGCGCGCCCAGCAGAAATCCGCCCCCGGAATCAAAGTGAGCGTCAGTGCCCTTGGTGCGGATGAGAGTCGGAAAAGCTTTGGCGAAGATCTTGCGAAACACAACATTCAGCCGGTCTGGTTGTCGATTGAGAACGAAACGAACGATCAGCTCGCTTTTCTCCCAATTACCATGGATCCCGACTACTATTCACCTTACGAAGTTTCCTACAGATTCCATGGCGCCCTGTCGTTTGCGGCCAATCAGGCGCGTGACGAATTCTTTCTCAAGCGCCAGATAGCCAATATCTTGCCGCCCCACTCGACTACGGCGGGCTTTGTCTACGGCGTGCTCGATGCCGGCGTAAAATACGCGCACATTGTCATTGCCGGGAAAAACCGCTTCGAAACCTTCGATTTTGCGTTGCCGGTGCCCGGGCCGGCATTCGTCGGCACCAGCGTCAGGGCTGATCAGCTCTATGCCGGCAAAACGATCGCAGATATCCAGCTGGATTCCCTGCGAGAAATATTTGCAAAACAAGGCTGCTGTACATCTAACGCTAACGGTACGCGCGATGGTGACCCGCTTAATTTTGTCATTATAGAAAGTAAGCAGGACCCGATAGTCCCCTTTATTGCCCGCGGCTGGCATCTTGCGCGAACGCTTGATGTCGCAAGCGCGATCGATACTGCGCGCGCATTCTTATTTCGCGACGCTTTTCTTACCTCTCCAGTGAGTCCGCTCTACGCCTTTGGCCGCTCCGAAGATGTTGTCGTGCAGAAGGCCCGATCGACCATCAATGAACGTGTCCACGCCAGGTTTTGGCTCATGCCGTACACCTTTGAGGGGCGAAGAATATGGATTGGGCAAGTCAGTCGAGATATTGGCGTTCGGCTCACTCGTCAGACGTGGAACTTGACGACACACAAAATCGGCCCAGACGTCGATTTTGATCGGGCCTATCTTCTGCAGGATTTGGTGATGTCCGGATTTGTAGAACGATATGGCTATGTCAATGGTGTAGGGGAGGCGCCAATGTCTGCACCACGGACAAACCTCACGGGCGATCCCTACTATACCGACGGATTGCGAGCCGTCGTGTTCTTATCCGATCAAACGAGGCCACTAGGGGATATTGACCGCCTGTTCTGGGAGGTTCCGAAGTCGCCGCGTGACGAAGCGCGCTAAGCGTTCAGATAATGCGTACTTGTTCTTGCCTTCCGTGAATCAAAATGCCGCAGATTAGGATGCCCGATTGGCTCGAATTCGATGCAGCAGCTGACGGGTCGTCGTGATGCCATCATTTCGTGCGCTGATCAATTCTGTGTCCAGTTGGGGGGCAGCGAATGCAATTGGGTCAATCAACGCGCCGCCGGTTCATTGCGCTTGTCGGCAGTGCGGCGGCGGCTGTGTCGCCCCTTAGGACGCTCGCGCAACAGACGCCGGTGCCGGCGGTTCGGTCCCGCATCATCGCGAAGCCTGATGATGGTGCGAGCCAAGTCGATTCGCTTTTGCAGCAGGCGCAAGCTCTTGGCGCTCCGATGGCCGCGGTTGGGCGCGCCATTGTGATCTCGCGCCAGCCGGTTTTTACCAAAAAGGACGCGCTCGCAATCTTTGATATTTCGCAGCCCTCAGCGAACAAAAGATTCTACGTCTTGGATTTCAAATCAGGTCAGGTTACCGCGTATTACGCAGCTCACGGAAGAGACAATGGACCCAATGCAAAGGCCATCAAATTTAAGGGCTTTCAGACCGACTTGGACATGGTGCCACTGGGCGCGCTTAAGACGGCGCATTCCGAAGTGATGGATCACTATAAGACGATTGTGGATCGGTATGACGGAACGATCTATTCGAATATGATCGTTGTCGTCCTCGAGGGCGTCACGTCGTACAACAGCTACATCAATCACACGCCTCCGTACAAATGGATCCTCCACCCGAACTGGTACACCACCTCCGCCTTTCGCGCCAAAAACAACGGAATGTTGGGCAGGAGCAACGGTTGCATCACCGTCGATCCGGTCGAAAACAATCAGCTTGTCACGCGGCTTCAGGATGGAGCGCTGGTTTACGTGACGGTCGGCGATGACCCGATCGAAAAATATTTATAATGCGGCTAACGCTCACACTCGCAATCAGGTATCTGATTTTTTGCTTGCCACCTGTCGCGCAAAAGCCAGCATCAGATCCCAGGCGTTGCGAATGTTGACGGCAAGCAGAAGCAGCAATGCCGCCGCCAGAATGTCGGCGCCAAACGGGGGACGTGAAAGCATAAGTCCCGCAGACGCCAACATGGCGAGATAGGCGGCAAGCGGGAAAAGGCCGTAACCGAACCGGTTCCGCGATATCGGTGATCGAGGCGCGGGCAAGTCCGACTAGCACCATCGTCGTATAGGCAAGCCCGGCGACCGCCACCGCAGCAATGCCGACGGTCAGCGATATCGGCGTATGCGCGGGTATAAGGGCGATCAGGCTCATGAGCAGGGTGGTGCTGTAATGGAAGACCACCGGACTCATGAAAGTGCGCGTGGCGGTGCTGCGCTCAGGTGTGAGGAAGCCCGCCCCAATCGATGCCGCAACGAATAACAAGGCAACTAGCGCAGCCGATGCAGTGCCGAGCAGCATGTAAAAATCATGCCAACCCTCATTGATATTATTGAGTAATTGGTCGGTGTGTTGCATCTGTGTCGCGTCTAGGAAAAGAAGAGCTTTTCGGCCTTCGCCAACTCTGCGCCGTCATCGCCGCTAGGGAATAGGTGACCATAGCGGTCGGCGGTCATGGCGAGTGTCGAGTGGCCCATTCGCTCACGCACCATCTTTATCGGCAGTCCTAGACCGCCATCTTCAACGCGATTGATGCACCACGACGCATAGAAGTGGCGCAACGAATGTAAGCCGGGGTACTTCGGCTTGCCGTCTTTGGTGACAATACCGGCAGCAATAAGTGCCGGTGCCAAGCCGCGCTGGGCGATGTTGGAGTGGTACTCGATCTCGCCTGTGCCGGTAGGGAAGACAAATTCCAACTTGCCATGCTCACCCTTGGGACACCGTAGCTTCCACTCTCGCAACGTGTTCACCACTATCGGCGTCAGCGGAACGGTACGTTCACTGCTCTCCGACTTCGGCTTGTCAATCTTGTTGTACCGATCAGCCCGCTGCCGGACATGCAATTTGGCATGCGGTAAGTCGACATCTTCCCACCGCAACCCGCGAAGCTCGCTAGCGCGTAGACCGGTAAAGATCGCCGTCAGCAACAGCGGCCGGTATTTGTCCGGCAAATGCACAAAGCGGACATCCAAGCCTCGTCCGGTAATGTCCGCTTTCGGGGGTAAAGCAGACATCGCAAATGCGCCCCTCATGTCTGCTATTGACCCAAAGCGGACATTACACACGACTGTTTAGTTCCCAGCCGTCGGATCAGTTTTCGATCCAACCCACATGGCGGCGAAGCCGTCGTAAATACCTATCCCTAAGGCTCTCCAACGGACATTCGACCAGACTCGTCGATTAAGAATCACATCGTTATGCGGGCCGTTTCCTCCTTCTTTCCATGACTCCAAGATGGCCGCTGGGGATGCTGGGGATACTTTTGGACCGCCGTAAGCGTTTTCAAACCCATCGCCCGGATAACTTGTGCCGAGCCTCTGCGGGGCCTGCCACATACAGTTCGAATCGGTCATGGCACAGTTGCTCCAGTCGTGCGTTAGCCTACCAATATTCATCGCCAAGTCTCTAACGTGACGATTGGCAACTAAGCTGAGTGCGGGTGATAGAGGAATAGCGGGCAAACTATTTTGCAAGCGATAATCATTGATTTGCTTCGCCAACTCTATTTCCAAAGCATCCAAATCATCGCCTATGCAATTGCCGGGTTGGAGGATTTGCCGGGCATTACATTCCGATCGAGCGTGTAGTGCTGATGGGCAGACCGCCAAAAATGATGCGACGGACACGACAACTGCGATTTTCGGTAATTCGCTCATTGAGAACACTGGTATCACTCATCTATCGTGGGGCGAACGGGCGGCTCTATGTCTGCTTTTGGCACAAAGTGGACATCGGAGAGCGCTGAACTAATGTCCGCTTTCGAGGGGTAAAGCGGACATCACTCGACTCACGTTGAGCTATACTATTCAGACCCGTTGAAATGAACTGGCGAGGGTAACATGGCGAATAACCGTGAGGATTTGGATCCATCTACTTGGGATCCGGCATTGGATGCGGTGGTGGCCGCTCCAAAGCACCACAAAGTCATCTTCGAGAACGAGCAACTTCGCGTGCTTGAGGTAACCTTGGAGCCAAACGACGAGGAGCCCATCCATCATCATCGATGGCCCTCGGTATTCGTGTTCGATCAGGTCCAGGGCCCGATACACGATTTTGCTCCAGATGGTACCAAACTGCCTCCGAGCCGAGATGTCATGCAGGCGATCCAAAGCTGGAATGGCCAAGGATGTTTGGTCGTGAAGATGGCGCCGCAACCACTCGGACGAGTTTTCAACGCTTCCGGAAAGACGGTCCATGGCATCCGAGTTGAGATGAAGACCAACCATTAAGCGGAGTCATTCCTCTCGCGTACAGATGAAGCAATCGAGTGTTCTAAGCGCGATATCGGGTTAGGCTTGGCCCGCCCGCTCGCCCGAAATCACTCCCCGTTCGCCCCGATATACGTATCTCAGATTTGCGTCATACTTTTATTTACATGTTTCACTCGCCGCCAACCCGCGCGCCCTTCTCGGCCACCGAGCGCTTCATCACGAAAACGACGGCTGTCAGCGCAAGCATCAAAACGGCGAACAGCCAAAAATTGTCGAAATACGCCAGTGCTGATGACTGCTGTTCGCGCAGTTTTTCCAGCGCCTGCCAAGCCAGCTGCTGGGCGGCAGCCGGATCGCCGGTCTGCTGCAGAAAACGTGCCTGTGCCTGCTCAAGGAAGGATTGCACTGCCGGATTAAAGGGATCGAGAAACTCGCCGAGCCGCAGTGTATGGAATTGATCGCGTCTTTCTTGCAGGGTCTGGGCCATCGACGTCCCAACGCTGCCCCCCTCGTTGCGCAGGAGACTCAATAAGCCTACAGCCGCTCCACGCAATGCGATCGGGGTATAGAGATAGGCGGCCACATTTGCCGGCGCAAAACATATCGACAGTCCTAGGACCAAAAGGACCCGAGGCCAGACCACTTGGCCCGGACTGATAAAGAGGTTCATATGCGACATCCAATAGTTGCTGATAGCCATCAGCAGCAATCCCGCGCCGATCAACCACCGAGCATCTGCCTTTCGCCCCAACATGAAACCAACGACCGGCATCGCAAGGAGGGCGAAGAAACCGGCCGGCGACATGACCAGCCCCGCGTTTAGGGCGTTGTACCCAAATAACGATTGAAGCAACGCCGGCAAAGAAGTGCTGGCACCGTAGAGCACGGCGAAGGCGCAAAAAATAATGATGCAGCAGGCGCTGAAATTGCGCTCGGCCAACGGTCGGAAATTGACCACTGGGTTGGGGCTGCGCAACTCCCAAAAGATCAACCCGACTAAACCGACCGTAACAAGAGTGGCTAACGTCTGCACACGCCAGAATGGATCGCCCAACCAATCCCACTGCTGGCCCTTACTGAGCATCACTTCCCAGGAGACCATGACGATAATCAGCAGCGACAAACCGATTGAGTCAAAATGAAACGGCCGACTCCTCAACTCATTACGCTGTCTAGTAAGATAATCCGGGTCGCGGAGAAGGGCGTAACACCCGGCAAATGCCAGGAGACCGACGGGCACATTGATCAAAAAGACCCACCGCCACTCGTACTCATCAGTTAGCCAGCCGCCTAGAGTCGGTCCCACGACTGGCGCAAGCAGAGCTGCCAGGCCGAACAGCGTCATCGCCACACCCTGCTTTTCTGGGGGGAAGGCATCGAGCAGCACGCCTTGGCTGCTCGGTTGCAGACCGCCGCCGGCCAAGCCCTGGATGACGCGGAACAGGATTAGCTGACCGAGACTACCGGCAATTCCACATAGTGCGGAACTAAGGGTAAATATCGCTATCGACGCCAGGAAATAGTTGCGGCGACCCAGATGTGCGCTCAACCAGCCGGTGATCGGCAGGATAACGGCGTTGGCAGCCAGGTAGCTGGTGAGAACCCATTCACCGTCATCGACCGTTGCCGACAGGCCACCAGCGATGTAGCGCAGCGCCACCACCGCGATAGTCGTATCCAGCACCTCCATGAAAGTCGGCACCACCACTACGGCGGCCACCAACCACGGGTTCCCGGCCATGGAAGATCTTGAGGGTGAAAGTACCGCGTCCGTCATTTGTCCGAACCAACCGAGCTCTGGGTCGGACCAGAGGATTGCGACTGAGGCGCTCGGGTTTGCAGAAACTTTCCGGCATCGGGCCCGGTCGGCGGCTTGTTGATGTAGACGTAGGGAACGACAGAAGTACCGATGAAGAGCGGATTGGTGTTTGGGTCATATCCTTCGAGTTCAATCCGGACCGGTAACCGCTGTACCACCTTAACGAAGTTGCCGGTCGCATTCTCCGCCGGGAGCAGCGACAGCGTCGATCCCGTGCCCTCCGTAAACCCGGAGATTCGCCCTTTGAATACGTGTCGGCCTCCGTACATGTCGACATACAGATCGACAGGCTGGCCGATGCGCAAATCACGCAGCTGCGTCTCTTTGAAATTGGCGTCGACCCAGATCTCGCTGAGCGATCGGATCGCCATCAGATTCTGCCCAACCAGCACATTATTGCCCGGATTGACATTGCGACGCGTCACAACCCCGTCAATCTCTGCGACGACATCGCAGTATCGAAGGTTGAGTTCAGCTTGAACGAGATCGCGCTTGGCGGATTCGAGCTTGGCTTCCGCCTGCTTGACGGCCGGAGCATTATCCGTAAGTCCGGCCACCGTGCGGTCGACATCGCCTTGATTCAGGTTCTCGAACTGTTCGACCATCTGTTTCGGTAGCTGCTTATACGAATGGCCAACGCCGAGCTGTGCCGCCGTCTTAATCAGGGCTGCCTGCGCGTCTCGGACGGAAGAGAAGGTCTGATCGAGATCCGGTGGCACCTCACCGAGATCTCCGCTTTCAGGGCGCGCCGCTAATCCCAAAGAGACACGGATTTGATGTACATCCGCTAAAGCTTGGGTAACTTCCGCCTGCGCAACCGATAGGGCGGCTTGCCGTCGATCGTATTCCTGCTGACTTATGGTTTGGTTCGGCTGCAATTGCTGAGCGCGGCCGAATTCAAGTTGTGCCAACTTCAGTGTAGCGTTGCTTTTATCGAGGGCGGCAACGCGGTCATGTAACAGGGCGACCCGGTTGTCCACATCCTCCATGGCGCTTTGCAATTGCCAGCGCTGGCTCATAGCTTGTGCTTCAAGACCGCGCACAGAGGCCTTGGCGGCCTGCAAGTCCGCCTCCGCTGTGTCAACAGCCGCTTTCTTCACCGCGACTGCGTCCTCAAAAGGCTCCTTGTCCAACTGGGCGAGAAGATCTCCTTTATGAATACGGTTGTTATCATCGACCAATACGCGGGCGATTTGCCCGCTTACGCGAGCAGCAACGAATGTGACGTGGCCATTCACGTAAGCGTCATCCGTCGAGACAGTGTTGAGCGTCAATCGGATCCAAGGAACGCCGAATATCAAGACGGCCGCCAGCACCAAGACTCCCAGCACTCCAATCACTAGCCTTCGTTTCAATTCAGGCCGATGCTCGCCGGTGGTGCTTGCGCGGGAAAAGAAACCTCTCCGTGGGTATTTGCTTCCCTGCTTTGCCGAAGGAACTTCCTTGGCTCCGGGGCGGACATCGATCCGAGTCGACTCGTGGCTATCTGCGCTTTGTTGCTCAACCATAACGAACCTTCGACGTAATATGACGCCACGTCTCCGCAACGTTATTCACTCAAGAAAAAATCTAGACTCGAAGGCGTATCTCAGATGTTATTTGGGGCAACGCTTAATGCCATTTAGGCCGCATTTAATGCCACTTAGATCGCATTTTAGGACGCGCGTGAAAAAAGTAAACTCAGCTCCTCGCCGTCAAGTCAATCGCGAACCGTGGAACGGCTAGACCAGGCACGGCGACAAGCCGCCAGAGAACTCCACACCTTCGCGCGGCTGACGCGTTTGCGCATCACCACCGCGCTACTGCTATCAACTGTCGAACGCGTGATCGAGCCCGAGTTAGGCCGTGTCCTGGCCCAATGCGCCCGCATCATGGACGAGGCAGATCTAAGACTCGTCGCTGTAGAGAACTGGCTGAGATAACGAGTGTCAGCTCTTAAGGGCATTCTGTGCCCCGAATGCGTCTCCCCGAGTGACGGAAGAGGCAGCAACGATTTTAGCGGGCAGCGAGTTATTCAGAGCATCAACCCGCCGCTCACAAGAGATAGGAGCAAGCTAGCGATGAAGAAAATTCTGCTCATATTGTTCCTCGTGTGCAGCCCCTGTGCAGCCCGCTGATTGCACAGGATG
>Ga0310911_10000618_pt1 | contig 13471 bp, 14 predicted proteins | sample GREbulkMGHF170_FD_203532 | JGI IMG/M metagenome (GOLD analysis project Ga0310911, IMG submission 203532) | Lab enrichment of tropical soil microbial communities from Luquillo Experimental Forest, Puerto Rico - GRE.bulkMG.HF170 | ecosystem: Environmental > Terrestrial > Soil > Tropical forest >... | reverse complement strand
ATCCGGGCGCAAGCTCGCACAGCACCTCGCCCGTCGCAATCGACGACAGGCCGAGCGTATCGATCCCGACATAGGTGTGCTGACCGCGATAGAACTCCAGGATGTTGAACTGCACGACGCGCTCGATGGCCGCGATCAGAATCTGCCGCCCGCGCAGGGCCAGCGATCTGTGTGCGGCCGAAAAATAGGGATCGCCGACCGTGTTGAAGACGATGTCGGCACCATGGCCGCCCGTCAGCTCGCGAACGCGCGCGGCCACGTCGGTAGAGGACGCGTCGATCACCTCGACGGCGGAATTGGCGTGGCCTTCATAAGGCTCGCTCTTGCGCACCACGCCGATCACCCGCGCGCCGCGCCATGTGGCGATTTGCACTGCAGCCTGACCGACCTTCCCGTTGGCGCCCATAACGAGCACGATCTCGCCGGGCTTCGGAAGGCACGCACGGCGAAACCCCTCCATTGCGGTGACGAAGGGAACGCCGATGCCGGCAGCCTCCTCCCAGGAGATGCTTCGAGGCTTGTCGACAAGAGCTTCCAGCTCCACGGCAAGGTGGGTGGCATGCGTGCCGTCACGGCGGATGCCGAGGTCGCCCGAGGAGCCGAACACTTCGCGGCCGACCGAACCCGGCGGGCCGTCGATCACCACGCCGGCATAATCGCGGCCGGGCGTGCGCGGGAACACCGCATAGGGCATCAGCCCGGTTGCGGCCTTCACGTCGGAGGGATTGACGGCTGCAGCCTTGACCTCGATCAGCACCTGTTCGGCGCTATGCGAGATCGCGCGCCGCTCGACCGCCGGCGCGAGCGAAGCGACGTCGTCCGCCTTGGCGGCGAGCCGCACGCAGCGCGCCTCGACCTTGAAGTCGCTTGATTTGGAAACCGGGCTCATTGAAGGGATCGATTAGTGCAAGAGCCGAGTTCAAACAAGCCTTGTCGTGATCGATGTACCCTCATCCTGAGGAGCGGCGTCTTTGACGCGTCCGGACGGGCGAGGCCGCGGTCGGGGCCTCATGGCTCAAGATGGTGCCTTGCGCCTCCTCACCATCGGGGAGCGTCACCCTTTCGGGCGCTTGTCGTAAACCCGCTTGGCCTTGCCGAGCGAGCGCTCCAGCGTATCCGGGGCGACCGCGATGATGCGAGCCGTGATGCCGATCGTGTTCTTGATGAACAGCGAGACCTTTTCGGCATGGTCGGGCAAGCCGCTGCCGTCCCAGTGCGAGTGGCGGGCTTCCGCCAGCACCGTCATCTCGTCCATCCGTCCCTCCCGCGTCAACTCGATGACGAAATGGCCGCCGCACCACTCGGTCGCGAGCAGCGCTTCCTCGATCTGGGTCGGGAACACGTTGACGCCGCGCAGGATGATCATGTCATCGGAGCGGCCGGTGACCTTCTCCATGCGCCGCATTCCGGGCCGCGCGGTACCCGGCAGAAGCCGCGTGAGGTCGCGGGTACGATAACGAATAATGGGGAACGCTTCCTTGGTCAGCGAGGTGAAAACCAATTCGCCTTTTTCGCCGTCCGGCAACACCTTGCCGGTCTCGGGATCGATCACCTCGGGATAGAAATGATCTTCCCAGATATGCAGGCCGTCCTTGGTTTCCACGCATTCCTGCGCGACGCCGGGACCGATGACTTCCGACAGGCCGTAAATATCGGTCGCATCCATATCGAAAGCCTGCTCGATCTCGGCGCGCATCGCATTGGTCCAGGGCTCGGCGCCGAAAATGCCGAACTTCAGCGATGATTTGCGAGGGTCGAGCCCTTGCCGTTTGAACTCGTCGAGGATTGCGAGCATGTAGCTCGGCGTCACCGTGATGATGTCCGGCCTGAAGTCGTTGATGAGCTGCACCTGCCGCTCGGTCATGCCGCCCGATACCGGCACTACGGTGCAACCAAGCCGCTCTGCGCCGTAATGCGCGCCGAGACCGCCGGTGAAGAGGCCGTAACCGTAGGCATTGTGCAGAAGCATGCCGGTGCGCCCGCCGGCTGCGCGGATCGAGCGGGCCATCACGTCAGACCAGGTATCGATGTCGGCGCGCGTATAGCCGACCACGATTGGCTTGCCGGTCGTGCCGGAAGACGCGTGCACCCGCACCAGCTTTTCGCGCGGCACCGCGAACATTTTGAAGGGATAATTGTCGCGCAGATCCGTTTTCACGGTGAACGGAAACCTTGCGAGGTCGGACAGCTCCCTGAAATCGGATGGGTGAACGCCGGCCGCTTCGAAGGCGCGTCTGTAATGAGCTACATTTTCGTAGGCGTGCTTGAGCGACCAGGCGAGGCGCTTTGTCTGCAACGCCATCATCTCGTCGCGCGAGGCCCGTTCGGCGTCGTCCAACTCGGGAACGTAGCGCCCTGCTTCAGGCTTTAGCTTTGTCGAACCCATCACGCGTTTCCTCAAAATGATTCACTTTTGCTTTTTGTCGGTTTCATTGGTGGGCAGCCAGGTGCCCGGTATGGTCCGCGAATGCCCGCGAAATTCGGCGATCACGTCATGACCCGAAGTGACGCGTACGTCGTAGATGCCGGATCGGCCGCGCCGGGAAACCTCGCGCGCGGTCGCGACCAGGACGTCGCCGAGCTTGCCCGGCTTGATAAAGGTGATGTGGCCTTGCGCTGCGACCGCGCGCGCGTTGTGGCTGTTGCAGGCAAAGGCGAAGGCGGAATCGGCCAGCGTGAAGATGAAGCCGCCATGGGCGATGCGCTGGCCGTTGACCATGTCGGGCCTGACCGTCATCGTCAGCGTCGCGCGTCCGGGTGCGATCTCGACGATCTTCATGCCAAGCCCGCTGGAGGCGTCATCTTCCTTCCACATGGCGTCGGCGCAAGCGCGCGCGAGATCGTCGGGCGAAAGCGTGGCCTTGACGTTCACTCTCATTGCCTCCGTAGCTTCACCTTTTCAGGGATTTCGAAAGTCGGGCTCCAGACCGCCATACAGGCGCGGGGCGGTGTTTCTTCGGATCATGTTCTAGACGTGATCGTAGTCCACCACGACTTTTTCGGAAACAGGCTTGGCCTGGCAAGTGAGAACGAACCCGGCTTTCAGCTCCCACGGCTCCAGCGAGTAGTTCAGCTCCATCTCGGCCTTGCCTTCGACGAGCTTCGCGCGGCATGTCGAGCACATTCCGCCCTTGCAGGCGAACGGCAGGTCGACGCCGGCGCGCAATGCGGCGTCGAGGATGGCCTCGCCCTCGGCAACCGGAACGTCGCGCCGCTTGCCGTCGATGATCAGCGAGGCAAACGCCTTTGGCGGGGCCGTTGGGGGAATTGGGGCCTTGGGCCGCGGCCTGCCGCCGAGCCCGGAGACGAAGCGCTCGACATGGATGCGCTCCTCCGCGATGCCGATATCGCGGCAGGTCTTTTCGATCTCCTCGCTCATGCCGGTCGGGCCGCAGATAAAGACGTGATCGATGCTCTCGGCCGGCACCAGCGAACGCAGCAGAACCGTTACCTTCTCGCCGTCCAGCCGGCCGTGCAGGATCGGCAAATCCTGCTCCTCGCCGGAGATGACGTGGAACACCGACAGCCTCTCGAGAAACCGATCCTTCAGCTCTTCCAGAGCCTCGCGGAACAGCATGCCTTCGCTACTGCGATTGCCGTAGAACAGGAAGAAGTCGCTCTTGGGTTCGCGTGCCAGCACGCCTTTGACGATCGAGAGAATCGGGGTGATGCCGCTTCCCGCGGCAAAGCCGACATGGGTCCGCGCCTCCTCCGGCGCAGGCTGAACGCCGAAACGCCCGGTGGGCGTCATCACGTCGAGCTCGTCGCCCGCCTTCAATTCGTCGGCGGCCCAGCTCGAAAATGCGCCGCCGTCGACTTTCTTCACGGCGATGCGCAATTCGCCGTCGTCCGGACCGGAACAGATCGAGTAGGACCGGCGCACTTCCTCGCCATCCATCATGGTGCGGAGCGTCAGATACTGACCGGGCGCAAAGCGGTAGTCGCCGGCAAGCTCTTGCGGGATCGCAAAGGTCAGCGACACCGCGTCCGCGGTTTCGCGGCGCAAATCGTTGACGGCAAGGCGATGGAAACGGGGCGTGTGAGACATCAATTGCTTCCCGGCGTCATTCGCGAGCGAGAATTGCTTCGGAGCTCACGCTCCTCGCAATGACGGTGTTAGTGACACTTGAAATAGTCGAAGGGTTCACGGCAGCTCTTGCAACGCCACAGCGCCTTGCAGGAGGTCGAGCCGAACTCGGCGAGTTGCTCCGTGTCTTTCGAGCCGCATTGCGGACACGCCACCTCCTGCACGCCAAACAGCGCACGGCGGGAACTTGCGGCAAGCGGCGGCGCAATGCCGTATTCCCTGAGCTTGCGGCGGCCGTCCTCGCTCATCCAGTCGGTGGTCCAGGCCGGTGACAGCACGGTGCGGATGCTTGGCTTGTGAAAGCCTTCGCGTTCCAGCGCGAGCTCAATCTCCAGCGCGATCATGTTCATCGCCGGACAGCCCGAATAGGTCGGCGTGATTGCGACCTCGACATGGCCGTCGCTGACACTGACCTCGCGCAACACGCCGAGATCGGCGATGGTCAGGACCGGAATCTCCGGATCGACGACGCTCGCCGCAGCGTTCCAGGCGCGCCGGCGCAGATCGGTATCGCTGAGAACAGCGGTCACCATGTCGCCCCCGGAAATGCACGCTGCAGATATTGCAGGTCGCTCAGGAGATGGCCGAGATGTTCGCTATGGCGGCCAAAGCGTCCGCCCTGCTGCATCCAGTCGCTCGTCGGCAGCGCCAGTGTCGCCTCGGCGACGATAGAGGAAACCGTCTGGAGCCATTGCGGGTTCAGGCCAGCCGGGTCGATGGCGATGCCGGCATCGATCAGGCCGCGCTCGCTGTCATCGACCGCAAACATCTCGCCAGTGAAGGACCAGAGGTCGTCGATTGCAGTTTGCGCGCGGACATGACTCTCGTCGGTGCCATCGCCGAGCCGCAGCATCCATTCGGAGGAATGGCGCAAGTGATAGGCGCTTTCCTTTTCCGATTTCGCTGCAATGGCGGCAAGCGTCGTGTCGGTCGACTTCATCATCGCGCACCAATAGAGGTCGGCAAAGGCGGAATAAAAGAACTGCCGGACCATGGTGCGGGCGAAATCGCCATTCGGCTGTTCCAGCAGTAAAAGATTGTGGTATTGCCTGACGTCGCGAAGATAGGCGAACTTATCCTCGTCGTTGCCCCCGCCTTCGACCTTGGCCGCATAGGTATAGAGCTCGCGGGCCTGACCGAGCAGATCGAGGCCCATATTGGCGAGTGCCATATCCTCTTCGAGCATGGGCGCATGCCCGCACCATTCCGAAAGCCGGTGGCCAAGGATCAGCGCATCGTCGGCACGCCGCAGCACGTAAAGCACGAGCGGCGTCTCGGAAACTTTAATCGACGGTGCAGCCATCACATATGCCCGACTTCTTCGGGTACGTCGTAGAACGTCGGGTGGCGGTAAATCTTGGATTCCGCCGGCTCGAACATCATGCCCTTCTCGGACGGGTCGGACGCCGTGATCGCGCTCGACGGAACTACCCAGATCGACAGGCCCTCGCCGCGGCGAGTGAAGATGTCGCGCGCGGCTTGCAGCGCCATGGTGGCGTCGGACGCATGCAGCGAGCCGCAATGCTTGTGTGCGAGCCCGTTGCGGCTGCGAATGAAGACTTCCCACAAAGGCGTGTTGGGTGTGGCCATCGCAATCTCCAAAAATTCTATTCGGCGGCTTGCGCAAGCTGACGGTGCCTGCGTTTGTCGGCGAAGGCTGCCGCCGCCTCCCGCACCCAGGCACCCTCGTCATGCGCCTTGCGCCGCGCCGCCATCCGGTCGCGGTTGCATGGGCCGTTGCCGGCGAGCACCTGCTTGAACTCGCTCCAATCGATCTCGCTGTAACGCCAGTGACCGTCGCCATCCTGCGTCATGCCGGGATCGGGAATGGTCAGGCCCAGAAACTGCGCCTGCGGCACGGTGGCATCGACGAACTTCTGGCGCAGCTCGTCATTGGAAAAGCGCTTGATCTTCCATTTGGTCGACGTGTCGCTGTGCTGGCTCGCCTTGTCCGGCGGACCGAACATCATCAAGACCGGCCACCACCAGCGATTCAGCGCATCCTGCGCCATCGCCTTCTGCCCTTCGGTGCCGCGGCACAGCGTCAGCATGATTTCGAAACCCTGGCGCTGGTGAAAGGACTCTTCCTTGCAGACGCGGATCATTGCCCGCGCGTAGGGTCCGTAGGAGCAACGGCACAACGGAATCTGATTCATGATCGCCGCGCCATCGACCAGCCAGCCGATCGTTCCGATGTCGGCCCAGGTCAGCGTCGGATAGTTGAAGATGGAGGAGTACTTCGCCTTGCCGGCCAACATTGCGTCGACCAGTTCCTCGCGCGAAGTGCCGAGCGTTTCGGCCGCTGCGTAGAGATAAAGGCCGTGGCCGCATTCGTCCTGCACTTTGGCAAGCAGCGCCGCTTTCCGGCGCAGGGACGGCGCGCGAGTGATCCAGTTGCCCTCCGGGAGCATGCCGACGATTTCGGAATGGGCGTGCTGCGAGATTTGCCGCGTCAGCGTCTTGCGATAGGCGGCCGGCATCCAGTCGTTCGGCTCGATGCGCTCCTCGGCATCAATCCGCGCCTGAAACGAAGCGGCGTGCGTCGCATCCTCCACATGTCGGTCATCGGTCTCAGACGTATTCAGCGCCTGGGTGTACATGCCGATCTTCCTCCGATTTGTTGGCCGCAACATATAACACATTCTTGCGAATGCAAGTCATTTTTGTAACATATCAGGCGTCGCGGAATCTGTTCCCGAGTTCGGAGCCTGCCTTGGGCAAGGGACCGTCTTCGTTGCTTCCGTTACGGTCAAGCCATTGTTCCGATGCGGGAAGTATGGCGCGATAGATCTCTCCACAGAGCGCGCGCGCCGCCCTGCCCGGCCAATCCTTCGGCAACAGCGCCAACGGCAGCAAGGGATCGCGGAGCACCACGCGGCGGTAATGATGGATCAGGAGAATGCGCGCGGCGAAGGCGTCGCCGTTCGCAAGCGGCGCGCGTCGCGTGATCCAGCTACGCAACGGCTCGAACGTTTTCATGAACTTGAGATAGGCATCCGCGATGTTTTCGAGCGGCCAACTGTCGGCAAGGAGCCGCCGGCCGCTGTCATCCTCGGCGGAGACTTCGAGACGGATCGCACGCGAAGCCTCGTCCGGGATCGGCACACCCGACGGCGCGACCCAAACGCCCGGCAGCGGACTGCCGAACCCCGCACTCCTCAATGCCTCGCGCGAAGCGTCGCGGTCGTCCGCATTGCCGATCAACAGCAACTCGAAACGGCCGGTCCAGTCCTGCGGCGGCGGGTCGTAGATGTGTCGGGTCGCGATATCGAAGGTGTGCCGGCCGGTCGCAGCCAGCCGATAAAAGCTGTTGCGGCCGACCCTGTTGCGCTCAAGCCAGCCGTCGCTCGCAAGACGGGACACCGCAGTGCGTACCACGCCGCCGTCGATGTCGAGCGCCTTGAAGAATTCGAGCAGCGTGCCGAGCCAGACCGAGCCGCCGCGCGGCACGATGGCATCGCCGAAAACGGTGATGACGATGGAGCCGGTGCGCGAAGGTTCGCGCTTGAGCTCTTCAATGATTCGATCAAGCGGCTGCGGCATGCTGATGTCCCGCTTCTAACATCCGCATGCCATCGCGGCGAGCACTTATGCGAATGTTAGAACCGAAGAACACCAGGCGATAATAGAGTCGAATGCAGTAACCGATTTGCCCGCTCCCAAAACGCCTACCGGTTCGGATCAGGGTAGAGCAGCGCGCGCCAGCCGGAGCGGTCGAACGGCTTCCACTGCCCTTCCGGTTGGGCGAGGCGATCGGCGACCGCATAGACAACGGCAGGATGATGACCCATCCCGCAATGGCTGCTTTCGACTTCGATGCTCTCAGACTTCGCCGAGGTCCTTTCCTTGCAGCCCTGCCAGGCGCAGATGCCGTCGGTGCGGCTGAAGATCGCAGTGGTCGGCACCGGCGGCGGCACGGAGAGCGATCCGCCAAAGCGCGGATCCTCTTCATCGGCGCGACGGCCGCTCGCCATCTCATAGACGCGCCAGGCGTTGGTCGATTTCGGCGACCCCGCGAACGGACTTCCCAGCGTGATCACGCTGCGCACGCGCTCCGGCATCAGCTTGGCGAGCTGCCGCGCATAAAGACCGCCGAGGCTCCAGCCGACCAGCGAGACCTTGCGGCCATGCAGGTCGTTCAGTTTTTCCACGAGTTCGGTCATCGCGCTCTGCACGCCCGGGCGAAGCCCGAGATTGCGGCCCTGCTGCCAGCCGGTGACCGCATAATCGCGATTGCGAAGGAAGGCGCGCAGCGGCCGCGTGGAAACGTCGGACGCAATCAGTCCCGGCAGCACCAGCACGGGATGGCCGTCGCCGCGCGGCGCGAGGCTGAGCAGCGGCAATGCGCCGACAAAGGCGCCAAGCTCGTGAAGGGCACGGCCTTCCAGAAACATCAGCGTTCTGGACGGCGGGCGAAGCGTTTGCGCAGCAACGGACATCTCGGCTCCTTTTGTGGCCGCCGCCTGCTGCGGCAGCCGTTCAACGGATCAACGGGACAACGCAAGCCTCGTGGAATCGTTTCGCAGTGCAACAACTCCAAATGAAAAGCTAAGGAACAGTTTTGGGCGTTTCAAGCGGTTCGGCTCACACTTGCCACAGGGAAAATGCGTGGCGTGATCAATTGGTCACAATAGCCGCAGCAGGTATTCCGCGGTGTAGAGCCCAAGCCCCGCCAGGCCGCCGATCAAGGAGCCGTTGAAGCGGATGTATTGCAGGTCGCGTCCGATGTTGATTTCGATCAGCGAAATCAACTGCGCCATATTCCAGGACTTGACCTGGTCGGAGATGAAAGTCGAAACGCCGCTCTTCTGATCGGCGATGAAGCTTCTGAGCACCGCTACCAGACCCTGATTGATCTCGCCCCGCAGCTCCGCATCCTGCGCCAGCGCCTCGCCGGCGGCGACGAGCATCCCGGTCAGATGGTTCTGCAGCACCTGCGTCTCGCCGGACGCGCTGCGCTCGATGAAGCTGCGTGTGTTCGACCACACGGTACGCGCAAGTTCCGACAGCTCCGGACGCGCCAAAAGATCGCGCTTCAGGCCGTCGATGCGCACGGCATAGGCCTTGTCGGTCCCGATGCGGTCGACAAAGGACAGCACCATGCGGTCGAACTCGCCGCGGAACGGATGCTTGGGATCGCGCCGTACCTCCTCGAAGAAATGGCTCGCCGACGCCACGATCTTGTTCACCAGGAATCTGTCGGCGCGATAGAGTCTCAGCAGCGTCGGCAGTTCCTCGCGGATTTTCACGCGGATCATCGCCATCGTCTCCGGCGTCGTCAGCGTGTCGTGGACGACGCGCAGCAAATCGTCGAGCAGTCCCTGATGCCGTCCCTCCTTGACGAAGGTGCGCAGCGTCCCGGCGGCAAGCGGGGCGAGATCGATCGCCTGCAACTGCGCGGTCATCCGGCGCGTGATGTAGGTCATCAGCCCGGAGGTCTCGGTTGCCGCGACCGCGTCCGGCAACAGCCGCAGCGCAAAGCGTGCCAGATCGCCGGAGCGCTTGCGATCGCGCAGCCAGTCGGCGACGAACGAGCCGAAATCGATCTGGCGAAGCTTCGCCTCCACCGGCCCCTGTTCGAGGAAATGCACCTCGATGAACTCGCCGAGCTTGTCGGCGATGCGATGCTGGTTGCTCTGGATGATCGCCGTATGCGGAATCGGCAATCCCAGCGGTCGCTTGAACAGCGCCACCACCGCGTACCAGTCGGCGAGGCCGCCGATGGTGGCGGCCTCCGCAAAGGCCGCGACGAAGCCAAAGGCGGGATGCACGTGGAGCAAAACCTTTGCGATCGCAAACAGCGCAAGCGAACCCACCAGCACGAGCGTCGCCTGTGTCTTGACGCGCTTGAGGTCGGCGGCGCGCTGGGCGTCACCGGGCATATCAAAGGAGAAGGTGCCTTGCACGGCCATGGCAACTCCCGTCGACCAGCATCCTGAGGAGCGGCCTCTTGGCGGCGTCTCCAAGGATGAGGCCACACTTGGGCCTCATGGTTCGAGGCGCGACGCGCGCTCCTCGCCATGAGGGGATGTATTGAAGTTCGTACCAAAAAGAAGGCCCGCTTGACGCGGGCCTTAACTACTCAACTCAATCTACAAAAGGCCAATCAGACGGTCTTGTTATAGACCTTCGAGAAGTTGTCCTGGGCAGTCTTCGCACCGTTGGCAACGAGCTTGCCGAGATATTCGCTGGTCGACTTGGCCCGCGAGACGAAAACTTCACCACGCGCGCGGACGAGATCGGACTGGATCTGCACCGCCTCGTTGATGGTCTTTGCGGAAGCCAGCTTGTCGATGCCGGCGAAGAACGCCTCGGCATCCTGGTAGATCGCCTGCTGGATATTCCGGCTGATCTTGGCAGCTTCGCTGACGGAATCAGCGGCCGCGGTCTCGATCGCAGCCGTCACCTTCTCGGAGCCGGCATAGGCGTCGGCAGCGCGCTCCTTGGCGGAGTTGGCTGTCTTCTTCACCCACTCACGGGCAACCTCGGGAACTTCCACGTTCTGAAAGTTCTTGAACGCTTCGGTCACGGGCGCGAAGGCTTCCTTGACGGTATTAAATACGGTGCTGGATTCGGTGGTCATTGGGGTCTCTCCATCCTCAGGGTTTGAGCTATGGGCTCACCCCGTCCGGCAGCGGCCCGGGGCGCACTCTCTATGACATTATTAATGGTGCGACGCAACAACTATGTTGCAACGCGATATCACGAGATCGTGATCGGCCTCAGGATTAGGCGGCCCTGCCCGGCCGGAAGGCTTAATTCTGCACCGCGCCAGGCAGGCCGTAGGCCTCCATCTGGGCCTGGAACTGCGCAACATTATGCCCGAGCACGACGATATCGTGCTTTTTTCCGTCGATATCGCGGACATGGTCGTGCAGCAGCGCTTCCGCCTTGAAGCCGAGGCTCTCGAACAGGGCGATCGCGCTTCTCTGGTCGACCGTCATCTGGACTGACAGCTTCTCCAGGCCCGCCCCGAGAGCAAGCGCGAACGTCTCCTGCGAGAGCGCCCTGCCGACACCCTGGCCACGGACGTCCTGCGACACCACCATCCGGATTTCGCCGACATGCGGCGACCAGGAATGGGGATCCCGCACCAAAGCGCTGCAGCCGACGACGCGGCCGTCCTTGATCGCCAGCAGGCTCGTGATGTCGCCGCGCTCGATCTCGTGGATCCATGCCGACAGCACTTTTGGCTGGCTGATGTTCCGCGGAAGGAACAACAGATCATGTGTCGGCAGCTTCTGCGCGAAGTCCAGCACTGCCGGTTCGTCCGCCCGCGACATCAGACGAAATTCGATATCGCCGGCGTCGGTCTTGGCGTGGCGCGGATAGGAACGGGTTTCACTCATGTCGATCTTCCAGCTAGCCAGGAATCCAGTTTCGGCCACAGCCGCCGCACCGCGTTGGGGCCGGCGACGAGAGAGACGTGACCGCCCTTGAGCATCACCTCCTCCTTGTCGCTGGAGGCGACCCGCGGGATCAGATGCCTGGCCGCGTCATAGGGCACGATGTGGTCGTGCTCGGCGACCGCGTGCAGGATCGGCACCTTGATGTCGGCGATGTCGGCCTTGCGGCCGCCGACCGTCATGGTGCCGTTATAGAGCTTGTTGTCCCACATCAGGTCCTTGGTGATGGAGCGGAAATATTCGCCGGCCAAAGGAAGTATGTCGGTCGCCCAGCGGTCGAACATCCGGTAGGACTTCACATACTCGTCGTTCCAGATGTTTTCCCAAAGCTGGATCTGGCTCACCGCGCGCGAGGCCGGACGCAGCATCTCGAAGGACGACAGGATCATCTCGGGCGGCACGTTGCCGACGGAATCGATCAGCCGGTCGACGTCGAAATAACGGCGGTCGGCAAAATTCGAGAACAGCTTCATCCCGTGGAAGTCGATCGGCGTGGTGAAGCAGATCAGGTTCTTCATCGGCCCGTCCTTGAAAATCGAGCCGTAGAGCAGCGACAAGACGCCGCCGAAGCAATAGCCGATTACCGAGACGTCCTGCTCGCCGGAATCCTCCTGCACGCGGCGAACGCAGTCCGGGATGAAATCGAGGACGTAGTCCTCCATGCGCAGGGATTTTTCTTCCGGCCGCGGCGCGGTCCAGTCCAGCATGTAGACGTCGTAGCCGCGCCTCAGGAGAAACTCGATGAAGCTCTGGCCCGGCACCAGGTCGAGGATATAGCCGCGATTGGTGGTCGCCATCACGATCAGGACCGGCACCCGGTAAACCTCGTCCGCAAGCGGCCGGTAGTGATAGAGGTTCATGGTGCCGCGGGTGTGCAGGATGTCCTTGGGCGTCGACCCGAGCGTCGGGCCGGACGTCGAAAGATATTCGACGCCTTTGACGCTGCGCAGGATCGCCCGCTGCACCTCGGACTGGACGCGTTCCGGAATCGACGCCAGATCAAGTCCTGCCGCCGCGCTCATTTTTGTTCTCCGGGCGAAGGCGGCGATGCCGGCGGCGGGCGTTTTGTGCGTGGCGGCCGGGGCATGATGCCGCCTTGCGGCGCGCCCGCATCGGCGTTCATCTGCCGCAGCATGGTCTTGATCTCGGAAAGCTGCACCTCGATGTTTTGCAGCCGTTCGGCCATGCCGACCATCTGCGCACGGCTCGGCAGGTTCATGCCGATGAGATATCTCTCAATGAGTTCGCCGAGTTGCTTCTGCGCTCCCGCGGTGACCCCGCCGGCCTGGTTCATCGCCTGGGAGAATTCCGGCGACTCCATCGCCTTGGTGGCGAAGGCGTTAAATCCCTTCTCCATCTCGCCGATCATTTGTTGCCACAATGCGACCGGATCGCTGTTCTTGTCAGCCATCGCGTCCCTCCTGGATTCCCAGAGGGTTCGATCCCTCTTTTGCGCCATACCACACTGTTGCGACGACACGGTCAACCTCGCCTCTTGAAACCCTTCTGCGACGCGAGAAACCGTGCCATAGAGTTGGGTCCGACGATCCCAAGGAGCAAGTTTCGTGAGTTCGATTGCCCATCAAGGATCGCAGATCGCCCGCGCCAACGGTATCGACATCTGCTACGAGATTTTCGGCGACCCGAAAGCGCAGCCGATGCTCCTGATCATGGGCCTCGGCGCCCAGATGGTCCTGTGGGACGACGACTTCTGCGAACAGCTTGCCGCGCGCAGCTTTCGCGTGATCCGCTTCGACAACCGCGACATCGGCCAGTCGAGCAAGCTTTCCGGCGGTACGCGGCTTTCCCCGCTGGAACTTTTGAAGCTGCGTTTTCTGAAGATTCCGGTCGCAGCGCCCTACAAGCTTACCGACATGGCCAGAGACACGACCGGCCTGATGGACGTGCTCGGGATCAGATCGGCGCATCTGGTGGGCGCATCGATGGGCGGCATGATCGCCCAGGAAATTGCGATCTC
>Ga0310911_10000605_pt1 | contig 13640 bp, 8 predicted proteins | sample GREbulkMGHF170_FD_203532 | JGI IMG/M metagenome (GOLD analysis project Ga0310911, IMG submission 203532) | Lab enrichment of tropical soil microbial communities from Luquillo Experimental Forest, Puerto Rico - GRE.bulkMG.HF170 | ecosystem: Environmental > Terrestrial > Soil > Tropical forest >... | reverse complement strand
ACCACGTTGGGCAGCAATCCCCGCGGTCTTTCGTGAGCTGCAACGGCTTGTCGCCGCCGATGGCTGCTGCGTAGAGTCCCATGTTGGAGACGCCATCGCTTTGTCGGAAAGCCAGCAAGCTGCCATCAGGCGAAAACGCAGGCGTGGCTTGCAACCCACGCATGGACCCCACGGGCACTACTTCGAGTCGCGACAACTGCGATCCAGAGTTGACTCGATGAGCAGTCCACGCGGCGATGGCACAAACCAAGCCCAAGCATAGAACGATAACGACGGCAATCTTTCTGGAATAAGGACGTCGTTCGCCCCAGGGCTGAACTTCAGATGGCGGACCTGCAGGTGCCGGACCGGGCGAAGCCACAGCTGCCTGATTGCTCAGAGACGCGACGAATCGATAGCCACGTTTTGCAACGGTCTCAATGTAGCGGGGCTTATCAGCCGAATCGCCCAGGGCCTCCCGCAGCCTGGCGATCGCGCTGTTCAGACCGTGATCGAAATCAACAAATGTATCCGCGGGCCAGAGCTCCTGGTGCAGATCCTCCCTGGACACCAGTTCGCCCGGCATCCTAAGTAGCAGGGACAGAACCCGAAAAGGTTGTTCCTGTAACTTGATACGATGGCCACCCTTGCGGAGTTCCCCAGTTCGCAGGTCGACCTCGAAGCTATCGAACCTCGCAGGGGAATGAATATCTCCGTCTGGCATGACCTCACCTTTGCTTGGACGTGAAACGTATCAGCGTTGGTAGCAAATTCCGGTCTCGCCGCACCTTGCTCTTCCATCTTGGATTCTTCATCACAACTCTAGTTGTTTGAGTGTGTTCCCGTGTTATCCAGGCGTGTGCCAGAGGTGTTCCTCGTTGCATTGCCATATAGGGGTGTCTGCGTGGAAAGTCGGGAACGAGAACCCGAGCAGCCCAGCGCTCGGATGGGTTCCCAATCCACTGGTTCCGGCAAGGATAGGTGTGCGACATGTTTAGCTTCCGAGGGCTCCTTCTAAATACGTTAATGACGTCCGTTTGGTTCTATGGTTCCACGGCAATCTGCAAGCAGCAATACAAGGATCCCGGCCATCCCGGGCCTGGACAAGTCGATCTAGACTCCCTTCGCCGGCGCGCCACCGCAGGGGACGCACCAACGGCTTATCAACTCGGCCGCTGTTACATGCTGGGAACTGGAGTCTCGCAAGATTATGCCGAAGCCGCGAAGTGGTACCAGAAGGCAGCATCTTCCGGCTTGTCCGACGCTCAATTTGCGCTCGGCTTTCTGTACGAGCATGGCAAAGGAGTGAAACAAGAGTATAAACAAGCAGCTTTCTATTACATGGCGGCTGCCAAGCAAGGCCATGCAACGGCACAAAATAATCTCGCCTCACTGTACGAGCACGGCCAAGGCGTGCTGCATTCCCTTCCGCAAGCCGCTCATTGGTACCAACTGGCAGCTGACCAAGGAGAGGTCGTCGCGCAGTGCAATTTGGCGACTTTGTACTTCAGGGGGCGAGGCGTTCCGCAGGACGCTTCACAGGCCGCAAGGTGGTTCCGAGTTGCGGCGCAACGGGGCTATGCGCCGGCGCAAGCGAACCTTGGATGGATGTATTACACGGGCACAGGTATAGCCGCCGACTATACGGAAGCTGGCAAGTGGACGCGACTGGCCGCCGAACAAGGATACGCTCCGGCGCAAACCGATTTGGCTTATCTGTACGAACAAGGAAAAGGAGTGCCGCTGGATTACGTTAACGCTTACGTATGGTATCGGGCTGCGTCGACAGCAGGTGACAAACGCGCAGAGGCAAATCTGAAGGAGCTTACGCATCGTATGACGCCACGCCAAATCAGCATTGCAACGAACCGCGCTGAAGAGATCCAGCAGCGCGCCTGGCGCCCGGAACAGAATGGGCCGTCGGCCGGAGCAGCCGAGAGTGCATCCGTACGCCAGCATTGAACGCGTATCGGATCTCGATTTACTGGGACATTCATCGGAAGAGTCATCCCCGCATCCGACAGTCGGCATCTCGCTCTGTATGGCAAGGTGATCAACGAAAACATGTGGATGATGGAGAATTTTTGACCCGCCTGCGGGGCCTGCAGCCTTTGTTTGTTCGAACGACCTAGCAAACTCAACACGCGATCGGCGCTCTTTTTTGAACGCGTTAGCCACAAAAGCGAGGGGGTCGGGCTAAGGCCCTTCGCCACAGTACCCCGAACGTGACTCGCTACGCTCGCGGCTTAGTCGGAGTGGTCCCGCGTCACGACATCGCTCGGCAGCGGCGGCGTGCTGGATGGCGGCATACGGTGATGGGTGGCCTGCTCAAAGGCGTAGGCGAAGCCGATCAGCTTCGGCTCGCTGAATGCCGGCCCGGAAAAGGTCGCGCCAAAGGGCGACGGCAGCGCGCCGAAGCTCGGTGGAACGGCCGCCAGGTTGGGGAAGAAGCCGGCTGGCACGATCACGCTCGGGAACCCCGCGCGCGCAGGCGCGTTGGCGCCGAAGTTCGCTGGGAAGAGAGCGGCATCGAACTTCTTGCCCGTGGGGCCTACCGGAATGGTTACGACGTCGGCGCACTCCGCCGGAACCACTCCGGTGTAGAGCACGCCGAGGCCGCACGTCCTTGTGAGCTTGAGGTCCAGCGCGCGATCCGCAAGGTAGTTGTCAAGGTCCTGCCCGGGACCCGTGTCGAGCATGTCCGCGGCCTCCGCGATGGCTTGGTGGTACTTGAGGGCCACTTCCGGGTGTAAGCTGTTGAAGTGGATCACGTCGGCAAGCGTTTTCACTGTCTGCACCGGAATCGTCGCGCTCGACGCACTCGTGCCCGGCCCGAAGTCCTTGCTCGCGAGGTACGTGTTGAGATCGCGCTTGAAGCCAAAGAGCAGCACGGTCGAGCAGGGCGGAATGGTCCCCACGGGAGTCGCCCTGCGGGCGGCGACGTCCGCCTCCGTGACGCAAGTGCCATAGTTGTTGAGCACGCTCTGCGAGGGGATCTCAAAGGTCTCCACCGTCGCACCGAGCGATTGCATGACGGCGATCGCGTCGTTCATCAGCTTGGTCCGCGCCGCGCCCAGGCCGAATTCGATCCAGTACGGATGCATCGGCACCGCGATGTGCGCCCCCTGGAGCGCGTTCTTGTCCAGGAATTGCGTGTAGTCGCGGAAGCAGTTCCCTTCAGTCAGGCACGGGCGCGTCGCCGGGTCGTTTTCGTCGAATCCAGCAAGCACGCCAAGCAGCCTGGCCGCATCGGTGACGGTGCGCGCAATGGGGCCGGAGGTGTCCTGGTCCGCAGTGATCGGCACGATCCCGCTACGGCTGACGAGCCCAAGCGTCGGTTTGATGCCAACATCCATGTTCTGGCCCGAAGGACTCAGGATCGACCCGGACGTCTCCGTCCCCACACCCACGGTGGCTAGGTTCGCGCTCACCGCGATTCCTGGCCCCGAACTGGAGCCGCCGGTCGCGAGCACCGGCCGGCCGTCGCTGAACGGGGCGTTCGTCCTCGGATCGATGCGAGGGTCGTACGGGTTGAAGCCGTAGCCCACCTTCGCCAAGTCGGCGCCTGGGACCTGGAAGAGCTGGAAGCGAAGCTGCGAGCTGAACCCCGTGGGCATACCGACCGCGATGAAATTGGCGAACTCTGTCAGCGTGCCCTTGCCGAGGATGATCGCCCCCGCATGCCGCAGCTTGCGGGCGATGAAGGCATCCTTCTCCGGCCTTGAGCCGCCCAGGGCGACGGAGCCGGCGGTCGTCGGCATGTCCTTGGTCGCGATGTTGTCCTTAAGGATCACGGGGATGCCGAAGAGCGGGCGTCCGCCGTCGTCGTCGTCCATTAGATCGTCAGGATCCTGGCGGCCGGCGTCGGCGAGGGCGTTCTCGTTCACGTGCATGAAGCTGTTGAGCGGCTGATTACCCTCGCCGCCACCGAGCGGCTGCGGCAGGTCCGACCGGTCAAACGCGGCGATGCGGGCGAGGTACATGCTGACAAGCTGGCTCGGCGTGAGGAGATGCGAGTCGAAGGCGCCGTGAATATCGTCAATGGTCGCCTCAACCAACTCGAATGTGCCTGCGTGATCATGCTCTGGCCGTTTCGCGGCGATGGGGAGGACAAGCGCCGCAGTGAAGAGAAAGAGCAGGATCAGGAACGGAAAACGGAAATAGCGTTTCATGGCGGACTCCTTTGAGGGGACTTCGAGGGATCAGCAGACTGCGGTCCGAGACAATAGACCTATCGCCATTGGGTGTCAAGCAGGGCACAGACGAAATGTCAAACCAAAATCCGCCGGCGGCACCCACTCGTCGACGCTGTGGGGTTGAACGCCGCCTAAAAAGCGCGCGCACTATGTGAGCAAAATTCTCGTTGGGGCCCCAATAACGGTCTAACTAGATTTACAATCCAGTTAAAGCAACGTTGGCCCCGCGAGGAGCTTGCATGTTCGCACATCGCCTTAAACCGTCCCTTGCAATACTTACTGTTGGCTGTGCTTGCTTCGCCAGGCTCGCCTTTCCTGACAGCCGAGCGCCCGCCTCTTCACCAGTTGAAGAAGGGAGCTTCCGTCTACACAAATTTGAGCAACCCATCGGCGATGAAAAATTTGCCGTGACCCAAGACGGAGATGAACTCCAGCTCTCCGTCGCTTTCCATTTCAATGATCGTGGCCAGGATGTGTCCATGAGTGCTTTTCTGCGCATGAGCCAGGATCTCGTGCCACGTTCCATGGAAGTCCACGGCGACATGGCGCGGGGCACGCCCATCGACGATACCGTTCTCGTGGAGAAAGACAGAATTCTCATCCGTGACAGGAGTGATTGGCGTTCCACCGAGCGTCCCGCGCAGTTCTTCGCCATCGCCACCTACGCCCCCGCGGCCCTTCAAATGATGCTGGTGCGCAAGTGGCAGGCCGGGGGGCGTCCAAAGAAGCTGCAGACCTTTCCTGCTGGTGAGTTGGCCATCGAAGACCGCGGCCCGGACGAATTTGTCCTCAACAGCGCGAAAGTAAGTCTCGAGCGCTTCAGCATCACCGATCTTGTCTGGGGCCGCGAAACGCTCTGGCTGGATTCGCAAAATCGCCTCGCGGCGCTTGTGACTGTGGACGGTGAATACGACCATTTCGAGGCGATTCGGCCCGAATACGAGGACAACCTCGGCGCCTTCGTGCAACGCGCGGCCGCTGACGAAATGGCCTCCCTCGCGAAGATCTCCAAGAGCTTTCGCCGCAGCACCACGCAAGACACGATTGCTCTCGTTGGTGCGACGCTAGTGGATGGCACCGGCAGTCCTGAAGTGAAAGACTCCGCTGTACTATTGCAGGGCGGAAAAATCGTCGCAGCCGGCCCCCGCAGCAAAATCGCAGTGCCGAAAAATGCTCGGACTCTCGACATCACCGGGAAGACCATCGTTCCCGGCCTTTGGGACATGCACGCGCATTTCGAGCAGGTCGAATGGGGCCCTATCTATCTAGCTGCGGGCGTTACCACTGTTCGCGACTGTGGCAACGAATTCGAATTTGTCACTGCAGTGCGCGAGGCCATCAACTCCGGCCGCGGCGTTGGTCCACGCTTGCTTCTTGCCGGCATTGTGGATGGCTCTGGACGCATTGCCCTCGGCGTAGCTCGCGTGGACACTCCCGAGCAAGCTCGTGAATGGGTGCATCGCTACCACGACGCCGGCTTCAACCAGATTAAAATCTACAGCTCGGTCAAACGAGAGAATCTCGCGGTTGTCACAGCTGAAGCCCACAAGCTGGGACTGACTGTGACCGGTCACATTCCTGAAGGACTAACTGGGTACGATGGCGTGGACGCGGGAATGGACCAAATCAATCACATAAGCTATGTCGTTCAAATGATGGCTCCCGGTATCGGTGGAACACGAGGAGACCCGCTGCAGGAAAGGACACGTTCCCTCCGGAATTTCGATCCGGATTCCGAGCAGTCTCGGAAAGCCCTGCAGTTTTTAAAGGACCACCATACGTTCATCGACCCAACTCTGCCGGTGTATGAACTGTCTATGAGGGCCAGCCCTGTCCTAACGTTTGAGCCGGGAGTTGCCAAAGTGGCCCCAGCGCTATCCGCCCAATTCCGCAGGGGCAGTACTGACGCTGCTTCTGCCGAATTCGGGGAAGCTCGCTTTGCCGTATTGGTCAAAGCCGTTGCCGCTCTGCATCGCGCAGGCGTGCCCGTCGTGGTGGGGACAGACCAGGCTGTGCCTGGCCACAGCGTGCATCGCTCCATGGAGCTCTTTGTAGAGGCCGGGTTCACGCCGATGGAAGCGCTTCAGGCGGCCACTCTGGTTCCCGCAAAAGCCATGGGCATCGAAAAAGAGACCGGCACGATCGAACCTGGCAAACGCGCGGACCTGGTCATTCTCGACGCCGATCCTTTGGAAAACATCAGCAACATCCGCCGCACCGACAAGGTCGTCCAAGGTGGAGAAATTTATGACTGCGCCGCTCTTTGGCACAGCGTCGGCTTCCAACCTTAAGCGGCGCGGACGGTCCCAGCCAAACAGCTGCAAAGAGAACTCGCCTACCGCGTAGCGCTGGTCCAAAGCCCGCCACGCGTCGAACGACCTTAGCAAAAACCACACCGTCGTGTTCGTCGAGGACTTGTCCATCACGAATATGTCGAAGTCAGAGAGGGGTAGCCAGGAAAACCGCGGCACGAACGTCAAGCAGAAGTCCGGCTTGAACCGAGCGATCCGTAGGAATTCTCTCCCTTCAGGGAGAGGAGGATCTCAAGAGATGGCGGAGACGCCGGCCGTGCTCTTCAATGCATCTCCCGCCTTACCTCCCCCGGCTCCCGCGGTGGATCGCTCTCGTCGCTACACACGCATTCTGTTGATCCTTTTCCTGTGCACGCTTCCGCTGGTCAATCCCATCGTCCATGGCGACGGCGTCGGTTATTACGCTTACGTCCGCGCTCCGCTCATTCAGCAGACAGGTAGGGGGCTACGAAACGCAACGGCGGTGTCATGCCAGTGTCATGCAAATGGTGATGAACAGCGGCAAATGACGAACAAAAACTGAGAAGATGAAGATGGACCGATTTCCTGATTGATCATCGGTGGACCGTGATGCAGCCGATCTTGCCTTGCAAAACACAGTACCGTGGTAATGAGGATCGGGCCTTTGAGAAGAGGTTACAATCGCTCCCATGGAACTCAAACGCCTGATCTCGCATTTCACATATCGCATTGAGCCCAAACCCGGCGGTGGATTCATTGCCCACGCTGCCGATCCCAGCGTCGCTCCGCTCGAGGCTCCTACGCGCGAGGAATTGCAGACAAAGATACAGGAAACCATTCTTGCCGGCCTGACTGCGCAATTTCCGCGTTTAAAGCTGCCGCTCGAAAATCAGGACCTGCAATTCGCGTTTCACATCGAGCGCAAGCCGGAAGGCGGCTTCGTCATCCATTCTTCCCATCCCACTGCAGAGCCGATTGAAGTACTGACCCACAATGACATGGAGAGTCGCTTTGCAGAAAAGATTATCGGCTTTGTGGGAAAACACTTAACGCAGGAGTTGTCGCAGGCGTTGGCCGCGCAGGGCAACTCCGGGAACATTAAGGTCTTCGTGAACCGGAAGACGGGTGTCACCGTTAACGCAGGCTCGCACACCTTGAGTCTGGGGCTAGCACGAAATCTCACCGCCCCGACTTCCATTTCTAATACAACGACGATAATTGAAGCTGCCAATGCCAAACTGACGGATGGCATTTCCAGTCGGCTTGGCGGAACGATCAGCAACACCCCAATCGTGCCCGAAGCCAGCAGTAGCGGCAAGGTCTTCCGCTTTCTGCTTCTGGTGCTCGTCGCCTGGGCCTTGGCGTATTTTTTCTTACACTACCGCTGACAAATTAGTGTTGATGGGAGTGGCACAGCCCTCGCGATTCGAGTTGCGGGCGTCATTTGGACACTTGACCACCATCAGTGCCGTCGATATGCTCCATCTTGGCGTTCAGGACGCCGCCCGTCCGCGGAAAGGACCGAGTCCACCTGACTGAAAAATACAACTGGTTCTCACGAGCCTCCTTTTTCTCCGACGCGAGCGGACCGTCGATTCTAGTCTCAAAGGAGGTTTGAATGTCTGAACGCCGCCTACCGGTCCGCCCCAATCTCACTCAATTGAAGCATCAGGCAAAGGATCTGCTTCGGCAATTCCGAAGTGGAGATCCAACAGCCGTCGAAGAATTCCGGAAACATCATCCCAAAAAGATTTCTTCATCCGAAGCGAGCCTCGCCGATGCGCAACTCGTTCTGGCGCGCAGCTACGAGGCATCAGGCTGGACGCGTCTGGTGCTCGCCTGCAAATTAATCGACGGGATCTGGCAGGACGATCTCGAGACCGTGCGCTCGATCATAGAGAAGAATCCGAAGCTCCTGCACGAAAACGCCGGCATTCGCAACAGCAACTGGGGTCCGCCGATGTCCTACGCTGCGAATCTCGGACGTGACGCGATCATCCGTATGCTTCACGAGCACGGCGCACGGGACCTAGAGCATGCCATCGGCCGCGCAACACTTCAGGGAAAGATCGAACCCGCGGGTATGTTGTATGCGATGTTGGGTGCGCCTCCGCTCCCGCAAGGAGCTCTCGGCGGTCCCGCTTACACGCTGAGCTCAACGGGCACCGCATTTCTGTTTGAACATGGCGCAACGGCCATCGACGAAAACGGCGCGACGATTGCACCGGTCGACGTGGTCATTTGCAGCGACAGCCGCAAGCCGGCCGAAAAGCACAGAATCCTCGAAATGTACGTGCAGCATGGCGCACAACTTCCCGATACGCCGGTGATGGCGGTGCACAGAGGCCGCATCGACCTTCTCGAAGAGCATCTGCGGCGCGACCCGAGACTGTTCGAGCGTACCTTTTCTCATCAGGAGATCTTCCCGCCGGAATTCGGCTGCTCCGAGTACGTCGATACGCAGGGCACGCCGCTGCAGGGGACCACTCTGCTTCACATGTGCGTCGACTGGGATGAATTCGAGATCGCGGAATGGCTCGTCGAAAAAGGTGCCGACGTCAACGCGAAATCGGCTGTCGATCAAAACGGCTTCGGAGGATACACACCTCTGTTCGGCGCGGTGGTTTGCTACGCGAACTTCTGGGGCAACTATCGGGGCGAAGCACCCGATACCCGCTTCGCGAAGCTGCTGCTCGATCACGGAGCGGATGTGAACGTTCGCGCGTCAATCCGCCGGATGTTTGAAGAAGACGGCAAGAAGATTTGCAAGGAATTTCGTGACCTGACGCCTCTGTCCTGGGGCGACGCCTATCCCGCCAAAATCCTCGTCAGTCAGCCGGCAATGCGGATGATTGCAGAACGAGGCGGACGGCCGTAAGAGTCACAGGGTCGAAGCCGTTTCGAATGGATGGTCGGCTACTCTTACCCTATCGGATGGCGGGACCCGGACGCCGCTGGTCACGACCGCGAACGTCTTTCCCGCGCTCTTAACTAAGTTGGCGCGTTTGCAGTGATTTCCCTGCCTACTTCCCTCCTGAGAGGGTGCGCCCTGTTTCGCCTTCGATGATCGCAGGCTTGTCGCCAAACTGTTTCGTTGCGGCAAGCACCTTATCGCATACAGAGAGTTGCGGTAATTCAATGTCAGGCGACGGGCTGCGAAAAATCATTGCGCGCCCTTTGGTTAGCACTGGTTAGCCGCGAATATACGCCTCCTGTGATTTCATCGCAATGAGCCGGGACAACGCAGCTCTGGCGGCGACGTCTCGCCGACAGGCCAAAGTCCTAAAGTCAATTGGATCTCTCCGCACTCTTTTTGGCGCTGGGCATCTTTCACGAGCGTTTCCACCAACATTGTCAGAGCATCGAGTGCGACAGGTTCTAGCAAAATGTCATGTTCGAGCCCCGGCACGACTGTCACCGTTACATCACCGCCAGGTTGCCGAGCACTTCACGCGCAGCACTCGGAGTTGACTTCGCGGAATGAGCAGCATAGATTAGCCACCTCGACCTGCCGGTCAGGTTGCTGTCAGCGAGCAACTCCTCGCTTTTCCCCGGGTGCTGGGACCCGCTTGACAGCAGCCCACAGGAGAAAAATCATGAAAGTATCCAGAACACGCGGGTTGCTACTCGCATGTCTACTAGTGTCCCCGCTAGTGGTGGCGAATCGGAATATTCCTGGCCGGAACGAAGGACAGGAAGACGATATTCCAATGCGGCACAACGAAGCTACGGTGGTTCAGCTCCAGGCGGAGATGGCCTCCGGAGAACTAACGTCTGAGGAACTAACCCGGGAGTACATCAGGCGCATTATCGCGCTGGACCAGAACGGACCCGGAGTGAACTCCGTGATTGAACTCAATCCGGACGCGCTGACCCTGGCGCGGCAAGCGGACGAAATGCGTAGACATGGCCACGTGCTGGGGCCATTGCATGGAATCCCAGTCTTGGTGAAGGACAACGTAGACACGGGTGACAAGATGCAGACCAGCGCAGGGTCGTTCGCGCTGGTGGGAATGTCGGCGCTGCACGACTCGACCGTGGCAGCGAACCTCCGGGCGGGCGGCGCAGTGATCCTCGGTAAGACGAACCTTTCGGAGTGGGCCAACTTCCGCTCGTTCGAGTCTGTCAGCGGATGGTCAGGGCGCGGCGGTCAGACGAACAATCCTTATGGCATTACCCGCAATGCCTGCGGCTCAAGCTCCGGCTCGGGTGCGGCCACGTCCGCAAACTTCGCGACGATATCGTTCGGGACAGAAACTGACGGCAGCATTGTGTGCCCGGCGAACGCGAATGGCGTAGTGGGTATCAAGCCAACTGTAGGACTTACCAGCCGTGCGGGCATCGTCCCAATTTCCCACACACAGGATACCTTCGGTCCGCACGGGCGCACCGTTGCGGATGCAGCAGCGGCTCTTGGAGTCGTCCAGAGCCGCACGTTCGACGGGCGGGATCCGGCGACCGGCGACGTTCCGCTCGGCTGGAAGGGTCGGTTCACTCGGCCCACGAACATCCCCAGGGACTATACTCAATTCCTGGACCCCAATGGCCTGAAGGGCGCCAAGCTCGGCATCACACGAGTTGGATTGAGCGGATTCACGAACGTCACAACGCCGGCGCCAGTGACGGCAGCAGTCGAGGCCGCGTTCAAAGCACTCACGGACGCGGGCGCCACAGTCGTAGACCTGGACGCCGCGGGCTTCACGTTCTCGCCCGCGGACGGTGAATTCTTCGTGCTGCTCTACGACTTCAAGTTCGATGTGGCTAAGTATTTCGGCACTCGCGTCGGCGTGCCGGTCGCTGGCGGAACGCTGGCCGACGGCATCGCCTTCAATAACGCCCATGCCGACGTCGAGATGCCCTTCTTCAATCAGGACATCTGGGACCTTGCTGAAACGATGAACCCCGACCCGAATTTCTGTGACCCGCGCTTCACCTCCGCGGTTCTTCCCTCGACCGCTACCTGCATGTCGTACAACGATGCACTGAAGATCGACCAACTCGCGGGAGTGAACGGGATCGACAAGGCGCTGCACGACTTTAGTCTGGACGCCGTGGTGAGCGCGACCGATAACCCCGCCTGGGCCACCGATCTGGTCTTTGGCGATCACTTCATCTTCGGCACATCGGGGCTGGCAGCAGCGCCCGGATATCCTATCGTGCAGGTGCCGTCCGGAATGGTGTTCGGTGTACCGCTGGGCATCAGCTTTTTCGGGACGGCGTTTAGCGAACCAACGCTGATCAAGCTCGCGTCGGGATACGAGGCGTTCACCCAGGTGCGCGCCCACAACTTGCCCACATTCGCACGGACCGTGCCGTTCGATCACATTGCCGGCACGACCTTACAACCGCCTCAAAGCCGCGCCATGTCTTCGGCGGTAAGCGGGCCATCAGCGCCGACCGGGGCTGCAGCTCCAACCGTTCGTGCTAACCAGGCGCAAGGGCAAAAGGAGGCTCGGCGTCCACACCACTTGTAACCAAAGGATGCCACGCCAAAAAATGAGTGCGGCTCTCAGAGAGATCCCTGGGGCCGCACGCGTTTTCAATAGGTGCCTACGCTCAGTCGTTGTGGCTGCGGGTGGCAGCGTCAGCGTTCACCAGCCCTGTGCCGGTGAACCTGTTGATGGAAATCTTTGTCCATCGCGATCTAAAACCAGAAGAAACATCTTTCTTGTGCGAGGCGACACCGGGGCGTTGCCGAACGTCGTGGACTTTGGGCTCGCGAAGTTTCTGTCGACCAGCCGAGAGGAAACCATTGATACGGACCGGGGACAAGCCATCGGAACAATGCGCTTCATGCCGCCTGAGCAATTGCGCGGCCATGAAGTCGACCCTGCGTGTGACCTGTGGGCATTGACGGTCATGGTTTACGAGATGCTTACGGGCACGGATCCCTTTGCAGGAGCGACCGCAGCGGAATGCTATAGGGCGATATTGACTGAGAGTTTCACTCCTGTCAGCAAGCATCTGCCGACGCGCCCGGACGAGCTATGCTGGGGCGCCTTCTGCGACCGCATGTGGTTTCTTGATGTGACGGCACTGGTTCGGGACCCGGAACACCGTGCGCACCGTGCGCGCTCCACTTTCCTCTATCGAGCTTAATGATTAGAATACATGACCTACTGTAGCGGCGAGGATTCCGATGAACCAGCCCCACGCTGCATACACTGACATTAGCTTATGGGCTTTTTTGGATGAGCTGAAGAGCTGCCTAAGAGCAGCAAGCGATGACCAAAAGGCACTTACACTCTCTCTCCGTCGTACGTGCGAACACTTCAAGATAGACGATGGATGTATCGCTATTCTTACTCCCGACGGCTCCCAAGCAGACTTGATATCAGTGATTCCGCGAGGAGCTAGGTGGGATCTAGCTTGTCTCGCGGCGTTCCTACGAAAACAGCGGGCCCGCATTCCGCCAGATATTATCATGGCGCCGGTCAACCGTCGCGGCCGTCTATGGGCAGTGCTAGCGCTGAGAGGACAGCGCAACTTCAAGCGATACTCTGATCTCCGAGCGTTAAGACGAATCGCGAAGCTGATCTCGGAATCAATCGAGCTTACAGACTGGCAGCGCATGATAGAAGTACGATCACAAATCGATCGCAAAATTTTTAAACAGCTACGTCCACAGGACCTTTTCTACCAGATTCTGCACGGACTGCGTTCCTTGACGCATTACGACCACTCTTCGGCTCTTCTTATCTGCGATTGGCGTGACAATACATTGCAACTGGTCGCCGAACAAATTGCGTGGATGAAAGGGAAAAGCCGTCGAATCGGACTAAAGCTGCCGCTGAATGATGAGGTTTGGAGGCTGATGCGCAACGACATTGTTTACGGCTTCGACCGGCGGAATATTTGGCATGAATGGTCGGGGGGAAAATCAACGGCTCTCGCCGGGCTATTGGATTACAACAACAGCTTGGAAAGTTCCATTTCGGATTTGCGTGAATTGCGTGAATCCTCGATGCTGTGTGCGCCACTTGCCACGCGCGACGGCGTTCTGGGGGTATTGAAAGTGGCGGCGCGCCATCCAGGTTCGTTCAGCAGATACGAAGCGGACCTTGTGCAACGGTTTATGCCGCTTGCTGCGACGGCGATCCAGAATTCTCAAAGAACCGTTACACTTGAAACAAAGATGCTCGAGGCGGAAAAGAAGCACGCTGTCGCGAATCTTCTTCGCGGCGTGTCACAC
>Ga0310911_10000604_pt1 | contig 13656 bp, 11 predicted proteins | sample GREbulkMGHF170_FD_203532 | JGI IMG/M metagenome (GOLD analysis project Ga0310911, IMG submission 203532) | Lab enrichment of tropical soil microbial communities from Luquillo Experimental Forest, Puerto Rico - GRE.bulkMG.HF170 | ecosystem: Environmental > Terrestrial > Soil > Tropical forest >... | reverse complement strand
CATGGCACGGTTCGTCGTTGCCGATATCTCTGATGCCAAAAGCGTGCTGCAGGAGTTGCGAGCAATTGTGCCAGACCTTCCCTCGGTGCCGGTGCAACCAATTATCCTCGCGATGCAGGAGGAGCCCGGCATGTTCGACTTCTACCGGAACTTTCGGTCGTTCCTGAACGTCCACCGCTACGCCAGTCAGGAGCAATTGATTGCTGACCTTGGTGAGAAGGTCATCCGCCCCGCAGAACTCAAGGTCGTGGACCTTCAAAGTTCAACTTAGCGCACGGCGCATGTTAGAGGGGGAACTGACCAAGCCTTAATAGGCTATCAACCCTTCCTCTCTGGCCTACCGCGCGCCCTCGATCGGCTCGACGTAGTGCACCCCGCCCGATCCCAATTAGAGCCGAGCCTGCTGCAGCTCGGTTGAAAGCATTCCGGTTTAGAGCGTCGACAAGCGTCGACGCCCGCTCCTCAGCTTCGGTTTGGCCCACACGTTGACCGCTCATTAATATTCCTCAGTCGAGCACGCTGTGGCCGCAACGGCGGAGCAGTGCGGACACGTATTCGGTGGCATCTTTTGGGTTGATGCGCGTGATGCTGCGCACCAGGTCGGCCTCGATTCTGCTCACGCGCCGCTGCGCGGAGACGTTGGTGTCTGCCCTGCGCGTGTGCCGCGAGCGGCCAGGCCGCCGCGCCGCCGAGCGTGGCTAAGAATTTTCGTCGTCCGATGCAGCTTGCCATGTGACCCTCCGGTTGAAGGTCATTAATGCAATGGAGGGATGATATCACGTTTCCACCACGCGATCTGTGACTAAGGCCGATAGGCAAGTCGAAATTGACAGCGTTCGACGCCGCCGGGGACATCTCCAGCACACCGATACGATAGAACCTGCCGGGATCCTGTGCGCGTGCCGCGAACACGACGTGATGAACTCGCGGCTTCCCTCCTGCAAGCAGACACGGTTCATCGCGGCATCGTGAAATGAAAGCGGAGACCTTTGCGCACCCTATAGCAAGGTGAAGGAGCTGATCGCGCTCGCCGCGGGCCTGCCGACGATCTTTCAGGATCGGGAGGACGTGTGGCTGGAAAGGCTTGCAGCTACTGGTGCACGACGGCGACGAGGTCGGGACGGAACAATGCTCGCGGCGCGGGTCGAACAAAGAATGAAGCAACAAAGCACGGCAAAAATGGCGTGATGCACCCTTGACAAAGAAAGTCCCATATCAGCCGTATGCCTAAATTGGGCACGTACGGATCTGAGCGAGGGGCGCGGGGTAACTCGTGTCCCTACCGCGATCCCCAGTCAACGATTGTCGAACAATTGCTCGACGCTGCCGAGAACTTCCTGCAAACGCCGCGCAAGCGCGCGGCGGACCGTCGCCTTGCGGGCGAGGAGGTGCGCAATCCAACGCTCGAGCCCCTGGATCGGACCGAGGGCACGAGATCCCATCGCATCCAAATAGAACAGGCTGCAAAGCTGATCTTCCCTGAATGAAGCATTGCGGACCAGCCCTTCAAAAGCGGCCGCCGGGATCGCTTCCACCCGAGCGACAAAGGCCGCCAAATCCTGCAGCACTCCGGGGATTCGCGCCGCCGCTTTGATTAGCTCGGCGGAAACGCCTGAGACGGGGGCCTTGCTCCTCGCCTCCCATGCAGCCCGCCAGTCGGTGGTCACACGACGATCATCGATGAAAAACGACCGGTCCTGATCGACCCAGACGCAGTTGCCGAATTCATCCATGATGATCTGATGCCCGTCGATGTTTTCTAGAATCCACTGCGCTACCGCTTGGCAGAGTATTTGCGACGCCCGCCGCCGGTCGCCGTCGATCAATCGGCTCAGCCTGTGCGAAGTGTGGGTAATCCGCGGCAGTGGCCGCGCGCTGATATGGGGCTGAACGGAACAAGGTCGCTTGGCGCGCCGGTCGTAATCGAGAAATGATGGGCATACTTCCGCGCCCGGACACCCGCTCAACCGCGTGAATATCGACGCCAGCACGGGGTTCATCAGGCCTTCCGGCTCGTATTTGATCAACCAGGTGTTTCCATCCTGGTCCCGACACACCGTCTTGTCGGTCCCTTCCAGCGCGCCGCGGAATGAGTGGTTCGTTTCCTCCAGGTGCGCGGTCATGCCCGCGCGCCAATCCAGCCCGCTTCGGTTCAAATGGTCTTGCAGCGCTTTCCACCCGCGCTGCTGCAATTGCCACAGCTTCGCGAGGCGGACGGCTGCCGCACTTGACGCATATGCCGGCGCTTGCGGAAATTGCTGGCGCCGGTAGCGCCACAGGACCGCCAGCACACACAGGCTTTTCGCCAGTCGGGCGTAGCGGTCGTCGTTCCAGTATCGACTGTCGATGCCCAGCAGATGGTCTAGTTCCGTCCACGCCAGGTCTTGCTTGACCTTGAGCAGTTGGCGCCGAATCCGGCGCTCGATCGGCCGCGGGTCCGACGGCCGGGAGCGCGAACCTTCCAGGCACCGCTCGATCTTCCGCCGCGCGCTCGCTTCGCTATCGCGAACGCAACGGAAATTGCGAGTGGAGAACTCAAGGACGCTCGTCAAACAGGCGTGGCGATGATCCAGGCCGTAGTCGAGAGGCCGCCTCACCACCTCGCGCAGGAGCATCAATTCGCTCGCGGGATCTGACCTCCCATCGCTCATCGCTATCGCCGAATCGTTGCCCTTATTTAAAATGGGACTTCAGACGCGCGAAAAACTCGCTCGTTTTTCCCGGAAGCATGTTGTGCAGATCGGCGCCGAGTTCGTAGTTCATGGCGTCCCACTCGGTATCGCGAAAGGCAAACGCCACCCAACTCCAGTGGAATTCGGCCAAGACGTCGAGCACGTCGAAGAGATAGCGCTCGGCGCCGGCCGCGTCGCGGCTGACGCCACATTCGCCGACGAAGATATTGCGGTCCGCGATTTTGTGCTCAATCTGCCACTTCTTCACTTCCCCCAGCAAAGCGCGGATCGTGTCTTTGTGCCAATAGATTGACCCGCCTTCTGTCGAATCGGGCCAATTCCTGACTGGGCCAGGATACGCGAAGCGGCCTCGGTTCAATCCGCGCAGCGTATAGGCGGGGGGCGCATACATGTGAAACGAATAGACAATTCTCTCGTCGTCATAGGTCTGCAGGAACTGCAATGTGCGCGGACTCGCCCAATAGGTCGATTCGAGGATGATCGGGGTCTCGGAATCCCGTTCGCGAATTGCCGTAATGGCTTTCCGGTAAAGTTCGTTGAGGGTCCCAACGTAGGTCGACGGCATTTCGTCGAAATACCCCTGGGCAATGTCGTCCGGGGTGAACGGCTCGTTCAGCAGATCGTAACCAACCACGTTCTCGAAATGCCGCAAATTCCGCGCCAGCGTGCCCCACAGTGCGGCGAATCTGTCCCCATACTCCGGCGAGCACCAGAGCCGAAAGTCATATTGTTCTTCGTCCTGCACGAAGATTCTTCCCGGCACGTGTCCGAGCGCAATAATGACCTTGATTCCGTGATCGGCCGCGCGGTGAATTCCCGCCGCCAGCCGATTGATCGTGTGCTCGCAGATAACGCTGTGCTCGCCGTCCCCGTCCACGAGATAACGAAAATCCTGGGCGTCCCCTACTGCGCCGAAACGCACCACCGTGATGCCTGCCTCGCGCGCGCTCTCGAAGTCCGCCTCGTCCGCTTCCGAGAACATGTTGATCCCGCCAAAGCCGACGTCCCAACATGCGCTCTTCTTGACCGCCGAGCACCGGCCGTCCACTTGTTCATGAACTGCAATTCCGGGCGACTGAGCACCGAACGGCCAGCCCAGTCGCATGTGATGGATGTAGAAATTGATCCGTTGTTCTGTCACCTTGGGATTGTGATAAAGCGCGATCCGCGGATCGTCGGCGCACTCGGTAAAGGAGAGGACGTCGGTCGCCTTGATTTTCCAGATCGGGACCTTGAGAACGTGCGAGAACACAAACGACAGCCAATAATCGTCGATCAGCCAAAATTCATACCGCTCCATCGGATAGTCGATCGCCTTCTGCATCAAGCGCTTCGGAACAAGGCAGTTGTCAGCATGGAGGAAGTGCACCTGGCGATCGGCCTTCGATTCATCGAAAAAGGCGATATGTTCGTAGTCGGTCCAAAAACGCTGCGGTTCCTCCTCGTTCAAGACATGCGGCTTAAACACATGCCCGCGGCAACAAAGCACCGAATCTGGGTACTCCTTCGCCTTCTCCATGAACAGCGAGATATAGCCCGGCAGCGGCTTTACGTCGTCGTCGCATATTAGGATGAAGTCGCTGCGAATGAGGCTGGCGGTGGCCAGCCTGATGACGCAATAAAAATTCTCCGTCGAGTGGATTACTTTCAAGTCAAGCTGTGTCTTGTACTTGTCATAAAGACGCTCTATCTCCTTGCGGGCTTCGTAATTGTTGTTCCAGAGTATGACCTCGAAGCTCCCGGAATACGTCTGCTGGACAAATGCGTCCAGCAATGAATCCATGTTGTAGAGGCGTTTATACGAGCACATCACCACCGAGACGTCGTAACGCTTCAGGATCGCCGGTTGGCTCGCTGGCGTGGGCAGGCTGCGATAAATGGCCGAATTTTGCAGCGCCGCGATGAATGATTCTCCCGTCAAGGCCGCTTTCACGGGCGAAGCGCTCAGATACTGAGAGGCCTCCCGTATCAGGGCAGGCTGCTGAAGCTTGGCCTCCGCCTCTTCCAGCGAGGAGTAGTAGAAGGGATAAGCCTCGCCGAGATACTCGACGACGCCGGGCAGGCGGTTGATGAGAATGGGCGTGTTCCTGGCGATGCATTCCACCACCGTCGTATTCGCGGGAGCGTCGCGAAGATTGAGAAAGACAACGCTATTCTCCAGCAACGCGTCGTACTCGTCGTCGGACACTCGGCCGAGCAGCTCGACCGAATCGTTCGATAGGATCGATTGCCACTTGAAGTCTTCGTGCACCAGAAGTTGCTTTGCGAATCCAGTTGCCGTCAGGTCGAAGAAAGGCTGGAAATTGCGAAGAAACTCGCCGCCGCTGACAATCCGCCGGGGAGAACGCGCGAAAAAGCGGTCCAACGAGAACAACCGGTCGGTCGGTTCTGCCGGGTACAAAATGCGGGCGATGGGAATTTCACAGCCGGCGCTTTGGAGATACTCCTTGACGTAAGTCGAGAGCACAAAAAGGCCGAGGCAATTCTGCGCGCTTGCCTTCCAGTACTCGTCCTTGAGCATTCGCTCCAGGTCTGGAAACCACTTCAAATCGTGTCTCGGCACCTGGTGAATGAAGCCGACCCAAGGCTCTGCAATAATTGTGCGCTCGGCCACCCGGTCTTCCACCGAGCCGATGAAACGCACGCCATCCTCGCAGTGCAGGTGCTCGGCAATAAGCCGGCAGACGAACTTCCAACCTCCGCGGTGGTGCTGCCATGGAGTAAGTTTTCCCGCGTTCAGCTTTCTCGCCGGGATGAAGGGGCCGAGGGTCAGCACGGACACCACCTGCGCATGCGGCTCACCGTGCCCCTGTCGCCGCAAAGCCCTGTTGATAAGCCCGTTTTATTGCGGCGACGCGCCTGGCGTACCCTTCGGGGCCAAGATCATATTGTCTCCAACGCATCTTACGGAATTTGACCATCAGCGGAGCTTCTGCCTCGATCTGTTGGAGAAGATCGGAAAAGTTTTGCCGCGCGCTGTAGTGGATCAAATCGGAACGCTGTTCAAAACAATGGCCCCAGCCATTCTGCAGAGACTGCACGAACACGCCGTAGAGCGCAAACTCCGTCCAGTAGATGGTACTCAAGTCATCCGTGTGTCTCAGCAGGACCCGCACGATATTGTCGTTGTACAATCGCTCCACATAGCGCATCAGCGCCTTGGCATTTTGCTTCGAGAAGATCTGATTGGCGGCGCGGAATCCGGCAAGGCGGGTCGGCGTGTGCAGTCCGAGGAAGTTGCGCGATTGCAGTTCCCAGGCTACGTCGCGAAATTCATTCACGGCATAGACGTACTCGCCACTGGAAAGAAAGTACCGCTCGTCGAAATCAAATCCGATGAGCGTATTTGAGTCTAGGATGAGGTAGTATTCATGGTCAACGATGTTTGCGGCGATGATCTTGATGATCTGCTGGGTGAACCACGAGTCGGGAAACTCACCGGCATAGCCTGCGGCGGACGCAACCTCCTCCGCCGTTAGGACGATATAGTTCTCCCCGATCAGTCCGGCAAACTGATCGCACTCGTTGCGCGGGACGATCACATAGACACGGCCGTGCAGGCGGCTGTGCGCTGCCAGGTCCCTTTGCAACTGCGCGAAGGGAACCGCATCGTACACGCGCGTCTTGATGACGATATCGAGCGGCTTTTCCACGGCACTCATGGGTACGCAACCTGCTGGCAAGACGCTCGAGGGTTACACGACGGCCTTCCGATAACGAAATCCTTTCGCCGAACTATGGGGTTTGTGCAGCGGAATGAGCTCCAACGCCTTGTCCCGGCAAAATTCGCGAACCTCCCCGGCCGGGACGTTTCCAAATTGATTGAAAACCACGATCGTGCGATCGCTTTGGAAACTCGGCCTGAACGCGCGCCACATCGCCTCGTTGGAAGCCCGGTCGTGGGCGAAATCCATCACCAGAATCGCAATCGGCCCTCCGCTCCATTCGAGCGCCGGAAGGGCAGTTTGTTCCGCCACGGTCTTCAATACCGACTGATGCACGTCGATCAGGTGCCGAAAAGGCGCCGTATAACCGCGGAAATAGTGCAGAAACGAGTCCCCCGCGCGAATGTTTGCAGCCAGGAGCTCAGGGGCCTCGGTGTACGTCCTCATCCAGTCGCGCCAGATGAAGGAGTCATAGGCGTGAATCCTTGTGTGCTCGCGACGTGGGTTCTGCGATAGCCCTTCTGCCAGGCACGCGGTGGAAGACCCCATCCAGCTTCCCAACTCCACGATGTCCCCCGGCTCCTGCAGGATCCTTGCCAGCCACTTGTAATACCGGAGCGTCTCTTTGCTGACCATCGTCGGAATGCGCTGCACCGAGGCCGACAATTCTTCGTCTTCTCCCGCGGTCCTGTCGAGTGTGTCGGCGGCTGTATCCGTTTCAAGGTAGCGAATGCTTTCCTCAAAGAAAGAACGAATTCGCGCGTCGTCAAGGGCAAATTCGTCGAGATCGCGCAGCACGCCGCGCAAATCGTTAATTAAGGAAACCGCCTCGCTCGGTTTCTCTCCGCGAAAGTAGATTTGAATGGCTCCAATCGCGAAAAGGGCGCGCATCCACATCGCATCAGCGCCATAAGGGTCGAAAAAGTTTTTGCCGTCAATCAAGTCGTGGATGTACTGGCATATCGTTGGGACGAGAATCGTCCCGGGCAAGCCCCCCACATCACTAACAGGACTCAGATGGGCCGCGGCGGCCGAAGCAGCCCCGGTTCGCACCTGCGACTGCTTTGCTGCGGCGCGAACGTGCGGCCGCGGCACCATGTAGCTGGGTGCTGTTTCCTCTGTGGCCATGACTTAACATACCTGTTATGCTCCTATGGCGCCAGAGACGTCGGCAGTATCGGCAGTATGAGTTACGACGCGCGACCGGAGTTCGACCTCCAGGAACTCGTTAACGAGTACGGCCTGGGCGGCGTGAGCAGTGTGCATAGAGCCGAACGCGGTGCGGTTAACGAAAACTGGATTGTCCGCACCGCCACGCGCACGGTCGTCGTGCGCAGGGTCTCGAAGAGCCGCACCCTTGACGATATCCGCTTCGAGCATTCCTTCATCAGAGCGCTTGGCCGCAAAGGCTTTCCCTATCGCCTGCCGAAGCCCCTCCGCACCCGCACCGGCCGCTCGGTCGTGGCGAAGAACGGCAGGTACGTTTGGCTGTACCCCTATATCGAGGGCTCCAACTCACAACCGCGGCGGAACGCCATCATCCCGCAAATGGCGCATGCCCTCGCGACCGCGCACAAGGCTGCCCCGCGTTTCACTTTACGATGGAGGAACGCGAACCCCGTCGCCCTCGAACACCCGTGGCTTTTGCATACCCTCCGGCGTCTGCAGCTCAAAGTCGCTCACGATCAGGACGAGCCACATCGGTTCTTCCGGGCGCATGTGCAGGAATGCATCGGTATTCTGGAGAAATTTCGCTGCACGCGATACAGCGCGCTGCCACGCCTTCCCATCCATGGTGACCTTTGCAAGGAGAACCTGATCTTTTCAGGGGAGCGCCTTCGGGGAGTCATCGACTTCGGCCACTGCTGTTCGGACACGGCCATACGCGATATCACCATAGCGCTGCGCTATGAATGTACGAAAGATCGGTTCAAGCTGGATTTGCATGCGGCGCGATGGTTTCTTGAAGTCTATCATGAAATAAAGCCGTTGACGCGCGAGGAGACCGATCTGATTCCGGCGATTGCGATTGCGGAATCGGCAGACCTTTTCCGGTGGAAGATATTTGAACTCATCACCGGACGAACTACTGCTCTACCGATTTCCGAATTGGAACGCTCATTCAAGGCTTTGCGCTGGTACAATCGACATCGAAGAGATATTGCCCTGGCCTTGCAGATGTGAAAACGATGACTTCCCACGTCCTGCCCTGTGATCATCCGGCTGGAAGGCTGCTCGAGAGGTTGTTTTGCCGCTCTAGCTTAATCGACAACGAAGCGGCCTTCCTCGCGGCGGGCTTCGAGATCCGGAGAAAGCAACGACGCAGCCTCATGCGCGTTGCAACCCATCCGATGCTTGCCGGATACGTCTTCAAGGTATTCTTCGTCGACGAGCGGGAGCGGGAGCGAGAAAAATCACGCGGTTGGAAAGGCTTTGTTGCTCGATGCAATCGGGCCGAACGGATTCGCCAGGTTATACAGGACCATCGGATTCAACATTTTAAAGTGCCGCGTAAGTGGCTGTTCCGTGTGCCACATCATCCCTCGTGCGGTCCCGACGACCAACCCACGATTCTGGTTGCCGAGTTTCAAGATTTGCTTTCGCAAGACGAAAGTGAGCACGCCTGGCTTCATTCCGTCACGGAAAGTCATCTGGACGAACTTCGCGCCATTATCAATCGTGCCGGAGGCACTAGCTACCGACCGAACAATATTCCACTGACCAGGCAGGGTTGGTTCGCCTTTATCGATACCGAGCATTCCAACGATCAGCATGATTACGAAAGCATCGCCCCCTATCTTTCATGCCAAATGCGTGAGTACTGGTCGAACCTGATCCCACGGGCAGAACGGAACGTGTAGCCGCTGATAACGGCGATAGCCGCAGGCGGCGGCTTCCCCATTTTCATGGGAGGAACGATATGTGAGATGTCGACCAAGCTCTGGATTTCCTCCATCAGTTATCGACAGTTCCAACAATAAGCAAAACCACTATCGAGTTCTTGTATCGATGCCATCATCCAATAAAAATGGATTGGCCGAAGCTGAGCGCCGAATCGCCGAGGCGAAGTGCACGGGGAAAACCGTGGTGAATCTGTCAGACCTCGATTTGGAGGTATTGCCGGAAAGCGTCTGTCGGCTTGCGCACTTGTGGTTTCTTTACGCAAACAACAATCGACTCACGCAACTGCCAGAGAGCATCGGCCGGCTTGTGCGGTTGCGTGAGCTATCCGTCCTCGGTAACTGTCTGACCCAACTGCCTAGATGTGTTGGGCAACTCGCTCGATTGGAGTCGCTTCGCCTAAGTCATAATCGCCTGACGCAATTGCCCAAATGGATTGGCCAGCTCGCACAGTTGAAGAGACTTCACCTCAACAGTAATCAATTGGCCCGACTACCTGAGAGCATCGGTCAGCTTGCGCAACTCGAGGAACTTTACCTACACAGAAACCAACTGACCCAACTGCCACAGAGTACCCGTCAGCTTGTGCAGTTGCGGAAGCTCTACCTCCACGCCAATGAAGCTCTGAACATTCCAGCGGAAGAACTCGGGCCGACTCGGCGGGAGATGAGAGAGAAGAAGGGCTCGCGGAAACCACCGCAGGAAATCCTAGATTATTACTTTCGCACGCGCATCACGGGCAAATCTGAGCGAAATGAGGATAAGACGCCCGGGACTGCCGTTACGCCGCAGCCGCTCAAGCTGAGCAGCGGCAACATAAATGTCAATGTGAGAAAGATTTGTTTCGTTGTTGTCTATTTTGGGAAATGGCCCATTTGGTTCCCCGCATTTCTGCACTCGTGTAAAGAAAATCCTACAATCAATTGGATCTTTTTTACTGATTGCGGTTCACCTACGCATCATCCTCCCAATGTTGTTTTCTATCATACAACTTTGCTCCAAATGAGGGAACTAATTAGGCAGAAAATCGGCAAGGAAGCGATACTAGAAAGCGCTTATAAGGTATGTGACTATAAACCTGCTTTTGGAATAGTATTTGATGATTATCTGAATGATTTTGATTTCTGGGGACATTGTGATGTAGATATAATATGGGGAGACATACGAAAATATACGACTGAGAAGATCCTGGACAAATATGATATTTTTTCAACGCGAAAGGGGAGGATTTCTGGACATTTTAGTCTTTTTAGGAATACCCTCAGCATTAATCAGCTTTGTAGACAATCGTCAGAATTTGCTGAGGCAATGCGACAGGTTAAATGTCGTGCTTTTGATGAGGAAGGCATGACTCGCCTTATCGCGCGGTTGGCTCGCGCTGGCTCGATTCGTGTCTATTGGCCTAAATTCCTGCAAAATTATGCAGACCCAAAAACACATTCTCCATCAACGTTACCACGACATATAAATAAATACTTTTGGGAGAAGGGCAAGTTATTTGAGTGCACCGGGGGAGCGGCCGCTGAAATACTTTACCTTCATTTCATGACTTGGAAAAAAACTTTAGCCGGATGTGAGTTGACCTATGGAACAGATCCTGAAAAATTTTACATTTCATATTCTAAAATTTCGATTCAACCAATTTCGCCCGCAGGAGATTCATAGGCGTGCCTAAACGTCGTCGTTATAAAGGGGGTAACGGCAGCTGGGCAGCTTCTCAGACGCTGTTTCGATGCTCCGTCGTGGTTGACAACGAGGCGGCCTTTCTCGCAGCGGGGCAGCCTGATGCGCGTTGCGATGCATCCGATGCTCGCCGGATACGTCTTCAAGGTTCTTCATCGATGAGTGCCGACCGGACAACATTCCGCTCACCAGCGAAGGTCGGTTTGCCTTCATCAATACCGATCATTCGCGCCGGAGGCGCGTCGCTCGATCGTAGGCATTAACCATGGTGCCACATTTCTGTCATATTTTACTCCGCAACTGGATATACGCGGCGTAAATATTCGGTTGCGTTTAGTGGAGTCGCGCCGTGCGTGATTTGGCTGGCCGCGCCGTAATGGTCGCGGGGGGTGCGGGATTTGTTGGGTCGGCAATTGTTCGGGAGCTCCTTCGCCGAGGCAGCACCGTCGTCAGCTACGATAATTATTTGCACGGACATCCGGCTTACGTGGCCGACCTGAGCGGGCCTTTTACTGCCATCCATGGCGACGTGAGGGACGACTGGTCGCTGTTCAAGGCGCTGCGCGACCATCAGGTCGAATACATCATCGATTGCGTCGGCGATACGTTCGTCCCTACCGCCTACATCATGCCCGAGCGGTTCTTCGACATAAATGTCGGCGGCACGCTAAATCTCCTCCGAGCATCCCAGGCACTGTCGATCAAGCGCATGCTTTACATCTCTTCGACGGAAGTCTACGGCGAGGCGCCATCGCCCAAGTACGATGAAAAAACAGAACTCAATCCCGTCAACACGTACGCGGTTTCCAAGGTAGCCGCCGATCGGCTGTGCCACACATACTATCTCGAACACGGCACTCCCGTTGTTATCGCGCGCATCTTCAATTGCTACGGACCGCGCGAAACCGAACCCTACGTGATTCCCGAGATCATCGCGCAGCTGCATCGCGGCCCGCGGGTCGCGTTGGGTAACATCAAAGCGGAGAGAGATTTCACTTTCGTGCACGACACGGCGAACGCATTGATTTCAGTGCTTGCCTCGGACGTGCCCGACGGAGATGTCGTCAACGTCGGGTCCGACACGAGCTTTTCTGTCGAGTGGCTCGCCCGAAAGCTCGCTGAGATCATGGGAGTCAATGAACTTGAGATCGTCACCGATCCGGCAAGGCTAAGGCGAAAGGATATCGACCGGTTCCGTTGCAATAATCGCAAACTGATGAAGTACACCGATTGGAGACCGACGGTCGGGATCAACGAAGGGCTCAAAATGACCGTCGACTGGTTCCGGGCCAATGGTGCACGGTGGAGCTGGGAAAGCTTCGTCGACGGCACCACGATCTATCGATAGCAGTGGCGGTGCCCCGATGGACGGCTTCGTGCCGGTGAGTCGCCCGCACATTTGGGGCGACGAGAAACTCAATCTGTGTCAGGCCATCGACGGCGGATGGATATCGTCGCGCGGGCCGTTTTTGGACGAGTTTGAAGACCGCTTTGCAAAGAAGATCGGCACCCGGTACGCGGTGGCGGCCAGCAGCGGGACAGCGGCGGTTCACCTGGCGCTGAGCGTCCTCGATCTCGACAAGCACGACGAAGTCATCGTGCCCGACTTCACCATGATTTCTCCCGTGCTTGCCGTTCTGGCGTGCGGCGCGATTCCGGTTCCGGTCGATGCCGATGAGACGTGGAACATGGACGTCGAGGGCATCAAGCGCGCGATTACCGACCGGACGCAGGCGATCGTCGTCGTGCACACCTACGGACACCCCGCCAAGATCGATCGCATCATGGAGATTGCCCGGCGCAACAACCTGCGTGTGATCGAAGACGCCGCGGAAGCATTGGGGGCCCGCGTTTCCGGTCAGCCGGTCGGATCGTTCGGCGATCTCGCCATCTTCAGCTTTTATGCCAACAAGGTGTTGACGACCGGCGAAGGCGGGATGGTCGTCACCAACGATCTCGAACTGTGCGAACGGGTGAGGTCAAAGCGCAATCTCTGCTTCGGCGCCGACGAAGAGACCCGCTTCATTCATGGCGACATCGGATTCAATTACCGCATGACCAATCTCCAGGCGGCGGTCGGCCTGGCGCAATTGCAGCACCTCGACGAGGCGGTCGCGGCGAAGATCGCAATCGCGCGCGAATACACCTCGCGCCTGAGAGATTTTTTGGGCATCAGCATCCCGCCGGACTCCAATTGGGGACCGAACGTCTACTGGGTGTATGGCATATTGATCGAGGATGAGTTTGGATTGGACCGCAAGACCGTCCAGGCGGAACTCAAGCGCAACGGAATCGAAACGCGCCGGTTCTTCCATCCTCTCCACCGCCAGCCGATAATCCCAAAAGCGGGCATTCGGGAGGAATTTCCCAAATCGGGGAGGATTTCCGAAAGGGGCATGTACCTGCCCTCATTCATCGGCATGGGATCATCGACGATTGAACGGGTGGTCGACTGCCTTACCGGCTTGCGCGGTTAGACGGGCAATAGGGGGCATGCCAGGGCTTGCTATAATGGGATACGATACTGCTTTAGATCCGACATGCAGCGACACGACGCCCATCAAGCCCGGAGGGCACTCGACGACCATGCTGTCATGTCGAGCGACAGCATCCGCCCCGGCCTGCCCGGCTTGTCTCAACTGGCAAATCGGACGATCCGATTACCGTTGAGCGATGAGGGTATCGATCTCGGCGCGATCACGCTGGGCGAGCGA
>Ga0310911_10000603_pt1 | contig 13664 bp, 8 predicted proteins | sample GREbulkMGHF170_FD_203532 | JGI IMG/M metagenome (GOLD analysis project Ga0310911, IMG submission 203532) | Lab enrichment of tropical soil microbial communities from Luquillo Experimental Forest, Puerto Rico - GRE.bulkMG.HF170 | ecosystem: Environmental > Terrestrial > Soil > Tropical forest >... | reverse complement strand
ATCTCGAGCGGCGGCCGAACCGGCATGTCGCGTTCGGCACCGGCATCCATTTCTGCCTTGGTCATCAGCTCGCGCGCATCGAGGGATCATGCGCGTTGAAGGCGCTGTTAAGCCGCTGGCCGAAGCTTGCGCTCGCGGTTTCCGAGCAGGAGATCAGATGGCGTCCGCGCACGGGCTTCCGTGCGATCGAGCGCCTGCCGGTGGCGGTCGCGTAGCCCGCCCCGCGATCAGTCGCGCCAAAAACTCTTAAACCTGTCGGGTGCCAGCGCGGTGTAGCGCGTTGTGTTCTGAATGTTTCGATGGCCTAGGTATGCCTGCAGCGAATCGTTGGCGAGCTTGTAACCGCAGGACGTGTGGGAGCGGGGCGGCGCCCGGATTCTCGCGGATGATCCAGCGGGCCGCGGCGGCTGCCAATCTCGGCATCAAGGCTCACGCGCACATGCTGCGGCACGCGAGACCGGCCAGCTCAGCGCCACGGTCGCCGCGATCAAGGTGAAAGGCGTTCTGTCTGGCCAGCGGATCGAGCGCCGCGAAGTCGGCACTCCTGGCGAGTTTGACTCGCTAAGTGACGATGAGTTGGAGCGTATGCTCGTCGAGCGTTTCCGTGCGTTATGTTTAACGCCCGATGCCGGAGGTGATTCGCGGCACTGACATGCGTTTCGGAACTTGTCGCACTAAAGCGGAGCGGGTGTGCTAGTGCGTAAACCGAATGTCCGCTTTTGACCCAAAGCGGACATCGGTAGCCTGCTGATCGAAGTGGAGGGGCTACGCAGGCGGATCGAGTGTTTACAGCTGCCGGCCGACCGGCAGCATTGAAACACGCACAAGCCACAGCGAGGATACTCCTTGATCGATCGTCAATCAGAGATCCTACGGGACGCATTACGCAAACATGTCAACGCTCTTGCCGTCGACATCGGTCCTCGCACGCCCGCGACTCCCTACAGTCTCGTGCGGGCCGCAAATTACATCACTTCAGTATTTGAGAGTGCTGGTCTGTCTGTAAGGGAGCAGAATTATGAATACGATGACCAGCGGGTGACGAATTTGCTCGCCACGGTTCCAGAGACCGTTGGTGCAACTGCCTATTACGTTGTCGGCGCTCACTACGACACCGTGCCGAGCACGCCTGGGGCAGATGATAATGCAAGTGCCGTTGCAGTCATGTTGGAACTGGCGGGGCGGGTGCGGCAAGCCAGATTGCAGACGCCCGTTCTCTTCGCGGCCTTCACACTTGAAGAGCCACCAGCCTACTTGACCGGTCATCAAGGCAGTCGGATCTTCGTTCGCAGCTGCCAGAGTAACAGCGACTGCGTGTTTGGGGCGCTCATTCTAGAGATGGTCGGCTATACGGCACCACGCCAGCATTATCCTTTCCTTCGCCGCTGGCCTGGTTACCCTCGCCAAGGCAATTTCATTGGCATCATTGGAAACTGGCGCTCGCTGCGCTTCGGACGTTTTGCTCTGAGCGGCTTCCGCATGAACGAGGAGCTACCAGTCAAATCGCTATTCCTGCCCTTCGATGGACGAATCTTGCCGGAAACTCGCATGAGTGATCACGCTTCATTCTGGGATGCCGGGTTGCCGGCACTGATGATCACGGACACGGCGTTTTTCCGGAACCCGAACTACCACCTTGCCAGCGATACGATCGATACTCTTGACTTTACGTTCATGACTGAGCTCGTCAAAAGCCTCGAACTCGCGCTCATGCAGCTTCCATTCCCCGCGACCAAATCCTGAATGCATGCATGCTTTGTTGTCCGCGACAACAGCGGCCACCAACTCGCGCCTATGTCTATTTCGAAGACGAATCCGGCCGTCGATCAGCAGCTAAATTGCTTGCGCGATGAGGCGCGGCGGATTGCGGCGAATATCGCTAAGCTGCCGGAGCTGTTGCGCAGGATAGTTGACGCATGCGCGATGCCTGTTTATCCCAATAGTAACCCATTCTCAATACTTCACAGGCCCTGATTCGGATGAACCTTTGCGTGACCCGCCTGGGGTTGAGTTATGTGGAAAGGAATACGTCATTGTAACCGCGGTGCCATTATCCTTGTGGCCGCGGCCATCATCGCTGGCGGAATAACAGACGTCGTTCCGGCAACGACGTGGGAAGTTCGGGCAACGACGTGGGAACCAATCGCGGGCATTTTCCGGGACGCTGTCCTATTGCTTCCGCGTGTGCAGTCTGGGCGGCGCGCTCCCTAGCAGACATTCGCCTCGTACTCTTCGGGATGCTCGGGCTGCTACTTTTGTTTTATGTTTTGACGCGGCCACAGGCCGACGATCACTGATTTACGCGTGCCGCACGCCGGTCGGCTTCGTCGGTGGTAATGCGCCGGCCGCGATAGGCCGCAACGTGCTGACAGAATAGACCTGCTACGTGTGCGCCAGTGGTGCTAGGGAGTAGTCGCCGGCCCAACAGCCAGAATGACCGCAAGCGTGCCGCCGGCAAGGCTCGGCTTCATTGGTTGGCTCCGGTCGTCGGCTGCTGCGGTTGGGGCGAACGCGGCAGGCTGGGCAGCGGCAGATAGGGCACGACGCCGGGACTCGATTGGCCGGTGTCGATGATGGTCTTGTCGGTCCCGCCGAGCACCCGCTCCATGGTTTCGAGGTAGATCCGCTGCCGCGTCACGTCGGGCGCTTTCTTGTATTGCTCGTACACTTGCGAGAAACGCGAGGCTTGGCCCTTCGCCTCGGCGACGGTCTGCTCGCGATAGGCCTCGGCGTCCTGAAGGATCTTGGCGGCGCGGCCGCGCGCTTCCGGAACAATCTTGTTGGCGTAGGTCTGCGCTTCGTTCTGCGCACGTTCCATATCCGAACGCGCCGCCTGCACGTCGCGGAATGCATCGATCACCTGCGTCGGCGGATCGACTCTCTGCAGCTGGACCTGCTGCACCACGACGCCGGCGCCATAATTGTCCAGCGTCTTTTGCATCATTTCCTGCACGGCGGTCTCGATGGTCTGCCGCGCGCCGGTGAGGATCCCCTGGGTGTTCGAGCGTCCGATCACCGCGCGCATGACGCTTTCGCCAACCGCCTTCACGGTGCTCTCGGGGCTTTGCACGTTGAACAGATAATCGCCGACGCGGTTCGGCTTGATCCTCCACAGCACCGAAAAGTTGACGTCCACGATGTTCTCATCACCGGTCAGCATCAGACTTTCTTCCGGCACATCGCGCATGGTGCTGCCGCGGCGCGGATCGAAGCCGATGTCGATCTTGTTGACGCGCAGCGCCTGCGGCGTCAGCGCGGTCTCGATCGGATAGGGCAGATGATAGTTGAGGCCGGGCTGCACCTCGCGGACGAATTTGCCGAACCGCAGCACTACGCCGAGCTCGTCGGGCTCGACGCGGAAGAATCCGGAAAAGCCCCACAGTGCGATGGCGGCGAGCGCGATCAGCGCAATGCCGCGGCCGCCGAGATTGCCCGGCAGGAAACCGCCCAGCATGCCCTGGCTGCGGCGGAGAAATTCCTCTAGATCGGGCGGCTTCGATCCCGAACCCCACGGGCCGCCGGATTGATTGTCCCACGGCATACGCTGTTCCTCGCCGCCCGCAGGATGCCTTGGTATGGCCCCTGCATATATAGGCTTCATCGTGGTGGCAGCTTGGTTGCGAGGGGTTATACGGTAGCGCAACTCCTCTTACAACGCGCAGTTATGCCGCGCTTCGCGCTTCATCGCTCGGTCGGCGGCGCGTTCATGAGTAGCGCATTGTAGCGCCGCGCATGTCTCGCCGGGGACGGCCGGCCATTCGCTCGCATTTTTCATTTTTAATGGGAAAATGGCGGAGAGAAAGAAAAAATTCGCGACATCCACTTTCTATTAGCGGTCCCCCGGCCGTATGTACCGGACCCAGTCCTGAGATCGCCTGCAACGCGCGCTCGAATCGCGCGTGAACAAATCTGGAATACACCGCCCGAGATTCTTCCCATACTCTTCCCGGATCGAGAGTCGGCACAGTGCCGCAATACGATTGCCGAGTCGCCACAGAGACTTGGCAATTCGTGGCGACAGACATGGGACAACCCGCAGATGAGTGCTTTGCGGGAGGCTGCCCGGCAGTTGGGTATCTCTCTCCTAGGCCCGCCCCTCGAAAGCCCGATCCAAGGCGAAGAGTATCGGCGCGTTCTGGGAGCGATGACACAGGAACATGTGGACGGGGTCATCATCGGCGATCAGGGGGAACACTTTCCCAACGGGCAGCTTATTGTTGATTTGGTGCGTGCCGCCCAGAAAAACTAAAGACTGCTCCACGCTCCAGAATCGACGTGTCGAATGGGGTGTACTTGGCTATTCGGGCAATCCCGCTTTTCGCAAGCCGTCAACAAGGTGCAAGATATCTTCTGAACGTTGAAAAATAGATACGCGTTTCTGTGTCCCGCTAATAGTGTATTTTGGATTGATCCTCAGGATCTCGGCGGCTTCGGCACGCGCATCTTCTAACCGCCCGAGCTGAGCGTAGGTCGCGGCTAGATAGGCGTGACCATATTGATGATCGGGCGCCCGGCCGGTTGCTTCGCGGAGCCAGTGTCGCGCTTCTCGATACTCCTTGAGCAGATAATGGGCTTGGCCCATCATCAGCGGCGCAAAATGCGGATGGAAGGGATCAAGTCGCATGTGCGCTTTCGCAAACTCGATTGCCTTGGCTGGGTCTCCTACCGCGAAATGAACCAATGCGAGGCGGTAATCGGCGAAGTTGGGGTTTAATGCTCTTACTCTCTCGGCAGCGGCGACAGCCGCCTCGAAGTCGCGCTTGCGGATGATGTTATACGCCAATTCGGCATAAGCTTCGGGCAGATGCGGATCGAACTCTATCGCTGTGCGCGCCAGTCTGATTGCGCGGTCAAGCGTGGCCGGCGTCAAATATTCCTCATTTACCGGATTGAGCCACGCCACTCGGTGTGTGCTGGCGAGTAGGGAATAGGCGCGAGCATATTTCGGATCGATGTTTAGAGATTCGGCAAGATGCCGTCGCGTTTCTTGGAGGTGATCCAGTTTCCACGACGACTGGAACAGCGCCCAGGCGGCGGCTGCGCGCATATAGTGGTCATAGGCCTGCCACGTCGCGGGTGGTTTAAGCAAGGTACGTTCGGCCTCCGCCTTGTTCACGTGGGCCGCGAGAATCGCCGCGATCGTGCGGGCAACCTCGTCCTGGATTGCGAAGACATCCTTCAGTTCTCGGTCGTAGCGCTCGGCCCAGCGGTGTGCCCCTGTTCCACTGTCGACCAGTTGCGCGCTGATACGGACTCTGTCTCCGCCACGACGAATGCTACCCTCGAGAGCGTACCGCACGCCGAGTTCACGCCCTACTTGGCGCACATCCACCGCTTTGCCTTTGTATTTGAAGCTCGAATTGCGAGCGATTACGAACAAGTTCGAAAAACGTGACAACTCGGTAATAATGTCTTCAGAGACTCCGTCGGCAAAGTATTCTTGTTTGGGGTCGCCGCTCAAATTCTCAAAAGGAAGAACTGCAATTGATGGCTTGTCGGGAAGCGCAAGTGGCGGAGCGTCGTTGAGCCACACGCTGTAGACTCGCACCGGCTGCGCAATGTTTTTGAGTTGATATTCGCCCAGGTCACTGACGTCGATCGGCAGCTTGCCTCTAATCTGCCTATAAGCCTCGTCCGAAAGACACAGCGTGCCAGGCTTCGCCAGCGACTCGACTCGAGCGGCAATATTGACGCCGTCGCCGTAAATATCGCCCCGATCATCGACGATTACGTCGCCAACGTTGATACCGATGCGAAATTCGATCCGGCGATCCTCAGGAATAACAGCATTACGCTCCGCCATTTCTTTTTGTATTTCCATGGCACAACGAGCGGCATCGACCGCGCTAGCAAATTCAACGAGCGCAGAATCTCCCGGAGTATTGACGATGCGGCCGCGATGCTCTTTCGACTTCAGATCGATCAATTTGCGGCGGGCCTTTAAGCCTGCGAGAGTTCCTTCATCGTCGCTGCCCATGAGACGGCTGTACCCGGCAACGTCGGCTATAAGGATGGCCGCGAGCCGTCTTTGTACCCGCTCTCCGGCCATTTCATAGCCCCGTTCCGTCACGCCATAGGAAGCGATTATGGTTGGCGGTCGGTGAGTGTCTAGCGAGGTCGGGATGCCCTTTGCGCACATCTTAAAGCAGCTTGGCGATTTCCCCCGCGCTCCGCCGCGCATCATCTTTCGTGAGCAGATTTGCTGCCGAGCGCCCGACCGATTCTTCGTAATACAGATGAGCAAGCGCCTGCCCAGCACGGTCGCGCACGATAAAGCAAGCGGGCGTTTCCACGACAGACCAAGGCGGCGGAAAGCGGCGGCGATCGAGCATGCGCACGACCGCACCCTCGGCGACTAGCCAGGAGTCAAACATGGCAATTCCTCCGTCCACCTATGCACCCAATGCTGGAGGGAATGGGGCAAAAAGGCTGTGACCTAGGGCACAGAGGATTTCGTGAAGTCAGTCGCGGCAGACAAGGCCCGGTTTCAAGCGATGTCGGACCTCCTCCAGTGTCAGACGTTGGTGCGCAAGGCCTGCTAATCCGCTCCATGTCAGCCCGTGCGGGAAGACCCATGAGCATTGCGATGGCTCACTCTGCACGAAGAGGTCAAACAACTACAAGGGAGGCCTTAGCGTTTTTTTGAAAGTTCGGGGTGTTCGTTTGCAAAAAAGGGCTGCAAGGTCCTATGGCAGCCCACCCCCGAGGCGATCCGTGTGTTCAACAAATCACAGGCAAAAAAGATTGGGCTTTTTCACGTCACCTGTTGAATTCAATGCCTTCAGCCAAATTTTCTGGAGTAGCAAAAAATTTCTCGCAAAGCTCGCTGACGCGAAGGCCGTGGCGGAAGCAATGAGAATTATTGCGGCGTCGCGTTGACGGTGCCGATTTTTCTTTGCGGCCTCGATCAACCTCTCGACTTCACGCTCTGTCAGATGTTCGCGTGGCCGGAGTTCGTGATTCGGCGGTCGTCACTGTCCGTTTTGCTGTAGTTGGAGTGACCAACTGCAAGTGCGCGTTGGTCATGTATTCAGCCCCTCAACAAACATCGTCTGTCCGCACTCTTGCAGAAACGCGGAAAGTCACAAAGCTCAAATATGTGTCGCGGTTCGCAGCAAAAAATTGGGAATTCAGCGGACATGTTCTGCTAGCACCGCCGTGCAATCCGCACCGGCTAATGTCTGTTATTGGGGGATAGATGGAGAGTGGTCACTGACAAGACGCTAGTCGCACTGTGACCTATTTCGGACATCAGAAGGATTAGTGCAGCCAATGGGGAGGACCGTTGGCGTGACTTCGGGCTTCCATGGCAATTGTGCTATGGTCACGCGAATGCCGTGTTGGGCTCGCGGTCGCCCGAGGCCGCGGTCAACGATTCCTCATGGCGGGTCCTTGCGATGCTGATGCGAAGGACGACATCCGACGGTTCCTCCCAGATCCAGACACCGCAACATCTTATGGAGCGGGTTCGAGGTTCGCAGGATGGTGAACGGAAGATTATAACCGTTCTCTTCGCCGACATTGCGAGTTCGACAACATTGATTGATGACCGCGATGCGGAGGACGCTCGCCGGATTCTGAAACCGACCGTCGACGCTATGATCGACATCGTTCATCACTATGAGGGCATTACCGACGAAGAAGGCGACGGGATCATGGCCAGCTTCGGAGCGCCCATTGCTCTTGAAGATCACGCGGTTAGAGCCTGCTACGCCGCGCTCGATATGCAAGAGGCATCGCGCACTCGGGCCGCTGAAGTGCGGCGTGAGTTCGGAATGTTTTTTGAAGTCCGGATCGGGATCAATTCTGGTCCGGTCGTTGTTACCGTCAAGCACCAGGGGGCACATTTCATCGACTTGCGCTTTGACGGCGTCCCAACGCATATCGCGAAGAGAGTGGAGTCGCTTGCCGCGCCTGGTACGATCCTGCTGACACGCGACACGCTGGCTCTGGCGAAAGGATTCGTTCGAGTGAAGACTATCGGGTCGGTACCGCTTAGAGGTATTGCCGGTCCGGTGGAGGTCTACGAACTTGACGGTGTCAACACCAGCAACCGGATGCATGCACTCGCCGCACGTGGGCTATCAAAGTTTGTCGGGCGTCAGGATGAGATTGAGAGTCTAAATCGGGCCGCGACGCGCGCAAAGGCGGGACACGGCCAGGTGGTTGCGCTTGTTGGCGAAGCCGGCGTAGGTAAGTCACGCATTTTCTTGGAGTTTGCCCATTCTCTCGAAGCGCAGGGCTGGCTCGTTCTGGAGGGGCGATCGGTATCATACGGCAAGGCGACGTCGTATCTTCCGCTGATCACTCTCCTCAGTCGATATTTCCAGATCCAAGACCGCGACACCGAACAGCTAGTTCGCGAACGTGTCGGCAGAAAGCTGTTAGCTCTAGGTGATGAGAAACTGCTCGCACAGCTGCCGTTTTTAACCCGGGCCTTGGGTATATCGGCGAGCGATGATGCCTGGGCGAACTTGCATCCTTTCGAGCGCCAGAGCCTGATATTTGACGCCGTCAAGCGACTTCTGCTCCGCGAGTCGCAAAATCAACCGCTGTGTCTGGTGATCGAGGACCTGCACTGGATTGATGCGGAAACCCAAACATTCCTGGAAATGTTGTTGGAGAGCATTCCCACTGCACGAGTGCTGTTGCTCGTGAACTATCGTCCAGAATACGAAAATCGGTGGACTGGAAAAAGTTACTTTTCACAGTTGCGTATCGGTCCGCTTGCAGCAGCCGGCACCGATGAACTGCTCGACACGCTGCTAGGTTCAGACGCGGGACTCCTTCCTATCAAGAAAAGGTTGATTGAAGCCACGCAGGGGAACCCTTTATTCCTCGAGGAGTGTGTGCGGAGCTTGATCGAAAATGGCGTGCTGGATCGAGCCTCCGGTCACGTTCGTCTGGTCGGATCGCTCCCGGCTGACTTCGTTCCTGGGACTATTTGGGCGCTACTGGCAGCGCGCATCGATCGCCTGCGGCCGGAACTGAAGGAATTGCTCCAGTGCGCCGCGGTTCTCGGCAACGACATTAAAGAGGCACTTCTCCAGTCCGTGAGCGGAATCGCGCAACCCGACCTTCGACGCGCAATTCACGATTTGCAAGTCGCAGAATTCCTGTACGAAAAAGCGCCTATCCCAGAAACGGAATATGCTTTTAAGCACTCTATGACGCGCGAGGTTGCCTACGCGAGCTTGTTGCGGGAGCGAAGAATCATCTTGCATGCGCGAGCAGCTCGCTCACTCGAAACACTTGCAGCTGGACGCCTCGACGAGCACGTCGAACGACTCGCTGATCACGCGGAAAGAGGCGCAATCTGGGATAAAGCGCTTGAGTACCTGCAGCGGTCCGGCCTCAAGGCGTTCTCTCTTTACGCAAACGCGGACGCTGCGCGGTTTTTCGAGCGCGCCTTGAAGGTCCTGGAGAAATTACCGGAAACTCCCGACAATCTCAGACAGGCGGTGGATCTTCGCTTCGAGCTTCGTAACGCCCTGCTGCCGAGCTTGGACACCGATCGGATCCTGCGGTTGCTCGATGAGCTCGACCCCATTCTCGACCGACTCGGGGACAAACAGCGCAGCGCGCAGTACGCCGCTTTCCGATGCAATCAGCATTACCTGATCGGCCAACAGCGTCGCGCCATCGAGTTTGGCGACACAGGCGTTCGCCTTGCACGCGAATGCGGCGACTGGGTCGTGCTCGGTCAATCACTCTTCCGTCTCGGACAGAGCTATCACGCCCTCGGTGAATATCGCCAAGCGATCTTGCTGCTCGAGCAGGGCCTTGAATTCAACGCCGATGAATTCCGTCACGACCGTCACAATTTGAGTATCATTCCCTCCGTGTTGAATCGGACTTGGCTAGCGATTGCTCTGGTTGAGTGTGGCGATTTCAGCACCGGCATGAGGCATGCAAAGCGCGCGCTCGAAATCGCAGAGGGCTCCGAGCATCAATTGAGCGCGTTGCCAGGCTGGCTTTCAATCGGCTACGTGCTCTCTCGCAAGGGCGAGATCGAGGGAGCGGTCGGCGCCCTGGAACGTGGTTTGGACCTGTGCGATCGCTGGTCGTTCCAAGGTTGGCGCATTCGCTTGGTCTCTGCTCTTGCTGTTGCTTATGCGCGTTCGGGCCGTGTGGCGGAGGCGCTCCAACTCGCCGGACAGGCAGTGAGTGATAGTGAAAAGATGCGTTTAATAGTGGACAAGCCCAGATTGTTGGTCCGTCTCGGACAGGTGTCCCTAGTCGCGCGCGAGATTGAAACAGCTCTAGCGCTTGGAAAGCAGGCAGCAGTCATCGCAGTGTCGCACGAGGCTAAAGGAGACGAGGCATGGGCGAGATTTCTGATCGGCCGCGCCTACTGGGCGTCTGAGCCGAAGGCCCTCGACGAATCAGAGAAGGAGCTTGACATTGCCCTTCGCCTCGCCAACGCGTGCGAAGCTCGCCCGCTGGCTGCTTTTTGCAACACGACACTTTACGGGGTCTATGCCAGGCGCGGCGATCAGGCCAGGGCAAAGGAATTCGATGACGCCGCGACTGCAACCTACCGGGAGCTCGGCATGCAACCGCTCCCGCTGGACGTGTTGACACAAGGCTAGACCGCAGCGTGAGGATCGCGGCGGTGTGAAACCGTGTGTTCGGCCTGGTCAAAAATCCTCGAACATACCCGTAGTGCAAAACCTGCAGTCGCGCTCTCGCCGGTATTCACTCCGCCTTAATGCCGGCCGCCCGGATCACCTTGCCCCACTTCTCGGTATAGTCGACGATGAATTTGCCGAACTCGGCGGTTGAGCCTGCGAAGGGCTCGGCGCCCAAGTCGGCGAGCCGCGCTTTGAAGGTTGGATCAGCGAGGGCAGCATTAACTTGCTTGTTGAGGATTCCGACGATCTCCGGCGCGGTGTTCGCGGGGGCGCCGATGCCATCCCAACTGCTCGCGTCGTAGCCCGGCAAACAATCGCTGATCGGCGGAACATCAGGTAACACGTCCAAACGCGCAGTGGTCGTGACCCCTAATGGCCTCAGTTTGCCCGCTCTGATGTGTCCAATCGAGGAAATCACAACATCAAACATGACTTGAACCTGGCCGGCAATGAGATCGGGCAGCGCAGGCGCTGAACCGCGATAGTTCACCGTAACCAGGTCAACGCCCGCCATCATCTTGAACAACTCGCCGTAAAGATGCGGTGCGCTGCCCGCGCCGCCTGTGGCCATGTTAATTTTGCCGGGGTTGGCCTTGGCGTAAGCGATAAATTCGGGAACTGTCCTCACCGGAACTGATGGATTGACTTCCATTACGCCGGCTGCGCGTCTGACGCCTGCGACCAGCGCAATGTCACGGATGAAATTGAAACTTAGATTGTCGTAGAGTGCCGCGTTCCACGCATTCGCCGCCGAAGCTTCCAACAAGGTGTAACCATCGGGGGGCGCTCGCGCGACAATCTCGGTGGCGAGATTGCTACCAGCGCCCGGCCGATTCTCGATCACAAACGGTTGGCCGAGGCGTTCCGACAACCATTGGCCGATCAGCCGCGCACTGGTGTCAAGTGGCCCGCCCGCGGCAAAGCCGACGAGCAAATGTACTGGCCGCGTCGGATAATCGAGCGCCGACGCGACGCGCGGCAGGGCCGGAAGCGCAGCGGCACCCGCTGCGAGATGCAAGAATTTGCGGCGGGGAAGTTTCATCTGGGGGTGCCCCACGAGCTTGAATCGCCGCCGCAAATGCGCAAGGCATCCGCGAACCGATGTCGATTTATTTTCCGCCTGTTTGCCGCCGCCAATTCCGGCAATGCTCTAAACGTGTACCCTTTCGGCGGGTTGAATATCGCTAAGGCCCACTATGCAAAGCGCGTTGGATCTCGCCTTGACCTTATAGTTGCGACTGATAGGTGGGCTAGGCCTAGCCTATGTCGAAAAGTGTCGCATCCCGATGACACGGGACCGGGAGGATCGCACACCACCGATCACCATTTATGGTTGAAGCCTTGTGTGCGTGCCGATCGAGTGCCTGTCTCCAACGTTTACCGGGAGAAAAACGCTTTCGAGAGTTTGCAAGATTAGGAATGTGAACGCCTGCATATTCTTCCCGTTTCGGCAGGGATTACGCCCGCGTCATCCTCGCCGGCATCGGCTGGGCGATGACGGCACGGACTGCATGTTAGTAGGTTGTTCCTGGTAATATTCGGCGCTACTGTCTTTGTGCGGCGCCTCTCAGCACGTTTCGCTTCCATGGAATGCCCGAGCTGCCGGCACGATAATGACATTGAGGCAAAGTTCTGCGAGCAGTGTGCTGCCCCACTGACCAAGGTTTGCACCAATTGTGGAAGCCCCGCATCAAGGACCGCCAAGTTCTGTGCGCAGTGCGGCCATCCCCTGCAACCGGTTGCGGATGAGTCTCCGCTCTTTGCCTCGCCCAGCGAATATACACCTCGGCACCTGGCTGAAAAAATCCTCACCTCAAGAGCTGCCCTTGAAGGTGAGCGAAAGCAGGTCACGGTGCTGTTCGCAGACATCAAGAGCTCGACGGAGTTTGTCGTCGACCGTGACCCTGAGCAAACACAGACACTTATTGGCCCAGTGATTGAAGCCATGATGGAGGCGGTCCATCGTTATGAAGGCACCGTCAATCAGGTCTTAGGCGACGGAATTATGGCACTGTTTGGTGCGCCGCTAGCGAGCGAGGATCACGCCGTACGCGCTTGCTATGCAGCGCTCAGGATGCAGGAGAGCGTCAAAAGGCACGCTGAGCAGGTTCAGCAGCTTCATGGAATTCCGCTTGCAATCCGAGTTGGCCTCAATTCAGGAGAAATAGTCGTCCGCATCGTCCGCAATGACCTGCACATGGAATACACCGCGGTAGGTGAGACTGTGCACCTAGCGGCGCGTATGGAGCAGGTGGCGAATCCCGGTTCAGTGTTCACAACAGCCAATACGGTGCAGTTGGCCGAAGGCTACATCGACGTGAAGCCGTTGGCTTCACTACCGGTAAAGGGCTTCACCCAGCCAGTAACCGCCTACGAGGTGATCGGCGCAGGCGCCGCACGAACCCGCCTGCAGGTGGCGGTCGGACGCGGCTTGACGAGTTTCGTAGACCGCGAACTCGAGTTTGAGCAACTTCGCTCGGCACAGCGACTGGCCGGGACCGGACAGGCCCAAGTGGTCGCAATCGTCGCCGAACCGGGCGTTGGCAAATCACGCCTGCTGTACGAGTTCCTTCATTCACGTTACACGACCGACTGGCTGGTACTTCAATCCGCGGCACCTTCGTATGGCCACGCAATTTCCTATCTGCCGGCCATCGAACTGCTCAAGCAATATTTCAGGATCGGTCCCCACGACACCACGCAGGCAATCCAAGAGAAAGTGTCGGGCAAAATGTTGATGCTCGACCCTTCATTACAGGACGCCGTCCCGCCGATCCTGGATCTGCTAGATTCGTTGGACAGTCATAATCCGTTTCGTTCCCTCGACCCCTCTGAGCATCGTCGGAAGACCTACCAGGCGGTCATTCGTCTGCTATTAACTGAGAGCCGGAGGCAGCCAAATCTGGATGAGAGCCGGACGCAGCCGATCATTGCGGTTTTTGAAGATCTCCACTGGTACGATACACTTACTGTTGGACTGCTCAACGAGCTGGTGGTTCAAGCGCGCGACGCCCGTTTGCTGCTCGTCGT
>Ga0310911_10000596_pt1 | contig 13728 bp, 14 predicted proteins | sample GREbulkMGHF170_FD_203532 | JGI IMG/M metagenome (GOLD analysis project Ga0310911, IMG submission 203532) | Lab enrichment of tropical soil microbial communities from Luquillo Experimental Forest, Puerto Rico - GRE.bulkMG.HF170 | ecosystem: Environmental > Terrestrial > Soil > Tropical forest >... | reverse complement strand
CGGAGGTCGCCACACCAGGCGCCCGGCAATATCCAACGGTCGTGAATTCGAGCCGAGACGTGGCGAAGTAAGTACCGCTTCGCCGTCACCGTGGCGGCGGCAGCGAGATTCCGTATCTCGCGTAGATCTTGTCGATAATGCCATCCGCGCGAAGCCGATCGAGTGCTTCGTCGATGGCTTCGCGCAATTTGTCGTCGGGCTGGCGCATGCCGACCGCTTCGTTCCAGACGAGGGAGTGCTCCGCTTCGCCGGGCAGCAGGATGTTGAGTAGCTGGGTCGGGTGGGTCAGATTGTGGTAGCCGGCGGCAAGCGGGGACACCGCGGCTGCGTCGATCTCGCCCGCCGCGAGTGCTTCCAGCATGTCCTCCTCGAAGCCGAAGGTCGATGTCGGTACGTGCCGCTGGCCGAGTACCCAAGCCGCGACGGAGCCGACCAGGACGCCGACCTTCGTTCGGTCGTCGAGATCCCCAAAGCCGGTGATGGCGCTGTGCCTCGGCACCGCCAACGTCACGCCGGCACTATAGTAAGGCTTGGAGAGACGCAGCCCGGTGTCGGCCTGAGCCTCTGGGTCAGCGATCGCGTCGAGGACGATGTCGCAATGCGCGCGGAAAACCTGCGACGGCACGACGATCCACTCCATCGCCAAGCCGACGCCGAGCTCCTTGGCCAGCGCCCGGCCGAGCTCAACCTGAAAACCCGGCGGATCGCCGGTCTTGCTGGCAAAGGGCAGCGAGTTCGGATGGGCGCAAAGATTGAGCAGCCCACTGGCCCGGATCATGTCGAGCGAACGCGCCGCGGCCTTTCCGCTCTGGCACAAGGGGACAGAGACAGCGCAGACAGCCACCAGACACCATCGGTGCGCTGCTCGAGCGACGCTCATCCCTGTCCTTCGGGCTTGAGGCTGTGGATGTAATCAATGATTGCGTCGATGTCGGCATCGCTGAACATCTGGCCGAAGGGCGGCATCACGCCCTGCTTGCCGTTCTTGATCCGATCGCGGATGAACTCGTCGCTGCGCTTGGTGTCCATCAGCTGCGGCCCTCGACCCGCAGTGCGTCCGCCATCACTGTGGCAGAACCCGCAAGTCGACGCGAACAGAGCCTTGACATCGATCGTCGACCCGGCCGGTTGCGCCAGCGCCGGCGCGAGGCTCACCGTGACGCCTAGGCTGGCTATGCCTCGGAGCGCCGCGCGCCTCGCGAACAACGCTATTTCAGGCTGTAGACGACGAGGACGCCCTCGTCCCGCGGCATGCTCTTGTAGGGCTCGCCGAAGTTCGGGGCGAATTCGTCGCTGAGCATGCCGCCGAAGCCCGCCACGACGGCGACGTACTGTTTGCCGCCGGCGGTGTAACTGACGATGCCGCCCTGGTGGCCGAGCCCGTCGCTGTGGCTCCACAGCTCGGCGCCGGTCGTCGCATTGTAGGCGTGGAGCACCCCGCGCGAATCGGGAACAAAGAGCAGATTGCCGGCGGTCGAGAGGATGCTGGCGAGCGGCGGCTCGGGAAACCGCACCTCCCATTTCTTGGCTCCGGTGATCGGGTCGCGGGCGTCGAGATGCCCGTAGATCTGGCCGTCGGGCGGCGGCGCCATCTTGAAGGTGGCGCCTAGGTTCAACTGCGCCTGCGGCTCGGTGACCGGCGTCGTCTTGACCACTTCGAGGTTCATGCACCATTCCTGGCCGATCTTGTAGTACATGCCGGTCGCCGGGTTGTAGGAGCCCGAGTTCCAGCTGACGCCGCCGCCGATAAACGGACACAGCGGTTCGGCGACCTTGCCCGCCTGGAAATCGCGGCGGCCGATCAGCTCGCCAGTCTTCGGGTCGATGGTCTTGACAAAGTTGATGTTCTTGACCAGCGGCCAGACGTTCTCGACCTTGGCGTCAGCGCGGTCGTAGACAAAAATGAAGCCGCTCTTGTTCGGATGCACGACGTAGTGCTTGCCGTCGCGGTCGAGCATCACGAACTCGCCGACGGCACTATCGAAATCCCAGGCGTCGTGCGGCAACTCCTGATGATAGAACTTGAGCTTGCCGGTATCGACATCGAGCCCGATCACCGAGCTCGTATAGAGGTTGTCGCCGGGACGTGCGCCGCTGGTCTTGTAATCGGCGCCAGACCAGTCGTAGAGCGGTGCGGGATTGCTGGTTCCCCACCAGATCGTGTTGCTGGCGGTGTCGAAGGTGCCGGGCATCCATCCGCCGCCTCCGCCTGTCCGCCACGAATCGGCGCCCCAGGTCTTCATTGCGTCATCCGTCCCGGCGACGGTCAGAAACTCCCATTTCTTCTGCCCGGTCGCCGCGTCGACGCCGAAGATAGGGCCGCGATATGGCCACTCGCCGCCTTGGGCGCCGATCACGACTACACCCTTGGCATAAACCGGGGCGCCGGTGAACCCGACAGTGAGCTTCTGCGAATTGATCAGCTTGGTGTCCCAGAGAGGCTTGCCGGTCTTCATATCGAGCCCGAAGAGCCGGCCGTCGACAGTGCCGACGAACATCTTGCCCTCGCCGATCGCCGCACCGCGGTTATAGGGTGAGTGGGTTTGCCGGGCGATCAGCGTCTCGTCGAGCTCGGGAATGTACGACCAGATCACCTTCCCGGTGGCGCCGTCGAGCGCGAAGGTGCGGCTATACGAGCCGGTGTAGTAGAGCACGCCGTCGGCCACCAGCGGCATCGATTGCAGCCCGCGGGTGGAGCGCCCGGGGACATGGATCCACGCGATCTCGAGGTCACGCACATTGCCGGCGTTAATCTGATCGAGCGGGCTGTAGTGGTAAGATTTGTAAGATCCGTGATAGGTCAGCCAATCGTTGGCGCTGCCCGCATCGATCAGAGCCGTGTCGACTGGTTGCGCCGCCGCCGGCGCGGCAATTGCCGCGCCAATCGCCAAGACGAATATCGTCTTCGTGAACATCGTTTCCTCCCCTTGATTGATCCCGTATCCCCAATTCGAGCAACGGGCGTCAGTTGATCAGACCGTAGAACTTGCCGGCGTTTTCGCAGGTAATCTTGTGCACGAGTTCCGGGGGCAGCCCAGCGAACTGCTCGGCGATATATTTCGAGGATTCCGGCCACACCCCGTCGGGATGCGGATAATCGGAGCCCCACATCAACGTCTCGACACCGATGTCCTCGACCAGCTTGGCGCCGATCCGGTCGAACTGAAACGTCGCCCGGCACTGACGGCGCCAATACTCGCTCGGCTTCAGCTTCATCAGATCACGGAAACGGTCCTCATACTCGAAATCCATGCGGTCGAGCGCGTAGGGGAGCCAGCCAATGCCGCTCTCGCCCAACCCGATCCGGAGGTTCGGGTAGCGTTCGAGTACGCCGGCGCCGATGATCGCCGCGATGATATTAATCAGGTTCATCTGAAACCCGGCGACGCCGGTGAACTGCGCGGCGCGGCGGGTCTGGCTGGAAGCCATCTGGCGCGCCCTCGGCGAGGTCGTCGGGAAAGTGTGGAAATGCAGCGGGAGCTGGACATCGTTGACCGCCTTCCACAGGGGCTCCCACATCGGGTGCCACATCGGCTCCATGTCCCAAGAGCAGGAGAGCTCGAGACCTTTGAGGCCGAGCTTGGCGACGCGGTGAACCTCCTCGACCGCCGCGTCGATGTCGCCATAAGGCAGACAGGCAAGGCCGATCTGGCGGTCGGGATGATGGCTGCAGAAATCTCTGAGCCAGTCGTTATAGATGCGCAGCATCTCGTTGGCCGCCTCGGTGTCGCGGACCCGTGAGGCGACGCCGAGGATGCCGAAGATGATCTCGGCGTCGACCCCGTCGCGGTCCATGTCCTTGATCCGCTGATCGGGGTCGCCCGGGCGTCGAACTCCTTTCTTACCGTCCTCATAGAGGCCGGTTTCGGCCATCTTGTCGACGCGGTAATTCTAGCCGGGGATGAACTTCCCCCCGACCGAGCCGATGCCGGCAACGAGACCCATGTTGACGCCGGCCTTGGTGATCCAATGCGGCCCGTCCGGACCATTTTCGACATAAGGCATGCGCTCCTTCAGCCCGCGCTTCGCCTCCGACACGAATTGCTCCGGCGCCGGCCAGGGCAGGTCGAGATGACAATCGGCCCATATTCTGTTGTACTGCATAGGTCGTCCTCCAGTTTCTCGCCACATTCTATCGCGGACGCGAGTGTTCCACTAACCCCGATCAACGGAACGCCGGGATGATGTGCTCGGCGAACAGCTCCATCTGGCGCATCTCTTCCTCCCAGGGCATCGCACCCTGGTCGAAGAACCAAGCGAACCATTCGAGATCGCCTTCGCCGCCGACCCGCTTCAGCGCATCGAACTCGGCCTTGACCTGGTCGACCGTTCCGGCGAGTGCGTATTTGGCCTTACGCATCCGCTCGACTGTCCACTCAGATATCGGCAACATCACGCCGGACGGGTATTTGGCGGCGTCCTCGGGCATCCGGAACGCCTCCCAGAAGCCAAAGCCGCCAAAATAGTTGTAGAAGCCGGCATAGTTGGTCTCGCGCAGCAACGCCACGGCCTCCTCCTCGGTCCGGCCAAAATGGAGGGCGCGGACGACACCCACGCTTTCACCGAGACCGAGCGTTCGGCCGGCTCCTGCCGCCACCTCCTGATACATCCTGCACAAGCGCTCGAAGTCGGGCGGATAGGCCGTCAGGATCACCGGGACAATACCTGACTGCGCGGTATAGCGGATCGTCGCCTCGCTGACCGAGAACGGCTGGAACATCGGTGGATGAGGTTCCTGATAGGGCTTCGGTACGACGCAGATCTTGCGGATCACGCCTTGCTCGTCGACCTCGCCCGGAGCCCCGTAGGTCCGGGTCCATTCGGCGACCGGCCAGCGCCGGATGCCTTCCTCATAGGGAAATGGGACCTTGTAGTATTCGCCGTTGTACTCCCAGGCGTCCTCCGTCCAGGCTTTTTTGATGACCTTGAGAGTCTCCTCGTAAACGCGCCGGTTGTGGTTGTCGATGGCTGAGCCGTCCATCGGCGCCCCGGTGGCATGGTATTGCTGGCCGAGCACGTTGACCCAGCGGTCTTGATAGCCGCGCGCGAAACCGGCGTAGACCCGCCCTTTGGTCAGGTGGTCGAGCACGGCTAGTTCCTCCGCCGCGCGGATCGGATCCCACGCAGGCAATACCAGCCCTAGTGGCGAGAATTTGATGCGCTTGGTCCGGGCGGCGAGATCAGTGTAGAGCAGCAGCGGCGCGACCGATGTCTCGTAGCCTTCCGAATGGAAGTGGTGCTCGGTCGTGGCGAAGGCGTCGAAGCCGACCTCGTCGGCGAAGACCACGAGCTTGCGCAGCTCGTCCAGCATCTGCTGATAGCGTTCGTTGTTCCGTCCGATCGGCCGCAGCCGTCTACGGTCCTCGAGCGTGCCGGGCACGGTCGGCAGCACCAAAAGCATGAATTTCATCGGGCGTTCCCTCCTGTTCAGGCTGCCAAACCCGGCAGCGTGGAATTAGGCTGCCATGGTGTCTTCGAGGACCATGGCAGCGCACTTCTCACCGATCATGATCGAGGGCGCGTTGGTGTTCCCGCCTGGAACCTGGGGCATGATCGAGGCATCGGCGACACGCAGCCGCTCGACCCCATAGACGCGCAGCCGCGGATCGACGACAGCGTCGACCTCGCGCCCCATCCGGCAGGTGCCGACCGGGTGCAAATTCGACACACCGTGCACGCGGATCGCCTCGATCATCTCGGCGTCGCTCTGCACTTCGACACCGGGCAGCACCTCCTCGCCGACGAACGTCTTCAATGCCGGTTGGGCTGCGATCTTACGGCTGAGCTTCATGCCGTAGATCAGCGCCTGGAAGTCATAGTCGCTGGCCAAGAAGTTGAACTGGATCGCCGGCGGGGCGAACGGGTCGGGGCTCTTGATTCGCACCCAACCGCGGCCGTCGGGGCGCAGATGCACTGGGCTAAAAGTAAACGCTGAAAACGGGTGCGGCTTGAGGCCGGTGCGCAGCCGCTCCATAGCACTCCAGCCCGACATATTGATCTGCAGATCGGGTTGCTCCATGCGCGGGTCAGTGCGGACGAGGGCCCCGGCATAAATCCCGGCGTTCGACAAATGCCCGGAGCGGCTGACCGCGTATTGCACCGCCGCCTTGAGCTTGAGTGCCGGGCTCATCGCCATGTCGTTGACCGTGATCTTCTGCGGACAGCGCCACACCAGGTAGGTGTTGAAGTGGTCGTGCAGCTGGGCACCCACCCCGGGCATGTCACGGACCACTGGAATACCGAACTCGCCCAACAGATCGGCCCGGCCGAGCCCGGAAAGCTGCAACAGCTGGGGCGAGCCATAGACGCCGCCGGAGACGATAATTTCGCCTCGCACCCGCGCGGTCTGCCGCCCCGCCGGCGTGTGATATTCGATCCCGACCGCGCGCCCGTTATCGAACAGGATGCGGGTGGCGTGTGCGTTGGTCGCGACCGTCAGGTTCTGGCGACCTCGCGCCGGGCCCAGATAGGCGCGCGCCGAGCTCCAGCGCCGGCGGTTGGTCGTCGTCGTCTGGTAATAGCCGACCCCGTCCTGCCGGGCGCCGTTGAAGTCATCGTTTGCCGGGATGCCGGCCTGGATCGAGGCCGCGACCATGGCGTCGCCGAGTGGGGAACGCACCGGGTTCGATACGTGCAGCGGCCCGCCTATGCCGTGAAACTCATCGGGACCGCGCACCTGATCCTCCGCCTTCTTGAAGAAGGGCAGCACCGAATCCCAGTCCCAGCCCTCGCAGCCGCGTTGGCGCCAACCGTCGTAATCGGTCGAGGTGCCGCGCATATAGACCATGCCGTTGATCGAGCTGGTGCCGCCCAAGACCTTGCCGCGCGGCTGGTAAAGGGTGCGATTGTTGAGCTCCTTCTCGGGCTCGCTTTCGAACATCCAGTTGTAACGCGGGTTGGCGAAGGTCTTGGTGTAGCCGAGCGGGATGTGGATCCACGGGTTGCTGTCGCGCCCGCCGGCTTCGAGCAGCAGCACGCGATAGCGACCGGATTCGCTCAGCCGCCCAGCCACGGCGCAGCCCGCCGATCCGGCGCCGGTCACGATGAAGTCGTAGGTGTCGTCCGCGATCGTCATTTTCTATTCCCCGAGATGTTCGGGGAACGATAGCGAAGCCGGCCGTCATCGTGAAGGGCAGGTTACCCCAATCAGAGGATTGCCGGCATCGAACCGGCGCGCCACTTTACCGCTCATGTGCGGCCGCGCCCGTCTCTCGTCTGACGTCAGCGAGATCAAGCTGGTCTTTTCGATCCCGCCTGAGCGGCCGACCCCGAACATCGCGGCCAATTGGAACGCGGCACCCACCGAAGACCTGCCGGTTGTCCGCTACGACGCAAGGGCCGGCCAGCGCAGCCTCGACGTGTTGCGGTGGGGCCTCGTGCCGTTCTGGGCGAAAGACATCAAGGTCGGCTTCGCCAACATCAACGCCAAGGCCGAGACCGTCGACACGAAGCCGGCTTTCCGCGAAGCCTTCACCCGGCGGCGTTGCCTTGTGCCGTTCGATTGCTTTTACGAATGGAAAAAGCTCGGCAAAGAACGGCAGCCCTATGCGGTGGCGCTGGCCGATCGGCGCCTTATGGCGCTGGCCGGCCTATGGGAAACCTGGCGTTCTCCGGCGGGGGAGCGCGTGCGCAGCTTCGCGATCGTCACGACCGCCCCGAATGCCCTGCTTGCCGCGCTGCATGACCGAATGCCGGTCATTCTCGCCTCGGAAAGCTGGCCTCTATGGCTTGGCGAGAGATCGGCCGACCCGGAGCAGCTGAAGTCGCTGCTCAAACCTTATCCGGCCGACTACATGGTCGTATGGCCGGTCGACCGGCGGGTCGGCAACGTCAATAACAAAGATCCTGCGCTGATCGAGCCGGCTGCAGCCATCGGATGAGACTCGCGTCAGATCGCCGGCGGGAGCGGACGCGGCCGGCGGTCTTCGCCGATCGCCACATAGGTGAAAATCGCCTCGGTCACCTTGCGCGCTTCGTCGGAAGCTAGGTGCCGTCGCCAGGCTTCGATGCGAACGGTCATCGAGGTTCGCCCCGTTCGGACAAGCTCGCCATAGCAGCTCACCTCGTCCCCAACGAAGACCGGCTCGTGAAACACCATGCCGTTGACGGCCACCGTGACACACCGCCCTCGTGCACGCTGCGTTGCGAGACTGCCCCCGGCGAGATCCATCTGGGCGAGCAGCCATCCGCCGAAGATGTCGCCGTTCGGGTTCGCGTCGGCCGGCATGGCGATAACGCGCACGAGCGGCAGCGTTCGCGGAAATCCCGCCTCCGACCCCGTCGCAGCTGCGGCTCGCGGTGTGGCGACTTGTGACATCTTAAAGCTTCCGAACGGCGGCGACGGCGGGGAGGATGACAATCGGAATGGCATATACATATAGCACGTTGTCCAATTGTTTCCGGGCTGCCGGGGTGGAGATAATCATGTTCATTCGCGCCAAGCGGAGCTGGTTCCGGCGAGTTGCCGTTGCTGCGACCGCTCTTGCCACGGTTGCCTTGTGCATCGGGACGGCTGCTCAGCCAACCGCGGCGCAGGTTTATCCCGGCTACTCCTATCCCGCGGCTTCAGCCCCGACGCAGACCTATCCCGGATATTCTTCCCCGGCGGCCGCAGCGCCGACGCAGACTTATCCCGGCTACGGTTATTCTGGAGCCTACCAGGGCTACGGTTATTCTGGAGTCTACCCCGGCTATGGTTATTCCGGAGACTACCCCGGCTATGGTTATTCCGGAGCCTACCCCTATTACCCATACCCCTACTGGGGTTGGGCTGGCTGGGGCTATCCGTGGGGTTGGGGCTGGGGTTGGCCCGTCGGGGTCTCCGTCGGCTGGGGCTGGGGTGGTTGGTGGGGTGGTCGCGGGTGTTGGAACTGCGGATTTCGCGGCGGGTTCCGCGGCGGCTTCGCCCACGCCGGTTTCCATGGCGGAGGGTTCGGCGGTGGCTTCCACGGCGGTGGATTCGGCGGTGGCTTCCACGGCGGTGGATTCGGCGGTGGCTTCCATGGCGGCGGCGGAGGCGGGCACCGTTAGCTGCCGCGGATGATCGAACGGGCGGCGCTGGCCGCCCATCTCGACGACATTTTATCGGATGCGACGTTCCCGGAGCTGCCGAACCATTACCGGGGCAAGGTTCGCGACAATTACGACCTGCCGGACGGGCGCCGGATCATTATCGCCACCGATCGGCTGAGCGCTTTCGACCGGATCATCACCGCGATCCCGTTCAAGGGGCAGTCGCTGACCCAGATCGCTCGGTTCTGGTTCGATGTGACGCGTGAGGTGTGTCCGAACCACGTCATCGAATACCCCGACCCCAATGTTCTGGTTTGCCGCCGGCTTGCGATCATGCCGGTCGAGATCGTGGTTCGAGACTATCTCACAGGGACGACCGCGACATCGATCTGGCCGATGTACAAGGCGGGCCGGCGAGAGATCTACGGCATCCGTTTTGCCGACGGGTTGCGTGAAAACCAAAAGCTCCCTTCGACGATCGTCACGCCGACGACCAAGGCGTTCGACGGCGGACACGACGAGCCGTTGACGCCTGACGAAATCACGGGCCGGCGCCTGCTGACGCATCAACAATGGCGCACCGCCACGGACTTGGCGCTCGGGCTGTTCGCGTGCGGCCGCGCGATAGCGGAGAAGCGCGGTCTGATCCTCGTCGACACGAAATACGAGTTTGGCTTCGATTCGACGGGCCGGATCGTGCTCGCCGACGAGATCCACACGCCGGACAGCAGCCGGTATTGGATCCGCGAGAGCTACCAGCGCCGCTTTGCCGCCGGCCAGCCTCCCGAGAGCCTCGATAAGGATTTCGTACGGCGTTGGGTGGCCGAGCGGTGCGACCCCTACCGCGACCCGATCCCGGAAATCCCGCGCGACATCATCCTCGAAGCCGCATGGATCTATATCGGCGTGTTCCAGACGATCACCGGTCAGAGCTTTGTCGTGCCGGAACCGCATATTCCGCCTCTTGCACGCATCCGCGCCAACCTGGCGGCGTATTTCTGAGGCGTTGCGATGTTCGAGACCACCATCGCCGGTTCCATGCCGAAGCCGGCTTGGCTCGCCCAGCCGCGGATGCTGTGGGCGCCATGGCGCCTCACGGGAGAAGAGCTAGCCGAGGCCAAGCGCGACGCCACGTTGCTGACGCTAAAGGAGCAGGAAGACGCCGGGATCGACATCGTCACGGACGGCGAGCAATCGCGCCAGCATTTCGTGCACGGTTTCCTCGAAAACATCGAGGGTGTCGATTTCGCCCGGCGGGTCGCGATGGGCATTCGTGACAACCGCTATCAGGCCCAAGTGCCGACCGTCACCGGACCGCTCCGGCGCAACGAGGGCGTTCATGCCATCGAGGCCAGTATTGCTCGCGCACACACAAAGCGGCGGCTGAAATTCACGCTGCCCGGGCCGATGACGATCGTCGACACGATCGCCGACGCCTATTACGGCGACAAGGTTAAGCTGGCGATGTCGTTCGCCGGGCTGCTCAACGATGAGGCCCGCGAGCTCGAGGCAATCGGCGTCGACGTGATCCAGTTCGACGAGCCCGCCTTCAACGTCTATACGGAAGCGGTGACGGAATGGGGGATCGCGGCGTTGCATCGCGCCGCCGAGGGTCTTGCCTGCAAGACCGCGGTCCACATTTGCTACGGCTACGGCATCAAAGCGAACATCGATTGGAAGGCAAGCCTCGGCCCGGAGTGGCGGCAATATGAGGCGATCTTCCCGGCCCTCGCGGCGAGCCGGATCGATCAGGTCTCGGTCGAGTGCGCCGGTGCCAAGGTGCCGATCGAGCTACTCGGCCTGCTCGCCGGAAAGGATGTTTTGCTCGGCGCGATCGATGTCACGAACGAGCGGATCGAGAAGCCGGAGGAGGTAGCCGCGACCATCGAGCGGGCGCTCTGCTTCATCCCGGCGGAGCGGCTCTTCCCGTGTACCAATTGCGGCATGGCGCCGATGAGTCGGCCGCTCGCGATCGGCAAGCTCGGTGCGCTCACTGCCGGCGCCGCCCTGGTTGGCGGGCGCGTCGCCGGCAAGCCCCGTTAAAACGGCACGGTTCCGATGACCGTCGTACGGTGCATCAGCCGCCGCTCCGGTAGGGCGTAATTGCAAATCGCCAGGTGCATCGAGCTCGTATTGTCCCACATCAACAGATCCCCGACATGCCATTTGTGTCGGTAGAAAAACTCGGGGCGCACACAGTGCGTGTCGAGTTCGCCGATCAAGGCCACGGCCTCGTCGTCCGGCATTCCCTCGATGCCGATGCACTCGCCCGCCGTGACGTAAAGCGATTTGCGGCCGGTGTAGGGGTGGGTGCGCACGATCGGATGTGCGATGTCGGGCGTTTCGTCGAGTTGGGCTTGGGTGAGTTTCGGACGAGGGCTGTCGGCAACCCGCCGCCGCGCGGAATAGCGATGGATCGCCTTCAGGCCAACGAGGCGCTTCTTCATGCTTTCGGGCAGTGCTTCGTAGGCAGCGATCGCATTAGCGAAAACGGTATCCCCGAGAGGCCGGCCGTCGCGCTGCGGCACCTCCTTCGCATAAAGCAGCGAGCAGCGGCTCGGGCGGCGCCGGTAGGAGGTGTCGGAATGCCAAGTGAAGCCGGCATCGGCCAGCCCGATATGCTCGCCGCGGTCGTCGCGGATGTTCGAGATCAGCAGAATCTCGGGAAAACCCGGAAGCACGTATTTCCTAACGATGTGAATCTCGAGTTCGCCAAATAGGCGGCTGAATTCGATATGCCGCTCATTTGACAGGTTTTGCCGGCGAAAGACGACGACGATGTTGTCGTGAAAGGCGCGCTGGATTTCCCAGAACGTCGCCTCATCGATGTCCTGCGCCAAATCGCAAGCGATTTCGGCACCGCAAGCGGCACCGCTTTTCGTGACCACCAACTTCATCGGCCTGCCGCACCCCGCAGCATCATTATGATCGGGTCCAAAGGTGCCCGACCCGAGCGCCATCTTCACATGTTCTTAAAGCATATGAGGTCCGATATCGCCCGCCTGGATCAGTTTTCGTTCCTAATCGGGTCAGAGCGGCTGATGGTACAGATTCTCCTCGCGGAATCGGATAGACGAATTGGCCAATTCATTGCGGGAATCCTGACGGATTTTGGTCACGATGTGACCGTCTGCCAAGATGGAGCCGAAGCAGCCGCGCGCTTGGCGATCGGGCCAATCGATGTCCTGGTGACGGATCTGGTACTGCGCGACGGCGACGGGTCGACGTTGCGTGGGCATTGCGCGGCGCGCGGAATCCCGACGATCACCCTGACCGGCCATGAATTTCACATCGATCAGGCTGCACGAGACCGTCCGCCACCACTCGTCGAAAAGCCGTTCCGCTTCGACGACTTGCAATCTGTCCTCGACGCGGTGGTGGTCTATTCCGGATCCACAAGAGCCGCCGCCTGAGCCGCATTTCTGGGTCGGGTCAACAGAGCAGAGCGGCCAGCACCGCATTGAGGCGCTGCCGACCGGCGGCGGTCGCCGCGAGACGATCGCTATCGAGTGCTAGAAAGTCGCCTTCGACAAGCGGCGCGAGATTGTCGCCGAAGAGGGCTTCGAGGCTCCGGCCCGCCGCGCGCTCGAGCCGCGCTCGCGCAACACCCTCGGTGAGGCGCAGCCCCATCATCAACATCTCTTCGACCGCGCGGTCGCGGTCGATCGGCACCATCTCTTCAATCCCGCTGCCTGCTTTCTCGACTGCAGCGAACCAGCGCTCGGGCATGCGCGCCTGTCTCGTCGCGTATTTCAGTTCGCCTTTGGTCAGCCGCCCGTGCGCCCCCGGCCCGATCCCGACATAGTCCTGATAGCGCCAATATGCGAGGTTGTGCCGGCACTCGGCCCCTGGCCGGGCATGATTGGAGATCTCGTAGGCCGGCAAGCCCCGCGCGGCGAGCCGGTCTTGCGTCGTTTCGAACAGTGCTGCCGCCTCCTCCTCTGCCGGCACGACGAGCTCCCCGAGTCTCTGCATCGTGGCAAAGGCAGTGCCGGGTTCGATCGTCAGCTGGTAAAGGGAGAGGTGATCTCCGGTGAGCATCAGCGCCTCGTCGAGCTCTCGCCGCCAGGCGGCAAGGCTCTGGCCCGGCCGAGCGTAGATCAGATCGAACGAGAACCGCGCGAAGCTGTCGCGGGCATGTTCGATCGCGGTGATCGCCTCGCTGCGGTCGTGAGCCCGGCCGAGCATTTGTAACGCCGCCGGGTCGAGTGCCTGGACGCCGAGCGACAGCCGGTTGACCCCGGCCGCGGCAAAGGCGCGGAAACGAGCGGCTTCGGCAGAATTCGGGTTGGCCTCCAAGGTCACTTCGATGTTGGGGGTCGCCGTCCAACATGCCCGTACCCGTTCGAGCAATGCTGCGACCGTCCCAGGTGACATCAACGAAGGCGTGCCGCCGCCAAAAAAGACCGAGCCGACCTCGCGCCCCGGCAAGAGCTCGGCGTGATGATCGAGATCGGCGAGCAAAGCCTGCTGCCACCGTGCGGCATCGACCCGCTCGCGAACATGGCTGTTGAAGTCGCAATACGGGCATTTGGAATGGCAGAACGGCCAGTGGATATAGACCGCGAGCGGCTCGGCCGCGCTCACCTCAGCGGCTCCGGAGGCAGCCGTCGACGACTTTGGCGAAGGCGCGAGCGCGGTGGCTGATACGATGCTTCTGAGCGGGGTCGATCTCGCCGAACGTCGCCACACCGCCTGCCGACACGAAAATCGGGT